>Ga0299915_10000381_pt1 | contig 34042 bp, 32 predicted proteins | sample RVTome_13_FD_200263 | JGI IMG/M metagenome (GOLD analysis project Ga0299915, IMG submission 200263) | Soil microbial communities from uranium-contaminated site in the Upper Colorado River Basin, Wyoming, United States - RVT92D227 (version 2) ...
GACCACCCTGCGCTACTTTCGCGCTGAGTACGAGGCGCATGTAAAGGAAAAGCGCTGTCCGGCCCTGGTCTGCCGGGAGCTTATCACCTATTACATCCTGCCGGAGCAATGCGAGCGGGCCTGCGATCACTGCGTCCTCACCTGTCCTTCGGAGGCCATCGTCACGGATGAGCGGACGAGGCGTAAAAAGATCCTGCAGGACAAGTGCGTCAAGTGCGGCACGTGCCTCGAGGTCTGTCCTCCGGAATACAGGGCGGTGATCAAGGTGTCGCCTCCTGAAAAAGTAAAGGAGCTGGAGGAAAAGGCCCGTGGCTGAGAAGGGTTCTGTAAAGATCACCATCGACGGCAAGAAACTGCGGGTTGAGCAGGGCGAGAAGATCCTCTGGGCTGCCCTTGGGGCAGGGATAGAGATACCTCACCTCTGCGCCATCAAGGAGGCACATCCTGCCCTCGGCACGTGCAGGCTCTGCCTGGTGGAGGTTGAAGGGCAGGGGGTGGTTGCCTCGTGCGTTGAGCCTGTCAGGCAGGATATGGTGGTTCATACAGACGGTGAGCGGGCAACAGCCCTGCGCAGCAGGGCCATGGAGCTCATGCTTGCCGATCACCCCATGACGTGCAAGGAGTGCCACAAGAAGGGAAGGTGCGAGTTTTTGCAGGTGGCCCTCTCCATGAAGGTGAAGAGACCCAAACACTACCGTCCCTTCCCCCGGGAGGAGGTGCCCGTGGATGCAAGCCACCCACGGATCATCTTTGATCCTAACCAGTGCATCCGGTGCGGCAGGTGCGTGTGGATTTGTAAAGAAAAGGCAGGCGAGGTTCCCTTCGACTTTATCAAAAAAGGCTACGAGATGCGGCTTGCCACCTTCATGGGCAGGCCCCTGGCGGAGAGCAGCTGCACAGGGTGCGGTGAGTGCGTGACCGTCTGTCCGGTGGCAGCCCTCTGTTTCAAGGAGAAGGGATGAGCAAAAAGTCGACATGGCAGGAGGCTGTGGAGATGGCCTTCGCCTCAGCCCAGAGGCTTTTGAAGGCCATGGATCCGAAGCAGGTGGCTGAACAAAGCGCCGCTGAGTGGCATGAGGGGGAAGGTGGGGGGCACCTGGAAATCACCTTCTTAAACCAACGCTATCGCGTCCTTCTTCCCGATGCAGCAATCAGGGCAGAGTCGGGGGAAGATCCCCCTCTGGTCAGAAAGGTGCTCATCCTCCACTATCTGATCCAAGCCCAAGGAAAGGAGCTGGCCCGCCGCTGGGTCGACTTCCGCAGCCTGCCCGGCGGCGTGGTATACTATCCCGTGTTTCGCGGCAGGGTGATTGCGCGCCTGGTCAGGATGTTCGGCCAGAGGCCCCAAGAGCTGATCGCGGCGGCAGCCCCTCTGGGCGGGCGCGCGATCGCCATGGCCGATTGGGCTGTCGAGATCCCCGCCTTTCCCCGCGTGCCGGTGGTCCTCGCGCTCTGGGAGGCGTCGGACGAATTTGCGCCAGAGGGGGCGGTGATGTATGATGATGCGCTCCCCGCTTATCTGCAGACGGAGGATGCCATCATCGTGTGCGAGGAGATCTTTGGAGCGCTCAAGGAACATGTCCAGCAGGTTTAATTTCGTGGCCACAGGCATCGGCAGCCTGCCCTTCACGGACCCAGCGGAGGCCTGCAAACTGATCTTTCAACACATGCCCGAGGCGCCGCACTGGCCCCAATTGCCCGGGATTAACCCTCGCGAGGGGATGATCGACCAGTTCCTGGACGGGGCCCCGGGGGTGGTGGAGAAAGGGGGCAGGGTCTACCTCAGCCCTTTGGAGCCGTATGAGGAGTGGGAGCGGTTCTATCAGGGCTATGAAGAGGGAGCCCTCGATGCCTTTGCCATCAGCCGAGAGCGGGGACGGGGGTTCTATGCCTTCTTGGCGGAGGTGGAGCGCAGGGAGCCCCCTCATTTTATAAAAGGTCAGGTCACCGGCCCCATCACCCTCGGGCTCACGCTCAAGGACGAGGAAGGGGCAGCGGCCTTCTTCAATCCCGATCTGCGGGATATGCTGGTGAAACTGGCTGCGATGAAGGCGAGATGGCAAGAGGCAACGTTCAAGCGCCTGGTGCCCCAAGCGGAGACGATCATCGTCTTCGATGAGCCCATCCTCAGCAGCTATGGCTCCGCTTTTATGAATGTAAGCCGAGCAGATGTCATCAGCTGCCTCAGAGAGGCCATCGCCCCGTTGGCAGGGTTAAAGGGGGTCCATATCTGCGGCAACACCGACTGGCCCATGATCATGGAGATCGGTTTGGACATCATCCATTTTGACGCCTACAAAGATCTGTCCAGCGTCCTCCTCTATGCGGAGCCGTTGCGGCGGTATCTGGCAGAGGGCGGGGCGATCTCCTGGGGCATTGTGCCGACTGATGAGGAAGCGCTGAAGAGTGCAGGACCCTCCCACCTGGCTGCGAGGCTCACGCAGGGGATCGAGCAACTCATCCAGGAGGGCCTTTCTCAAGAGATCCTCTCGGGAGGGTCTCTCATCGCGCCCAGCTGTGGCGCCGGATCCCTGAGCGAGCAAGGGGCGCGGAGGGTCTATGAGTTGACTGCAGCGGTGGCCGCTATCCTGCGGCGGGATCTTGCCCCGTGACGGGAAGGGAACCGTGAAGAGAGCGGAGCAGTGCATAAAAATGCTTGACAACGAGGGCCATGTCTAATAAATAAGTTGTGGCAGAAACGACAAGGAGGGGAGCATATGTCCAAGGTGAAGGAGATATCGGCGGTATGGATTCCGGCAGGGGCCTGCGGCGGCTGCGCGGTGTCGATGTTGAATGCGGTTGCGCCATCCATCAAGAACGTCCTCATCGATGAGGTGGTGCCGGGTGTACACATCAGCTCGAAGTTTCATCTCAACATCTCTGCCGGATCTGGGGACCCGGTGATAAAACTCATAGAAGATGTCGGGGAGCACGAGAAGGGTAAGTTTCTCTTGATCGTGGACGGCGTGATCCCCACGGCTGAAGGGGGGATATTTTGCAGCGTGGGAGAGCGCGGGAAAAAACCTATACCGGTGCGCCAGTGGGTGGTTGATCTCGGCAAAAAGGCCATGGCAATCATCGCCCTGGGGACCTGTTCTTCTTTCGGCGGCATCCCCGGCGCGCGTCCCAATCTCACGGGGGTAAAGAGCCTCAGGGAGATCTTTAAGGAAGAAAAGATCAAGACGCCTCTCATTAATATCCCTGGCTGCCCTCCCCATCCCGACTGGTTCGTGGGCACGGTGGCTAAAATTCTGATAGCCGGCTTACCTACACCTGCAGATCTCGACGATTTGCTCCGCCCCAAGGACTTCTACGGGCTGCTCATCCACGAGAACTGTCAGCGCAGGTCGTACTTCGATGAGGGGAAATTCGCCAAAAAATTCGGCGATCCGGGATGTCTCTATGAGCTCGGGTGCAAGGGGCCTATCACCTATGCCGATTGCCCCATCCGGCAGTGGAATAACGGGGTCAACTGGTGCATCAAGGCCGGCATGGGGTGCCAGGGGTGCACCCAGCCCGAGTTCCCTGATTCCCAGGGTTCTTTTTATGAAAAACTTACCGACGTCGATATGCCCAAGATCGGCGAATTTTGGAAAAGACAGGAGGGTTAAGAGAGATGGGGAAGATAATCATTGATCCCATAACGCGGATAGAGGGGCATTTAAAGGTAGAGGCCGTTGTCGACGGCGGCCAGGTCAAGGAGGCCCGCTGTTCGGGGATGCTCTTCAGGGGCTTCGAGCGGATGCTGGAAGGGCGGGACCCGCGCGACGCCCAGATGATTACGCAGCGGATCTGCGGGGTGTGCAATCACTGCCATACCACGGCAGCCACCCTGAACCTGGACAGCGCCTTTGGGATCGCCGGCAAGATACCCGACAATGGGCGCATCATGCGCAACCTGACCATGGGGTTCCATCAGGTGCAGGACCACATCCTCCACTTCTACCACCTGGCAGCCCTCGACTACGTCGACGTCGCCAAGGTGGCGACCTATGAAGGACCCGACCGGGCCTTGAACTCCATCAAGGCCTTCATCTCCCGGGGGGAGCTTGCCCCCTTTGTTCCCCGCTACGAGGGGGATTACCGGTTTGCTCCGGAGGTAGATCAGGCACTGGTCGCCCACTATGTCCAGGCCCTGGAGGTGAGGCGCAAGGGGCATGAGGCTACGGCCATCCTCGCCGGCAAGGTCCCCCATGCCTGTGCCGTGACCCCCGGGGGCATGACCGAGATCCCCACCGTGGATAAGATCGCCACCCTGCTCTGGAGGGCCAAGGAGCTCAAGGAGTTTGTCGAGGATGTCTACGTCCCCGATGTGATCAAGGTAGCGGAGACCTACAGCGACTATTTTGAGATCGGCAAAGGATGCGGGAATTTCCTCTCCTACGGGGTCTATGACCTGGACGGCAAGGACCCCGATTACACGCGGAGGGCTCGGCTCTTCAAGCAGGGAAGCACCACCACCGATCTCAAACACCAACCCCTCGACCTGGATCAGATCACCGAGTGGATCAAATACTCGTGGTACGAGGACGCAACCACCGGCCGTCACCCCTCTGACGGGGAGACTAAGCCCCTGCCCCGTAAAAAGGACGGGTATTCCTGGATCAAGGCCCCGCGGTACAAGGGAGCCCCCTATGAGGTCGGTCCCCTGGCAGCTATTGCCGTCGCGTACGCGGCAGGTGATCCGACAATCAAGGAGATGGTGGGATCGGTGCTCGGCCTTTTCAAGGCCCCTGCCGGGGTCCTCTTTTCCGTGCTCGGCAGGCATGCTGCCCGGGCCCTGGCCGCCCTCCATACCGCGAGGCAGTTGGAGCAATGGGTCCTGCAACTTAAGCCCGGTGAGCCGGCCTTTTGCGAGTACACCATCCCCGAACAGGGCGCCGGCGTGGGGATCGTGGATGCAGCCAGGGGCGCCCTGGGACACTGGATCGTCATCAAGGATAAAAAGATCGGAAAATATCAATGTGTCGTTCCGACGACGTGGAACGCCTCCCCCATGGATGACAAGGGGGTGCGTGGCCCCATCGAGCAGGCCTTGATCGGGACCAAGGTGAAGGATGAAGCGAACCCCTTTGAGATAGTCAGGATCGTGAGGTCCTTTGACCCCTGTATCGCCTGTGCCGTTCACCTCTTGAACCATAAGGGGCGAGAGCTCAGAAGGTACGTCATAGCATAAAACGAGGAGGAGAGCGATGTTACGGTCAGAACAGAAACCGTTCGAGGAGATCCTGGGGTACCTGGAGGGTGGCAAAAAGATCTTCCTCCTGGGATGCGATGGGTGCGCCCAGTCAAGCCAGACCGGCGGATGGCCCCAGGTGCTGGCGATGAAAGAGCGCCTAGAGGGGGCGGGGAAAAAGATAACAGGGCACACGGTGATCGATTTCCTCTGTCAAAAGGCCCTGGTCGCTTCGAGGCTTCGCCCCCTTGAGGATAAGGTGATTGAGGCGGACTCCCTCTTGGTGTTGACCTGCGGGGTGGGGGTGCAAGCGACGGCCGCCATGGTTAAAAGGCCCGTTCACCCCGGCTGCAATACAATTTCCTTGGGCGGCTCCCAGGGCGAGTGGCGGGGTTCAGAGCGCTGTGTGGAGTGCGGCGATTGCCTCCTCCATTACACCGGCGGGATCTGCCCGCTGACAGCCTGCTCAAAGGGCCTGCGCAACGGCGCCTGCGGCGGGGCTTCCAAGGGCAAGTGCGAGGTCAGCCCGGAGAAGCCCTGCGGCTGGGAGCTGATCTATGAGAGGCTGAAAGAGGTCGGGAGGCTCGATCAGCTCAAGCAGTTTATCCCGCCCAAGCAGTGGAACAAGCAGAGGCCCAGACCGGAGATCCTTTCTACCTCCCTGTGGGCCCTTGAACAGAGGGATCAATCAAGCGAGGAGGGCAGAGGATAATGGCTCTACGAGAGGCATTAGAAAGCGGAAGGTTTGCAGTCACTACCGAGGTTGGCCCTTTAAAAGGGACCGATACCGCGGAGATCATGGAGGTGGCGGAACTCCTCCATGGGAAGGTAGACGGGGTCAATGTAACGGATCAGCAGAGCGCCGTGATGAGGCTGGGCTCCCTGGCCACCAGCGCCCTCCTGGTACAAAAGGGCTTGGACCCCGTGTTCCAGATGACCTGCCGGGACAGAAACCGCATCGCCCTGCAGTCCGATCTGCTCAGCGCCCATGTTTTGGGCATTAAGAACGTATTGGTCATCTCCGGCGACTTCCCGACCTTGGGGGATCACATCGATGCCAAGGATGTCTATGATCTGGACTCCGAACAACTGCTCTGGACCATCAACCAAATGAACGGCGGGCGAGACCTGATTGGCAACGAGCTGAAGGGGAAGACCGCATTCTTCGCCGGCGCCGTGGTGAAGCCGGTGTCGGATACCGAGGCATCGTTTGAGCTGCAGCTCGCCATGATGGAGAAGAAGATCAGCGTGGGAGCCCGCTTTTTTCAGACGCAGGCGGTCTACGAGGTCAGCGCCTTTGAGCGGTTTATGAAGAGGGCGGCGCAGTTCAAGGTACCTGTCCTGGTGGGGGTTATCCCCTTAAAGTCCGTCGGTATGGCGCGGTATATGAACAAGAATGTCTCGGGGGTCTTTGTGCCGGAGCCGCTGATTGACGAGATGGGCAAGGCGGAGGATAAGACAGCCAAGGGGTTGGAGATCGCGGCCAGACTCATCAAGGACCTCAAGGGTCTCTGCCAGGGGGTTCACATCATGGCCATCGGGTGGGAGAAGAAGGTCCCTGAGATCCTGCGGCTCGCGCGGCTGGCATAAGGGAAGCACCTCTATTCACCGTATAGCCTTGATGATATCCCTTAAGGGGTCTTTCCCTTAAGGGATATTTTGTGCAGATGGCAACCAAAAAGGTAGTGATCATCGGTATCGGCAACCTCATCCTTCGGGACGAAGGGATAGGGGTGCATGCGGTGCGGGCGCTGGAGGAGCAATCGCTTCCCCCCCAGGTCGAGGTCATCGACGGCGGCACGGCCCTTATGGAGATCCTCCCCGTGATCCGGGATGCGGAGCGGATCATCGTAATCGATGCTTTGCGAGGGGGAGAAAAGCCCGGCACCATATACCGGCTTTCTCCCGAAGACCTCATGGTCGAGACCGGGCGCCCCCTGTCCCTCCACCAGGTGGGGCTCTTGGAGGTCCTGGGGATGGCGAGACAGCTCGGCGGCAATCCCGCGGTGATAATCATCGGGGTCGAGCCGAAGGAGATCGCCTGGGGCATGGAGCTGACGCCGGAGGTGGAGGCGAAACTGCCGCAGGTGATAGAGGCGGTCTTGGCAGAGCTCAAGGCATTGTGACCAGAGGGGTTTCGCGGTAGAATGAAGAGATGCATGAGCTAGGCGTGGCCCAGAGCCTCCTGGAGATCGTAGAGCAAGAGGCCCAGCCCTATGGAGGGGCGCGGGTGACGCGGATCCAGCTGCGGATCGGCAAACTGAGCGCGGTGGTGCCGGATGCCCTGCGGTTTGCCTTCGATGCCATAACGCGCGGAGGTGCCCTTGAGGGTGCTGCCCTGGAGATCGAGGAGGTGCCGCTCTCGATCCGGTGCCGTCAGTGCAAGGAGGTCTTTATAGTGGAGGACCCCTTCATGATCTGCCCCCGGTGTGAAGGGATCGATGTCGAAATGATCTCAGGCAGGGAGCTCGAGATCAGGAGCATGGAGATATGCGATGGAGATTAATAATATGGAAATCGCAGATGGAGATCGCAGATGGAGATAAAGCTGGTCAAGGACATCCTGCAGGCGAATGAGGTGATCGCCGCGCAAAATAGGGAGCTCTTTGCCCAAAAGGGGGTCTATGTGGTCAACCTGATGGGAGGTGCTGGTGCGGGCAAGACCACGCTCCTGGAGAGGACGATCGAGCGGCTCAAGGGCAGGAGGCGCATGGCGGTGATCGAAGGGGACATTGCCACCTCGCGCGATGCGGAGAGGATCGCCGCCCACCACATCCCCGCCGTGCAGATAAACACGGGGGGTGAATGTCACCTCGATGGGAATATGGTGCGGGTGGGGCTTGAACAGTTGGACTTTGATGGGATAGATCTCCTCGTGGTGGAAAACGTTGGAAATCTGGTCTGCCCGGCTGAGTTTAATATCGGCGAGGACGCCAAGGTGATGATCAGCACTGTGGCAGAAGGGGATGACAAGCCCCTGAAGTACCCCCTTATGTTTCAGGTATCCTCTGTTCTCCTGCTGAACAAGATGGACCTGCTGCCCTATGTGGCGTTCGACGTGGAGAGGTTCCGCGCCGACGCCCTCAGGGTGAATCCCCGTCTGGAGATCATGCCCATATCCTGCACCACCGGGCAAGGGCTCGATACGTGGCTGCGATGGCTTGAGGAGCGAACAGGCCTACAGGCACGGTGATGGACAAGGTCAGGGCAATGGTTCAGATAGAAGGGGTTGTCCAGGGTGTGGGGTTTCGCCCCTTTATCTACGATCGTGCCCTGCGCCATGGGCTTACGGGGTGGGTGCTCAACGATGAGAAGGGGGTTCAGATAGAGGTAGAGGGGGAGCAGGATCGCGTGACGGCTTTCCTCTCCGGACTCTCCTCGCCTCCCTTGCTCGCCGTGGTGGAGAGACAACGGGTCAGCTATCTTCCCCCAATCGGCTATCAAGGGTTTGAGATACGCAGCAGTAAGGTGGGGGAAGAACGCCTTGCCCTGATCTCGCCTGATATGACTCTCTGCGAGGATTGCCTACACGAACTTTTCGATCCGGCAGATCGGCGCTTTCGCTATCCTTTTATCAACTGCACTAATTGCGGGCCTCGCTTTACCATCATCGAGGATATCCCCTATGACCGCGCCAAGACCACCATGGCGCCCTTTGCGATGTGTGCGGCCTGCAGCCGCGAGTATCACGACCCTGCAAATCGCCGCTTCCATGCCCAACCCAATGCCTGTCCTGCCTGCGGCCCCCAGGTCAAGTTGCTTGACAACGGGGGGGGCGAGGTGCCAAGCGCTGATTCCATCCAGGAGACCCTCCGTCTCCTCAAAGCGGGCGGGATCGTGGCCATCAAGGGGCTCGGGGGGTTTCACCTGGCCTGCGACGCGGCCCAGGAGGAGGTTGTCGCGCGCCTGCGGGGAAGGAAGTACCGGGAGGACAAACCCTTTGCCCTCATGTGCAAGGACCTTGAGGTCATCAAGGGGATCTGCGTTGTGGATGATGGATCCCGGGAGCTGCTGACGAGCAAAGAGCGGCCCATCGTCATCCTGCCGCGGCGGACTGATACTGCGATTGCTTTATCCGTTGCCCCTGGGCAGGGGACCCTCGGGGTGATGCTCCCCTATACGCCGTTGCACCACCTCCTCCTTGCCGATGGGCTGGCAAGCCTCGTGATGACGAGCGGCAACAGGAGCGACGAGCCTATCGCCTACGCGAATACCGAGGCCCTGGAGCGGCTCGGCCAGATAGCCGACTTCTTCCTCGTGCACAATCGCGAGATCCACACCAGGTGTGACGATTCGGTGGTAAAGCCCTTCAGGGGGAGGCCAACCTTGATTCGGCGCGCCAGGGGGTTTGTCCCCTTTCCTATACGATTACCGCGACGACTACAGCGAGGGGGCACAAGCGTGCTCGCCTGCGGCGCGGAGTTGAAGAACACCTTTTGCCTCACCAAGGGGAACTATGCCTTCCTGAGCCACCATATAGGGGATCTGGAAAACTACGAGACCATGCGATCCTTTGAGCAGGGGATAGACCTTATGATGCGCCTCTTTAAGATAGAGCCTGCGGCTGTTTGCCATGACCTGCATCCCGACTACCTCTCCACCCGCTATGCTTTAGGATATGCCGGAGAACTTCAGGTGCCGCGGATCGGCGTGCAGCACCACTTTGCTCATGCCGTAAGCTGCATGGCCGAACATGGTTTGGAAGGCCCTGTCCTGGCAGTTGTTCTGGACGGGACGGGCTATGGGGAGGATGAAACAGTGTGGGGCGGCGAGTTTCTCGAGGTGACGGGGATGGCGTACACCCGCCTCGGGCACCTGCGTACCATACCCCTGCCCGGAGGTGATAGGGCTGCCAAAGAGCCCTGGCGGATGGCGGCAGTATACCTCGATCGGGTCTATGGGCAGTTAGAGGGGGTGGATATCCCTTTTGTCAAAGGGCTGGATCTTGCCCAGTGGACCCTGCTCAGGCAGGCCATACAGGCCAATATCAACTCACTCCTCTGTTCCAGTATTGGCAGGCTCTTCGATGCCGTGAGCGCGCTGATCGGGGTGCGGTTGCTGACCAACTACGAGGGGCAGGCTGCCATCGAGCTGGAACAGATGGCTAGGCAAGGGGAGCAGGGGGAGTATCCCTTGGAGATCGCCGAGGAGGAGGGCTGCCTTATCCTCGACCCCGACCCCATGGTCGCGGCCATCGTAGAAGATATCAAAAGAGAAGCGGACCCTTCTCTCATCTCGGCCCGTTTTCACAACGCCATGGCCAGGGCAATTGCCCAGATGGCGATACAGATGAGGGAGGTAACAGGTGTGTCCGAGGTCGTCTTGAGCGGCGGGGTCTTCCAGAATCACCTGCTCATGGGCAGGACCGTGGATCTGCTGGAGCAAGCGGATTTCAAGGCATACATCCATCACCAGGTCCCTGCCAATGATGGCGGGATTGCGCTCGGCCAAGCCTTCCACGCCCTCTGCCTTCTGAAGGAGAATTAACCATGTGCCTCGGTATCCCAGGTAAGATCGTCTCCCTAGCGCCCACTGGCCTCGCCGCGGTGGACTTCAGCGGCGTGCGCCGGGAGGTGAGCCTCATGCTCTGTCCGGAGGCCCGGGTCGGAGACTATGTCCTGGTGCACGTAGGCTTTGCCATCCAGAGGCTCGACCCGGAGGAGGCCCTGGAGACCCTGAAGCTTTTCGACGAGTTCCTGGAGGGCTCTGGTGAATCCTCATAAAAGGCATGATGAAGAAAAACTTGCCTCCCGCCTCCTGCAAGAGATCAAAGGGCTTGCCGATCATCCGCTTCGCCTCATGGAGGTATGCGGCACCCATACCATTGCCATCTTCCGTTCAGGGATTAGGTCTGTTCTCACCGACGCAGTAGACCTCATATCCGGTCCGGGCTGCCCGGTCTGCGTCACACCTGCAGGGGAGATAGATCGGGCCATCGCCTTGTCCAGGCGCCAGGAGGTGATCCTGGCGACCTTCGGGGACCTCATGCGGGTTCCGGGGAGCAGCTCTTCCCTGCAGCAGGAGCGGGCCGAGGGCAGCGCGATCAGGGTGATCCTCTCGCCCCTGGACGCGGTTCAGATAGCTCAAGAGAATCCCGATAGGACCGTTGTTTTCTTCGCCGTGGGATTTGAGACCACCTCCCCTGCCATCGCCGCAACTGTCAAGGAGGCACAGAGGCAGGGATGCGCCAATTTCTATCTCCTCTCCTGCCAGAGGCTCGTGCCGCCGGCTCTACGGGCCTTGCTCTCAGCGGGAAAGGTAAACATAGATGGCTTCATCCTCCCGGGGCATGTGAGCGTGATCATCGGCAAAGCGCCGTACCTCTTCGTCGCCGACGAATTCGGCATACCCGGCGTCATCACCGGCTTTGAGCCCCTCGACATCCTCGAGGGGATATACATGCTCCTGCGTCAGAAAAAGGAGGGGCGGGCGGGCATCGAGATCCAGTACAGCCGTGCAGTCAAGGAGGAGGGGAATCAGCTGGCCAGGGAGATTATGGGGGAGGTGTTCGTACCCGCCGATGCCTGCTGGAGAGGTTTGGGCTGGATTTCGCAGAGCGGCCTTATCCTCCGGGAGGAATTCGCTGCGATGGACGCAGCCAGGGCCTTTGACCTTCCCTATGTCGAAGCAAGTGATCCGCAGGGGTGCCTTTGCAGTGAGGTGCTCCAAGGGCTTCGGCGCCCCCCTGATTGTCCCCTGTTCGGCACCCGGTGCACGCCAGTGGAGCCTGTCGGGGCATGCATGGTCTCTTCCGAAGGCAACTGCGCTGCCTACTATAAATATGGGGGGATTCCTTGAAGGATAGGAGGATCACCCTCTCCCATGGGGCAGGCGGCAAGCTGAGCCATGACCTCGTGCAGGAGCTCTTTTTGCCCTTTTTCGCAAACGATCTCCTGCGCTGCCTCGACGACAGCGCCGTCATCCCCGCCCAGTCCAACAGGATCGCCTTCACCACCGATGCCTACGTGGTAAAGCCCCTCTTTTTCCCCGGAGGGGACATCGGGAGGATCGCCATCTGCGGCACGGTGAATGACCTCGCCATGGCAGGGGCCAGGCCAGTGGGGCTTTCGGCTTCCTTTATTTTAGAGGAAGGGCTCCTCATGCAGGACCTCGAGCGGGTCCTCGCTTCGATGAAAGAGGCGGCGCAAGAGGCCAACGTTATGGTGGTGGCAGGGGACACCAAGGTAGTCGAGCATGGCGCAGCCCAGGGGCTCTTCATAACTACGGCAGGCATCGGCATTATCCCTGAAGGGGTGGATGTGGGGAGCGCGCGGGCCAGGCCTGGTGATAAAATCATCGTCAGCGGCCCCCTCGGCGACCATGAGATCGCGGTGCTCATGGCCCGGGGTGAGTTCTCCCTGCACGGGGGGATCGAGAGCGATTGCGCACCGCTTAACGGGTTGGTGGAGGTGATGTTGGAGGCAAGCCAGGCAATCCATTCGCTCAGAGACCCGACCAGGGGGGGGCTGGCCACGGTCCTGTGGGAGATTGCCAATGCCTCAAGGGTGGGGGTCCTCATCGATGAGAGGCAGATTCCCATCCGGAATGAGGTCAGGGCGGTCTGTGATCTGCTCGGGTTTGATCCCTATTATCTGGCCAATGAGGGGAGGCTCATCGCCTTCGTGCCGGAAGGGGAGGCTAAAGAAGTACTCCAAGCGATGCAGGCACATCCCCTTGGGAGGCAGGCGGCTATCATCGGCAGGGTTGTGGCGGAGCACTCGGGCAAGGTTCTCCTGAAAACACCTATTGGCGGGCATAGGCTCCTCGATCCCCTGAGCGGCGAGCAGTTTCCGAGGATCTGCTGAAGAAAGAATCGCTGCTGCATCAACCAAAGACCAGCAAAAGCTCTACATCTTCTGCGAACTCCACAGCTGCAACTTTTAGACCATGCTCAAAAGAAGACTTTCAAACCCCCATCAAATGCAGTATAATTTTTCTAGTGAATACCATGTCTGAAGATGAAAAAAAGGACGAGATAACTGACAAACCCCCAGTGGTCTCATGGGAGGAATTTCTGCAGGAGCACCCTCCAGGTAACTCCGTCATAGTTTCAGGCGCTACAACAAGAAAAGAATTTACGTTTGAATGTCCCCCCACAATAGAATTATTAGTCCCTACCCTTAAACTCTACTGTCCAGAGAAAACCTGCGAGACAGACACGTTTTTTATATCTATTGGAGAAAAAACACCCACCGCCCCCCTCCAAGAGGGAAAGATGACGAAGGTTTTTTTGACATACAAGTGCCGAAATTGTTTAAACTACACCAAAACATTCGCTCTTTTTATTACGGTAAAGGAAAACGATCTTTGCGAAGCCTATAAATTCGGAGAATATCCTCCATTTGGACCGCATACTCCTGCACGGGTTATGTCACTTATAGGAAAGGATAGAGATATCTTTCTTAAAGGGAGAAGGGCAGAAAGTCAAGGTCTTGGGATTGGGGCCTTTGCTTACTACCGTCGCGTTGTAGAGAATCAAAAAGAAAAATTAATTGACGAAATTATTAAGGTAGCTAATAAACAACTAGGTACAAGAAAAGATATGCTCGATAAACTCGAAGCTGCCAAACGTGAAACTCAATTCAGCAAGGCCGTGGAGCAGATAAAAAACGCGATTCCGGAACCTTTATTAATCAAAGGACACAACCCCCTTACCTTATTACATACTGCACTTAGCAGAGGTATCCACGCAAAAACTGATAAAGAGTGTTTAAAAGTTGCTACTGATATTAGAGTGATTTTGGTAGAGATGGCAGAACGTATTGGATTAGTATTGAAAGATAACGCAGAACTCAACGCTTCTCTTACTCGCCTTTTAAAAGGCGGAACTCAAAAAAAGACAAAAAGCTGATAAATCCCAACAAGACAAGTCAAAAGAAAAGCCAAAAGTTATAGAGGATGGGGCAGAGTATAGGGGCCACTGGGGTCGCATCTTTATTCTTGATTGAGTTTAACACGCCTCTGGCAAGCAATCCGAAGATGTGTTATAAGGAAAGGGAGACAAAACTCCGCATCTTGTGCGGATCAATATAATCTATGTTGTGCGCAAAGAAAAAAGAGATACTAGAGGGAGAATAACGTTGGAGAAAGCAGGGCGTATCATTGAGCGTATAGTTGCCGCAATAGAGGCCACAATCGACGGTGGCGTTGCCCGAGTTCAATCGCCTGCATTCATTGACGGAAAATTGTCTGGAAGTAAGCGTGAAGTAGATGTTGCAATATATAGCACAATTGGATCGTGCGAAGTCCTTGCCATTGTTGAGGTTCGTGCTCGTGGCCCTCGTCAAGGGCCAGACTGGATTGAGCAAGTGAGTGCAAAGCGACGTGATGTTGGTGCTCAGGTTGCCATAGCAGTGAGTGCAAGTGGATTCACTTCAGGAGCTGCAGCCTTAGCTTCGTACGAAGGAATACAGGTTAGAACTTTAGCTGATGTAGACACAAACAAATTGTTAAGCCAGGTATACTGGAGCTTGCCGACAGTTAATGTTATTACAAATCAGTCGTTAAAATTATTACCTATCATTCACAATGACCAAGAAAAACATGAAAAAATTAAATTTACTCTGGACCAATTGTACGTCGTGGGAGGCATTGAACCTATTAATGGTCAAGAGCTAATCGAGATATTTCCAATCGAAATATGGAATAGCGCTAAGTTTAGAGGCAATAAAATTCGGTTCGAGTTCCGATTAAGATTGCCGCGTCCTGATGGCTTTACTCTGGAACTGAGAACACAGAATAACATTTTGAGATTGTCTGAGCTATACGTTGATTATTGCGTAACATATAAACGTGAAACGCTAACCTACAAAAATGCGCATGAATACCAATCGCCAGATGGATTATCGTATGGCTATTTCGAAGCGAATCACCCACTACTTGGTTCTTTTGTACTTGTTTGTCAAACTGGGGGCATCCCACAACCGCTACCTACCGAGATCATAAGCCTACCTAAGTGTCTTGGGGGCAAAGGGCATTGAGGACGACCATAAAATTATAAAATCGCCCTACAGCCGCTTCCAGCCGACGCCCAAAAGCAGCGCGGCTGAAGCGGAGCGTTAATCTGCAAAATTCAAACAGATATCCCCAAATCCAGGCGTAGTTGGGGGTAATCAAAGCAGGGACAAAGGGTCAAGTCTTTGATTGATAATATCATTACACTTCGGCAAGTAATGCGATAGAGAGGATAAATAATCAACTCGTGCAAGACCGCCGGTTACACAAGATGATTGAAACGATACAATCTCGATTGACTAATCATTAATCAAAGACTTGACCCTGACCCCACTGCAATGCCAAAGAAACTAGACCACTGTACCCGGAGCATACCCGGCCCTTTTCTCACGGCTATTGAGTAGGCCGGCCTCATCGCCGGGGCGTCCGGATCTCCCTCTTCTTCGCTTTTTTCGTCTGGCCAACCTATACAGGTAAAGAGGCAGTTTAAGCAGTGCGTTCATCGCGTCGCGGCCGCTTAAAAATCCCAGTCGGCGGACCTTCCTGATGATCTGGATGATCTGCGGCAGATCGTAGAATTCCGATCGGATCCGGTTCCTGATCTGCTTGAGCTCCTTTCGCCCGAACTGCTCCGAATAGACGGCACCGCCGAAACGTTGGAAGTAGTAGCCCGGCGTTTGTTCAACCACTTCCTTGAGGGGCGAGAACCTCTCGATGCGGAGTTTTTGGAAACCGATGGAATCCAGCTTGAGCTCCCTGGCGAACTTCGAGATGTAAAGCATCTCTTCTTCCGTCTCGCCGATGTTGCCGTAGATGAAGTTCCCGTGCAGATAGAAGTCGTACTGCTTCAGGACCGCACACGCATCCCGGATCTGCTGTTGGGTGATGCCCTTCTGAAGCTGCTTCAAGATCCAATCGTGCGGCGACTCGATCCCGATCAGGAAGACCTTGAAGCCTGCCCGCTGCGCCTTGTCGAGGACCCGACGATGCCGCACGACGTCGATCCGGGTCTGGGTAATAAAGATCTTCTTGATCTTGTTTTCAATAATGAGATCACAAAGCTGTTCGCTCCTCTTCGGGTTCGTGAACAAGTTGTCATCGCTGAAGAGGACGACATCGGCCGTAATCGTCTTCAATTCTTCGATGACCGATTCTACCGGCCGTTCCGTGTAACTCCTCTTCTGCCCGAGCGGATTGAGACTGAATGTGCAGAACTTGCACTTAAATGGACATCCCCTCGTTGTCAATATCGTGTCGAAAGTGAGGCTGCCGAAACTAACGCCGTGGTGAGCCAGGCAATAATCGTGCCTTCTCAGAGAGCGGTCAGGGAAAGGAAGATGCGTGATATCGGGCAGCGGATGGTTTTCGTTATGGACGACTCCTCCGTTTTCACGATAGGAAAGCCCACGGATATCCTTGTACGGGACCCCCGTGACGATCTGTTTGATGATTTCTTCGCCCTCGCCTCTGACGATCATATCGATATTCGGACAGCGGTCGAACAGATACGCGACCTCCTCCGTTGCCTTGTAGCCTCCGACGATTGTGCAGACCTCAGGCGGCAGCTGAGCGATGAAATCACAGATTTTCTCGAACTGAGATGCCATTCGGATGGTTATGCAGAGAAGGTCGATCCCGTTCCTGATGAACGCGCTGAGCGCCTTCGGGTCCTGGTAGGCCTCCTCGTACCGAAGGTCGAAAAGCGTCACCTTGCCGACCGAGTCTTTCATGCTCGCTACGATGTACTCAAGGCCGGTCGGCGGGAAAAGCCCCATGACTGTGGTAGCATCCCCGAAATAGGGGTTGAGGGCAAGAACATGGTTGTATTTGATCATGTGGGGATTATAGCACTATAGCGGGAAAACCGCTATGGTTAAGGTAAGGATTTCTCCTCTCGCGCCCCTTGCCAGAGATATACTCTCGCCAGGAGATCTCCTTGATGAGCTTGATGCCGTTGCCGGACCCCTTCTTCTTCAAGCGAGGGGTACGGCGGGATCTCGCCAGGACGCCGAAGATATCGTCACCCTCAAAATACCGCACCATCTCGCAGCTCTTGCCTGCCCCTACATGACCCGCTTCCATCACCAATTTGAAGTACATCTGCTCCCTCGGCCTCTCTTTTTAGAAGGCATTATAGCTAAGAGAGATTAAAAGCCGATTAAAAAAAGATTAAATCTTTTTAATCTGTAGTTTTTTGTTGCAATGGCTAGATTCTTTAATGCTCTAACAATCGGCTCCACCGGATCGCCGATAAATCCGGCTCCCGGTGAGCCGCACCGTTAATCTGCATAATTCAAGATGATATCAATAATTCTTTTCATTCTAAATTTTGATGGTTTGCGTCTCAAATAACCAGAACGAAATCAAGTCTCCGTCACATATACTGCTATATTCAAACGCCTTTCAAATCCTCTTTAAATTCGCTATAATGTCTTTTCTTGTATCAGGAAACCATGACGATCTGTGTTAAGGCGGCGCGATTTTTGAGCGCAAAAATTATCATTTCATTCGCAATGCTAGAGAGAACCTTAGTTGCGGTGAGTTAAAAGATGTTTTAAAATAATGTAAGATGAAATCCCGCACCCGCAAGTCGATCTCACCCTCAATACCCTCTTTAGAAAAAGAACAAGACAGGTACACCCGAGCCCTGGTGCAGATGAGCAATGACGGGGTCCTCGTCTTCGACGAGGACCGCTCTATAGCCTTCACCAACCAGATGGCCACCATACTCACCGGCTATCCGCCGGAAGGGCTTTTGGGAAAAGACGTCATCTCGATTTTGGGACACGGGGTAGAGGAGGTCCTCGCACAGCTCAAAGGCCCCGGGGATAAGCTGTGTCGGGAGGTGCAGATCACTACTGCCCGGGGCGAGCAGAGGGATATCAACCTCTGTTTGGCCCTGGCCGAAGGGGGCGAGGGTGCGGTCAAGGGGTGCGCCTACCTCACCGACATCACCGAGCGCAAGAGGTTTGAAGAGCGGCTCAGGCTCTCGGAGAAGAGGTATCGGGAGCTCTTCCAACAGGTTGGGGAGGGGCTCTTCATCAGCAACCCGGAAGGCAAATTCATAGATTGTAACCAGGCCCTCTTGGATATGCTCGGGTATGAGACCAAGGAGGAGCTCTTACAGATAGATATCGCCACGGACCTCTACGTGATCCCCGAGGAACGCGGGGTATTTCAGGAGATGATGGAACGGGATGGCTCTGTCAGAGAGTGGGAGGTGGAGTTTAAGAGAAAGGATGGGGGGAAGATCACGGTGCTCCTCTCCGCCCATGCCATCCGCGCAAGCGAGGGGAAGGTCGTCGGATACGAGGGGATAAACATCGACATCACCGAGCGCAAGCAACTGGAACGGGAGCTCAGGGAGACCAATGATTTCATGAAACGGCTTATCGAAAGCTCTCCCTATGCCATTATCGCCACCGACATACAGGGGAATATCATCGTCTTTAACAGGGCGGCTGAGGAGTTGATCGGCCATAAGGCGGAAAAGGTGTTGGGGAAGATACACATTACCCAAGTCTATCCGCCAGGCGTGGCCAAAGAGGTGATGAAGAAACTGCGCAGCCCCGACTATGGAGGGATCGGCAGGTTTACGGGTTCGGAGTTCAAGATGGTGGACAGGCGGGGTAGGGAGATCCCCATACACCTTTCTGCTGCCATCGTCTCTCAGGATGGCCAGGAGGTGGCGTCCGTGGGGTTCTTTACCGACCTTCGTCCGCAGCGCGTCATGGAACAGCAGCTCCAGGAGACTCATCTCCAGCTTGTTCAATTAGAGAAGTTGAGATCCCTGGGTGAGATGGCGGCCGGCGTCGCCCATGAGATAAACAATCCGTTAGGGGGCATCATCATATACGCCAGTCTCCTGATGGAAGGGCTCGCGCCTGATGACGCCAATCGGGCGGACCTCGAACGGATTGTCCATGAAGCGACGCGGTGTAAGGAGATAGTAAAGAGCCTGCTCGAATTCGCCCGCCAGAGTGGGCACAAAAAGGAACTGATCGATGTCAATAGGGCCATAACCGACGGCCTCCTCTTTCTGGAGAACCAGGCTACCTTCCACAACATCGAGATCATCAAAGAGCTTGATCCCTCCATACCTCCCCTGTGGGGTAACGCCGGTCAATTGAAGCAGGTCTTTCTGAATATGATGATCAATGCGGCTGATGCCATGCACGGAAGGGGGGCCCTGACGATAAAGACGTCCCTAGCAGGAGACGGCGATCAGGTCGCCATAGAGTTCACAGACACCGGCAGGGGCATCCCCGAGGATATCCTGCCGAGGATCTTCGACCCCTTCTTCACCACCAAAGGGGTGGGTGAAGGGACCGGCCTGGGACTCTCCATGTCGTACGGTATCGTGAAGGAGCATAAGGGGAGTATCGAGGTCGACACCGTGGTGGGCAGCGGAACGACCTTCCGGGTTGTGCTGCCGGTAGAATATGAGGAGGCGTCGTCTCAAGGAGGCGCGGGGAATCCATAAAAATCTCTTGTGTCTTATCTCAAAATTGCTTACAGTGGGGCGTTTTGACTTAAGAAAAGGAGGTTTCCATGGGGTGGCGGGATCGGCTGAAGAGCGGGAGCTTTTTAACGATGGTGGAGGTCTTGCCTCCCAAGGGGGTGGATGTCAAGAGGTTTGAGGAACAGTTGACACCCCTGAAGGGAAGGGCCGATACTATCTCTATACCCGCCCTTCAGGGAGGGGTCATGCGCATGAGTTCTTGGGCGGCGTGTCGATACCTGCTCGATAAGGGGTACGAGACGATAGGCGAGATCTCTTGCGCCCATCAGAACCGCGTGGCGCTGCAGGCTGAGTTATTGGGCGCCTATCATCTGGGCATTGAGAATATCATGGCGGTCACGGGGGATGATCCGAAGATGGGAGATCATCCCGAGGCCCAGGCGGTTTTCGACATAGATCTGCCGGAGCTCTTGGGGGCGATCAGGAACCTCCAAGAAGGTCATGATATGAGCGGGGGAGATCTTGAAGGCCGCCCCCATTTTTGTGTGGGGACGAAGCTCGATGCCAGCGCTCGCGGCCACGGCCTCGATGCGGAGATGCGGGGGATGGAAGAGCGGATAGGGCTTGGCGCGGAGTTCTTCGTTACGACCTCGGTTTACGATCTCGCGCAATTCGAGGCCTTCATGCAGAAGGCGCGGACATTCCGCGCCCCCGTCATCGCGGGGCTGATGGTGCTGAAGTCAGCCGGCATGGCCAGATACATAAACAAGCACGTTGCGGGGGTCGTAATCCCCGAAGAGGTCATTGAGCGGCTGCTGAAGGCGCCGGATAAGGTAGTGGCCTCTATTGAGACAGCAGCGGAGATTATCAAGGGGCTCAAGGGACTATGCCAGGGTGTGAGCATCGTATCGATGGGGTGGGAGGACAAGATCCCCGCCATCTTGGAGCAGGTGGAGGCATAATCAGGCGCGGTACCTCAATCGTCCCTGGAGCTGAGAAAAGGTGAGGTAAAAGAAAAGGGATAACATCCTGTTGCCTTGCAGACCGTGTCATAATTACATTTTAGCACCAAATATCCCTTCTCCCCTTTAGTAAGGGGAGAAGGTGCAGTCCCGCACCGCTTTGCATAAATCATAGAATACGGGATGTGTCGCCATGCGACACCCCATCTATAAAAATATCCGAATGGTAGGGGGCCGCAAGGCGGCAGATGAGGGGTTACAATAAAAACAATATTGTAAATGCTTTTTAGTTGAGCCCCTCACCCCCACCCTCTCCCCTGCCACTGTGCAGGCATCCCAACCTCTATATTTTTCGTTAAAACGGAGGGGGACTGAGGTGGGGCGAGGGAAATATTTGAATTGCGACACAGTCTCTTGAGGGGAGGAACAGATGTTTTTCTCCATAGCCGCATACCTGGCGCTGGCCATATTCACAGCAGGGTTGCTCTATAAGATCTTCACCTGGTTTCGATCATCCATCAGTATAGGCTCAAGCGAAATCCCCCTCTGGGAAAGGGTCTTATCCACCCTCAGGGGAATTCTGTTGACGCTGTTCAGCGTCAAGATCTTCACCTTATTAAAGGTATTTATCCTCGATGTAGTCCTTAATCGCCGGATCCTGAGGGAGGACGCTCTCAGGTGGCTCATGCACATGAGCATCTACGGCGGGTTTGTGCTGCTCGTCGTGATGCATGCCCTCGGGCGATACACCAGCGCAGCCCTCTTCGCAAACTACGCTTCGACCATCAATCCCTTTTTCTTCCTCAGGGACCTTTTCGGGGCCCTGGTCCTCGTGGGGGTGGTCATTGCGATCTATCGTCGATTCATTATGAAGATCCCCCGGTTGATGACGAGGCGCATGGATATCTATGCCATCGTGCTGGTAGCGGCGATTATCTGCTCCGGCATCCTCTTGGAGGGGGCCAAGATGGCCTCCTCCACCGTCTATCAGCAGATGGTCGAGGATTATGCCTCCTTGAGCGACCCCACTGAGGCGAGGGCGCTGGAGGCCTATTGGGTGCAGGAATTTGGCGTTGTCTCCCCCGAAGTAAAAGGCCCCTTTGATGCAGGGACCATAGCGCGGGGCAAAGAGCTCCATAACATGAACTGCGCCCAGTGCCATTCCAAGGCGCCATGGGCCTTTGCAGGCTATGGAGCGGCCAGGGTTATCAGGCCATTCGCTGTGGGGATGGACAAGCTGAATGCGCCCGGCCTGTTGTGGTATATTCATGTCTTCGCCTGCCTTATCGGGTTGGCATACCTCCCCTTCAGCAAGATGTTCCACATCATCGCCAGCCCCTTGAGCCTGCTCGCCAACGCGGTTATGGAGCAAGGGAAATCAGCCCCAGCCGCTATAGCCACCAGGCAGATGATGGAGCTTGATGCCTGCACCCACTGCGGGACCTGTACCATGTGTTGTTCCGTTGCCGCGGCCCTGGAGGAGATTCCCAACATCAACATCCTTCCCTCTGAGAAGATCGTATCCATCAAGGCGCTGGCATCCGGTCGGGAGCTCACGACCAAAGAGCTCAAGGCAATCCAGGAGGGGGTCTACCTCTGCACCAATTGCTACCGCTGCACCGTCGTCTGCCCTGTGGGGATTAATCTGCAGGAGTTGTGGTTCCATGTGCGGGAGGTGCTCCTTCAGAAAGGCCTGCCGGAGCTTTCCCTCCTCTCCCCCCTGTCTTTTTACCGTGGCTTGATGAGAGAAGAGATAGGCCACCGGGATTATCAGAGACCCCTGCTGAAGGCGCGGAAGGCCATTGCCGACAAGGGGGATGTCCAAAAGGGGACGCCCAAGGCGCAGGTGTTGCCCCTGCCTCGCAGGGATGGGGAATTCAAGGGGAGACTCAGCCTTTCCGCACAGGCGAGCACCTTCTCCGTCTGTTTTGGCTGCCAAACCTGCACCAATGCCTGTCCCGTTGTGGCCTATTACGATAACCCCCAGGAGCACCTCGGCCTGCTCCCGCACCAAATCATGCATGCGTGTGCACTGGGCATCAGGGGCCTGGCCTTCGGTTCCAATATGCTCTGGGATTGTCTCACCTGTTATCAGTGCCAGGAACAGTGTCCCCAAGGGGTCTGTGTCACCGATGTGTTGTATGAGCTTAAAAATTGTATTGTTGCCTCTGTGGGAGAACAGGCAGCTCGAGCGGTGAGAACAAGATGAAGCAGTTTGCCCTCTTTCTCGGTTGCACCATTCCGGCTCGTCTCACTCACTACGAGTCCGCCTCGAGAGCGGTGTTGGAGGCGCTCGATGTCAGCGTCGTCGACATCAAGGCGTTTAATTGTTGCGGCTACCCATTGAGAAACATCGATTTTAAGGCCTTTGTACAGTTGTCGGCCCGGAATCTCGCCCTTACGGAACAGCAGGGCCTCCCTATCATGGCGTTGTGTCAATGTTGTTTCGGCAGTTTGAAGAAGGCCCACCATCTCCTGAAGGAAGACGGATCCCTGCGCAAGGAGGTCAACGCCGTCCTGGCGAAAGAGGGTTTGCACTATGGAGGGGGGGCAGAGGTCAGACACCTCCTCCAGGTCCTCTACCACGAGGTCGGCATCAAGGCGATCAAAAAGCGGATAACGAGGCCTTTTGCAGGGCTGACAATTGCCGCCCACTATGGATGCCATGTCTTACGCCCAAGCACCATCGTCCAATTCGACGATCCCGTTTCCCCCACCCTCTTTGATGAACTGGTAGGGGCTACCGGTGCCGTGAGCGTGACCTGGCAACGGAGGCTCGAATGTTGCGGCGCCCCCTTGCGAGGGGTCAATGACGAACTCTCGACGGCCTTGGCAAAGAAAAAGCTTGAGGCAGGCAAAGGCGCAGGGGCGGCATATCTCTGCGTGGCCTGCCCCTTTTGTCAGATTCAGTTTGATACCGTTCAGGGGGGCACGCTGTCAAGGGGGGAGAAAGACCACCCCCTCCCCTCCCTGCTCTACCCCCAGCTCCTCGGCCTCTGTCTGGGGATCGATAAAAAAGCCCTCGGTTTGGAGGCGAACCAGGTCCTGATCCAGGGCATAGAGGGGTTTCTGGCTCAAGGGAGAAAGAGGCGTGAAGCAAGCCCGCCCGAAGATCGTGGCGAGGGGCGTCAACAAGGTGTTCAAAGGTCACGGGGAGAGGTGTAAATTGAAGGGTCATCAACCCTGAGGTGCGCGACAGGATGGCTGGGAAGAAAAAGAGAGCGGCCGGCGGAGCAAAAAAGGTAGGTGCGGTCCTCGTCGTGGGAGGGGGCATCGGGGGGGTACAGGCCTCCCTCGACCTGGCAAACGCGGGCTTCAAGGTATATCTCGTGGAGGCCTCGCCGGCCATCGGGGGGAGGATGGCCCAGCTGGACAAGACCTTTCCCACGAACGATTGCTCTATGTGTATCCTCTCGCCGAAGCTGGTGGAGTGCGGCAGGCACCCCGACATAGAGCTGCTTACGTACTCGGAGCTGCTCGCCCTGCACGGAGCGCCGGGCAATTTTCAGGCCCGGGTGCTAAAACACCCTCGGTATATCAATGAAGAGCTCTGCACCGGTTGCGGCACCTGCCAAGAGAAATGCCCCACCAAGGCGCAGAGCGAGTTTGACGAGGGGCTTGGGGAGAGAAAAGCGATCTATGTGCCCTATCCTCAGGCCATACCCAAGACACCGGTTATCGACAAAGAGATCTGCACCTATTTTCTCAAGGGGAAATGCCGGGTATGTGAAAAGGTCTGCCCTGCCAAGGCAGTGGCATTTGAGCAAAAGGCAAAGGAACTGGAGATTGAGGTTGGGGCGGTGGTCCTCGCCGTGGGATATGAGGTCTTCGACGCCCGGCAGAAAGGCGAGTATGGATACGGGAGATATGCAAACTGCGTCAGCAGCATCGAATTTGAACGGATCCTCTCCGCCTCAGGCCCGTATGGAGGGGAGATCAAACGCCCCTCGGACAACGAACACCCCCACAAGATCGCCTGGATACAGTGTGTGGGGTCACGGGATACCAGCCTGGGGCGGGACTACTGCTCGTCGGTCTGTTGCATGTACGCCACCAAGGAGGCCATTATTGCCAAGGAGCATCTCGATGTCATCGAGCCCACTATCTTTTACATAGATATCCGCGCCTTTGGCAAGGGATTCGATAGTTACTACGAGCGGGCCAAGGGGGAACAGGGGATCAGGTACATCCGTTCCATGGTCGCCCAGGTGCGGGAGGATCCCGAGACAAAAAACCTCTGGATCACCTATGTGGATGAGGCCGGTCAATTGCAACACGAGGAGTTTCATCTGGTGGTGCTCTCAGTAGGGCTGTGCCCCTCGCCATCTTCGCGGGCGCTGGCCAAGAGGCTGGGTGTCGCGCTTGAGCCCCACGGATTTTGCGCCACCACTACCTTTGCACCCCTGGAGACCTCCCGGGCAGGGGTCTATGTCTGCGGTGTCTTTCAATCACCGCAGGATATACCCGAGACCGTAGCCCAGGCCAGCGGCGCAGCAGCCGCCGCAACAGCGGCCATCGCCTCGGCCCGAGGGGAGCTCCTGCGGCAACAGGAGTTTCCCCCTGAACGCGATTGCGCCGCAGAGGATCCCAGGATCGGGGTCTTTGTCTGTCACTGCGGGACCAACATTGCCGGCGTTGTAGATGTCGACGGGGTGCGGGAGTACGCCCGCACCCTCCCCCATGTGGTCTATGCTGAGGACAACCTCTTTACCTGCTCCCAGGACACCCAAGAGCGGATCAAAGAGGCGATCGTCGAGGAGAGGCTCAACCGGGTGGTGGTCACTGCGTGTTCGCCGCGGACCCACGAGCCCCTGTTCCAACAGACCCTCAGGGAGTCCGGCTTGAACCCCTATCTCTTCGAGATGGCCAACATCCGCGACCAGTGCTCCTGGGTGCACATGCAGGACAAAGAAGGGGCTACCCGGAAGGCGAAGGATCTCTTGAGGATGGCTGCGGCCAATGCCGCCTTGTTGGCTGCCCTCGAGAGACAGCGGATCCCCATCCGCAAGCGGGCCCTGGTAATCGGGGGAGGGTTGGCGGGGATGACGGCGGCCCTGGGTTTTGCCGAGCAGGGGTTTGAGGTCTCCCTGGTGGAACGGGAGGCGGAGCTGGGGGGGAATATGCGTCATATCCACTATTGCCTCTCCGGGCAGGACCCCCAGGCCTTTCTGCAGGAATTGATCGGCAAGGTCATGGCCCACCCCTCCATACAGGTGATAACCAATGCCGAGGTCGTCGATCATGAGGGGATACAGGGCAACTTCTCCACCGGCGTGATGATTGCCCCTGCCATGACATACCGGCGGCTGGAGCACGGGGTGGCTGTCTTGGCCACCGGCGGCGAGGAATACAAGCCCACGGAGTACCTCTACGGGCAGCACCCCCGCTGCATCACGCAGATGGAGCTTGAGGGACGAATAGCCACGGGGGAGCTGGACCCGAAGCGGCTCGGCCGTGTCGTGATGATACAGTGCGTGGGGGCACGCACCGAAGAGCGCCCCTCGTGCAGCAGGATCTGCTGCGCGGTCGCGATCAAGAACGCCCTCAAGCTCAAAGAGCTGGCGCCGGATCTTGATATTCATGTCCTCTACCGTGATGTCCGGACCTATGGATTGCTGGAACAGCACTACACCCGGGCCAGGGAGCAGGGGGTGATCTTCACCCGGTACCTCCCCGAGCGCAGGCCCGAGGTACAGGGGGCAGATGAGCGGGTCAGGGTCAAGGTCTGGGACGAAACCCTCAGGGGCAATCTCATCATAGAGGCCGACCTCCTCGTCTTGAGCGCGGCGATTATCCCGGGCGAGAACGAGGAGCTTGCGGCCATGTTCAAGGTCCAACGGACCTTGGAAGGGGCCTATCTCGAGGCGCACATGAAGCTGCGACCCGTGGATTTCGCGCGAGAGGGGCTCTACATGTGCGGCCTTGCCCACGCGCCGAAGCTCATGGACGAGACCATCTCCCAGGCCCAGGCAGCGGTGGCCAGGGCAGCCACCCTCCTTGCCAAGGATGAGATAGAGGTGGGAGGGGTTGTGGCCCGGGTCGATCCGGAGCTCTGTGCCGCCTGTTTGATCTGTGTGCGGGCCTGCCCCTATGCCGTGCCCGTTATCAATCAAGACGGTTATTCCGTGATAGACCCGGCCAAGTGTCAGGGGTGCGGCAACTGCGCAGCCGAGTGCCCCCAGCGGGCGATCCAGCTCCAGCACTACCGGGATGTGCAGCTTATCGCCAAGGTGACGGCCTTGGCTCAGGAGCAGACGAATGCCATTTGAACCGCAGATCCTCGCCTTCTGTTGCGAGCATTGAGCCTATTCCGCAGCGGACCTGGCAGGTTCGATGAGAAGGAGTTATCCCGCGAATGTCAAGCTCATCAGGGTCCCCTGTACCGGCAGGGTCGATGACGTACACCTCATCAAGGCCTTTGAACAGGGGATAGATGGGGTCTATGTGGCGGGCTGTCTGGAGGGGGAATGTCACTTTCTCAGGGGGAATTTGCGGGCCAAGAAGCGGGTGGGGCATGTGAAGCGGATCCTGATTGCGCTGGGGATCAACCCGGAGAGGCTCCAGATGTACAACCTCTCAGCGGCCATGGGGGGGAGATTCGTGGAGATCGCCCAGGAGATGACGGAACGGGTCAGGGCCTTGGGCCCGAGCCCCGTTAACACGGGGCAGGGCAGGGAATTTGTCGAGGAACAAGGGGAGGAGAAAAAACGATGATCGTTGCGGAGGCTAAACCCATAGAGGATATTGTAGCGATGATCGATCGATATGATAAGATCATCCTGGCAGGGTGCAAGGCATGCGTTGCCGTCTGCGCGGCAGGGGGTGAGAAAGAGGTCCAGTTCCTCGCCTCAGCCCTGAAAACGGCGAGAAAGACCGCGGGCAGGGAGATAGAGATCCGGGAGGTGACCTTGGAGCGGCAGTGCGACCCGGAGTATGTGGAGCAGATCAGGGGCTTTGCCGGGGAGTACCAGGCCATCCTGTCCATCGCCTGCGGGGTTGGGGTCCAGTATATGGCCGAGCACTACAAGACAATCCCCGCCTTGCCAGGCCTGAACACCTCGTTTATGGGGGGGTCCCTGGAGCAGGGGGTCTGGAGCGAGCGGTGTCAGGGATGCGGGACATGTATCCTGCACCTCACCGGCGGGATCTGCCCCGTCACCCGCTGCTCAAAGAGCCTGTTCAACGGCCCGTGCGGCGGTTCCTCCAAGGGGAAGTGCGAGGTGAGCCCCGAGATCGAATGCGGCTGGCAGCTCATCATCGATCGCCTCAAGGCCTTGGGGGAGTTTGAGAGCAGGTTTGCCGAGCTCTTCCCCATCAAGGATTGGTCAACGAGCCGAGACGGAGGACAGAGAAAAATCACGAGGGAGGATATGAAGCCATGAAGACGGGAAGCCGCCTGGAGAAGGTCCTGGAGAAGGGCGTATTTGCCGTCACCTCGGAGTGCGGCCCTCCCCGCGGGGCCGACCCCGATGTCATCCGCAAAAAGGGAAAGCTCTTGGAGGGTGTCGTCGATGCGGCGAACATCACCGACTGTCAGACCTCCGTGGTCAGGATGTCGAGCCTCGCCTCTTGTCTTATTCTCAAGGAGATGGGGTTTGACCCCATCCTCCAGATGGTCACGAGGGACCGCAACCGCATTGCCATCCAGAGCGACATCTTGGGGGCGGCCGCCCTGGGGATCAACAATGTCCTTTGTCTGTCCGGAGACCACCAGCGCTTCGGCGATCACCCCCAGGCCAAGAACGTCTATGACATAGATTCCATCCAACTCATCATGACGGTGAAGCGGATGAGGGATGAGGGGCGGTTCCTCAATGACCAAGAGCTGACGAAGGCCCCGCTGCTCTTTATCGGGGCGGCGGCCAACCCCTTTGCCGATCCCTTTGAGATCAGGGCCCTCAGACTGGCCAAAAAGGCGGCGGCAGGTGCGGAGTTTATCCAGACCCAGTGCATCTTTAACCTGGATCGCTTTGCAGAGTGGATGCGGCAGGTGGTCGATATGGGGCTGCACGAAAAGGTTGCTATCTTGGCCGGCGTCACGCCGCTCAAGTCCGTCGGCATGGGAAAGTATATGAAGAACATGGTGCCGGGGATGGATGTGCCCGATGCGGTCATTGAGAGGCTCAAGGGGGTCCCTAAGGAGAAACAGGGTGACGAGGGGATAAAGATCTGTATCGAGACGATCCTGCGGTTACGGGAGATGAAAGGGGTGCGGGGTGTCCATATCATGGCCATTGAGTGGGAGGAAAAGGTCAAGGAGATAGCGGAGGGAGCCGGCCTGCTTCCGAGGCCGAAGGTATAACAAATAAAAGCGAGGGAGGAAGAGCAATGGCGAAAAAGATCTTGATAGTTGATGATGATCCTGATCTGGTGGAGGCTGTTTCCACCATCCTGGAGAGCAAGGGCTATGCGGTAGCCAAGGCCTATGGAGGGGTTGAGGGACTGAAAAAGGCCCGGACCGAGCGCCCGGATCTTATTGTCCTCGATGTGATGATGCCGGACAAGGATGGGTATGGGGTATGCAGGGAGCTGAAGGCCGACGCAAAATATCGTTCCATCCCCATCCTCTTGCTCACCGCCGTAGTCTCGAATATCCCCACCAGCAAGTATACGCAGCAGATGGGGATGGAGACGGAGGCCGATGACTTTGTGGACAAGCCGGTGGAACCCGAAGAGTTGGCCAAAAGGGTAGAAGCCCTTATCGCTAAGTAAACTATCCCGCCAAGGGCGTCTCGCCTTTGGCGAGACTTCAGGGGTCAAGGATGCGAGGGTTCAAGGGTTCGAGTGAAAATCAGGTAACCATGTGGGTAGAACCCCTCCTCCTGGCTCCGTGGACCCTAGGAGGGTGGAGGATGTACCGTGCTTGAGCAGGGGAAGATCCTGGTGATCGACGATGAAGCCGTTATGCGCGACGGTTGTTACCGTATCCTCGCGAAAGAGGGGTGTGAGGTCCTCACCGCAGCCAATGGGGAGGAGGGGCTGACAGCCATCACGGGGGACCCCCAGGGCATTGCCGTGGTCCTCCTGGACCTGAAGATGCCGGGGATGGGCGGGATGGAGGTGTTGGAGGCGGCCAGGGAGGTCAACCCCGCCCTCCTGATCGTGGTCATCACCGGCTACGCCACCGTCGACTCGGCCGTCGAGGCCATGAAGAAGGGGGCCTATGACTTCATCGCCAAGCCCTTCACGCCGGATCAGCTCCGCTTGGTGGTCAGTCGGGCCCTGGAGAAGAGGAAGCTGGAGCTGGAGGCCGAACGGTTGCGGGCGGAGGCGGCCCGGAGCCTCAGGGATGTGGCCACGGAAAAGGGCAAGGTGAGGACCATCGTCAACTGCATGGCTGACGGGATCTTGGTGACTGATAGAGAGGGGCGGATCGTGCTCATCAACCCGGCGGCGAGCAGGATGCTCGGCATCGAAACCACCGCGTGCCTGGAGCGATCCTTGAGCGATGCCGTGGGGCATGAGAAACTCATCGAGGCCGTTCAGGGGGTGTTGGAGCCGGCGAACCCAGAGGTGACCATCATCTCTCAAGAACTCCGGATGGGGGACTCTCTTATGATGGCCCACACAGCGGCGGTCAGGAGCGAAGAGGGAGAGGTGTTGGGGACGGTAACGGTCTTGGAAGACATGACCTATCTCTTGGATCTCGACCGCATGAAGGGGGATTTTATAGCCATGGTCTCCCACGAGCTCCGCTCGCCTGTCTCGGCCATCGGGCAGAACATAAGCTTGATCCTGGATGGCATGGCCGGCGAGACAACAGAAAAGCAGAGGCACCTGCTCACAAGGGTCAAGGAGCGTTCCAAGGGTCTCCTTGATCTCATCGGCGACCTCCTGGAGATCTCCAAGATAGACGCCGGCGTGGCCATGCAGCGAAGGGAACCCCTGCAAATCGAGGAGGTAGTGCGTAAGGTGGTGGAGCTGATGGAGGGAGAGGCTCGAGCCCGGGGGATCTCACTTTCTACCACGTTCCATCTGACCAAAGGGTCACTGGCCAAAGGGCCACCTTCGGCTTCGGCTTCGGCCCCTCTCCCCCCTGTCCTGGGGGACAAGAATAATCTGGAAGGGGTCTTCACCAATTTGGTGAACAACGCTATAAAATATACGCCGGAAGGCGGCAAGGTAATGATAGAGGTGTGTCTGGACGGGGATTACGTCAAGACGGTGGTGAAGGATACCGGCATCGGCATCTCCAAAGAAGACCTGCCCCGAATCTTCGACAAGTTTTCCCGGGTCAAGTCGGAGAAGACCCGGGCGATTGTGGGGACGGGACTAGGTCTTTCCATCGTCAAGAGCACTGTCGAGGCCCATCTCGGTTCCATCTCGGTGGAGAGCGAGGAGGGCAAGGGGACTACTTTTACCGTACTTTTGCCCAAACAGACGGGATAGGGGAAAGCCCCATGGGGTGAGCAGTTTCCCCGGATCTGTTAAGTGGAATCCAAGACTGTTCAAAAATGCCCAGATACAAGTTGAGCCCTGCAAAATCCCGCCTTGCGGGGACCCGCAGGAGCTACTGCATCTTCTGCGAACTCCTCATTCGCAACTTTTAGACTCCGACCAAACGCCTTTCAACCCCTCATCAAAAGTTGTATAATTATCTTCAGAAGCTATCCTAAAAGCAAAAAAGTTGTTCATCTCAACTGAACGCAGTATTCAGATCAGCGAAGACCAGCAGTTGAAGGAGTGAATGGTAATGAACGAGAGAGAACGTAAGCTGGTAGATGGCCTGGGGAGAATTCTCGAAAGCAGGTACAAGAAAATTGAAATACGGCGGAGACCAGCTTTGTCTCCGATAGTCAGAGAATCCTTACAAAGTGTACTGGGATATGAGCCCATACTACAACCAGAGATTGATATGATTATTTGGGAAAAGTCTAAAGTGGTGGCGGTGGAAGTTAAGGTTTTTGCACCCCCCCGAATGCGCTCCTTCTACGAAGGGATTGGTCAAGCTTTAGCATTACACCGCTTTGGGTTTGACTACGCGGCTTTATGGCTCTTGTTCATAGGTACTAATAAAGATGATCTAAAACGTGGGTCAACTGCTTGGGAATTTGTGAGAGATAAGCTTAAGCTGTCCCTGGATTTCAACTATTTTCTGGTGCGGACAGTTAACGATAATCTTGAAAACTGTGAGTTTATTCCGATGCAATACCTAGGCAGCCTGAAAGGGTATGAATTGGGGAATATAAACGACGTCACGATCAAAAATAAGTACTCTAACCCTATTCGCGACGAGTACGAGCAGCAAGTAATTCGTAAGATGCTTGAATTGTGGTTCAATAAAAATCTTACTGTCGAGCGTCTAAAGGATGAATGTAATTCACTTAAAAAACCGTCTTTCGGAGCTCCCCCCAAAAAAAGACCAAGGATTTTACCTACAGGAGTGACAAGCTCTACAGCAGAGCTACTTTCCCATAAAAGCTTTACAGATGAGCATAGCAATGAATGAGTACATTTTAAGCCCTCACTCGGCTGGAATTTTACTCACTTTAATAAGAAAAGAAGACGGTTCTATTAATTTAAAAAAAGATAAATATTGAAGAGCTGCATTCAAGGAGCAAGTGCAACACATTCGTTAAAGACCTCTTTAGGTGTTTTATAATTCAGAACCTTGCGAGGTCTGTTATTGAGCAAGTCCTCGATCTGTTTGAGTTGCTCGTGAGAGATTGTCGCAAAATCTGTCTTCTTTGGCAAGTAGCGTCTGATAAGCCCGATGGCGTTCTCCACAGAACCCTTTTCCCAGCTGTGGTATGGTTCACAGAAATATGAGTGGGTGCCGAGGGTTTGGTTGATGAGGATATGTTCGCAATTTTCAGAGCCGTTATCATAGGTGATGGTCTTTCTCATATGGTCAGGGTGTCTGTTCAGACGGCGGATGAGGGCTCTTCGTAACTCTCGGGCCGTTTTAGCCGCAAGCTTGGGGCGAGGGAGGGTGTGCTTTGGCGACAGATCATGGTATCGACCTCCCAGTGACCAGGTTCACTGCGGTCATTGACACAGGCGGGACGCTCGTGGATGGATAACCGCTCGGGAATATGGGGTTTTTTGTGCTTGCGGGAGTACCCCCGCTGAAGGCGTCTTCGGTGTCTGCGCAGCAGGCAGGGTCTTAGATCCATATGGTTGAGGGTCTCTTTGGCATAGATAAACTGATAGATGGCCTCATGGCTGATGGATTCTCCTGCAAGCTCATGGGAGATTCTCCCAGCTACCTGCTCAGGGCTTAAGCCGAGGTTAAGTTTCTCCATGACGTAGTTCATAATCACCTCGTTCTTGAGCCGCGGTCTGTGAGCAGCGTGACCTTTACGTTTGACAGCACGATTATGGGCACGATGAGACAAATAGACATTGTACACAGGGGACTTATTTCGTTTGAGTTCTCGGCAGATGGTACTTTTATGACGCCCCATAACCTGTGCAATCTCACTAGGTTTTACCCCCTGTGCCCGGAGAACAGCGATGATGTCCCGTTCCTCACTGGTTAGCTGCGTATAGTGTCTGTTCATAACCACTTAGGATATGCTATTATCCTAAGTGTTGCACTTGCTTATTGAACCGGAGAGATAAAAAGAACCGTCCCCTTTATTATTGTTCGAATAACAAAACTCCGCATCTTATGCGGATCAATATAATCTATGTTATGCAGTTAGATAAATTTCTATGATCCAACACGTAGGGCATAAGTTAGGATTGGAGCTTCCAGTTCCATTCCGAGAAAATCTAAATCTCAACTGCGGTCCGGTGGCAGTGGAAATGGTTGCCTCGTACTTCGGCGTACGATTCGATCCAAAGCAAGTCAGAGATTGGGCCTTGCCGTATGGCAATGGCGCTACAATGACCGTGGGCTTAGCTCGATCAGCGAGCGAGCTCGGCATAAAAGTAGTCTACGCAACGCGATCTCTTGCGCTGGATCCAAGACACTTCCAGAAGAAATTCTATCAAAACTATTTTTCAACATTTGCCGAAGAGAAAGATAAGTGTGACAAATTAATAGTGCGGTTCCGCGAACTTGGTGGGAATCTGCAGGAGAGAATATATTCTTTGGATGAGATATTACAGAAATTTAGCCCAAATTCCATTCCGATAGTTCTTGTCGATTGGTCGATTATACGAGGTGTTGCTGAAGACTATAGTGGTCACTTTTTGCCGGTCATCGGCTATGATGCGTCTTCGGTTGTAGTGCATCATTCCGGCCCAAAAGATCCACAAGCCCGGTTCAGGATTTCGAGAGACTTGTTTGATCGAGCGCGTTTGGCTGAAAGAACGGATGCTGACGTCTTATTTCTCGGGAGACCAAGAGAAAAATCGGGGTCAGGCATTGACGGCCTGTTGCTCAAAACCAATTTCAAGGGTTTAAGATATGTTGTATGCCGAGATACAGCCATGGGAACAGCTCCTCCTCAAAAATTGCATGAATGAGTAGCAAAACAAAGAGAGAGCAGCACCTGTGATTCTTTGAAACTTCCTCAGATGGCCTGTCTGGGCATTGCT
>Ga0299915_10000383_pt1 | contig 33957 bp, 74 predicted proteins | sample RVTome_13_FD_200263 | JGI IMG/M metagenome (GOLD analysis project Ga0299915, IMG submission 200263) | Soil microbial communities from uranium-contaminated site in the Upper Colorado River Basin, Wyoming, United States - RVT92D227 (version 2) ...
CCCCTGGCCGCGCAACATCCCGGTTATCTGCTCGGTGATCGCGTTGGAACCGCAATGGAACCGCGTGTCATTCGCGTAGCAGATTTTCATGAGGTCTCCTCTACGCGGATCAAGGCCGTGACGTAGAGGCGGCCAAGGGCGGTGGTGACAATCGCCTTACGTCCGATGGCCTGAATAACGCGGCGTGCCTGCCATGAGCGGGCGCGATGCACGCGATGATGCGCTCCGCGCAGGAAGTCCACGCCGAGGAGGATGCCGTTCGGGTCCTCCCTTCGATCAAGACTGTAGACTTGTACGATCTTCGTGGCCTTAGACATGATGTGCCTCCTTGTGATAGTGTTTGAGATAGACACGATAGCCAATCACCGCGAGCGGTAGTGGGATTGCCCACCAGGCCGCCATGGTATGCGTGAGATAGCCAAGGGCGATGAGGACCAGGCAAAGCGGCGTGAGCAGTTGCCACGGTGCCGCCTCGACCAGGAGCGATGCCTCATAGAACATGCCGTTCGGCAGGGCGAGGAGTAGGCACGCTCGGGCGATCTTCTCATCGTTTACCAATACGGCGGTCACGATGAAGGCGAACGCCAGCGCCAGAATTGGGACGAGGGGCACACCCAAGGCCGACAAGGCAAAGACGCCAGGGGGTGTGGCCGAACGGTCTGCCGCGGTGGATGCAATCTTTGCCAGCCATTGGCCGTACCAGTCCGGCAAGACCAAATAGATGCTCCCGTGTGCCGCGAAAGCAGAGACGACGAAGGTCCAGAATCGTTTCGTGTCGCCGTGCAAGAGCCAGCGGCACAGGAACCAAGGCAGAAGAATGAAGGCACACTGGGGCTTGAGGGTGATGAGGCAAGCCGCCGTGACCGCCCGCCAGTCCTTCCGATCCAAATATTGTGCCAGCCAGAGCGTGAACAAGTCGATATTTCCCGCGGCGAAGATGAAGACGAGAGGGAAATAAAGGAGCCAGCCGTGCGCGCGGCGACGTGCGATGTGGATCAGCATGGCCAGGTTGATGAAGAGCCATAGGGCATAGGACACGCCCAAGGGCAGCGCACCGAAGAGACCAAACGCCAGGGTCGTCAGGGGCGGATAGTAAGCGCCCCAGACCGCGTATGGATTGCCGCCCGTCACGATAGCGCGTCCGGTTTCCCAAAGGACAGCGAAGTCGGCACCGAAGGCACCGATCACGGCGTAGAGAGGGTATTCGATCATCTTTGACCTCCAGGCTGGGATCGCTGCATCTGGGCCAACACCGCATGTTCGATTTCCTCTGGCAGAGTCCACAGGCCAAGATGTCCACGAACCTTGACGGGTTCCGCCAACAATTGGACGTCTTCCAGTTTCCAGCAAAAACGACCGGTGGTCCAATCACCGAAGGTGCGCTCGAACGCGGCACCGCCCATGATACGCATTGCATCGTCGCCCATTACTGGATCGGTAAGGATTGATCCAAGTATTGCACAATCAGTCAACCGACAAACGGCGATGATGTGACCACGAGGGCAAATCTCTGGCTGCAGACCGTGGCAGAAAAGGGCTTGGTAGAACTCTGATTCAAGGACGGTCTTATGCGTGAAGCGTTTCGATAACGAGGAATGGATGGCAACGGGTCCACGATATCGCGTCGACCAAGACCGAGTTTCATATCGCTTCTCGCCAAGAGCGACGAGACTCGCCCAGGGCTGGAATAGTGTGATCGCCTTCACGGTCTGCCTCCTCGTTTCAGAGTCGCCTTGGCTGGGTCCAGTCTGGCTTTGCAATGGTTGCAAAAGATGGCGTCGGTCATAGTTTGCCTGCCCTTTTCTCAGACATGCAAGCCTCCTGCGATCAAGAGCGCAAGTTGATCCGGAATGGGCGTCGAAGCCGGGAGCGACGTTTCCGCGGCGACGGGTGCGTCCAAGAGCATACTGCCGACCGCCAGCAAGATCAGTATCCAGATAACCCCGACGATCCAGTTATAGTCCTTCATCGCTTCCCATACATTCTGCTTTCCATGGTGTGGACGTGTGGCTCATCTCATCCTCCTGTAGCCTTGGTGATGGCGGAGCGGGCTGCGTTTTCGGCCTCCCTGATCCATTCTGCGCGTTGACTGTCAATGAGCGTTCCTAAATGAAGCATACACAGTTGACTGGCACAGGTCTTGAGCGCCTCCAGCAATTCGGTCGTGGCATCGGCCTTCTGGCGGCAGTCCTCACATACACGGCCTCGGATAACGAACCCCTTACCACAAAGCTCACATCCGGGCCGTTGTATACAGATGTTGTTCATTGTCTTATCCTCCGGTAGCCTTGCTGCGGATGGCCCGAGCCAGGCGCAGGGCTTGTTCGAGATTGGCGTCGATGACGAAATGAACAGAGTCGTCGGTACGGATCTCGGCGGTGATCCGCCAGTTCTCGCCGTCTGGCCACTTGGCATAGATGGTTTCATTCGTCCCCGGACGGGCATTAACACATGGTGTCTCGCCTAGCGCCTCGGCGATCTGGTTGGTGAGGCTGTGCTTGCGACTGATGTAATCGTCGTCATCTTGCTTCCGTTGCCGGAGAATCGCCAGGAGCTTGGCCCCAGGCAAGATGACCGAGCGGAGAATCTGTCTGGCAATGGCTTCGTCGGGCCGAGCGAGATCGAAACTCGTGGCGGGGACGATGTCGGCGTCTCGCCCATAGGTACGCAGGTAAGCCGCTAGTCCGCTCAGGGACAGACTAACATGGCCGCGGCCTTTGGCGACCTGAATGTGCAATGCGGTTCCGTCGGCCAAAACGATAGTCGTCGGCCATTGGCCGGGCTCACCCTCAATCTTTGCCCCCTCGAAGAGTCTGGCTAATCTAAACGCTAGGTGTCGATCATCCTGGTAGTACATGCGGTTCCTCCTTATCCCATGACCCCGAGGATCACCCGGAGATCGCTTCCGTAGTCTTCCTTGAGCATGGTCAGGTGCTCGACGCACACCCACTTACGAACTTTCAGGTTGGGATGGTAGTCGGCGGGATGAGATACCAGGGCGACGGCGGGTTCGTCGTAGATTTCGCCGTTGCGGCACTCAGAACAGAGACGCGGCCCGATGTGTCTCACGTCAGTCTTCCTCGATGGTTTCGCCTTCGTGTGATTGTCCGTCTCTCATGTGAACCCCACTTTCCGGCTCAATCATACGGCCAATCGAAGGGTTTGTCAATATGGAACAAATGAGCGAGAGACAGGCCCGACGGGATGAAAGTGGGGGCTACCCCGAACCGCCATGGCCGTTGGCCTGGCGGACCCGCAAGCGGATCGCCCGCGGCGGTGTCTGTCTCTCGCGATTCCAGGATAAGGCCGAAACCCCTGATTGTCAACCGGTGGTGCAAATAGCCTTGGGCGTGAGTGTGGCGGATGCTACAATGGGATCGGTCAATGCCCACATGGAGGGCTTACCTGACCTCGGAGGCCGGTGTGCGCCGTGGAAGGGACACGGAACCTGACAGAGGTGCGGGACCTCAATAACCATGCCGCCCGATGGGCGAGGCGAATAGGGTCTCGGAGCCGGAATCAAGCCCGGTTACACCGGTCGCTGCTCTTCAGTACCGATACGGGCGATACTTCGTCCCAGGCACCCACTTGAAGATGAGGAAGATCGAAACGCGATTGGCCATGAAATGCTGGACGCCGTGGCCGATGGGTTGGCTGCCGCGCGGACGGCCGATGTAGGCGATATCATGAGGCCGGAGGCCCGTCGCGCTCCTCACGGTCTCGGCAACCAGCATGTGGGACGAGTAGAAAATATGCCCATCGGTGGTATCCTGGACCTTGAGGATCAAGCCACCGCGAGCGCAACGCAGTGCCTCGGAAAGGAGTGCGGCATACTGCGCGACAGTTCTCTGTGCCGTGTAAGGGGCACGCCCGTAACGCTCGCGATAGCGCGTGTCCGTCGGTCCGCGCTTGTACGGTGGATCGGCAACGACGATGTCGAACGATCGCGCTGCAAAGGGCAAGGCGCGCCAGTCCGCCCTCACTGTTGCACAAGGGCGAAGGTCGCAACCGATGACGGGGCCGGAATGTTGCCTGTAGAAAGTGCCCTGCCCATAGGTCACATCGAGCACCGATTGACCCGGAAAGTGCAGCGCCAGGATCGCGGCCATCGCTAGATCCGACTTGGGATAGAGGTTCGGGATCATCCCCCGCCCCTCGGTTTGCGAAAAACCAGGAAGTAGGAGTGATTCTTGCGGGCGTGAACCTGATGATCGTGGCGCATGGTAGGCGTCCCAGTCTGGACCAGCACAAACAGGTCCTCGTATAGGAATCCGCCGCAGACAGCCAGCGAAATCAGCGTCGCATGGTGGGCATATTGCTTGCCGCCCATCACCTCGTCCATGCACTTGACAACCAGGATACCGCGTGGGCGCAAAACACGGTGGGTTTGCCTCATGCCGTCATCGTAGAACCGCATCATGGCGTCGACTCCAAACACATGCAGTTCGTCCACCCTCTTTCGATTGTTGTAGGCCCGGTCGATAGCCGACGGGATCGGGCTGCCGGAACGTGACGCGTACGGTGGATCGAGCACAACGAGGTCAAAGCTAGAGTTCCATTCTTCGGGCAGGTGTCGAAAATCATAGTGTGTGTCACCCAGGGCGGGGTCGATGTCGTTGCGGATCAGATCGAAGCGGGTCAGATCGACTTTCCGCCAGAAAACGCCCTTGCCCCAAGTCATGTCAAGGGCCTTCCCTCCCTTGGGCGCATAGATGGCCAGCACGTCGGGGAAGAGATCGGCGTTGTTGCCGACCTTGGCTGTAAGGATAGGTTTCATCTATTCACGCCGTGCATGATTATCATTCAAGGTCCTTGCGATCCATGGCGGTCTCAAGCATCGGCCGGGGGTTGTGTAGGAGATCCTGGACGATACGCATGGCGGGCATCGCCTCATGAGCATACAGCCGTAAGCGTTCGGCCTTGCCGGAACTGGAGGGGGCGGCGTATTCGGGCAGGAACGTTGCCCAGTAGCCGGTAGGCAGGAAGACCCGCTTCCCGTCGTCGGCCTCCTTGACATAGCTCTGCGTCATAAGGGTATGCAATGAGGCAAACCGGTGGTCATCATAGACCTCAACGACAAGGCCAACCTGACGGCTTACGAGAAAACCGAGTAGCTCCAGGTCGTACCCTGGATCGCCCCATGTTGCACCCTCGGGCGCGACGTGCTCGAACACCCAACCCGAATAATCTGCCTCGGGCACCGATGCCCGGAATACGCGCCCCACCCGCTTCCAGTCCTCTCGGCGAGAGACAAAAAGTGAGAAGACTCGGGTCATTTCCTCTTCCGGGTAGCCGCATCAGCCGCTGCTCTGACTCGTGGCAGGCGGCTTTCAAAGAACTGAGTTCGCGCGCAATTGGCGCAGTACAGGAAACTCGTGGTGCCCTGTACCACAATGCCCGGACCTTGGGCGGTGTCCGCAACGGTAAAAGCGACCTCGCTTTCGCCGGGCGGATCGAAGTCAAGATACGTGATGGGTTCGTGGCAAACAGCGCAGATATTCATTTGATCCTCCGACCTAATTATACGATAGTCGGAAGGAAATGGCAACCCCGCCAATAACGGGGGGCGTCTCTAAGGCAAGTCCGCCGCGGCTTGCATATCTCTTCTTTCGATGGTATACTGCGGTTTAGAGATTGCGAGAGGACAACAGGAGGGCGATGTGTATCCACCTTACAATGAACTTGCAAGATGTCCAAAATGTGATTGGCCCTCTGCGGACACGAAGTATGAGACCGGCGGTCTCGTTCGGACATGCGGGCGGTGCGGCTATTGTTGGTGGGAAGAGGCCCCAGGGGAGGATAGCATGATGCCATGGGACGAACAAGAAAAAGACTGCTCTGAGCCAACTGAAATCTGGGTTGTGGAGGGGCGCGTAAATTCGGCTTTCAAGCCATGGAGATTTGCGGGTGGGTTCTTGAGTGAGAAAGAAGCACAGGAAATGTGCGGAATGTGGAATGCTCAACCGCCCCAGGGATACGCGTACCGGGTGCGAAAGTATATCCCCGAACTTGTACGGGACGAATAACGGCCCATCCCGATGGAGGATGAGATGAACGAAATCTATCAAGTGGAATGCCGCAATACTGTATTGACCGGGGAGGCTCGGTCGTATTGGGTTTTGGCCTCCGATTGTGCAACTGCCGAGAAGCGGGCTCTTCAGAAGATGACGAGTGAATTGAGAGGACAAGAGGGACGCAACTATGTCCTATCGGTCTCTTTTCGCGGCTATCTGCTCAAGTGATCGTGGGGCGGCGGCGTGGCACACGTCTACTGCGTAGTAAGACCCACCGATCATGGGTCGACCCCAAGGAGCCGGAACAAATCCGGCCCGCCCCAAACCAATAGGAGGATGAGATGAAATGGTTTGAACGATTACTCGTGCAACTCCTGCGGAGACGCGGGTGGATTGTGTTCTGGCTAGACAAGCCCGCGCGGCATTGCTCCAAGGATGTTTGCTGGCTCAATCTCTACGAATCGGAGTGCAACAAATCGTGATTAGTCAAATCGCTATTTGAAGAATGGAGGGTGACATGATGAAATGGATTGTATGGCATCTACCGCGAAGGTTGATCTATTGGGCGGCAATCAGACTGATGGTTCGCGCGACGCAGAATGAATATTCAAATCAGGTTGTCCCAGAGCTACTGGCAACGGAAGCTCTTGCTCGCTGGGACAAATAGGCAACATGGGGCGGCTGGCATGGAGCCTGACCCGATAGAGGCGCTACGGGGTGCGAATGTGCCCCGTTCGGCCCGAGCCCGCCGAGTCCGTTGAACCCCTCGGATCGTGCAGCGATGCGCCCGCCGGTTCGAATCCGGCCCGCCCCGGTGGAGGATGAGATGGTCACGGTACAGATGTATGCCGAGGAACAACAGATCAGGGGGTTTGTAGGAGCCCAGATGATCTTTGAGGCCAATGATGTTACATGGCGGACCCTCGATGCGTTGGGATTGCCGAGACTTGGTCGGGGTTCGGCGTGGGAAAAGACAGGCTGGGGCCACGAAATCACTGTGGAATTTTCGGCCGCCCCAATTTTGAATTGAGGACGAGGATGTACAACGACTACTATCGGTCATCCGAGGAATTCGAGGAGCGCATAAGCCGACTGGTACGGAGGTGGAGAACGAGTCGTTGGTGGCGACTGTGGTATTTCCTCCTCGCGGGTTGGCAAGAGGAGGACATCCGTGATTGCGAGCAGTTTCTGGGCAAGAGGATGAGATGAACGAGACTGACGAAATGCTTGACGTCATAGCGGGCTTGTTGAGCATCATCTGTACGCGCGTGAGCTATCCCATTGGTGAAGATCACGCCAACGAGGATCAGATCGTGATATCGGGCTGGGAAATCTTGAACAGGCATGGGAGACTTTGCGATCTCGCGGGCGACGGTACAGATGAAGGTATCGCTGAATAAGACATCGCGTTATTCAACGATGCGTCTTCGTAGAAAAGAGGCGCGATTCTACAAAGACGCAAGGAGAACGAGATGCTAACCGTCACCGCATGCAATACTTCGCCGCCACTCGCGAAGAACTGTTCCTATGATATTGTCGTGCGAATCAATCGACGCGTCATTTGGCACGGACAGGTGACGGATCACAATCAAGACGATGGTTGGCCAACACTTCTTCGTATGGTCGCGGATGCCTCGTCGAAGCAGGCCAATGCCGCCCTCGCCGGGAAGGAGACAACGCCGTGAAACCGGGAACGCAGATCGCCTACATCCCACTGCACGCTAATGGTGACCTTACTCACCCTGACGTAGAATTCGGGTTCGTGACATCGGAGAAAGGCGAGGTTCACTTCTGCCGATATTGGCGGAAGGGCGACCCCGGCGTGCTTCGTACAGTCGCCAATTCGGAGGCGACGCCGACGGCCATGCTGATCGAGTATGTAACGGTTGGCGATTATCTCGTCGAACGGCATCTCGCCGAGATTGCCGCGCTCGTTGGGAAGGAGAAGGACAATGGCTGACGAAGATCTGTTTTGTGTCGGTGAGCATTGTTGGGATGACGCCGCTGCTGAGGATACTTACTGTCTTGATTGCTCCCTGTCGAGGGAACAGGCGGCTGGTTTAGCCGATCTCCGCAAGCGGCTGGAGTTGCAGGTGACGGTGTTGCAAGAGATTGCAAACATGGCAGTGCCTCACATAGACGATCTGGCAGTTGTGAATGAGCGGATACAGCGGATTTGGATTGTGGCCCGTAATGCCGCCCTCGCCGGGAAGGACAGTGGACAATGAACGAGATGACGCCGGAGAGAATTGACACAAGCGCAGTCTTGGCATCCTGGAAGGTCCCATATCGATATTCCGACGACGGGATGTGTGATCTGTGTGGTGGCGCATGGGATGACCACAAGGACATCTACTGTGGCCCACATGGAGAGGTGTATGAGGAACCCAGGCTATGCCCAATTGGTGGGTGGATCGCCGACCGCGAAAAGTACCGTCTACTTGCCGCTGCCGTGAACGAGGACAGCGGAGAATGTTTGCCGGAGTGTGATAGTTTCGGCCATGCCGAGAAGTGCAAGAATCTTGACATGGCGGCAACCCTGATTAATCTCCGCAGGCGGCTGGAGACGGCGGAGCATAATCACATCGAGCGCAAACACATCGACGCTACTCCAAATGAGCACTATCCCCTTCGTATCCTGCGGGCCTATCGAGCCGACTGCAATGGGCGATGGGCAGATACATCATACGGCCATGCGGGCGGCCCCCTGACGATTGCGCTGAATGAGATGCAAGATCGGCGGGCGGCGATCCTCGATAAGGCTATTGCCGTCCTCGCCGGGAAGGATGCAACGTGAACTGCCAAATGCACTTTTCGATGACAAGGTACAAATGGATGTGCCAGACACATGAGATGTCCGGCGATGAGGACGGGTGTCTGGTTGGCGTCCGCGAAGAGATGGCCGATCTCCGCAAGCGACTAGAGGAGGCGAAGCAAGCGCTTAGACGGATAGCGACTCAATCGGCGCTGGATGTAGACCCGCCGATAGTAGTCAATACGCGCCTCATCAACATTGCCAAGGCCTACCTCGCCGGGAAGGAGAAGCCATGACGACGCCGAGGTTGACGGCCGATGCTGCTGTGGTTGTTTCGGTCGGGTTTGTGCGACGTATTGCCGCCCTCGCCGGGAAGGAGAAGCCATGAACCTGCGACCGAAGCGACCATTGATTTACGGATGGACAATCACGCTTCTGCGCCCTCGCCTTTGCTGGCGTCACTCGTTCTTCCCAAGGGCAACATGGCGACAACCAGACATGCCCGACGTGAAGCAGGACGACGTGGACCGGATACTTGCCGCCCTCGCCGGGAAGGAGGATAGGCATGGCTAGGGGCATCCGCAGATGGCTAAAAAAGGTCCAACGTGAGATCAGCCGAGAGTTGGTCGTCTTGGCGAGCGGCGACCAGTATGCCGCCGCGTTAGCTCCAGAGGGCTACATCGGGGGCTATCGCGATGCCCTTAGCGACGTCTCGTTGGCCCTGGATGGCGTACTGCCCGCTCGTTGGCAGGAACGAATGAGAAATGCAGATGTACGGCGAGATGCCCTCGCCGAGAAGGAGAAGTCATGAACGAGGTCGTGGACCGCCCGCTGACCGATACAGAATACCTCCACTTCGATGAGATCCCGAAGATTGGGAAGACAAGACGCATCGTGGTTCTTTCTCGCCGGGGGGCACACCTTGGCGACATCCGATGGTATGGAGCAGGGCGGCAGTATGTCTTTGATCCTGCGGCCAAAAGCACGTTCAACAATAGTTGCCTGATCTCGCTCGCGGATAAGCTTGGATATCTCAACACCATGCACAGAGCTGGGCGTGCCGCTCTGCGCAGCGAGGATCAACGATGAACGAAATGACGCCGGAGACGCTAACAATTGACATCAATGATGTCGCCTGCCGATTTTGTGGGGCTCTGGAAGATCAGTGTCACTTGGCCGATTGTCGTGGGGTCGCTGTCATTTTGGCTTGGCAAGCCGACCGCGACGCAGCAGAGTGGAAGCGGGCTTTCGACGAGGGCGAAGCGCATGGCATGAAGGCAGGCACAATGGATTTCGAGAATCCTCATCCCGAGGGAAGCAACAGGTTCTGTGGATGGTCGTTCGGCTTCTGGGGTTCGCGTGACCGCAAGCGAGTGGGGGCGGTAGAGGAAGAGATTGACGTGGGTGAGGCGGAGGGCGACATTGGGGCACATCGTCTCCATGAACTTCGTGCCGCCCTCGCCCCGCAGGGGCCAACAGAGGCCGGGAAGGAGAAGCCATGAAGCCAAGTGCCCGCCAAATAATGACGGATGCAGCACTTCGGGTGTTGGCCCACAAGCCACACTACTCCAGTTTGCATTGGTTCTGGCGCGTCGTATTTCTGGGGCCGTATCTCAGGGTGTGGTACGCCGCCTTGGCCGGGAAGGAGGAGTGAGAGATGAGCGACATCAGCAAATTGCAGTGTCCCGATTGCGGCGCTCCAATGCGAGCTTTCAACCGGAATGGCTGGTATTACGCTGAATGTGACAGGCGGTATTCACCGAAACTCCGGGAGTGGGCATCCGCACCGGAGGGTTGTCTGAGACGCCAGAGGGATCTACTCCGCTACCGGCTGGAGGAGGCGCGCTGCCCGGATATTCTCACCGCTCATGTTCTAGCCGAACTGATAGCGGCGAACAAAGTCCCGTCGCCGTGGAGGGATGCAGGCATACGGTTGGAGGCATTTGGATCATGGCTTGCCGCCCTGCCGCCGGAGGAAAAGAGTGAATCGCCCGAGAGATGACAGTTGCGGATTCTGTTGCATAATGGCAGCAATGCACATGGGACACGATGAGGCTTGCGTGGTAGCGCAGCACGATGTTAGAATGCTTGGCGATCCCGTCGCAAGTCCCCGGCCGGGTAGACAGGAGGCATTCATGAGACGGGCCAAGCGCGCCCTCATCACTGGTGTCAACGGGCAAGACGGTTCATACCTTGCCGAACACCTCGTCACAATGGGCTATCAGGTCTGCGGCGTGGTGCGGCGAAGCAGCACAAACAATCGAGACAACCTGACCAACCTCCTCGACAGCCCCGAGTTCACCCTGGCCGAGGCTGACATGACTGACGGCCCGGCGATCCGGCACATGATCGCCGACTTCCAGCCGGACGAAATCTACAATCTGGCGGCGCAGACATTCGTCCAGGCCTCCTGGGACATGCCCGCCCACACGATTGAGACGAACCTGTTCGGCCTGCTCCATCTTCTAGAGGCGGTCCGGTTCGACTGTCCGAATGCCAGGGTCTACCAGGCATCATCGAGCGAAATGTACGGCAACACTCCCGGCCCTCTCGACGAGAACAGTCCCATGATCCCGCGTAGCCCTTACGGGGTGTCGAAGTTGGCGGCCCATCGGCTGGCGCGTGTCTACCGCGAGAGTTACGGCATGTTCGTCGCGTGCGGCATCTGCTTCAACCACGAGAGTCCCCGGCGCGGCCCGGTGTTTGTCACGCGCAAGATTGCCCAAGGCGTGGCGGCGATCAAGACTGGCAAGATCGGCGTGATCCATCTGGGCAACCTGGACGCGCGTCGCGATTGGGGTCATGCGCTCGACTTTGTGCGCGCCATGCACATGATGGTTCAAGCGCCCAAACCGGCAGATTGGGTCGTTGCGACAGGTATAGCGCACACCGTGAGGGAATTCGTTGAGGCGGCCGTCCGCCACGCAGGGCTTCCCGGCGATCCCATGGACTACGTCCAGACCGATCCCGGACTGATACGCCCAGCGGAGATCCACGACCTGGTAGGGAACCCTTCCCTTCTCCGGCTTGGCCTCGGCTGGAAACCTCTGTTAGACTTTGATCGTCTGGTCCGCGACATGGTCCATGCCGAGTTCATCCGGGCGCGGCTCAATCTACCAACACCGTCAGAAGGACGCAACCTGGAGATCCGCTAATGGAATACTTCATAGGTGTTGACATCGACGACACGATCGCCGACTATGTTGGCGGGATAGAACGGCGTTACGGTCCAGCAAAGTCATATGTACCGCCCAATCTGCCCGAAATGTTTCCGTGGGTCAACATGGATCTGCACTTCGGCGTCGTCCTTCACAACGCGTTCCTGCGCGACCTTGATCCAATGCCCGGCGCGGCCGAGGCCCTCAACCTGCTCCGCAAGTCATGGCCAATCCGTTACATCACCTCTCGCCCGGCCCCGGCCCGCGGGGTCACAAAAGAGTGGCTTTGGCTCAACCATTTCCCCAACGGCCGCATGGTGTTCCTGGCGACTAGGCAGGCGAAGATCCAGTATCTGGCTGGCGTCGGCGAGTGCATGATTGCCTACGTGGACGATCTACCTCAGTTCCTCGGGGCGGCCGCGGTACAGGATGGCCGGATTGTCATCGCCTATGCGCGCCCATGGAACGTCATGGCGCATGTGCCGCGGGCCGACCACTGGCGGGATATCCCGTTGACGATCGCCAAGGCGAGATGTGCAGCGTGACCCTTATCGGGACCAGTCACCCTCGGTTGCACAATAACGGAAAGTGCTGTATACTGCCGGAAACGAAAGGAGATGAACATGAGGCGATTTCTTGATGACTGGGGCGAGGATATGTTGTCGTTCGGGGCGATCGTGCTTGTCCTTGTCTGTCTCATTGGCGGCGTCATTCTGTTCGAGATGAAGACCTGCGACGCCAAAGGCGCGGCCATGGAGACCCCTGCCCGCTGGGGCCTCTGGGAAGGCGTATGATCCAGCCCGAACCAGACGGCGGTTGGGTGCCCCTCGAAAACTACCGTTTCTTCGGAGACGATGCCCTTGGAGGTGAACCGTGAAACTGGAATACGTCCACTGTGGTCGGATGACGATTGTGAGCATCCTGGGCGCACCACATCTTGTCGGCATGGCCCGTCTGCGCCGGGGCGACCATCATGATGCGGCGCTTGGATTAGGTGTAGCCCTAGTCAAGGCCGCCGCTAAGCTGAGGGGCGGAGACAAACAGGCGTATGCGCGCGTCAGCGGCATGGCCGCGAGAGGGCGCGTCGAGATGCCGGAGGATCTCTTGACCAGCCTGATGCTGAAGCAAATCGAATACCGTATGGTTCGGGCGCAAGAGGTCAGGGAGGAGCGGAACGGCAATGGCCTTTTCCGCGCCCGGACAACGATGGCCAATCCCGGTCCTGGCCCTGCCGCCAAGGCCGCCGAAAGGCTGGGCAAGGCCCTGATCCAGGAATGGCAGAAGAACTACAAGTGGACTGCCCTCGCTGATGAGCCGAAGCCCAAGGCGAAGTCCAAGGCCAAGGCCAAGGGCAAGGCGAAGAAATGAGCAAGCAACCACTCTGCCCACAGTACGCGCCGCGGGGCACCGCGTTCGATCCGCCCAGACGCTGGCGCAGGTGCAAGAGGTGTGCCGTTCTCTGGCGTATCCAGAGGAAGGAAGTGCATCCCCTAGATCGTCCAAGGCGAAAGCATGACTGAACCCAACAAGATCTGCAAAAGGGTCGGGCATTTATTCCCGCGCGGCCGCAAATCGTGCGTCCGTTGTGATAAGGGACGACTGGCCGTTCTCTGCGCGCGGCGGGAGCATGTGTGGCAAGGGGGCAGATCGTTACGGAACGGTCGGCGACGATGCGCGCGTTGTGGTGCTTGGAAGAGCGCGCGATGAACGCCAAAGAGGCTACCATCCGCGAAGCGACGAGGATCGCAGGGTGGACTACCGCCGAGGAACTTGAATGGCTCTACGACCAAGCCCTTGGTATGTGGCTGGTCATCGAGGTCGGCGCATATCTGGGCCGGTCCACAAAGGTCCTCGCCTGCGCCCAAGGGGTTGTGGCTATAGACAACGGCGCGGGCAGTCCGCATGGGGCCGTTAAGGGAGAAGAGATTCGGAGGGTTCTAGAGCAGAACTTGGCAGACGAGATTGCGAGGGGCGTAGTGGTGATTTTGTGGGGCGACAGCGCGAGGCTGTCGATGCGGTATCCGAGAGGAATTGCCGACATGGTTTTCGTCGACGGCGACCACGACAGAAACAGTGTCATGTGCGACATCTTGGCGTGGCAGCGGGTGCTTATCCCTGGGGGTCTGTTGTGCGGGCATGACTTCGGCCAAAAGCCCGGCGTGGGCGAGGCCCTGGATGAACTGGGCCTTGCGGTGGAAGTGGGTCCATACAGTTTATGGCACACAAGGAGCGTCAGATGAACAAAGTCATGATGAAGTGTGGGCACACCTCGAACGCGGTACTGGTACGGCCGGATGGCACCGAAGCCCCGGCCTGCGTCGTCTGTATCGGAAACAATCCCGATGCAGAGATTGTAGACACCGCCACGCCGGATCTAACCGGCAGAATGGCGCGTTGTGATGAGTGCGGCAAGAATGTGGTGGCCTCCGCGGTGAAACTGCCGTGGTTCCGGCACCGACCAGACCGGCCGACCGATCAATACTACTGCGGTTGTCATGGATTCGATTAAGATGAGAACGGACGCGAAATATATCTTCGGCTTTATGGATGGATCTCTCTTCCTTCCGCGAGTGCGAATGTGGCAACCTCTATGTATTCGGCCATAGGGATGCGCCCGTTTGACAACGAACCAAAATAGTCACTTAAAGTGACCACCGTGGGAGTGTTGCAATGCCCGTAGCACGCTGGACCGATCCCGAAACTAGCTGGCAAGCAGCCCGATCCGTGGCGCACGTGCGCGAGAGTCAGGCCAAGGTCTACGCGTGCTTGGCCCTCAAAGGCCCAAGCACCGACGAGGAGATCGTGGCCTTTCATCGCGAGACCTTTGGCCCGGTCAGTGTATCAGGCTGCCGGACGCGGCGGCGAGAACTGGTCGATCGAGGCCTCGTGTTGGACACGGGACGCAGAAGTAAGACAGCCGCAAAACGTAATACCATCGTCTGGCGTGCCATATCCCTGTCGGCGTGGCGCGCCGATTACAAACGCACGCGGCCAGAGTACGGGAAACGCATGCCGAGTACGCCGCCAGCTTTTGCCGCGCTGGCGTCGGCGTCTCTTGACTTCCTGGGATGGGTGAGGACCTTGGGGCGGACGCGCAGGGTCCTCGCCCGGTTGATCCTTGGACGGTTGGCGTGGGGTTTGGTGTGCACAATGGAAGAGGAGCAAGAACGCATCCGGCCAAAGGAGGCCGAAGCCCGGCCCCATCAGCGCGAGTTGCCCGGCATGACAGGCAGACAGAATGCCCCCTTGCCACCAGAGAAGAAAGGAAAATGCGGATGAAAGGCGAACCCACCTTATGCGCCATTTATGGGGTGGTCTGCGTTGTGTCATGGTTCGAGGCCTTTGGGCTTGCCCAGATCGGTATTATGTGGGCGTCCTATCTCATGATGGCGGTGGCTTTTGTGTCCTTCTGTGGCTTCATGGTCAGAGCGGATCATAGATAGAGAGGGCATGACTGCTCAGAACGCGGGAAAACCATAAGGATCTGTTGCATTCCACCGGAAACCGTGGTATTGTCGGGGGTGGAAAGGAAGGAAGCGTATGGTTCATCACCGACCATCACTGTTAGGTCCTGATACCTTGCTCAAGGTGCTTGGCCCCGACGGCGAAGCGTACAACGGAGGCCATGGTAAATGGTATCTACCGCACGGCGACAGACCTGGGCACTGGATGCCACAGATCAAGGGTCGGCTCGTACCATGCGACCATGGCTACCATGTATGCACGCTGAATCAGTTACTGCCTTGGCTTGGCCCCAAGATCGCTACGGTCGAGGTACGCGGGGAGCGCCTTGATTGTGACGACAAGATCGTGGTAAGGCAAGCTAGACTGCTACGCGTGCTCGATACATGGAACGAACGGACGGCACGCCTCTTTTCCTGTGATTGTGGTGAGTGGGCATTGTCGTTGGTACCTGAGCCACATCCCGACAGCGTAAACGCCATTGTTGTGTCTCGCCGGTTTGCCAATGGTCAAGCTACGGCAGATGAATTAGCAAGTGCAGTGAGACTGGCGTGGTCGGCGGCGCGGTCGGCGGACGACTCGGCGGTGGGGTCGGCGTGGTCGGCGTGGGCGGCGGCGCGGTCGGCGGCGTGGTCGGCGGCGCGGTCGGCGGCGTGGTCGGCGGCGTGGTCGGCGGCGGGGTCGGCGGCGGCGCGGACGGCGGCGGCGAAGGCCTACATGACAGACCAATTGCTGTGCTATCTGCGAGGAGAACTGGCGTAAGTTGCTGCATTGCAAATCCGGCTCGCTCCAATGGAGGATGAGATGGACTCGATACCGACGTCAACGTTAGCCATGAATGATCCAATCGGAAATTATAGCGATTGGTGGAATGGGCAGTTTCCTTGCGAATGCGGCCATCCACCGGAGGACCACTTCCTTGCCCCGGAGGATGGCAAATGTCGGGCATGCGCAAAGTATCATGGCGTGGGGGGTGGTTTCATGCGATATGGGCTTGCCCTTGTTGCCGCCGCACAGGTCGATGACCCAAGCCAATGACCATCTGGTTCACTGCCGATCATCACTTCGGCCACGCCAGGATACTGCAATACTGCGACCGTCCCTTCGCGAATGTGACAGAGATGGACGATGCCCTGATCCGAAACTGGAATGAGCGCATCCATCGAGAGGACACGGTTTATCATCTAGGCGACTTCTGCATGGGTGGCATCGACATGGCGTGGCGCTATCTGGCGCGCCTCAACGGATACATCTTCTTTGTGCCCGGCGGACACGATCGGCGCTGGTGTCTGCCCAAGAACTGCCCAAACGGGTGCAATTGGGATATCCTGCCGCAACTGGTCGAGACCAGGATCGAGGGCCGGACCTTCGTCCTTTGTCATTATCCGATGGCGCAATGGGAGAAGTCGCGCTATGGGGCATGGCATCTGCATGGGCATAGTCACGGCAAAATGGGCCTCGCGAAGCCCGCAGACTATCGCGTAATGGCCAAGGGAATCAAGCCAGCTTGCCGTGTCGATGTCGGGGTCGATGCGTGGAATTTCTATCCTGTCCCACTGGAGGCGTTCTGCAATGAGTAAGCGCGTCAACCCCCAGCCTCGCACTCCAAAGACAAAGAAGCCGAAGGCAACCAGGAAACGGAGACGCATCGACTCGCGCGCCTCCCACAACGCCCGTTGCATCGAAGTGGCCAGGATGTGGTACAAGTGGCTGGCCGAGCGCGCCGCGTGACATTCGCCAAACCTACGCCATCGCACGCGCGCCTGTTGCGCGAGATGATCCGTCATCCCGACATGTGCCTGCGCGCATGGGTCCAGTCAATTTGCTTGGTTCCCAACCCTGACCAGAAGCAGGGATATTGGGAGCGTGGCGATAGGATCAGCACATCTCGCCAGACGCTGATGGCCTGTGTGCGCATGGGATGGATGGAACTGATCCCTGGCCTGGCGGTGGGATGGGACTCCAGCAAGCCCTCGATCTACCGGCTCACTGATATTGGTCGTATGGCCATCGAGGCATTACCCGAGGAGGCATTCGTCAGCATGCCAGCGAGGGAACATGCTCCCTCAGTCAAAGGGAAATCGGCCGAAGTCATGCGCGGCTTAGCGGCGCGGCATAGATTGGAGGATGGCTGGATCTTCATTCCCGAGGCTCCGATGCCATCGCCCGCTGGAAACCACAAGGTCGATGCCCTGGCGATGAACTGCTATGCGTACCTCAAATGGCCCCTCGTCGGCTATGAGATCAAGGTGAGTCGATCGGACTTCACGGCCGAACTGCGGGAGCCCGCCAAGACGGCCCGGAGCGCCGCCTTTTGTTCGGCCTTCTACTTCGCCTGTCCGGCTGGTCTTATCGAGCCCAAAGAGGTCCCGGACCCATACGGCCTGATGGTCGTCCAGCCAAGTGGCAGGACAAGGATCGTCAAGCAGTCCCGCCTCGAACGGCCGGAACCAACCTGGAACCTGGTCGGGTTGCTGATGCGGCGGTTGGCGCAGTTGGAGGAGGTCGACGATGGTGGCGGCGATGAGTAAAATTACTCAACACTGTGAGCAAAACGCTCGTCCACTGCAGGATATCTTTGATGAACTCAACGCCACCCTCTTTGACGGTGTCCTTCCAAGGAGATACGTGCTCTACCGCATTCGGAATGCCAAACACAAGGGACGGCATTGGGGAGATCCGGTATATGATCCGTACAAGATCGTCGTCCGCGCGGGTCTGGACCGAGAGGAAGAACGTCGAGTCATGATTCATGAGATGTGTCACTACTTTGGCTATCACGCCCATGAATGTGCGGCCGGTATCGGCTGGGCGGCCGCCATGCGTGAGTGCCATGCCCGCGGGGAGATCTGGATCGGGCAACAACTTTGGCGCTGGCATGTCGCTGACTACTATGTAAGCCATGATCTGCCCGACATCGCCGACGAGATCATAAAAATGCTGCAAACGTTCATTCTTCTCGACGGAAGAGTGCCGTGCTACGTGACGGGAGACAAGGTGACATCCCATGTGCTTGAGAGATGGTGGATCGGGCCGGACCAATTCGATGAGGAGAAACGCGCGCGGGTAGTGCGTTTCGCGTCCATATTGATTGGCCTGTGCAACCGGCACAACCCCATCGTCCAGGCCGAGGTCAAGCGGGCAAAGCGGTGGGCATGGCTGAGACGCTTGTGGGAGGTCATCAAGCATGGAGTGTGAATTGACGGGCTTCCTGGAGATGGAATGCACGCGGCGGATGCAGCGACACCATCTCGTAAACAAGTCGCGGCTCCGAGGCAACCCGGAGGCGCTGGCGTACTGCGAAGCGAACGCGTGGCTGTTCCTGAGCGACGTATGTTCTGCCCACAACGGTTCCAGGATCGCAGACCAGACGGACGCCAGGGCGCGCCTAGTGCGCCAGAAGGTGGAACAGTATGGCGAACAGAAGGTGCGGGTCCGGCTCGATGGATTGAGGGCATTACTAAGGGCAGACACGATGGACCTCCGCCTGGAGGCGTTGCTGGCGGCGGTCGAGGAGGATGAGGCATGAAAAGACGATCTATTCTCTGTGCTGTCTATGGCATCCTGTGCATCATATCGTGGTTTGAGGCGTTCTTTCTTGCCCAAGGCGGGATTCTGTGGGCGTTTTATGTGATGATGCTTGTCTTTGTTGTGTCTTGGTTCGGTTTCCTTTTCAACGCAGATCCGAGTTAGACGGTCCATGCGTGGGGGTGGGCGGCAGAAGGTCGAACTCTACGGGGAAGAGAAGGTGCGCGAGGGGCTGGAGGGACTGCGGGCGCTGTTCCGGTCGAGCACAGAGGACCTGAGGCTGGAGGCGTTGGCGGGTTGACATAGACGGAATGTCCCATCGCGTCTTGACAACGTGCATAATGTGGTGTAGACTGGATGCGTGGATAGCATGAAGTCGGCCCGAACGACCCAAACGAACGGATACCTGGCATACCGTGGGTCTGCCCATTTCAGGGCATTCTGCGATGCCGTCATTGGCCGACGTGGGGCACGGTGCGAGAACTGCGAGAGAGAGGATGTTCCGGTCGAGGTATGGCATCGCCTGGGAGCGGGTGAGCGATTGGGAAACGAGACTGACGGCGACGTTCTCATTCTTTGCTATCCGTGCTATAAGATGGGCGTCGTGGCCCTCGTAGTATCGGAGAAACCGTACTCTCTGGAATACTTGCGCAGTGCCCATTGGCAGGAGTTCAGGGTCAGTTATCTCGAACGAAATCCCCGGTGCGGTTTGTGTCCGGGGGACGCACGCGAACTCCACCATCGTTCTTACGAGAACCTCGGCCATGAGACCGACGAGGATGTGATAGGACTGTGCAGAGATTGCCATCGGATTCATCATGTGCCAGAGGACGAACCCCTCAAACTGTCGTCCATCGAGAATCTGTCCGGGAATCCTCTAGCGTCGCCTCCACCGGACCGCCCCGGCCTGTTTGTATCGCCAGAGCGCAAGGGTGTTGACGGCAGGAACGGCCTTTCCTCGCCCTTGCGCGAGAGCCCCGGCCTTTTGGTCCCAGTCACGCGTCGCGTGTCAGCGGATGCGGCACCATTTGCGTCGCCTATGCCCGAGAGGCCGCCATTGTTCGCTACTTCACCTTCCTCTGATCCCTCGTCCCGGCGCAACGGTAGAGGCGGCATTCCTATCGCCACTGCCTGCCAATATCCCGAACGCCCCGGACTTGTGGAAATTCAAGCAAGGAGGTCATTCAATGACCAGCAAGGAAGCAGGAATTCAGAAGGCAAAGTTCAATCTGGAGTCGATTGTGCCCCTGATAATGCACAACTCGACGACAGCCGATCCCCTCAATCCGATCTCGCTGGAGATGAAGAAGGTCTCTCACAAGCGAGACAAGACCGAGCGGGATCACAGGGACCTCGCCCGAATGGAATGGAAGGCAGGATTGTACCTTGATGGTACGAACCTCGTCCTCCCGTCGAGGGTCGTTGAGGCAGCCCTATCTCAGGCTGCCAAAAAACGAAAGCTTGGCAAACAATTTGCCGCAGCGGTGATCGTCGAGGGCAACACGCCCCTCAAGGTCGAGGGGTGGACGAATGACCTCGACAAGAACTTTGACTCCGGGAAGTTTCTCCTTGCCCTCGGAGTGAAGGTTCAGGGAAGAACCGTAATCCGGACACGGCCATACTTCGAGCACTGGACCTGTACGGTGACCGTGTCGTACCTTTCCGATCTGGTCAACCTCGAAGACATTGCGACCGCCTTCGAGACATGTGGCCAACAGGTCGGATTCTGCGACTGGAGGCCGAAGTACGGGCGCTTCCAGGTGATAGGATAGGGAATATGGGCCGACTGTGGCGGTCGGCCCTTTTCACTGTTTACGAGGCAGGGCGTGCTGTGGTAAGACACGGCCTGGCTAGGTAGGGAGTGGCATGGCCGGGCGAGGTAGGGCAGGGTTGAATCATCTAGGGGCATCGTGGTCAGGTGGGGTCCGGTGGGGTTAGGTGTGGCGAGGTCCGGTAAGGTACGGTGGGGCCAGGTCGGGCTGGGTGCGGCATGGCAGGGAGGAATCATTCGATACAGGGCGAGGCGTGGTCAGGTCTGGCGTGGTCGGGTTAGGCGTGGTTGGGCGGGGCCTGGCAAGACTCAGTTGGGCCTGGCATGGCTGGGCGAGGCAGGGAGGCATTATCGAATCGAGGCATGGTGTGGCTCGGCATGGTTGGGTCTGGTCAGGTCTGGTGCAGTAGGGCGAGGTGGGGTGGGGCGAGGTTTGGTCAGGTCTGGCGCGGCATGGCATGGAGGCATCATGCGATACGGGGCGAGGCGTGGCGCGGTCCGGTGAGCCATGGTCGGGCGGGGTTGGGTCGGGCGCGGCCTGGCGAGGTCCGGTGCGGTGCGGTCTGGCCTGGCGCGGCGAGGCAAGGTAACGTTAGGGCCTCTTGCGAGGCCCTCTATTTTGCCGTAGAATTGCTCTATCCCGCCGCCGAGGCTTTCAATGCCGCAGTCCCTTTCACCCCGTGCTGAAACCGAGATAACCGAACTTATCCATCCACCACTCACGGTCGAAAGTTCCGAGAACCACGTGTGGATGTACTCCTATATGACATCCGACCGGTGTCTGGCTGCGCTCAAGGAACTTCGCGGGGTTGATGAGATGTTGCGACGTGAGCGCCTCAGTCGGTTACTCCCCGATGACTTTCCCATGACGCCATGCTGGTTTCATCTTCAGTCAGATGGCGGCGAGATGTTTCCTTCGATCAGCCTCGCCGAGACAATTCCCACTATCCCGACGCCCATCTATTCCATCATCGAGGGCTGTGTAGCCAGTGCCGCATCGTTCGTCGCGCTCGCCTGCAAGCGCCGATACATGCAGGCTGGGGCGCTCCTACTGATTCACCAAGTGCAGACCATGGTCGGCGGCAGCTTCGATTTGTTCAAGGACGAGATGCGTGCGCTGGAGATGCTCATGGCGTGGATGGTCAGTTTCTACACTCAGCATTCGCGCCTCGACGAAGAAACGGTCAGGGGCATGCTGAAGCGCAACAGTTACTTCAGCGCGTCCGAGGCGCTTGAGGCTGGTCTGATCGACGCGATCTACGAAGGTCCGAATACCGCGGTGCCGCTGGCGTAGAGGTAGCGCAACCGCCTGTGAAGCGGGAGGCTCTCGTTCGATCCGAGGGCGGCACCCTGGCTTGCGCCTCCTGCACAAGCCTAGCGTCTGAAGGGGCCGGGGAAATCCTACAGGAAGGGATTTGCAGCATGAGGATGACTGCGATCCCCGGCCCCCGAGGCTCAAGGAGGCCACGATGTCGGCCGACAACTACATGGCAGTCCGAAAGATCAAGGGACGCTGGCACGTGTGGATGGTGCTGGGCGGCTATGAGGAAGAGGACTGGAGGCGGCCGCGCGGTTACTACCACAAGGACTTCGTCGACGAGCTAGACGCGCATCACTACGCCCAGAAAGTCTGCGAGGAAGAGATCGTCGAGTATGGCGTGCGCACTCTCCCGCCGATAGACTGACTTGGTCCCGAGGCCAAAGGAATCACGCAATGGTCGATAACCAATTTGCCCTGGAGTTGGAGGATGGCGTCCGGGAATGGGTCCTGCGTCTGCGCGCGGCGGGTATCAATACAGAGTGCTCGTGCGGTCACGAAGGTTACATCCAGTGCCAATCCATTGATCCTCTGACAGAGATCGAGCGCATCAAGGCGATTCTGCATGTACATCACCTCTGGGAATATACGATCATATGGACATACGCCGCGTTCGGCGATTCCGGGCAACGGCAAAGTATCGAGATCAGATCGAAGAGCTTCAAGGCCGATCTTGCGCCCCGTGCCGGGTAGGGTCAAGGGAGATCCGAATGAGCGATGCGATCCTTTTGGATGCGTACTAGATGGCGGCCAGAAAGCAGAAGTTCGATCCCCTAGATCCGCAACGTGACGCGGTTTACGAGGCCGAGAAGCAAGTCTATTCGCCGCGGGAAATGGTCGACCTGTCGACCCTACAGCGCTTCGTGGATGAGATTCAGATCACTGTCTGGTTTAAGGCTACCTTCCCCGGCACCAAGCCGCTAAGCGTCCTGGACGGCCGGGGGGAGGCATGGCCGAGGGGCGGAGAGCCGGAGATCCACATCCCGCGGGACGCCCGCGCCCGCGACGTGGCATTGCATGAGCTTGCGCACTGCGTGGTGCCTTCGGGCTGCGAGTGGCATGGCGACGTGTTCTGTGGCATCCTCCTGTTCATTACTGGCAAGGTAGGGGGCCAACCGGCCCTGGTGAAACTGCGCCGGGCGATGCGGCGCAACGGGGTTACATGGGACATCCGGCTGGCCAGATACGGCCGACTGTGGAGAGCAGGAAAGGCGGGCGGATGAATCGTGTGGTCGTCGGCAAGATCGAAAGGTTCTGTGCGCACTATCACGGCGAGGCGTTTCATGCGCCGTTAAACGTCGGATTCCCAGATGACGCGGTAATGGTAGCCATGGGCGATGGCATATGCTGCCTTCTTCTGATCGTTGACGACGTTGTGAATCTGGACGCCAGACAGGTGAGCATGGTCATAGACGCGTGGATCGGCATGCCAGAAGGTGCCATGCGCTTCAAGAACAGTGTTGGAGTCGGGCAGATAGAAGTCGAACAAAAACCGACCCAGGCGATACTGCTGAGTGTAGTGGGTGCCTTCGCTGTCCAGCATCAGTGCCACTTTGGCTTCGAGTTTATTGTACGCCTTGCCCGTGCGACCGTCGGAAATCTGCTGCGTAGTCAGACGCGCATGGCGCTCGCGGGCGTCGGGATTGCCGAATTGCTTAGAGTTGGCATCGCGAATCTTGGTGCGGGCTTCGGGGGTATGTGTACGGCCAAACATACCATTCCGCTCACCACTATTGGCTCGGGTCATCTTGACGCCGAGCGCACGAAGAACTTGGACCACGCGACTGCGAGATATATTAAACCGAATAGCAATCTCTGGCGCTCTTTGTCCAGTACTGTGAAGTATCTTGATCGCTTGCCGATCCCTGTCCTGGAGTTTTCCGTTGTGCTTACCAGAACAAGGGCGCGAACAATACTTGCCGCGCCCGGCCTTGATATGACACGGAAAGGAAGAGGCCATAAAAGCCTTGCCGCAGTTAACACATATCGCGGGAGTGTCGTTCCGTGGCATATGACAAAGTGTATCACATAACTCATGTCAACACAATGGCAAGTATTCAACGCCGATGTAATTGAATGGACCAAGTCCTATGACGGGCCGCTCGCGCACGCCTGTTTGTGTGATCCGCCCTATCACCTCGTGTCGATCGTCAAACGGTTCGGCAAACCGGGATCGGCCGAGGCGAAGGATCGCGATGGTGTGTTTCGCCGGGCGAGCGCCGGATTCATGGGTCAGGTCTGGGATGGCGGGGACATCGCCTTCCAACCCGATACCTGGGCGGCGCTGGCCTCACTCCTCTATCCTGGCGCGTTCATGATCGTCTACTCCGGCTCGCGGGGATGGCACCGCACGGCCTGCGCCCTGGAGGACGCTGGCCTCATCATGCACCCCAGCATTTTCGGCTGGCTTTATGGCAGTGGTTTTCCCAAAGCGACCCGAATAGGAGTTTGCAACTGTGCCCAAAGGCGAGAAGGCGAAATTCTTGAAGAACGGACGGATGGTTCCTTGCGGGACGTGCGGCAAGTTGATATATCGAAGTCTGTCCCGCCTGAGGCGGACAACGGAACAATTCTGCGGACGCAGGTGCAGCGGCAAGGCAATGTACAAGAGGAACCTGTCGCATCATGCGTTCCGCAGCCCCAAGGGACACCTACCGCCCGCGGCCGGAAGGAAAGGCCCGGCGAACTACGCCTGGAAGGGCGGGGTGACATACAGGCGACGCAGGGGCAACTACCAATCGGTCCGTTACGTTCGGTGTCCGCCGGACTTCCTAGCGATGGCACGGAGGGACGGTTACGTGATGGAGCATCGCCTCGTGATGGCCAAGATGCTCCTGCGCCTGTTGACGCGGACGGAGGTTGTTCATCACAGGGACCACAATCCACTGAACAACACACCGAGCAATCTTCAACTCTTTCCCGACAACAGGAGCCACAAGAAGGCGGAAGGTGCCCGCGGTGTGGTAAGCCGATAGGTCATGGCCACTGGGTCGGTCACCGATACGGCCTCCAGGCGCTGAAACCCGCACTGGAGCCAATCCTGGTCTTCCAGAAGCCCTACAAAGGCAAGGCAATCGACGACATCACGCGCACGGGCGCGGGCGCGATCAACGTGGATGGGTGCAGGGTAGGCACGCCGTTTGAAGGAATTCGCCCCATGCGTTACCTGGCGAGCAAGGGCGCAAAGGGTGGGAGATGGGCAAATCAGGAAGCGCCCAAAATGGAACGGCCAGAAGGTGAGACGGCGGGCAATCCTCTAGGCCGCTGGCCCGCGAACTTTGCCCTCGTACATCTGCCGGAGTGCGAATACCTCGGCGAGGAAGATGACACCTACCAGATCAACGACTTCGAGGATGGGGCGAAACCCTGGGGCGACGGTGCCGGGCATCCGTACCAAGGCCGGGAAGTCAAGGGCACGCGGCCAGTGTGGCGCTGCGCTGATGAATGTCCCGTGGCGGCGCTGGACCGGCAGACGGGTACGCTGGTGAGTGGCCGTTACCCCGGCCATCGAAACCATCCCAAGTTCAAGAATACCTATGGTTCCTTTGCCATGCGGGACGAAGAGCCACGGGACTATGGGTCCGGCGGCGGTAGCCGGTTTTTCTATCAGGCCTCACTCGGGCTTGACCAGGCCGATCCCGTCTTTTACTGTGGGAAAGTCAGCCCCCAAGAGCGCAACGCGGGACTCGGCGCATTTCCTGTCACGGCCCGCGGTGCGGCGGATGGCGCACACGTGGACAATAACTTGAAAGGGCCAACGAATGCCCTCCGACCGGATAAGGCGACGAAGAGCGCCAACAATCATCCGACCCTCAAACCTATCGACCTCAACCGATGGCTGGCCAAGCTCCTGCTACCCCCGGCCGAATATGCCCCGCGGCGCATTCTCATTCCCTTCGCCGGAGCCGGGTCGGAGATGATCGGTGCCATGCTGGCTGAATGGGACGAGATCATCGGTATCGAAATGATGGCCGAGTACGCCAACATAGCCCGAGCCCGCCTGGCGCATTGGGCGGGCGCATCGCAGATGGAGTTATTCAATGGAACCTCATGAGCGCAAGGAATACATCTTCGCCGAGCCCAAGAATCTCATGGAGGCCAAAGAGCGTATCAATGGCCTGGAATTGTCGACAACTGACATCGAGAGAGAACTGGAACGGCCCAAGAACGATCCCGAATGGGAGAAGAGGGCGAGAGTGGCCTTGCGCCTCAAGACGGCCGAGCTTCGTTATCTGCGGAAGTGGTGCGCGGAACGGTACCAGGAACACCGGGAGAAACTGGTCAAGGCCATCGTCGGCGACCCCAAGAGCCCCGAAGCTCTACTTCTGGCCGTGCACCGGATCTTGCGCCACGCGATCAACGAAAAGCGTCTGCATCTGGATTACGAGGAGCAAACAGCCTATGAGACCGCATCTGATTATCTCGGAGACGTAGCCCACAGACGAATCGAGGCAGCCAATGAACGATGAGGGCATTCAAGAGCATTTTGAGGCGAAGCGCACGGAGATCCTGAAGATCGCCGATCCGAGACGCACCCATGGCTATTCGTGGATCAGCATCGAGACGACACAGTACCCCGATGGCCTGGGCCTGACGCTGACGGACCTTTTCGTCGATCCGGAGACGGGCAAAGCCGAAACCGATCCACCTACAGGCATGTGCATGGACCTGCCCTTTGACCATGTCCGGCCTGTCGCCGTGGGATTGCTGCGCGCCGTCTACGCCGAAATGCCCGAGTCTTGGAAGTGGATCATCGACAGCGACCCGCAAGAATATATCGCGCACATGGGCGAGATGCTCTACAACGCCTCGCCCGCCCGAATTAAGGGTGATCCCATGGCCAATCTTGTGGCCCTTCTTCAGGCCTACAAACGCGCTCTGATCGAGATTGGCAAGGCCAAGCGCGAGAAGGAGGGCTGGAAGGCCCGCTGGGAGACGGCGGCACGATGGGCCAGGCTGAATCACCGGCGACTGGTCGAGCAAAGGCGCAAGTTGCGGGATCTCCAGAAGCCGCGGGAGGCCCAGGCATGATCCTGTGCGACGGCGTGCATCTGGTATCGACCGAAAGCGCGGCCGAACTTCATGCATTCGCTCGCCAGGTCGGCTTGAAGAAGGGGTGGTACCAAGCCTCGCACCGCCACCCGCACTACGACATCCTGTCGGGCCTCTACCTGAGCAGGGCGTATAGCCTCGGCGCGATCAGGGTCACCCCGCGCGAACTCCTGGCCGCGCTGGCAGGAAAGGGCGCTTGCCAAACGAGCGAAACCGTGATACGATGATTGCGTAGACGTGTTCACCAAGGAGCGACACATGGACATTTTTCCGGATATCCCAGCCTGGTTCATCTGTAGTGCGACTATTGTGTTTCTTATCATCGTCATCTGGGACATTACCAGGACGAGTTGACGTGGCGGCTGATCTGTACTGCCGAATCAAGTACCGGTGTTTGATAAAGGAGAGCTATATTGCCATTGCCTTGTGGGCAGAGGCGGTAGGCATGCCCATCCGTCTGGAGGACGGGCGATCTGGCGTGATCCGCCACGCACGGGGATTCATGTGGTCGCCTGGTCTGGTGTATGACGACATCGAATTGACAGTGGAGGTCGAGCCGGTCAGTGAGGTGTAACCGACGGGCCAATAAAGAAAGGGGGTGATGCAATGCCCGTGACCGTGGACATCCGCTGCGCGGATTGTAGCCGCCTCGTCGGCTTCGAGATCAGACTGTATCAGCGGTACGAGAAAGGCGAGACCATCTATCGAAGCGGTGTGTGCGGCTGCCTGCGCCAACGGGCGAGAGAGATAGTGAAAGTCGAACGAGAAGTGATACGCCTGAATCAGGAAGTAGAACGACTCCAATCCAAGAAGGGGGAAACATGAAAGGCAAAGGACTACCGATCGTGCTCGTGCTGGCCCTGTTCCTGCTGGCCGGTTCGAGCGTCAAGCTGGCAGAGGCTCATGGAGGAGGCGGAGACAACGTGGGCATCTGTCATAGCACCAACTCGCCTACAAATCCGTTCGTGTACATTGAACCCGCCAAGTCGGCTGATGTCTCGGGCCACGACAAGGATGGACAGGACATCATTCCGCCGTTCGGGTACGTCGCGGGCTACGAGCATCGCCATGGATGGTGGTTTTTCGGATGCCATTACAGTGGCCCCTGGTCGCCCGGCAAGGCCCATGGCGGAGGCTGCGTGGAGGAACGGACGATCCTCGGCACCTATCCCGGCAAAAACATGAGCACTCTCTACCAGGGCTTCACCGGAGCCGAGGTGCTTGCCAATGGGTGCGTCATCCCGACGCCGCCCTATGTGCCCTGCTCTGTGACGGTGGCTCAGCCACCGATCACGTCTCCGACAACCTGGGGGCCATGGCTTCAGTTGGATGAGGACACATACACGCGCACAGGCAGCTTCACAGTCACGACGACCTATCTCGATAGCGAGAACGTTCAACTTGTGTGCGACATCCAAGTGGTGACCTTCCCGGCCGAGGAGACCAAAGATGGCCGCTACGAATCCTTCCCGACCAATAACTGCGAGGGTTGGACGGAGACCATTCTTTACTACAACCCTGACGGCGTTGAGGGCGGACGAGACTTCGATTCTGCCTTGTGGGCCAATCCCTACGAGATAGAAACTGCCACGTCCAGCTTCGGCACCCAATTCGCCGAGCCGGAAGAGTGTCTCTACTACCAGGACTACAAGGTCAACAAGACCAACGACTGCACCGGCTGGAGGATCGAGGTTGTTCCCGCCAGCGGCGGTACGGTCAAGTATGACGGCCCAACTGCTGGGACCTGGCTGCGCGACAACAAGATGGAGTCGGCGTCGGTCTCCGGGACGATTACATGGCTGGACCAGTCGACCAGCAAGTTCTCCATCGCCATCAGCGAAGGGCCGGAGTGCTACTTCTGCGAAATGGTCCCCATCTATCGCATGGTAGCCCTGGTGGACTACGACGCCCCGGACTGGTACTGGGGCAAGGAAGAGCGGAACGGTTCGTGCTGGATCATCATGCACGAAGATGGCACCTTCCCGAACCCGGACCGGCAGGCTAACGTCTGTTCGGTCTGCTCCCACCCCGACTTCGTCTACCAGGCCGACAAGATTGTGGCAGACGGCTATGTGTACTTCGACTGCAACGGCACCGTCATCTATGAGGATCAGGAGTGGGACCCGAAGTGGTATCGGCAGGACTACAACTGCATCAACCACAAGGCGTCCTGCCTGACGAAATAAGCGTTTCGTGGACCGTCCCTAGATAGGGGGAGACGGGCGGTTCCAAAGTGTTCGAGGCCCCGCGAGGGAAGTGGGGCCTCGAACACCGAGGGATACTGATGGCCGAAAACAATGAATCGGGATAAGGAGACGTGAGATGTCCGAGATGATGCCGGAGACACGGGATGCGCTATCCCCTCGATTGAGGGCCATTTCGGACACGCTAGACGAATGGCTAATCCGACTATATCGCATTCGCTCCTCGTGGACTCATCCGGATGTTTTTTTTACGTGGCTTGAGGAGCGTGGCTGGACCGTAATGAGAATTAGCGACCGCAAGCGGCTGGAGCAAGCAGAGAACGTCATACAGGCTCAAACGAAGGCTCTCGTCGCAGCGGTAATGCTGGTAGATACCGATTTCACAACAGAGCCAGTGTTTCAGGAGGCTGCAAAGGCAAGGGCGAAATGGGTCACCCTCGTCCCACCGGAGCAAACAGAGGCCGGGAAGGAGACGGGCGATGGCAGATGACATTCTCATGGATCGTGAGCGGACCCTGTTCGAGTTAGGAGAGGCATGGCGGTTGGCAAGCACGCGAGGAACTAATCTGGAAAGACTGATCTTTGGCCTCGGCTATGTTCTGGTTCGCTGCCCAGAGGATATGACCGATCTGGTACGCGCTGCGATCCTCAATGCCGAGAGGCGACTATACTATGCCGTCCTCGCCTCGCAGGGGCCAACAGCCGGGGAGGAGAGTGAGACATGCCCGAGATGACGCCGGGGTACCTACACCAGCAACTTGAGATCGACCTAGCAGAGATCCGGGCCAAGAAAGCCGCGTACGATGATGTGACTTTCTATGCGAAGACAGTACAAGTATTCCGGGAATATTTCCTGCGCATGCTACCTGCTTGGCAAGCCGACCGCGAGCGGCTGGAGGAGGCGGAGTGGCGGGAGAAGTTGCAAGCGAAGGTCATGGAGAGCCAGGAGAACTTACTGGTAGCGTATCGTGTTGGAATGACCGGCGAACGGGTAGGGCGCATCATCGACAAGCTACAAGACGCGAAGGCCAAGCTTGCCGCCCTCGCCGGGAAGGAGCAGAAGCCATGAACGAGAATGCTACCGAGGGTTTGAGGCAATTGTCTGCCGAGTACTATAACAGTGGCGACCGTGCGACGTCCGATTTGCTAGATGGTTTTGCCGACGCCTGGGAAGCCGACCGCAGGTCCCAGCATCTCCCAGTCTGTAACATCGGGATGGGGCCGATTGGGACGCCGGGATGTATCTGCGAAGTTGTTTCCAGGCATGAACTGGCCGACCTCCGCAAGCGGCTGGAGGAGATGAAAGAAACATTGGCCACAAAGCAGAACATCATCAAGAGCATTCAGGCGACAGTGAACGATCATCTGGAGGCCGAGGCCGCCCTCGCCCCATCCCTAGGGGCCACGCCGAGGCGGAGGCAGGGGCCACGCTGAGGCCGGGAAGGAGAACCCTGATGCGCGTTGAATTGGTAGAGCGGCACGATTTGAGCGGGGACCTGATTCGGCGGGTGGAAGTTCTTCTGGAGCCCGAGGGACGCGGCACGGTCCATGTGCTTCGAGTGCTGGAGGCGGCAAGACTGGCCGCGTGGATAACGCAATTGATCCCGGCCGAGGTGGTATCGGCCCTGAGCAGCTTGGCTTGGCAAGCCGACCGCGAGTGCAATCGGCGACTGGTGACAGAGCACAACATCCTCGTGGCAGAGAGCAATACCATCCACAAGCGGTTGGAGGAGTCGAACGACGAATCAGAAAATCTCAGGACTGAGGTATCGCGGCTGATGTTGAATAATGGCCGTACCACAAAGCAGGTGTGGGACAGATTCGCAGAGATGGGCGTTCGGCATTGGAGACACGGTGTCTATGGCGTCCATTCTGATCCCGCCCTGCCGCCGGAGGAGAGTGAGACATGAATCAGCAGACGCGAGAGACCATCCGGTTATTGACGACCGAGAACGCCGCCCTCCGCAAGCGGCTGAGGGTAGTAGAGGAGGAACTGGCAGCATTGAAGCCTCCCTCCACTCTGGAACGGATGATTGATGAAGGATACATTGACGATACTCCAGGCGAATGGTATCCGTCATGGTCAGGAGGATGAGACATGCCCAAGATGACGCCAGAGGAAGTGAGAGCGGCCCTGGAAGAGGCAGTGGGCCTGTTGTACGAACAGGATCGGGAGACGTTCGGTGTCGATCCGATCACGGGCGAGGCTGTTGATCCGTGGGAGGCCGACGCCTGTTATGCGTGGCAGATGAAGGCCCGAGCTTTTGTTGTCGCCGCCCTCGCCCCGCAGGGGCCAACAGAGGCCGGGAAGGGGAATAGGCATGAAATTCGACGCATGGGCGAATGACCATGTCTGGTCCGTCACGGCGAGGGTATATTGTTCGTGCGGTGACGCCCTCCACACGACGGCCGCTTGGCTCACGGTGATGGAGAACATCGCTATCTTCTGGGGGGAACACAAAGGAGAAGGCCACGGCCCGTGCGATCCAGACATGGCCCGTCGGGCAAGGAAGAAGAAGGAGGCCGAAGGTGGGTAAAAACTCAGCAATTGAATGGACGACTCATACCTGGAACCCGTGGTATGGCTGTACGAAGGTGTCCGACGGATGCAAGTTCTGCTACGCTGAGCGCCAGATGGCGCGCTTCGGGAAGGAATTCAAGGGACCGAAAATGGCCGCGTCCTCCGGATTCGAAGCGCCTCTTTGCTGGCCCAAGATCCCCGGCCGGGTATTCGTGTGTTCATGGTCGGACTTCTTCCACGAGGATGTACCCCTTGTCTGGCAGTCAAGGGCGATGAACATCATGACGGCGCTGCCCCATTTCACCTTTCAGATTCTGACGAAACGGCCAGCGCGCATCTCTCCGGTCCTCAATGCGATCATGGACGATCCATTACCTAGCAACATCTGGTTGGGTGTCAGCGTCGAGAGAAACGGATTTGTCTGTCGGTTGAAGCAACTGACCGAGAACTGGGCAGCGGTTCACTTCATTTCGGCCGAGCCGCTTCTGGGTTCCCTGACTGATGGCTTGGCAAGGTTGGATCTAACGGATATCGAATGGATCATCACGGGTGGCGAGAGCGGCCGTTCACCCCGGCTGACCGATCCGGTCTGGTTCCGCGAAGTCCGCGACCTTTGCCGACAGGAAAACATCCCCTACTTCCATAAGCAGAACGGCGGCAGCAAGAAGATCGACGGGGCATGGGGCGGTCGCTTGCTGGACGGCGCAATTCATGACGCGATGCCACCCGGCCTCGGGCCGGTTGACAAACTGGCAAACCTGCCCTAGTATAGAGTCAAACCTAACGGGCCTCAGACCCAATCTCTAACAAAGGAGAAAGGGCCGGTCGGAGAACCTTCGGCCTTGAGCCCTGAGGCCCCACAAGAGAACGAGGGAATCATGCTAAGAAACAAGACAGGCCTGAAAGACTTCCAGATCCTTCATAACGCCGATGACAGCGAACGAGCCTACCGTTTCCGCATTGATCCCCTCGAAACAGATTCCATCGACGAAACCGTAGGGCATATGCTCCAGCATATCGCCATGGACGAGGCCAAGCTGGACCGGGAAAAGGACTACGCCTGGACGATTGTGGCATCGGAGCGCAATCGTCTCTTCCTCGAACGAGTCTTCGATAACTTCGCCGTCCTATACGAGCACGCCAAGAACCAACTGAGGCTGCCGCTATGAAGAGGATGTGCAACTGCTCGGAATTCGTGGAGTTCTGCCGCTGGCTCGATTCGGCGACCTTCATGATGTGGAACCACGGCCGAGCCTATAGTGGACCACTGTTCCGGATCTGTCCATTCTGCGGCACCGTTCTTGTGGACGTTGAAAGCGGCGTCGGCGTGTCATCGCAGAACGACGACGCGAAAGAGGCCGGGGAGGGGGAGACCGACATTAGCGCCAGCGCCGATTCGGGTCGGTGCTGACACGGGCTTTGCCCAAAAAGGAGGAAGGCCGGAAATCCATTCCGACAGCCCCCTCTCCGGCCAAAGGATGACCCATGGACACAGGTTGGATCTACGGACTCAAGACCATCATAGCGGCACAGGGTTGGCGCGCGGTCTTTGTCGACACAGACCCCGGCGATCTAGAATCCATCATGTACACCTCGCCTCTAATTGGTTGGGGGCTGACAGAGGGAGACTTCGGCGACGGTCAGGGCGGGGTGGTTGTAGGGCTGGTAGCGGAGGACCGCGTCATCTCGGCACAGGAAATGCCAGACTTCTTGGGCTACATCGGCCCGGACGAAAAGCCTGCCTACTATGAGGCCATGGCGATTGCCCGCCTGGCCGATGCGGGCATGATCGACAAGAAGGGTAAGAAATGCAAGCCTGCGCCGAAGGAAGACCCACCGGTCACACCGGCACCAAAGCTGAGGAGACAATGAAAAGGATATGCGGAATATCAAAAGGTCGACGTTCGATATTCATGGCCGCCATGCTACTCGTGGCCCTTCTGTCGGTTCTTTTCCCACTTCTTCTCTCGGCCTGTGGTGCGGAGCCATGCGTGCCCGTTGCTGACAAGTCCTGGAAGATCATCTTGAAGAACGAGGCGGAGATGATTTATCGAAGCGCCCCTCTGCTTCGCCTACAGCGATTGGGGCGGTCCCTTGAAGGTCGAATGCTTCCACGAATATACCCTGACAAAAAGCGGGGCCTTCTGTTCCAGCAACGACCGCTTCTTCGACGG
>Ga0299915_10000384_pt1 | contig 33881 bp, 28 predicted proteins | sample RVTome_13_FD_200263 | JGI IMG/M metagenome (GOLD analysis project Ga0299915, IMG submission 200263) | Soil microbial communities from uranium-contaminated site in the Upper Colorado River Basin, Wyoming, United States - RVT92D227 (version 2) ...
TCGACGATGCACACCGGCATCGCCTGCGTCGCGGCGCCTTGCATCTGCCCGCCCGGCGCGCGCGCCGAAGTGCATCACTTATCTCCTGACAGACCCTAAGGTTCTCGCCCTTTTCTACCGATCTTGGGTAATGCGGGCAAATCGCCGGCAGTAAGGAATAAAAAGCATTCTCGGCTGATCTCGAAAACTCTCGCGATCGCGCCGACATTGCCTTTCAGAGGCCCGCCATGCACCGAGTGCCAGGAGATTTTTGGAATTGACATAGCACATGCATATTCTATAAGATTTTGAGTGCCTTCTATGTTATTTATTTGCAACACTTAGGAGTGCCACATGCCCTCTCCCACAGACTATGCAGGCCGCCTGAAGGAAGAAGTGGAACGCGTACTGACCTCTCACAGGGCAGGTCTTCAGAACGCCCTTCATGACCTCAGGACCCGGCTCACACTCTCTCTGGAACGACTCGAGCAGTTGCTGGCTTCCATGCAGAGTGCAGATTTTTCTGCGGCTGAAATCCTGGTCTCAGAGGCCACGGGACATGCCTCGGAGGCCGCAGCCAGGATTGCAAAAAAGGAAAGAGACCAGACCCTGGGACTGCTGGCGCGCTTTTCCCATGACATCCGCCTGAAGGAAACGCAGGAGGAAATCCTGAATCTGCTGCTGGACGCCGCAAGTCATTTTGCGCCGCAGCTTGCTCTCTTTGTCACTCGAGAGGATGGCTATTGCGGCTGGTCATCCAGGGGATTTCCCGCCGTCGGAGCGGCGGCCATCGGCCGCTGGTCCTGCGGCAAGGGCGAGAGTCGCCTGCTGCAGGAGGCTCTGGACGCAGACGGCCTTACCTCCACGACTGCGATATCCGGTGAAAGCAAGCTCAAGGTGCTCCTGGGCCCCGAGACGGGCACGCCGTGGCATGCTTTCCCGTTGCGGGCCATCGGCCGTCCGGTTGCCGTGCTCCTGGCCGCTCCTGCCGCAGGCAAAAGTTGCGACCTGGAAGCCCTCTGCATTCTCCTCGACCTCACGGGGTCGAGCATTGAAAACCTGGCGCTCAAAATCCTGCAGGATATGCGTCAGGCGCCGGCAGCCGAGGCGAAGGTTGTTGCGCCCGCCGCAGAAGCCCAGCCCGCGGCGGAAGTTGAAGCGCCCACGCCGCCTGAGCTGGAAGTGGGCAAGCCGGAGCCTGAGCGGTCAGCAATCCCGCGCCTTGAGGCCGCCGATGCCGGCCCGGAAGCCGCAGCCGAAGAGACAGGGCAGGAGAAAGCCCCCGTATGCGAGCGGGAGCGCGTGCAACCGCAAGCACCGATGGAGGAGGTTCAGGTTGCTGCCGAGACGATCGGCGCAGCAGTGTCCGTACCGCCAGAGGTGGTGCCTGAGCTGGAAGCGGTCAGGCCGGAGCCCGAGCGGTCAGCAATCCCGCGCCTTGAGGCCGCCGATGCCGGCCCGGAAGTCGCAGCCGAAGAGACAGGGCAGGAGAAAGCCCCCGTATGCGAGCGGGAGCACGTGCAACCGGAAGCACCGATGGGGGAGGTTCAGGTTGCTGCCGAGACGATCGGCGCAGCAATTTCTGTACCGCTTGAAGCGCCGCCCGAGCCACTCGCCGAGCCTGGGGCCGATGTTGTCTTAATGGAGGCAGCGGCTGAAGAAGCGCTCGCGGCCGAGCAAGCAGCTGAGCCGCTCGTGGCAGAGCCCGCCGCGCCGGAGCCGGCCCGTCCTGCGAAGCTTAAGGAAGTGCAGCCGATGACAGAAGAGGAGAAGCTGCACTCTGAGGCCCGGCGCTTCGCGCGCCTGCTGGTTTCGGAAATCAAGCTTTACAACGAGCAGCAGGTGATGGAGGGGCGTGTAAACCGGAATCTCTACCTGCGGCTGAAAAGGGACGTGGACCGGAGCCGCGACATATACGAGCAGCGCGTCTCCCGAGTCGTGGCGAGGACAGTCGACTATTTCCACGACGAGGTCATCCGCATCCTTGCAGCAAACGATCCGGGCACCCTCGGCAGAGATTATCCGGGTCCCCGCGTGGCGGAGTAAAGCAAGAAAGAGCAGTGCACATCCTGGCCGTCAGCATCATCCAGACCTGGGCTTCAACCTTTTCCGCATTCCTGCGCCTGGCGCTGGTTCTGGTCTTTTCGTTTCAGCCCTCACCGCCCCCGCTCGCCTCAGACCCGGTCCTCCCTCAGAATCAGGCAGCCCTGCCGCAGGGGGCCGATCCGCTGGCCGCGCAGTATCCGGAATCCGTGGCCCTGGCCCTGGGTTCCCTGGCGCGCGCGGTTGCGGAATATGACAAGGGCGCATTCGAATCCACGCTGAAGGCGCTGCCCGACCAGCGCTGGTCGGAATCAACCGCCGTCGGTGACGCCGTGCTGCTTTACCGCAGCATGGCCCTGGTGGAATTGAAGCGGGAAAAGGAAGCCCTGGTGGTCCTGCACGAGCTGCATAACCGGTATCCGGGTTCGCCGCTCCCGCGCAAGTCGAGGATCCTTGAAGGGCGGGCGCTGATCGCCGCCGGCGATGCTGACGGCGCGATTGACGCACTGTCTGCGCCAGAGGTTGAAGAGAGCGCTGCATTGCTTTACTGGCGCGCGCGCGCCCACGAGCTGGCGCAGCGCACCGAACCGGCAATCGAACTCTATTGGCGGGTGTTCGCCGGCTACCCGACCTCGGAAGAGGCCGAGCCGTCTCAAAAACGGCTTGCGGTCATCCAGCCCGGGTATCTGACGAGGAAGCAAAATTACAGCGCCTGCCTGGAGCGCGCCGACCGGCTCATGCAGGCTAATGGGAGCACCGAAGCGCGGAAGCTGCTAACAGGGCTGGCGAATGTTGCCGCTCCGGATGACTCCGGCAGAAAGAAGCGCACCCTCCTGCTGGCTCGGGCGAATCTGAACCTGCGGAGGAATGCGGATGTCCTACAGAACCTGCGGCGCTTCACCTCGGAGGATCCGGCGCTGCAGGCCCAGGCCTTTTATCTCGAGGCCGCAGCGTGCCGCAGGCTGGGGAGGGAGACGGCATTCCTTGCGGCGCGCGACAGGGCGGTCCGGTCGTATCCGGATTCCCCCTTTACGGAAGAACTGCTCTATTCCGTTGCCACATACTACGACGTCGAATACAAGCCCGCGCAGGCAGCGCAGGCCTATCGATTGATTGCCGGCATGTTTCCCCAGGGCGTCTATCGCCAGAGAGCTGTCTGGAAGCTCGCCGTGCTGGCTTTTCACGAAGGCCGCTATGACGAGGCCTTCAAGAGTTTCTGGGACTTCCTGTGCGCGGAGACGTCTGCCGAGGCATTGGCGGCTCCCCTATACTGGATGGCCCGCTGCTGCGAAGCGTCGGGCGATCCGGGCAAGGCCGATTATCTCTACCGCCGCGCACAGGAGCTGGGCAACCGCAGCTATTACGGCCAGCGCGCGGCGGAGGCTGAGATGCGGGTGGCCGGTGCGGCAAACGACGGCCGCGCTGTTGCCCCGATCGATTTCGACGAAGTCGTCAGGAAGCTCCGGGGCATTTCAGTCAAAACCTACTCTATGCCCGCTCTGACCGAGGAGGCAGTCGCAGCCGTCGCACGGGCCGGTCAGCTGACATCGGCGGGTCTGCCGCAGCCGGCGCTCGAAGAGCTGCGCTGGAGGTACCGGCGCATGCCCGGGGAATCAGCGCTCGTATACGCCATGGCGCGCATTCATGCGTCCAAGGAAGATCATTTCACTGCCATCTCGACACTGCGCCAGGCATTTCCCGGCTACGCCAGCCTTGCCACCGCTGCGCTCCCGCCCGAGGTCTGGGAGCTGTTCTTCCCGCTCAGGCACTGGACACTGGTTTCGCAGGCCGCCGACAAAAACGGCCTGGACCCCAACCTCATCATGGGCCTCATCCGCCAGGAATCTGCATTCAATGAAAACGCCCGCTCAGGCGCCAATGCCCGCGGCCTGATGCAGATCCTCCCCGGTACGGCCCTCCCGCTTGCGCGGCAGGCCCGCATTCCCCGGTATTCCATCACCCGGCTGTATCAGCCCGAAACAAACATCGTCCTGGGTTCCCGACACCTGGCTTCCCTTTTACAACGCTATCCAGGTAAGGCAGAATTAGCTCTGGCGGCGTATAATGCGGGGGAAAACCGCGTCGACCGTTGGGCGATGGAGTTCGGAACCGGGGATATGGCGGCGTTCGTCGAGCTGATCCCCTTCAGCGAGACTCGAGCTTACATCAAGCAGGTCCTGACCAACCAGGCCCATTACGGCATCCGAACCGCATCCGCATCGACAGCGGCTCCATAGCGCGGCATTCGGAACAGCACCATAAAAGCCTGAGACCCCAGGGCGGGGTTGGAAAAATGAAGTCGGGATCCCCTTCCGTGTGGCGAGAAACCAGTCCTGAAGAGGACCGCATGCTGGTGCGGCAGTGCCAGCGGGGGGACGAGCACGCGTTCGCGGGGCTGGTGCGCAAATACCAGCAGGCGCTGTTTAATCTCATTTATCACAGCCTGGGCCCCCGGGCCGAAGTCGAGGACATCGCACAGCGGATATTCGCCAAGGTCTACTTCTCGCTCGACAAGTTCGACAACACGCGTCCCTTTTTCCCCTGGTTGTATCGCATCGCCGTGAACCAGTGCCATGACGAAATGCGCCGCATCCGCCGCAACCGGCTGCACACATTCACCGATCTTGCACTGGAGGATACGGAGCGAATCGACCGGCTGGTGAGCCAGCCGGCGGCCTCGGCGCCCGCGGCGGATGACCCCCAGGAAATGTACGCGCTTCTGATCAGGATGCTCGACCGGCTGAACATGCACCAGCGCACGGCGCTGGTGCTGCGGGATATGGAGGACGTGCCATACGAAAAGATCGCCGAAATAATGCGCTGCTCCGAACAGGCCGCACGGCTCAAGGTGCACCGCGCGCGGGCGCGCCTGCGGCAACTGGTCTTGAAATCGTTGCGGCGCAAGCAGAGATCCGCCGGCGCCGCATCAGGCGCCGGATAGACCCGGCTGGAGCCGTTCGACGATTTCCTGCGCGATCTCGGCCGGCGGCCGCCGGCCGGTCTCTAGGCGCACCGTCGCGCGCCCGTAGTGCGGCCGGCGCTCCTCGATCAGGGTTTTCATCCGCTCCCGCGGTCCGGCCAGAGGGCGCGTGATATCGCCTTCGCAGCGGTCGAATTGAGCTTCCGCGGGTGCATCAAGCCATACGCTGACGCCGCTGCGTGCGACCAGGCGTTGGTTTTCATCACTGCAGAACGCCCCTCCACCCAGGGCCACAACCGTCTTCGTGCGGGAGCTCACCCGTTCCAATTCCCGGCGCTCGAGCGAGCGAAAATGCTCTTCACCACGGCTCGCGAATATTTTGCGCACCGGCAGCCCGGCCCTTTTCTCGATCTCCAGGTCCAGATCGACGAATTCCCAGCCCAGCAGTTCCGCCAGAAGCCGGCCGACCGTCGTCTTACCCGACCCCATGAAGCCCACCAGATAAATGACCGCGCCCTTCATACCCTCTCTTCAGTCCCCCCCGCAGAACCAGGATTCGTGTAATTCGTGTAATTCGTGGCCGCTTTTATTTCTTTCCAACATTTCAGTCTCCGCCGCCTCTTCGGCTATGGTTTCTGAGCCTCGAAAATATCCCAGAACCCGGGAAAGCTCACGTCCGCGCACCCGGCATCGTGGATGCGCGTTTCACCTTCGGCCGCCATCCCGGCGATGGCAAACGCCATGGCTATCCGATGATCGCCATGCGTGATGATGTCTGCGCCGCGCAGGCGCTGCGCGCCGCGCACGCGAAAGCCGTCGGGCAGTTCATCGATGCCGGCGCCCATGGCGCGCAGGCCGGCTGCGAGTGCCGCGATCCGATCGCTCTCCTTGAATCTCAGTTCCTGAGCGCCCGTCACTTCGAGCCCGCCTGCGATCTGCGAACCGAGCACGGCAAGAACAGGAATCTCATCGATGAGCGCCGCGACATCCTCGCCTCCGATTGTGGGCAACGCTTCGCGCAGGAAGGAAGTGCTGTACCGGACGCGCAGATCGCCCCGCGGCTCGCCGGCGGCCTCGCGTTCGTTCTGCACCGTAATATCCGCGCCGGCCCGCCGGAGATACGTGAGCAAGGCCCGGCGCCTTCGGTTCATTCCCACTGCCGGCAACACAATATCGGAGCCGGGGATCAAGGCCGCCGCGACCATCATGAAGGCGGCGCTCGACAGGTCCGCCGGCACTTCCAGCTGCCTCCCGCGCAGGGACGGGTCGGGCTCGACATGGACCCACTCTCCGTCCGCGTGGACCGCCGCACCGAAATGCCGCAGCGCAATTTCGGTATGGTCGCGCGTGGGGATGGTCTCGCGCACGGACGTCATCCCGCGCGCAAACAGTCCGGCCAGAATCACGCAGGACTTCACCTGCGCGCTGGCCACCGGCAGCTCATAACGAATGGCCGACAAGCGGCCGCCCCGAATCGTCAGCGGCGGCCGGCCGCTCTCTCCGGAGTCCACCGCTGCCCCCATCAGGCGCAGCGGCCGGATGATCCGTTCCATAGGGCGCCTCGAGAGCGAGTCGTCGCCCGTCAGCGTACACTCGATCGGCTGCCCGGCCAGAATTCCGGCGAGCAGCCGCATCGTGGTCCCGGAATTGCCGGCATCGAGCAACTGCGCCGGCCGGCGCAGGCCGCGGAGGCCTCGGCCTTCAATGACCACACTGCTCTCGCGCTCCGCCACCGCGACTCCCAGAGCACGCAGGCAGCGCAGGGTGCTAAGGCAGTCCCGTCCGCGCGCAAAACCGTGCAGCTCGGAGCGGTCTTCAGCGATGGCGGCCAGCATGGCATAACGGTGAGAAATGGACTTATCCCCGGGCAAACGGATCGTGCCGGTCAAGGGAGCGGGAGTGCAGACCGTCTGTATCATGCCGGCGGCTCTCCGCTGCCGAGCAGTTCCATCTCAGCATTCCTCAGTCTGCTCACCTGGTCGCGCAGCACCGCCGCTTTTTCAAACTCCAATTGCCGGGCCGCCTCGCGCATCTCCTTTTCCACACGCCTGATCTCGGCGTCCAGCTCTTCCACCGAGGAGTAGCGCACCGATTCCTCGGCTACGGCGGGAAGCTCATAGTAATCGCCCTCGTAAATCCGGATCATCTCGGGATCGAGCGGCTTGATCACCGACTGCGGAACGATCCGGTTCTGTTCATTATAGTGCTGCTGTAGAGCACGCCGCCGGCTGGTCTCGTCCACCGCCATCCGCATGGCGCCGGTGATCCCGTCGGCAAACAGAATGGCCTTTCCGTTGATGTGGCGCGCCGCACGGCCCACGGTCTGAATCAGAGAAGTCGCGGAGCGCAAAAATCCCTCTTTGTCGGCATCCAGAATCGCGACCAGCGAGACCTCCGGAAGGTCCAGGCCCTCGCGCAGCAGATTGATGCCGATCAGCGCATCGAACTCGCCGGCCCGCAGCGCGCGCAGTATCCTGACCCGCTCCAGCGTCTCCACCTCGGAGTGGAGGTAGCGGACGCGCAGGCCAAGCTCCGTGTAATACTCAGCCAGGTCCTCGGCCATGCGCTTGGTCAGCGTAGTCACCAGCACACGCTCGTTGCGGCTCGTGCGCAGCCGGATCTCCTCCATCAGGCTGTCGACCTGCCCGGCCACCGGACGCACTTCGATCTCCGGATCGGTCAGCCCGGTCGGCCGGATCACCTGCTCTGCCACGACTCCGCTCGACTTCGTGAGCTCGTAAGGCCCCGGCGTCGCCGAGACGTACACGGACTGAGGCACCCGCTCCTCAAATTCCTTGAAATTGAGGGGGCGGTTGTCAAGCGCGGACGGCAGCCGGAAGCCATGCTGCACCAGGTTTTCCTTGCGCGAGCGGTCGCCGAAATACATGCCGCGCACCTGCGGTATCGTGGCATGACTCTCATCGACGAAGAAAATCGCATCGCGGGGCAGATAGTCCAGCAGTGTCGGCGGCGGCTCACCCGGCATCCTCCCGGTCAGGTGGCGCGAGTAATTCTCAATGCCCCTGCAGTAGCCGAGTTCCCGCATCATCTCCAGGTCAAACAGCGTGCGCTGCCGAATCCGGTTCGCCTCCAGCAGCTTGCTCTCGCGTTCGAGATGCGCATGCCACTTCTCCAGTTCGTCCCGGATGCTCTCGATAGCCGCCAGCAGCTGCTCGCGCGGCTGCACATAGTGTGACTTGGGATAAATCGGCAGCCGGTCGTGTTTCTTCAGCGTGCGCCCGTTGATGGGATCGATCTGCGCAATCGAGTCGATTTCATCACCGAACATGTCGATGCGGATCGCCACATCCTCATAACTCGGAAATACCTCGATCACATCCCCCACCGCCCGGAAGCGGCCGCGCTCAAGTGCGTAGTCCTGGCGGGAATACTGCATGTCCACCAGGCGCCGCAGAATGTCGTTGCGCCCGATCTTCTGCCCCCGCTCGAGGAACAGAAGCATCCCATAGTAGGCTTCCGGCGAACCCAGGCCGTAAATACACGAGACGCTGGCCACGATGATGCAATCGCGGCGCTCAAAGAGGGAACGGGTCGCCGAGTGACGCAGCTGGTCGATCTCTTCGTTGATCAGCGCGTCCTTCTCGATATAGGTGTCGGTTGCGGCGATGTAGGCTTCCGGCTGATAATAATCGTAATAGGAAACGAAATACTCGACCGCGTTCTCCGGAAAAAACGCGCGGAACTCCCGGAAAAGCTGGGCCGCAAGGGTTTTGTTGTGAACGAGCACCAGAGTCGGCCGCTGGAGCGCTTCGATGACCTTGGCCATGGTGAAGGTCTTGCCTGATCCGGTTACGCCCAGCAACACCTGATGCCTCTCGCCGTCGCGCAGCCCCTTCACCAGCTGCTCGATGGCCGCCGCCTGGTCGCCCCGCGGCTCGAAGCCCGAGCTCAGCCGAAATTGCGACGAGTGAATCAGCGCCCTCCCATAAGCCACATTCGAGTACGAAAGCTGGTCCCCCGCCGGTTCAGTTCTCCTGGCCATCGACACATTATACCCACACAAAACGGGGTCAGACCCCGTTTTGTGTGGTTTTTGGGGGCTGGGTCTGGTGTGATGAACGGCATGGATACAAGGACAATAGCCAAGGTGTTACGCATTTTGCGCAAGAAGGTTCGGAGGTGGAAGGTGCCGGCGGTCGGCCAGGTAGCCGAGCGCGCGGCCGACAGGCCCTTCGAGACCCTGGTCGGCACGATGCTTTCGCTTCGCACCAAGGATGCCGTGACGGCGCAAGCTGCGGCGCGGCTAAGGGCGCGGGCCTCCACGCCGCAGGCGATCGCAGCCCTGCCGCCGGCCGAGCTCCAAGGACTGATATATCCGGTCGGCTTTTACCGCACCAAGGCGCGAAACCTGCGCCGCACCTGCCAGTTGTTAATTGAGCGGCACGGAGCGAAGGTCCCTCGTGATATGGAGGCTCTCCTCGGACTTCCGGGCGTAGGGCGGAAAACGGCCAACCTGGTGATCACGGTCGGATTCGATGACTATGGCATATGCGTGGACACTCACGTACGCCGGATCATGAACGTCTGGGGATATGTGAAGACAAGAACCCCGGAGCAGACCGAACAGGCATTGCGCAAGAAATTACCCAGGCAGTACTGGAAAACGCTGAATGACATCCTGGTGACCTTCGGGCAGAACCAGTGCGTGCCCGTTTCGCCCTGGTGCAGCCGGTGTTCCATCGCCGCCCAATGCGAGAAGGTCGGTCTAAAGCGGCATCGATGAGAGCCGGGGGTTGCGCCAAAAAATCAGCGCCCTTTCCCCGGGAAGAGAAAGGGCGCCGCTCGGGTGTAGGTGGGTATTAAGGGTGGAAAGGAGGTTTGTATGTCGGAACGATTCTCCTTTTTAGGGTTGTAACTTACTCTACCCAGAAATATTCGATATTACAACCAGAAGTTCCGCAAAGACATCCGGGGCCTGACCAAGGAGGCCGAGGCATTGCTGGTAAACTATGACTGGCCCGGCAACATCCGCGAGCTCCGCAATGCGATTGAGAGGATCATGATCCTTGCCGAGGGGAATCGCATGGCTGCAAAATACCTGCCCATCCGGATTTCCGAAGGAGGAGCTGCCGCCCTTCCGGCGGCGCGCCGAGAGGGAAACGGCCTGTTCACGCTTCCGCCCAGCGGCGAAACTGCTGCGCATCTCCCGGGACACGCTCCGCTACAAGGTCAAGAAGCACAAGCTCGGCTGAAAGAAAACACCCGCCACGAATTTCGCGGCAGCCTATGGCCTGCGCAGCTGGCGGAGGAAGTAGGGCCGCATTAACAGCCTCAAAGCCCATATCCACTGCCGATACAGCCGATCGATGGCAGAGTCCCGGGCGAGGTAGAAAGTATCCTCGGGCTGCAGCGAGAGGCTCCAGTTGATGTTGGGCACCACGCCGACGGGGAGCTTGCGTGAGCGGCAGGTCTCATACACGTGCCGGAAAACCTTTAGCATGTCCTCGTATTTTGGCGGAGCCCGATGCTCCAGCTCGGTGCCGCGGAGAGGCCGGAACACGCAAACCAGGGGAGAGGCGCCGATATAGCCGATATATTCGACTGCGCGCAGAGTGTCCTTCAGAGGCTCTATCCCCGCGATGATCTGGCCGGAGACCCTCCCTCTCCCCATCCGGCGCGCGCAGTACTCCATCGCGCTGAAAAACTGCCTGCGCCCGATGACTGCCGCCTTACCCGGCAGATAGCGGTGGAAATGCTCGGGATCGTAAAACTCGAACGAGAAGCACAGGTGATCCGCGCCAAGCGAAACGGCCTGATCATAAAGCCCGAGATCGGGCTCAGGGTTGAACTGGATCCCGACCAGCAACCCCACTTCCCTCTTGATCGCTTTCAAATACGGGAAGGCCTTGCGCAGACCGCCCGATCCCTGGTAGCCGGCTTGCAGCAGCACAATGGAGACATCGGATTCTTCCCGCGCTGCCTGAGCAGTCTCAACCGCGTCTTCAACGGCGATATCGATGCGGTGGTCCCATCCGGCCTCCAGGCCGGTGCTGCAGAACTTGCAGTTGAGCGCTTCCTCCTTCTTCCAGAAACGGCACCGCTCCCCGATGAGGATCGCAAGGCAAGTACCCTGCAGGGTCGCGATGACGGACATGGGAACGCCGCGCGACGTGCTCTTGCCATACCAGGCGGGCCTGGGCACCAGCCTGACCGGATAGTCAAAGCCGTTCCGGGTGTCGCGGATCCTGGTCCTTGCGCCGCTGCCCTCCAGGCGATAGGGACTCCTCCCGGTGAACTCCTCCGCCACCGGCACATTGACCCAGACATCCCGCGGGTCGCTGGGCAGAACCATCTCCATGCCGCTGCCGAGTCCGGCAATACTGCCCGATAGCGGAAACGACTCCTCCTCCAACTCCGGCGGCAGGTCTGTTTTCAGGCCATTGCACAGCAGGTCAATCTTGAGCTCAGCGGGATTGAGTGGTCTCGCCATCATCTGCGCACCTGTGTATGCACAAAATCTATCGCGCGCCGGAGGACCGGTCAAGGTCGAGGTTGCGGCGCCGCGGGCCTTCCACCCTGCCCGCCAAATGTGCAAGAGTCCCGTCCCTAGCCCGGATCAGCGGTAGAGGCCTCGCCGCAGCTTCTGCCGAACCATCCAGACCTCCCGAAGCACCTGGAAGTAGGAGCGCCAGCCCACTTTGGTCGCGGGCGAATTGACCCAGGTGATAGGGACTTCCTTGATGCGGAATCCGTGAACCCGTGCGATGGCCAGTGCTTCAAAATCGAAACCCCAACGATCCAGCGTTACGCGCGGGAAAATGGCCTCGGCGCTCCGGGCGCTGAAGATTTTGAAGCCGGCCTGTGTATCTGCAATGCCGGGCACGGCCATGGCGCGAATTACGAGGTTTCCGAGCCGTCCGGCGCCTTCCTTGTACCACGGCTGGCGCGCAGGGAGCCGGGCGCCCTCAACATTGCGCGAGCCAATGACGATCTCGAATCCCTCCTCGAGCCATGGCCAACAGCTTTCGACCTGATCGATGGCGGTCGAATTGTCGGCATCCATGAAAAGGCGAAAGCGGCCGAGTGCATCCCTCATCCCCAGCCGGACGGCCGCGCCCTTGCCGCGATTGGAGCGGTCCGGGTGCTGTAGGAGCCGGACGCCGGGCGAGCCTCGGGCGGGGTCCGCCGCAACCGCCGCGGTGCGGTCGCTGGATCCGTCATCTACGACGATCAGCTCCGAGCGGTAGGGCCGCCCTGCCAGATAGGATCCCACTTCGGCAAGCGTCGCCGGCAGCCGCTGCTCCTCATTGTATGCGGGGATAATCACCGACAGGTGAATCGGGTACGGTTCCGGCATCGACTCATCGCCTCGGTTCGCAACACACTATCACAAAACCGGCCCCCAGCGGGCTAGTCGGTCACGCTTGCCGCCGCTTGAGGCAACGTCGAATCACCGTAACGCAATACCACAATCTGCACCTTGCGGCGGCCGAATTCGAGCGCCTCGTAGAGGTCGGGCATGTAGATGTCAATGATGCAGCCCTTGACCAGCGCGCCGGTGTCCATCACCCGGTAAACTCCCTGGTAGTCGGTGCTCTCGAGCCTGATCAGGGAGCCGAGCGGGAGAACGCGGGGATCGGCGGCGACAATTCCACGAGCCACGGCCACCCCAGACTTGGTAATGCCGTCATCGCAGTAAGCAGTTGCCTCGAACTCCATGGGAGAACTGGGTAGTGGTATCAGATTGAGCGTCTGGACCGTGGTACCGTCCGCTGCGTGGTGGCCCAGGAGGAAAAGGGAGGAAACCAAAGCGAGCCGCGCCAGCTGTTTAAGCATCCTAACAGCCTTCGCAGTCCAGTCCATGTCGCAGGTTGTAGGTTCTGCCATGGTGCTCCTCTCTCCGCAATTCCTTCTGGTTTAACTATTTACAGAGATCCCCTGGCTGAAATCAGAGCGGATTGATATGCAAGATGAGAGATGGAACCATGAGTGCCTGCCCTGAACTCTTCAAAACACCGGGAAGCTTATAGGATGATCCTGACAAGTGCAAATTTTTTTCCGGATTTCATAGGACATAGACATGCTTTGATCTGTTGATTCCCGCGGGAGATCCGGCGCAGGATCAGGAGGCAATATAAGGAATCGTCATCGGCCCTTCGGGCAGAACGGCAATGGGGGCATCACCACCAATCAGCTCCAGTTCCCTCTCGATCCGGCGCCCGATGTCGTCTATGGGCTCCAGATGGGCTCGCCGCACATCTTCGGCTGCAAGACTGCTATAGAGTCCTACCCTGGCCTTAATCAATATCATCGCCAGTATCTGGGCTTCCCATTGATCGTACACATTAAAGCCCGGGGCCATGATGGTATCTAGAATAGCCCGCGGTGAGTCGTGCTCGAACAGCAGCTTCCGGAAATTCCCGTGTTCGGGGAACCCATCGTCGCAGCGCGCAGCTGCCAGGATGAAGCCGCCCTTGCCGACGATCTGGGCGGCAGCCGACATCCCCTTCACCGACTGGTAAAGGTTCTGGTCCAGCGGGTAGCCGCTGTTGGTGGTGATGACGATCGGATAGGAGCGTTGGCAGCGCACCATGGCGGTAGCCCTGGCAAACTCGCAGCCGGCAGCGTGCGCCTCCAGGACTTTGCCGCAAAAGAAGCCGGTGATCTGCCGGAGCCGGTTCTGGGTTACATTAATGCAGAAATCCACGGGCAAGAGCGAGCCGCTGGCCCTGATCAGTTCCTGGGTGGGATTGCCTCCGAGAACTCCCCAGGTGCTCCGGGGATCGCCAATAATGCCGGCGCTGTGGTATTCCATGATGGAATCAATATCGGCCAGCGCCGGAAAAATCCCCTTGTAGCCCCCTGAAAACCCGGCCATGAAATGAGGCTCGATGAAACCCAGGACGACGCGCCTATCGGCCTGCAGGTACTCCCGGTTCATGTAGATGACCCGCCCGGTTATGGACCTGCCGGCTGGTGAAAGCCGCGAAATGTCGTGCGCATAGTGATTTACGACGCGAAAGCGGGCCATGACCCGGTCGCCCAGCATGGAGCTCAACTCCTCGGCCGAATTGATGCGATGGGAGCCGGTGCCATTAATGATAGTGATGTTGCAGTCGGGGACGCGGGATATTTCTTCGAGAAGCCACCCGAGCAGCCGGTCCGTGGCGAGCGGCCTGGTTATATCCGGGATTACGATCGCCACACGGTTGGAGGGCGAGATCAGTTCGCGCAAAGGTTTGCATTCAATAGGTTTGTGGACAGCCTGGAAGAAAGCCGAGCGCTCATCGCCTATACCGGGCTGAAATTGGGGTGTCAGGACCGTTACATTGTCGGAAGGGATATCCTGGCTAATGCCTTCGGTCCCGTACTGCAGGTGTACTTTCATCGTTAACCCCCAGTTCTGCTGCCGCGCTCGGTTCGGCAAATTTGCGCGCCACGATCATGATTTCGATCTCATCCAGTTCGATCGCCCTTCTTCCCCAGTTCCCGGCCGTGCCTCCCCATATGTTCAGCACGGACATCCCGGCGAGCCGGAAGAGAAGAGCAAGCTCTGTGGGGACAAATGCGCGCTCCCGGACTCGGATTGCGGTAAGTCCATCCCTCGGCGCGAAATCCGATGCTTCGACCATCGTCAAGGGATCGAAGCGGCCATCCTCGACATCACTCTGCCGGCACCTGCGGATGACGGCAGTTCCGTTGAGCACGGTAAATACCGCCCTGGCCTGCGGTTTCAGACTCCTGCAGATGTTGCACAAGATGGCCGCCGGATGCGCAAGCGGGTCGTCGTCGCTGCCAAGGAGTCCGAAGGCTCCTTCGCAAAGACAGATGGCACCTTCGAATTGCCTGGCGAGGGAGAAACGAGTGGCATCGGAATGGATCCACTCGACATGGATTCCTGCGGCCCGGGCAGCCCGGGCAGCCCGGGCGAGCATTTGTGCGGACAGGTCCAGGCCGGTCATGGCATAGCCGCGCCTGGCGAACTCGATCGAATGCCGTCCTGTCCCGCAGCCGACATCAAGAATCGACGCGCCGGGGGGGAGCTGCAGCTCCTCGAGCAGGAAGTCGACTTCCCGACAAGTGTGCCTGGTGAATTCGTTTTCGTCGTAGATGGGTGCATGGGCATCGAAGAACTCTTCCCACTTGTCTTTCCTTCGCATAGGTCAGGTGCCTCTCTCACTGCCGAACGCCCAGCCCGCAATTCTCCTACCGGATCTCCGCTGCGACTCTAAGCTCCTCCTGGGTATTCATCACGATCGGGCCATACCAGGCACCCGGCTCCCCAATCGGCTTCCCCGATATGAGCACGAATCGCAGTTCCTCATCCTCGGCCTAGACGGTGACCGCATCACCGTCTTCGAATGCGACCAGGCTCTCAGGCCCGATAATGATCGGCCAGTATCTGGGCCACGCAGCAGGTCAGTTTTTTGCCGGTGGGAATGTGCAGGAACTCGTTCGGCCCATGCGCATTGGAGTGCGGCCCGAGCACGCCCGTAATGACGAACTGCGCCTCCGGATAGCGCTCGCCCAGCATTCCCATGAAGGGGATCGACCCCCCCTCCCCCATGTTCACCGACGGCTCCCCGAAGAAGATGCGCGAAGCCCGGTCCACCGACTCCTCTAGCCATGGGCTGAGCGCCGCTGCATTCCACCCGCCGGCTGCCTGGCCGACCTCGAAGCGGACCCGCGCGCCGTGCGGCGGATCCTGTTCCAGCAGCTTCTTGAGATATTCCGCAGCCTTGCGCGCATCGCAGGTCGGCGGCAGCCTCAGGGAGAGCCGCACGGCGTTCATCGGCAGGCAGACATTCCCGGCATCCTTCAGGTCCGGCAGGCCGGCAGCGCCGGTGACCGAAAGGGCCGGCCGCCAGGTCTGGTTCAAGATCAACTCGAGGGGATCAGCGCTGACCGGGCGGGCTCCGGAGATAAACGGGAAGTGGGCATAAGTGTTTTTGCCGATGACGCGGGCCGCCCGGGCGGCCTGCTCCAGCCGCTGGGGAGGCATGTCGACATTGAAGGCTGCCGGGAAGACGCGTCCCGTTTGTTCGTCCTCCAGGCGGCCGAGGAGCTGCCGGATGATACGAAAGCAGGAGGCGATGATGCCGCTGCCATCGCCGGAATGGACGCCCTCGGACAGCATTTCGACATGCAGGTTGCCGGCCAGCAGGCCCCGTAAGGAATTGGTGTTCCAGAGCTGATCGTAGTTGCCGCAACCCGAGTCGAGGCAGATCACGAGAGAAACGTTTCCGATCCGGCCGGCGAGCGATTCGAAATAGAAAGGCAGGTCGTGACTGCCGCTCTCTTCGCAGGCTTCTATGATCGCCAGGCAGCGGGCGACGGGCATACCCTGCTCGTGCAGGGCCTGCAGAGCCGCCAGCGAGGAGAAGACGGCATAACCGTCATCGGCGCCGCCGCGGCCGTAAAGCTTGTCTCCTTCCAGGACCGGCGTCCATGCGTCGAGCCCCTCGCGCCATCCCGCCATCTCCGGCTGCTTGTCCAGGTGGCCGTAGAGCAAAACGCAGTCATCGGACGATCCGGGCGCTTCGATGAAGAGCAGCGGCGTGCGCCCCGGCAGACGCACCACCTCGACGGTGAGACCGGGTATCGGCTGCCGCCGGCACCAGGCCGCAGCCAGTTCCATGGCCCGGTCCAGGTAGCCGTGCTGCTGCCATTCGGGATCGAATTGGGGCGATTTCGCCGGGATGCGGATAAATTCCATAAGCTGGGGAATGATGGCCGTATCCCACAGTTCGCTGATACGGGCACGCACAACATCAGCATTCATTAGATCTCCAGACTATCGGCAACAAGTTTGGGGATACAGATGAACGCGGAGACACACGGACGAAACCGTGAAAATCCGTGCTTATCTGTGTTCGTCTGTGTCCATTTCGCTCTGATGCTTAAAAAACAATACCTGCCAATAGCAGAGAGTAGAACATTCCCCCGGCCACGAAAAGCGCCGACGGTGAATTCTGCAAAAAAACTCCTTGACACATTCAAACGTATGCATTAAACATACGATCGTATGAAACAAGCATATGACTCCGGCGCCATGACCACCAAGACGCGCATCATGGACGCGGCCGAGCGGCTGTTCGCCGAAAAAGGCTTCGATGCCGCTTCGCTGCGCGCCATCACGGCGGCGGCCGGCGTCAACCTGGCCGCTGTGAACTACCACTTCCGTTCCAAGGACGCGCTTATTGAGGCGGTCTTCGCGCGCAAGCTGGAGCCCCTGAGCAGAAAACGGCTCGAACTGCTCGGCCGCTATGAAAGCGAGGGCGGCGGCCGTCCGGTGCCGGTCGAAAAAATCCTGCGCGCGCTCCTGGAGCCGCTGATCCACCTCAGCCGGGAGCCTTCATCCGGATGGGACAAGTTCAGGATGCTGGTGGGCCGCATGTACACGGCGCCCAAAGCCCAGCGGATTTTTGTGCGCGAACTCGAGGAGAGCATGCGCCGTTTCGGCGCCGCCATGCAGCGCGCCTGCCCTCAACTTTCGTTCGAGGACCTCTGCTGGCGGGTCTACTTCATTATCGGGGCCATGGCGCATGCGCTGGCCTCGGGAACCATCCTGGAGATCATCTCGCAGGGAAAATGCAGCGCTCGCCAGCTGGAAGCTGGTATCGAACGCCTCATCACCTTTGCCGCGGCGGGCCTGCAGGCCCCGCCCGCAGGGAAAGGCGCAGGCGCGGGGGGCCGGAGGGGGAGACAGAGATGCGTCACCGACTGACGATTGCCACGCTTGTATATCTGCTGGCCCATGGAGCCGCCGCACGGGCCATGCAGGACGCCGCAGCGGCGACGCCGCTGCGGCTCAGCCTGAAGATGGCGGCGCAAATCGCACTGGCCCCCGACGGCAGCGCCCGCGTGCGGCTGGCCGAAGAGTATGTGCGCCAGGCCCGCTCGCAGTCCGCCCAGGCCCGGGCGGCGCTCCTTCCGCACATTGACGCCAGCGTCGGGCAGCAGAACCAGACGCGCAACCTCGAAGCCTTCGGCATCGGCCTGGTCGCCCCGGTCCCGGGCATCCAGTTTCCGACTTTCGTCGGCCCCTTCAATACCTTCGACGCGCGCGCCACGGCGCGCCAGAGCGTTTTCGACTTCAGCGCCATCCGGCGCTACCAGGCGGCGCGCGCCGGCGTCGGCTCGGCGGAAGCGGAACAGGCCCGTGCGCGCGACCGGGTCCTGGCCGACGTCGCGCGTGCCTATCTCGACGCGCTGCGCGCCGAAACATCGATGAAAACCGCCGCGGCCAATGTCGAAATGGCGCAGGCGTTGCTCGACCTCGCCGGCAGCCAGAAGGAGGTCGGGACGGGCATCGGAATCGAGGTCACCCGGGCGCGCGTGCAGCTGGCCAACGAAAAGCAGCGCCTGATCGCCGCGCAGTTCGAGCACCGGCGCGCGCATCTGCTGCTGCTCCGAACGATGAGCCTGGCACTGGGCACTCCCATTGAACTGACGGACGCCATGGAGTTCGTCCCGGTCCCATCCTCCACTCCGGAGCAGGCGCTCGCCCTCGCGCTCGAGTCACGCGCCGACTGGACGGCCCAGCTGGAGCGGCTGGAGAGCGCCCGGCTGAGCCATAGTTCAGTCAAGGCCGAACGTATCCCCTCGGTCGGCGTCTTCGGCGACTATGGAGCGATCGGGCTCGGCATCAGCGATTCGCTCCCGACCCGCACTTATGGCATTACCGTGCGCGTGCCGGTTTTCGACGGCGGCGCGCGCGACGCACGCCGCCACCAGAGCCTGTCCCAGCTGCACCAGGAACAGATCCGCACCGAAGACATGAGGGCGCAGATCGAGCTCGAAGTGCGCACCGCCCTGGAAGCGCTGCGCTCCACCGAGGAACAGGTAAAGACCGCGGAGGAGGGCCTGGCGCTGGCCGAAAATGAACTGGCCCAGGCCCAGCGCCGCTATAAGGCCGGCGTCAGTATCGGCCTGGAGGTCACCGACGCACAGACCCGGGTGCAACGGGCGCGCGAAAACCGCATCTCCGCGCTCTTTGCCCATAACCTCGCCCGCATCCAGATGGCCGAGGCCACAGGCGCCATGCGGCAGATTGTGCAGTAAGCTGTCGGCTGTCAGCAGTCAGCTTTCAGCTCTCCAATCGGAAGGCTGAAAGAGAAATTGGATTGGAGCTATGACGATGCACAATAGAATGAAGCCATTATGGGCTCTATCTTTGGTATTGCTTGCCGGCGGCCTCGCCTCATGCGGTTTGGGCAACGGCGGGAAGGACGGCGGCATCCGCATCAGCGGCAACATCGAGCTGACGCAGGTCAACATCGCCTTCCAGATCGCGGGCCGGCTCATCGAGCTGCCCATCAATGAAGGCGACCGGATCAGCCAGGGACAGTTACTGGCGCGCCTGGACACCGACCAGTTGCAGCAGCAGAGGAACCGCGACAGCGCCGCCCTGGCCGCGGCCGAATCGTCGCTCTCCCAGCTCGCCATCGCCATCGACCAGCGGCGCGCCACGCTGGCAGCCGAGCTGGACCTGCGCAAGGCGGAACTGAGCCAGACCGAGATCAAGCTGCAGGAGCTGCTCACCGGTTCCCGCCGGCAGCAGATTGAGGAAGCCAAGGCCGCGGCCGCGCAGGCGCGCGCCCAACAAATGCAGGCGGAGCAGGACTGGGAGCGGGCCCAGATCCTGTTCAAGAATGACGACATCTCCGTCGCCCAGCGCGACCAGTTCAAGGCGCGCCTGGATGCCGGCGCGGCCGCGCTGCGCCAGGCCGAGGAGCGGCTGGCCCTGGTAACCGAGGGGCCGCGTAAAGAAGAAATCGAAATGGCGCGCGCGCGCGTGGCCCAAGCCAGGGCGGCCCTGAAGCTCACCGAGGCGGCACAGCTGGATGTGAAAAGGCTGCAGCAGGAACTTCACACCCGGCGCGCCGACGTCGAGCGCGCCCGCGCTCAGGTGGCTTTCATCGATTCCCAGATCCGGGAGGCAACCGTCACCTCGCCGGTCAACGGCATAGTGCTGGTCAAATCGGCGGAAACGGGAGAGGTGATCGCGCCCGGAACTACGATCGCAACCATCGGCGATCTCGATAATCCGTGGCTGCGCGGCTACATCAACGAGACCGATCTCGGCCGCGTAAAGCTCGGCACGCCGGTGAAAGTCACCACCGACTCCTACCCCGATAAAGTTTACCCGGGCCGGATCACCTTCATCTCTTCGGAGGCCGAATTCACGCCCAAGCAGATCCAGACCCAGGAGGAACGGGTCAAGCTCGTTTACCGGGTCAAGATCCAGGTGGAGAACCCCGGCCAGGAACTCAAGCTCAACATGCCTGCAGACGCCGAGCTCCTGCTGGAGAAGAAGCCATAGCCCGCGTGCGGGCCTACTGCCATGAATCGTGCGCTACGAATCCACAACCTGACGCGGCGCTTCGGCGCGCTTACCGCGGTCGACCGGATCAGCCTGGAGATTGATACCGGCGAGATCTTCGGGCTCGTGGGTCCGGACGGCGCGGGCAAGACCACCACACTGCGCCTGCTCAGCGGCCTGGTGAATCCGGACGAGGGCGAGGTCTGGATCGCCGGCCGCGATGTCCGCCGCGAACCCGACGCTGTCAGGGACAGGATTGGATACATGGCGCAGCGCTTCGGCCTTTATGTCGATCTCACCGTCCGGGAGAACGTGTTCTTCTACGCCGACCTGTTCGGTATCGGCCGCGACGAGCGCGACCAACGGATGGGCAGGCTGCTGCGCATGACGCGCATGGAGCCCTTCGAAAACCGCACCGCCGGCAAGCTCTCGGGCGGGATGAAGCAGAAACTGGCGCTGATGTGCACTCTGCTGCACCGTCCCGAAATACTGATACTGGACGAGCCCACCACCGGCGTCGATCCCGTGTCGCGGCGCGATTTCTGGGCCATCCTCTACCAGCTGGTCAAGGAGGGGCTGACCGTCCTGGTCGCCACCGCCTACCTGGACGAAGCCGAGCGCTGCAACCGCGTCGGCCTGATGCATCGCGGCCGCCTGATCCGCTGCGAAGCGCCGGATGTCCTCCGGCGCAATATGGACGAGACCTGTTATGAACTCCGCGCCCCCGATCTCCGCAGGGCGCGCGCGATCCTCGAAGCTCACGCAGGCGTCCTAAGCGCGGAGCCTGCTGGCGATGCGCTCCACCTGTTTTTATCGCCGGATGTCGACTCACCCGCCGCAGTGGAAATGTCGCTCGCCAGGGAGCGAATCCAGCCGATCTCCCTGCGGCAGATCGTCCCGTCACTCGAAGACGTTTTTATCGCCCTGATCCGAAAGACCGACCGGGAGGCGCGCCTATGACCTCGCCACAACACCCTGTGGGCGCCGATCTCCAGGCCGGCGCCGAAATGCCGGCCGTGGCGGCGGAAAACCTGACCAAGTGCTTCGGCAGCTTCTGCGCCGTCGACCGCGCCACATTCGCCGTGCGCCGGGGGGAGATTTTCGGCTTCCTGGGGCCGAACGGCGCGGGCAAGTCGACTACCATCCGCATCCTGTGCGGCCTGCTCACCCCCTCCGGCGGCCGGGCGCTCGTGGGAGGCATTGACGTGAGCGCGGACCCGGAGGGAGTGCGCCGGAGCATCGGCTACATGTCGCAGAGGTTCTCCCTGTACGACGACCTGACGGTCGAGGAGAACATCGACTTCTTCAGCGGGATATACCGGGTCCAACGCGCGCGCCGCCGGGAGCGCAAGGAATATGTCCTGAGCATGGCGGGCCTGGAGGAGAGGCGCGGCGCCCTCACCGGGGTGCTGCCCGGAGGGCTCAAGCAGCGGCTGGCGCTCGGCTGCGCCGTCCTGCACGAGCCGCCGATCCTGTTCCTGGACGAGCCCACCTCGGGCGTCGATCCCATCGCGCGCCGCTCTTTCTGGTCGCTCATCTACCAGCTCTCCGAATCCGGCCACACCGTATTCGTCACCACCCATTACATGGATGAAGCCGAGTACTGCCACCGGCTGGCGCTGATGTACCGCGGCAAGATCATCGCCCTCGACACACCGGGCGCGCTCAAGGAAACCATGCGCAGCCGCACCCTGATGAACCTGGAGGCCTCCGACCTGGTCGAGAGCATGAAAGCGCTGGAAAAAGAGGACGGCATTTCGGATGTGGCCGTCTACGGCGGCGGCCTGCATCTGACGGTCGACGATCCGGGAACGGCGGCCCCCCGAGTGCGACAGGCGCTGGCCCGGAGCGGCATCGAAGTGCGCAGCCTCGAGGTGATCCGGCCCTCGATGGAAGACGTGTTCGTGGCGCTGATCGAAGAAGAGGAGAGCAAAGTCGCATGAAGCTCAGGCGCACATGGGCGATGGCCCGCAAAGAAGGACTGCACATTCTGCGCGATCCGCGCAGCCTGGTCCTGGCCCTGGCCCTTCCCCTCCTGCTGCTGCTCCTGTTCGGCTATGCTCTGACCCTGGACGTGGACCGCATCCCCACCATCGTCTTCGACGCCGACCAGAGCCATCTGAGCCGCGAGCTGATCGCGCGTTTTGAAGGATCGCGCTACTTCGACGTCATCGGCCTGGCCGGCGCATATCGGCCCATCGAGGCGGAGATCGATAAAGACCGGTGCCAGCTTGGAGTTGTAATCCCCCAGGACTATTCCGAAAACATCCTGGCCGGGAGGAAGGCCGACGTCCAGCTGCTGTTCGACGGCAGCGATTCCAACACGGCGTCGATCGCTCAGGGCTATGCCACCGCGCTGCTCCAGGCGTACAACCTTGAAGTTCTGGCGGCCGGGCAGAACCGCAGAGGAGGAGGCGCCCTCCAGCCCCCGTTCGAAGGCCGCCTGCGCATCTGGTACAACAGCGAGCTGAAGTCGCGGAACTACATCGTGCCCGGGCTGATCGCCGTGATCATCATGATCATTGCGTCCCTGCTCACCTCCCTGACCATTGCGCGCGAGTGGGAGATGGGCACCATGGAGCAGCTCCTTTCTACTCCGGTGCGGGCGCCGGAAATCGTGCTGGGCAAAATGATCGCATTTTTCGCGCTCGGCATCATCGACATGTTCATAGCCCTCGGCGCCGGCGTGGTCATCTTCGACGTGCCGCTGCGGGGGAGCGTCGTCTTCCTGATCGCGACCAGCTGCATTTTTCTATTGGGCGCGCTTTTCTGGGGCATCTTTCTCTCCGCCCTTGCCAGGGCGCAGGTCCTCGCCTATCAGCTGGGCGTCCTCACTTCGTTTCTTCCGGCGTTTCTGCTCTCGGGCTTCATTTTCGCAATCGAGAACATGCCGCCGGTGATCCAGGTCATTACATACATTTTCCCGACGCGCTACTTCATCACCATCCTGAAGGGGGTCTTCCTCCGCGGCATCGGGATGAAGTTGCTCTGGGGAGAGGTCGTCCTGCTGGTGGTGTATGCGACGGTGATTTTTTTGGTCGCGACCCGCAAGCTCAGGCAAAAGATCGCATAGCGGCCATGTGGGAAAGAATTCTTGTAATCATCCGCAAAGAACTGATCCAGACCCTCAGGGACCCGCGCCGGCGGATTCTGCTCATCGGCCCGCCGATCCTGCAGCTGATCATCTTCGGCTATGCGGTCAACCTGGACGTCGAAAACGCGCGCGTGGCGTGGATGGACCTGGACCGCACGCCCCAGAGCCGCGAGCTGCGCGCCGCCTTCGAGGGATCGGTGCACTTCCGGGTGGTGGGCTCCCCCTCGAGCGCGGGCGAGATGCAGGACCTCATGGACCGCGACGAAGCGCAGGTGATCGTGCGCGTATTGCCCGGCTTTGCGCGTGACCTGATGCGCGGCCGGGTCCCGGCTGTCCAGGTCCTTGTGGACGGCACCAACTCCAACACGGCCGCCATCATCGCAAGCCACGCGCAGCAGATTGTATCCGGTTATGCACTGCAGGCTCAGAAAGAACTGATGACCGCGAAAATATTTCCGGCCGCTGCAGCCGCGGGCGGCATCCCTTCGCTGAACACGGCCTCCGTTTCGGTCCAGCCGCGCGTATGGTTCAATCCCAGCCTGAAAAGCCGCGAGTATTTTGTCCCGGGAGTGATTGTCAACATCATCTCGCTGGTGACCATCATGCTCACCGCCATGAGCATCGTGCGCGAGAAGGAAATCGGCACGATGGAACAGCTGATGGTGACCCCCATCCGGCCGATCGAGCTGATGCTGGGCAAGGTGCTGCCGTTCGGCGCGATCGGGCTGTTCGAGGTGGCGCTCGTCACCACTGGCGCGCTGCTCGTCTTCCAAATTCCCTTCCGCGGCAGCGTCTGGATGCTGCTCGTTTCCTCCCTGGCCTTCCTGCTCACCACGCTCGGCATGGGGCTCTTCATCTCCACCATATCCAACACCCAGCAGCAGGCCATGATGGCTTCGACGACCTTTTTCATGCCCGCCATGATGCTGAGCGGCTTCACCTTCCCGATAAGGAACATGCCCGCGGCCGTTCAGTACCTGACCTACATCAACCCGCTCCGCTATTTCATGGAGATCGTGCGCGGCGTCTTTCTCAAGGGCACGGGCCTGGAGGCGCTGTGGCTGCAGCTGGTCCTGCTGACGGGGCTGGGCGTGCTGGTCCTGGGTTTCAGCGCCCTGCGCTTTCACAAGCGCCTCGATTAGTGTCTGACGGCACGCCTTGTGTGCCGGAAGACACTAAATTTAAGTTGGTCTGTATCGAATGAGCACAAAGCTATCAGCGATCAGCTGTCAGCAATCAGCTCGCCCGAATCGAGGAAACGCGGTGTTCTATTGCAAGAGAGCTGACAGCTGATCGCTAACGGCTGAAAGCTTGGAGCATTCGCCCTGCTGATATCAGCGCTGCATGTGTAAGGCACTTGTTCCGGCTTGTCCGGATTGGGCTTAACAGGTTCTGTTGGGGAGAAGGTCCAAAAGAGACAGCCACGAATTTCACGGATTAATTGGTGTAATTCGTCGCTTGGTCTTCCATTATCGAAACAGATGTAGACCACGAAATTTGCCGGGCAACTCCGGCCGCTTCGAGGTAGAATCGCAGCGCCAGTTTTCACGTTTCAACATCTGTCCTCATCAGCAGAGGAGATCTCGATGCGACATTCGACCCGTTTAGGCGTTCCAGCGTTGCTGCTTGCCGCCCTCGTGGGGTTCGCCGGGTGCGCGCAGCGCTACGATATCGTGATTGAGTCGGCCACGATCTACGATGGCTCCGGCGGCGAGCCGTTCGCAGCCGATCTGGGCATCAAAGACGGCCGCATCCAGACCATCGGTGAGATCAAGCCGAACGCCGACGTCGTGATCGACGCCCGCAATTTCTACGTGGCTCCCGGGTTCATCGACATTCACAACCACGCCGTCTTCAGCGAGAGCGAGCGTGAAGAACTGTCGTACGAGCCGGACTGGAATGAGATGAAGACCGCCAGGAACTACCTGACTCAGGGAGTGACCACGGTCGTGTCCGGCAACTGCGGCTCGGGTCCTCATACAGTGAAGGAGTTGTTCGAGCACATGCGTCAAATCGGGATCGGCGTGAATGTCATCGAGCTTGTCGGACACGGCACGGTCCGCCGGGCGGTGATGGGCATGGAGGACCGCGCGCCAACCGCGGAGGAGATGGAGCGGATGAAGCAGATGGTCGCCGAGGCCATGGAAGGCGGCGCGGCCGGGCTGTCGACGGGCCTCTTTTATCCGCCCGGCTGCTATGCAAAAACGGCAGAGGTGATCGAGCTGGCGCGCCTGGTGCGCGAGTACGGCGGCATCTATGCCTCGCACGTGCGCGACGAGGGGACGAACGACATGGGCGGAGTCCTGGCATCGATGCAGGAGGCGGTCAGGATCGGGAAAGAGGCCGGAGTGCCGGTGCAGATCGCCCATCTCAAGGCCGGCGGCAAACCGGCGTGGGGCATGGCCGCAGAAATCACGGCCGTTTTCGAAGAGGCGCAGAGCAGCGGGCTTCGTATATACGCCGACCAGTATCCGTACACTGCCGGCAGCACCAACCTGGCTTCGATCGTCCTGCCCCGCTGGTTCCTGGCTGGAGGAAAACTCAAGGAGAAGGTCATCGACCCGGCGCTGGTTGCCAGGGTCCGCGCAGAAGTGGCCCAGAGAGTTGATACATACGGCGGGGCCGAGGCGATCGTGATCGCATACAGCAGCAAGAAACCGGAGTGGGTGGGGAAAAATGTCCAGCAGCTCAGCCAGGAGATGGCGCTCAGCCCCGCGGACGCTGCCATTGAAATGTTCAAGATCGATGATCCGCAGGTTGTGGTCTTCATGATGAAGGACGAGGATATGGAGTACTTCATGAAGAAGCCGTACGTGATGACCTCTTCCGACGGATTGAATGTGCCCTACGGCATCGGCCAGCCTCACCCGCGCAATTACGGCGCCTTCACCCGGAAGATCCGCGTTTACGTGCTGGACCGAAAGCTGATCTCGATGGAACAGGCGATCCGGGCGGCCACTTCGCTGCCGGCTGAAATGCTCGGGTTGGAGGACCGGGGCCGAATCCAGGAAGGATATGCGGCGGACCTTGTCGTATTCGATCCTCGGACGATTCGGGACAGGGCGACCTATACCGAGCCGCATCAATACAGTGAGGGGATTGAATATGTCCTGGTGAACGGCCGCGTGGCGATCGATAAGGGGACGTACAACGGAACCCTTGCCGGCCAACCGCTTCCCCACCGCCCGGGCTTGCCCGCAGGACGGCGATAATCGGTTTGTTTGCCTAACACGCGGCATCCTGGGGGGCTCTCCAGACCCCCTCGCGGCTCCCTCGGACGCGCGCGTCACTTCCCTTCGAGAGGCACAAAGCGGACCGGGGTGGTGCGGCGCAGCCTGGCGTGTTCCTCGGCCAGGGAGGCGTTGATCCTTTCCTGCGCCCGAAAAGCTCGGCCGCCGCCCGCGCTGACCCGCCCGTAACTGCCGTCGGCCCTGAGGAAACGGGCCTGCTGATTATCCGAGAACTGCGCTTCCAGATCGTGGATGATCCGCTCTTTGCAGTGAGGCTGGACCACCGGAAACATCAACTCGACGCGGCGGTCGAGGTTGCGCTGCATCCAATCCGCGCTCGACAGGTAGACCTCTTCCTGGCCGCCGTTGTGAAAAACGCAGATGCGGCTGTGTTCCAGGCAGCGATCCACGATCGAAACGACGCGGATGTTTTCGCTCAGCCCCGGAACTCCCGGGCGCAGGCAGCAGATGCCCCGGATATTCAGCCGGATAGGGACGCCGGCGCCGCTGGCCCGGTACAGTTCCTGTATTATTTCCGGATCGACCAGAGAGTTCATTTTGGCCGTGATGCCTGCTCGCTGGCCGCTCTGCACCCGGTCGATCTCCCGCCGGATCATGGTCCGCACCGCCTGGCGGATACCGCCCGGCGCCGTGATCAAACGGTGGAATGCGGGCGGCTCTGAAAAGCCGGTGATGGTGTTAAAGAAGCCGGAGGCATCGCTGCCGAACTCCTCGGCACCGGTCAGGAGGCCGATGTCAGTGTATATTCTGGCGGTCCGCTCATTGTAGTTCCCTGTGCCCAGGTGAACATAACGCCGGATCCCCTCCGGTTCCCGGCGCACGATGAGCAGGATCTTGGCGTGGACCTTGAGCCCCATCAGACCGTAAATCACGTGGGCGCCGGCCCGTTCCAGGTCCCGGGCCCACTCGATATTGCGCTCCTCGTCAAACCGGGCCATCAACTCGACCAGCACGGTCACCTGCTTGCCGCCCTCGGCAGCCCGGATCAGCGCCGCCACCACGGGGGAGGCCTGCCCGCTGGTGCGATAGAGAGCCTGCTTGATCGCGAGTACGTCGGGATCATCGGCCGCCCGCTCAATCAGCTCCAGGACCGGACCGAACGAGTCATAGGGATGGTGCAGCACAATATCGGACTCCCGGATGAGCTCAAAAATATCCCGCTGCTGCTCGAACACGGGGTGCAGGAGCGGCGGCAGGGGCGGGTAGCGCAGGTGGCCGGCGCCGCTCATGTCGACAATGGACAGCAGCGGCCGCGGATCCAGCGGCCCGCGGACGCGCAGCAGCAGCGGGTCGTTTATGCCCAGGCCGCGCTGGATCCGCCCAATCAACTCCTCCGAGGTGTCTGCCGCGCACTCCAGGCGCACGGGGCGTGCCTGTCGCCGCCTCGTCAGCTCCGCCTCGAGCATCTGCATGTAGTCGCTGTACCCCTCGTCATCCAGCTCCAGCTCAGAATCCCGTGTCAGGCGAAATTGTGCGGCTTCGATAACGCGGTATCCTCGGAACAGCGAGCCTAAGTGTTCCCGGATCAAGTCCACAAGCCAGACAAACCCGATGGGATCGCTCCCGGGAACGCGCAGCAGTCCGGGCAGCCGGGTTGGGACCTGGACGACAGCCAGTCGCGGGGACGGCTCCCCTTCCTTCTCCGGAGTCAGATGGACGGCCAGGTTGACAGCCAGGCCCGCCAGTCGGGGGAAAGTCCCGGATTCATCAATGGCAATGGGGGTTAAGACCGAATAGACCTCCCTGCTGAAATAGTCATCCAGGTAGGAACGCTGTGACGGGCCGAGATCCCCCAATTGGAAGATCCGGAAGGATTCTTTGGACAGCGCCGGAACGAGTTGCTGGAAGAACAGGCGCTCGCTCGCTGCGGTCAGGTCCCGGACTTTGGCCAGGACCTGGTCCAGTTGCTGCGCTGCGGTCAGACCGGCAGGGTCCCGCTTGTGGCCGCCTTGCTGGAGCTGATGGATCAGCGAGGCTACCCGGACCATGAAAAACTCGTCCAGGTTGGAGTGGAATATGAAAAAAAAGCGCAGTCGTTCCATCAGGGGCGTACGCGGATTCTCCGCCTCTTCGAGCACGCGCCGGTTGAATTCCAGCCAACTGGCCTCACGGTTGATGAACTGACTGGCTGGGCGTCCGGTCATGGCGTGGCGCCGTCCTCCCGTAGAATGATTCTCTTGCCGAATACCTCGCGGAAAAGGTCGCTTCGGGACGCCAGGGCCATGCGCTCCATGGTTAGGTCGGAGCGGCAGGAAGTGGACAAGACCACCTGATCTCCCTCCCTTGAAACCTGCATGTCGGAGAGCTTTTGCAGGTGTTCCTTGTCCAGGGCATTGGCCACCCTTAAGATCGCCGCCAGCTTGGAAACCAGCATGCGGTCATCGCGATCAAGAGCGATGTAGGGAAGGTGGGTGCGCTGCGGCAGTGCCCGCCGGTGATAGCGGGCGACCTGCGCGGCGATTTCCCGTTCCCGCGGGCGCAACCCGAAGATATCGGTTTGTGAGATCAGGTAGTAGGAATGCTTGTGATGGGCCTGCGAATTGACAAACAAGCCGACGTCATGCAGAAGAGCCGCGACCTGAAGGTAAAGACGGTGGTTTGGATTCAACCGCTGTTCGCTCTTCAGTTCGTCGAAGATCAGCTCCGCCAGCCTTACCACGCGCTCGGCGTGGCCTTCGTCAAACTGATACTTGCGGCCCATGCTGCGGGCTGCGGAGAGAATCTGGTGGGTGAGTTTCGTCAGGCGTTCGCTCTCCTCCGCGGGCGTCAGATCCTGGAGGATGCCGGCACGGATGTTGGCATCGGTGACGATTACCTGGCGCGCGGCCGTCTGTTGCAACAGGAGCATGTAGGTCAGCAGGGCCGGCACCAGGGTTTCGGCATCGAGATAGGAGAGGTTGTAATTCTGGACCAGCTTTTCCGCGTTCAACTGGGCAACCCGTCCGACGAACTCTTCGAACTCCTCGCGTGGGATCACATACGGCCCCCGCTTGCCCTCCGGCCCTCCCAGAATCCTGGCGGCAAAACGGATATCGCCCCCGACGGCTATAAAGTTGGCGGCCTCTTTGAGGGAGATGGCCCTTCGGACGGTTGTGACGATGTTGCTAATCTCTCGGGTGAGGAGCCGAATCTGCCGGTCGTGTCCAACGGCCTCCATGCTGACCCCCGCACGAAGGCGTATCGCTCCCAGGGGAAATGTTCCGGACTGGACCGGTTCCTGCTCGTTCAGCAGTGTTACGTCGGCGCTGCCGCCGCCCACTTCGACCAGGACGGTCAGCCCCTTCTCCATCGGCAGCGCCTCTCTCAGCGAGCCCTGGACGGCCTGCAGAGTAAGGCGGTTTTCCTCGGGGCCGTCGATGATCTCCACGTCAAGGCCCGTGCTCATCAGAACGCGGTCGAGAAAACCATCGGCATTGCTCGACTCCCGGACGGCGCTGGTCGCCACCGCCCGGTAGCGATCGATTCCATAGGAGTCTAGGACCTTTTTATAATCCTGGAGGACAGCGCAGGCTGCGCGGATCGATTCTTCGCTCAAAACCCCTTCGGTGAAGACATCCCTGCCCAGCTGCACACCTTTTTTCAGGGAGTCCAGCAGGCGCAGCTTCCCGTCCGCCCCGAGTTCGGCAATATCCATACGGATGGCGCTCGAGCCGATATCGATGGCTGCCATCAGCTTAGAGGTGGCCTCAACCATTGAATCCCCCAAAAAGCACCGCCTGCGCATCCGTATGACTTTGCGCCCTTGGCATACAATGTCTGAATCGCAAGCTCTCGGCAATGATCATTGATACTCGGACCCCATCATGTTACAAGACCTTGAATAAATTGTGAATTCATGACGAATAAAGCGGTTTCGGAATCCGATTATCCGGATCTTCAATTCGCCCGAGCGACGCTCCAACAACGGCTGGAATCGCTCTTGAAGGAACTGGCGTCGCTGAAATCCCGCGCCACCGAGGAAGCCATCCACGACACGCGCGTGCAGTCCCGGCGCATGCGCTCCGCGCTGGAGGCTTTTGATGACCTCGTGGCCCCTCGCCCATACAAAGCAGCCTACGAATCGGTCCGGCGCATCACCAGGACTCTGGGCCGGCCCAGAGAACAGGGCGTGTCTCTGGCCCACCTCCGGGAGCTGACCGTCGGCGGCAACATGGCCGAGAACCTGTGCCGGGAATATTTGGAGGAGCGTTTCGAGCTGCTGCTGCGGAAGCAGGAACAACGCCTCAAAAGAGGTTTGAAAATCATCAATGGGCGGCGCCTCCGCTCTCAAATTGAGCTCCTGCTGGCCGGGATGGGGCCCCAGGAAACCTGGGACGCCCCGGCGCTGCACCGCCAGCCCCGCGAGAGAGGCCGGCGCATCATGACCAGCCTGGCGGAACCCATCATGTCGTTCCGCGCCCCGCAACAGTTCCGGCGGGCCACCGACGACAGGCTGCACGGTCTTCGCATCGCCGCCAAGAAGCTCCGCTACGCCATGGAGATCTTTGACCCGGTCTCGCCGAAGGGATTGCAGCCGTGCATTGCGCAGGCCAAAGCGCTCCAGGATGCCGGCGGTCTTTATCATGACTGGTGCGTGCTGAGCGAACAGCTCAAAGAGGAGATACGGCGACTGAACAGCCGCCGAACTGTACACCTGGCCTTCCAGATGGGCCGGCTGCTGGCCCATGCATCTGACCTCAGGAAAAAGCTGCGCAAGCTGATACTTCCCGAGCTGACCAGGCTGCAGGCAACGCTGGCGCCGCTGTTATCGGCGCTCCCGGAAGGGAACCCTGCACCCCTGGAAGAGCCCTCCGCGGCACGGATGAGGAAATGATCCTTTATATCGTTCGTCATGCAATCGCCGCCCCGCGGGGCAGCGCGGGAGTGCGCGATGAGGAACGATCCCTCACCCCGGAAGGTGTCCGGAAGATGCAGCAGGCTGCTGCCGGTCTGAACCGGCTCGGCGTGCGGCCCGGGGTGATACTCACCAGCCCACTGGCACGCGCCGTCGAAACTGCGGAGATTCTCCGCCGGGCGCTGGAGAGCGATGCGGAAATCAAGATTGTCCCCGCCTTATCCCCCGGCGCAGCCAGAGATGAGGTCTACGAACAGATCCGGCGCTATCGCAAGCTCGAACAGCTCACGCTGGTCGGGCATCAGCCGTCGCTCGGTGAGCTTGCCGGGGCAATCGCATGGGGATCTGCGGACCACTTTGTAGAACTCAAGAAAGGGGCTGCATGCGCCATAGAGATCGAGCGCGTCCTGCCCGAACCCCGCGGCGCCCTGCTGTTCCTCCTGCCGCCCTCCGTTCTCCGCGAGCTGGCCCGCTGACCTGCTTCAGCTCGATTCCATTCATGTCTGAAGGGGGCCATCGGGCAGTCTACTTCACCGCCGTGAACATGATCTCGACAAGGCCGGTTGGACTGACCAGGCCGGTCTCCACCGTCGCGCGCGCCGGAAAGTCACTGCGGAAAACCTCACTGTAAGCCTCGTTCATTCCGGCGAACCGGCCCGCATCGGTGATGTAGACCACGCCGTCGACCACGTGGCTCCAGTCGAAGCCGGCAGCCTTGAGTGTGCGCCCGATCCGCACCAGCGTCTCGCGCGTCTGCGCCGTTATGTCGGTCTCGTTGCCTGCCAGGTTGCCCAGCATGCCGGAGAGGTAGAGCCGGTTGCCGACCTGAATAGCTGAGCTGAGATTGGGATTCGGCCTCCCCTGGCTCCCATCCGGGCCGGGCGCCGTGATGGCCAACCGCTTGTCGGCCTTCACCGCCGTCATGGTGATTTCGACCAGGTACTGAGGGCTCATGAGGGCGGCTACGACAGTAGCCCGCGCCGGCGGATCCTTGGGAAAACAGGACCGGTAAACTTCATTCATCGTCTGGAAGTTTGCGACGTCCGTGATGAACACCCGCGAACAGACCACATCGGATAACGACATACCCGCAGCCTTGAGAATCTCCGCCCCGTTGTCCATGACCGTCTTAGTCTGAATTTTCATATCGCCGGCGACGGCTGCGTTATCTTTGCCGCTGCGGGATACCAGCCCGGCGAGGAAAAGGGTGTCGCCGGACTTGATGCCGTAGCTGTATGTGCTGGGAGACTTGATCCAATCGCCCGGATGAATCACCTTCCTCTCGCCGCCGCGCGGGATGGCGATCATCGATATTTCAATCAGCGCTTCGGGCACGACCAGGTTGGCGACGACCGTTGTGCGTACCGGTGGATCCTTTGGCCAGAAGCCCTGGTAGGCCTCATTCATCGCCGGGAAATCGGCGGCCTTTTTCAGATACACATTCACTGAGGCCACCTGGTCCATGGAAGAGCCGGCCGCTTCCAGCACCTTGCCCAGGTTGTCCAGCACGCGTTTTGTCTGGGCCGTGATATCTCCTGCAACAACACGCCCCGACTCGTCGGTGGCCAGCGCGCCGGATAGAAAGATAAGCCCGCCCGCCTTGACCGCGGGGCTGAACGGGAGCCCGGGCAACTGACCTGCTGTGACGATCTGCTTGCCGGACTGATACGCCGCCGCGCCGGCGGCAACCAGAAGAATGGAGCCGAACGCAACGATCTTTCGCATGATATGCCTCCGTAGCGATAACCATACCCGGAATCCCGGGGACAGTCACCGAAATTCCTTTGTTATCACATTGCCATGCACCGCGCCGGCCTGGAGGCCGGCGCCCACAGGAGTCATTCGTCCTGTGGCGGTGGGTCTGCAGACCCACCGCTGCTGCCTGAATCGCAGGACTTTCCCGGAAATTCTTGACTTTCACATGCAACCTGACTAGCTTGAGGGTCGATGCTCTGCCGCGTCATTGCCAGTCTGGTACTCGTCCACGGCATGTTTGCAGCGCCGCTCCTGGTCGTCTGCATCAACGCCGACGGGAGAGTCCTGATCGAAATCGTCGGGCACGATCCATGTCACGAGCCCAGGGAAGGCATCCATACGACTGCTGCTGCAGCTCCTCACATGGAAGCATGGCACGACCCTTGCCTGGACCTGCTCCTCAACAAGCCCGCTTCGGTGCAGGCTCAAGACAGTCTGCCTCTGCCGTCGTCTTCGGCCTACCAGGTTGCTGAAGTTCTGGATCCATCGATTCACCCGCAGGCCCTGCGCCGGAATTGGCCGTTCGCCTGGCACCCGCTTATCTTCCCGATAGACGCCCGCTCCCCCGACATTCCCATCCGGATTTAGCTGCCGCCGCTGCGCGCCGGGCGCAGCTCGCCTCGCTGCCATACCGTCTTTGTTAGGTTCCCCGATCATTTCACCGTGCGTGAACCCTGTGGAGATATGATGATACTCAGATCATTCCTCTTGCCGATACT
>Ga0299915_10000385_pt1 | contig 33780 bp, 24 predicted proteins | sample RVTome_13_FD_200263 | JGI IMG/M metagenome (GOLD analysis project Ga0299915, IMG submission 200263) | Soil microbial communities from uranium-contaminated site in the Upper Colorado River Basin, Wyoming, United States - RVT92D227 (version 2) ...
CGGATCTCGCTGATGACATTGTCAACAAGGCCGACATAGCCGAAGTAGAGCCCCGACTGCATGCTGGCCACGGTCGTCTTCCCGATGGCCTTGGCCGGTTTTTTGACCTCGATGCGGGGCAGCTTGGCCGTCTTGAGGTACAGGGCTTCCGCGGAGATCTGGACGCCCGGCGCGATCGCCCCGCCCAAATATTCGCCCTTAGCCGAGACTGCGTCAAACGTGGTGGCGGTCCCGAAATCGACGATAATGCATGGGCCGCCGAATTTTTCGAAGGCGGCTATGGCGGCGACAACGCGGTCAGCTCCAACTTCGAGCGGGGCTTCATAGAGAATCGGCATACCGGTGTGCAGCCCGGGTCCGACGACAAGCGCTTTGACGTGAAAGAGGTCGTGGCTCAACGTCTGAAAGATCGGCGTGAGGGGAGGGACCACGCTCGAAATGATCACGGTCTTGACGGCCGCGGCGTCCAGGCCCGCGAAAGAAAAAAGATTCCGGAGGACGATGCCGTACTCGTCGCAGGTCTTGTCCCGGTCCGAGCGGATCTTCCAATGATGGGCCAATTTCTTATCCTTAAAAAGGCCGATGGCGACCGTCGTGTTGCCGATGTCAAGCGCAAGCAGCATGGTCGTTCTCCTCTTTTTTTAAATAACGTTCATAATCTCCGCGCTCGTGAAGCGCCGAACCCCCGTGTCATCCTCGAAGAGCAGGGCCCCGGAGATGTCAATGCCTTGATAAACGCCTTGAACAGGCTTGTCGTTCATCATCACGATCACCGGATCGCCCTTCCGGAAAGCCGAATATCTTTCAAAAGCACTCTTGATGCGCCCGCATTCGCCCCGGGTAAAGATCTCATACCAGTGTTCGACGCCCCTCAGGAGATGCCGTAAAAGCAATTCAACGTCAACCTCCCCACGGATCGCCATTCTCATCGAGACTGCGATGGAACGAAGGTCCTCGGGAAAATCGCCTTCTTCATGGCTGACGTTCAAGCCTATGCCCAGAATAACATAATCGGAGCGGTTTCCCAAAAATCCGCTTTCGCAGAGGATCCCGCCCAGCTTCTTCCCTCCCCACACAATATCATTCGGCCAGCGGAGCCGAGCCGAAAGGCTCTCTGTTCTCTCCAAGGCTTCTTGGACCGCGAGGCCCGCGGCCAGAGGCAAAAGCGTGATCTCCGGCGTCTCCGGGCGGAGGACCAAAGAGACATAGAGGCCTTTTCCGCAGGCCGAATGCCAAGTTCGTCTTTTCGTCCCCCGCCCCGCCGTTTGCTCTTCGGAAACAACGACCGTTCCCTCGGGCGCGCCCTGCCGGACAAGCTCTTTGGCGACGTCGTTCGTCGAAGAACACGTCGCGAGCCGGTGGATCTCGAACTTCATCTTTTAAACAGGGGCCAAACCTCCGCCTCTGACATTTTTGTCAGACGTGAAGCTTTGACCCCCTCCTTATATCTTTCTCGTATCGATGCCCTTGAGCTCCTCAACGAGCATCTTCTTGAACTCGGCGGAAACGACCTCGCCGGCCAATTTTTCCAGCTCGCCACGGTTGTTGCGGATCTCCTCCCGGACAATGGCCCGAATCTTTTCCTCGAGTTCGCCCGGACATCCCAATACGGCGGGCCCGGCTGCGGGGACGCTCCCCGGCGGCTTCTCGGGCTCGACGACCTCTTCCACAACCGGCTCCTCGGGAAGCGAGGGCAGTTCCTTCTTCCTGTCGATCGCTTCCCGGACAAGGTCGGCCAGCGACTCGCCATCAAAGGGCTTGACAATGATCCCGTCGTGATCGACCTCGGATACCTTCCGCAGATCCAACGGCTCGAACGCCCCGCGGACAAAGAACAGGGCAATCTGCCGTCCGCCCTCTTGCGACCTGGCAAAACCGGCCACTTCGTATCCGTCCTTGGTCGGGAGAGAAAGGCCGGCGAGGATGGCGTCGGGCCGAAGGCCCGCGATCGCGTTGATGGCCTCCAGGCCGTCACTGAAAGGAAAGATCGTAAACTCCGGCGCCGCCAGGGCGAGCTCCACCGCTTTTTGCAGGGACGGCGAGCTATCAACTACGATCACTTTATAAGCCATGGTCTTTCCGAAAAATAATCTCGTCTTAAATGTATCCTAAGATTTGGCTTTCTTCAAGAATGAATTTCTTTCTTCCCTAATTAATAAAGAATGACAAGCCGTGACGCTTACGCAATCTTACGTTGAGCTTGGCGAAAAGGAAGAGAACCACAAATTTAAAGTCAAGATCTCCGCCGGGAGCGAGTCTCCTCCCCGAGCTTAATACTCCATGTCCACCGAATCTTCGCCGAGCAAACTCTCAATCGTCTTCGTCAGCTCGTCGGACGGGAGCACGCCTTTGACCTCGGCGGACTGCGTGACCACCCGGTAAGCGTGAGGCGTCTCGAGTTCGAAATAAACGGGGCATTCGCCAACGTTCTTGTCCAAGATGTTCTTCAATTCGTCGAGGAGCGTCTCTTCCAGCCCGGGGACAAAGATGCGGACGACCATCCGCTTGGCCTGTTTCTGGAACGCCTCGGTCAGGGGCATGACGTGCGTCAGATGGACCTTGCGGCTGTCGCCCTCGCCCAGGAATTTCCCTTTGAGCCAGACGAGCTGGTCCTCGTGGAGGAACTCATAATTCTTTCGGAAGGCGTCCGGGAAGGCAACGACTTCGACGCGGCCGCTCATATCCTCTAAATAAAAGGAGGCCATGCGCTCGTCCTTTTTCGTCTTGAGGGCCTTGAACATCGTGATGATGCCGGCTAGGCGCACCTCGCTGTTGAAATCCTTCTCGTCGTCGAGCTCGCTCACCGTGTGCGAGATCAGCCGGTGAAGATTCTTGAACTGGGCCAGGGGATGGCCGGTGATGTAAAAGCCCAGGGCGTCCTTCTCGTACGAAAGCATCAGCGACTCGTCCCACTCGCGCATGTTCTTGACTTCGGCGGGGATCTCGGGGGGCTCAACATGGTCGCCGCCGAAGAGCAAGTTCTGCCTGGCCGTTTTTGCCTTCTGGACTTCGTGGGAAAACTCAATCATCCTGTCAACCAGGTGAAAGCACTGGGACCGCGTCCAGCCCAGGGAATTAAACGCCCCGGCCTTGATCAGGCTTTCCAGCACTTTCCGGTTGATGACGCGGCTGTCGGCATGGCTGCAAACGTCAAACGGCGAGACAAACTTCCCGTGTTCCTTGCGGATCTTGATGAGCTCCTTGGCCGCCGTCTCGCCGACGTTCTTGACGGCCGCGAGGCCGAAGCGGACCACGTCCTTGGACACCGTGAAATTGAAATCGCTCTCGTTGATGTCGGGAGGAAGAACGGCGATTCCCATCTCCTGGCATTCGTTGATGTATTTCTGGACTTGGGTCGTCCCTCCCCGCTCGGCTTCGGACGTGAGCAGGGCCGCCATGAAATGGTGGGGATAATGGGCCTTGAGGTAGGCGGTCTGGTAGGCGAGGGCCGCGTACGCCGCGCTGTGGGATTTGTTAAACCCGTACTCGGCAAAATTCTTGATGTTTTCGAAAAGCTTCTTGGCCTTGTCCAAGCTGATGATCCCCTTCTTGCGGGTGCCCTTGAGGAAATTCTCCTTCTGGGCCCGCATGATCTCCCCGACTTTCTTGCCCATGGCCTTGCGCAGCATGTCGGCCTCGGCCAGAGTAAAACCCGCCAGCTCGGTCGCGATCCGCATGACCTGCTCTTGATAGACGATGATCGCACGCGTCTCCCGAAGAATGGGCTCGAGCTCCGGGATCTCGTAGATGATCTGGTCGGGATGGTGCTTGCGCTTGACGAACTCGGCCGTCATGCCGCTCTTGAGCGGGCCGGGCCGGTAGAGGGCGTTCAAGGCGACGAGGTCGCGGAACTCGTCCGGCTTGTAGCTCCGGAGCAGCTCCTTCATCCCCCGGCTCTCGAACTGAAAGACGCCGTCGGTGCTGCCCGCCTGGAACAGGTTGAAGGTCTTCGCATCATCGAGCGGAAGGCCTTTCATGTCGATGTCGATGCCGAAGTCTTTTTTGATAAGATCAAGCGCGTCCTGGATGACGGTCAGGTTGCGCAGCCCCAGGAGGTCCATCTTGAGCAGGCCGATGGCCTCAACGTCTCCCATCTCAAACTGGGTCGTGATTTCTCCCTTGACCGATTGATACAAAGGGAGGAACTCGATCAGCGGCTTGGGCGTGATGACGATGCCCGCGGCGTGGATCGAAGGGTGGCGGACCTGGCCCTCGACTTTCTGGGCGATCGTCAGGAGATGGGCGATCTTCTGGTCCTTGTCGCGCAGCTCTTTAAGGGGACCGATCGACTCGAGCGCTTTCTCGATCGTAATGTCGGTTTGGAACGGGATCATTTTCGCGATGCGATCAACCTCGGGGAGAGGCACTTCGAGGACGCGGCCGACGTCCCTGATTGCGGCGCGAGCGGCCATCGTCCCGAAGGTGATGATCTGGCTGACGTTCTCCTGGCCGTATTTTTCGGTGACGTACTTGATGACCTCTTCGCGCCGCCTCCCGCAAAAATCGATGTCGATATCGGGCAGGCTGATGCGCTCCGGGTTCAGGAAGCGCTCGAAAAGGAGGTCGTATTCGATCGGGTCGATGTCCGTGATACCCAAGCTGTAGGCGAGAAGGCTCCCCGCCGCCGACCCTCGTCCTGGCCCGACCGGGATCTCCTTGGAACGCGCCGCACGGATCAGGTCCCAGACGATGAGGAAGTATCCCTCGAACTTCATTTTCTCGATGAGCTTGATCTCCCTCTCCAGCCGCTCTTCGTATTCCTCGAGGGGATGGCCGAGCAGGCCTTTCTCCCTTTTATCGGCCAAGGATTGCATCCGCTCCAGGAAGCCTTGTCGAGCGACCGCTTCGAAATACTCCTGGAGCGGTTTTCCATCGGGCGGTTTGAACTGGGGCAGGAAATATTCGCCCGTCGGGAACGTGAAGTTGCACTGGGCGGCGATGTGGGCCGTGTTTTCGAGCGCCTCGGGAACTTCGTGGAAAAGGGCCGCCATCTCCTCGCCCGTCTTGAAGTAAAACTCCGTCGTGCCGAAGCGGATCCGGTCCTGATCGCTCAGCTTCTTGTTCGTCTGGATGCAGAGGAGCACGTCATGGCTTTCGGAATCATCTTTACGGCGGTAGTGGACGTCGTTCGTGGCCACGAGCGGAAGCCCGAGCTTCCGCGCCAGGCGGGCAAGCTTCGGATTGACCTCCTTCTGGGGCTCGAGGTTGTGGTCCTGAAGCTCGATGTAGAAATTTCCTTTTCCGAAGATGTCGGCATAGGCCGCGGCCGCGTTTTCCGCGTCATCCTCCAGACCTCTTCCCAGAAGGAACGACACCTCGCCCTTGAGGCAGCTCGACAGCCCGACCAATCCCTCGTGGTACTGGGACAGGATCTCTTTATCGATGCGCGGGCGGTAATAGAACCCTTCGAGATAGGCCTTAGTGATCAGGCGGCAGATGTTGCGGTAACCTTTTTCATCCTTGACGAGGAGGACGAGATGGAAGTGGACCCGCTCTCTATCGCCGGCCTGCTTCTCGAGCCGGCTTTTGGGCGCGACATAGACTTCGCAGCCGAGGATGGGCTTGATCCCTTTGGCCATGGCGGCTTTGAAAAAACCGACGGCGCCGAAGATATTGCCGTGGTCGGTCAGGGCCACAGCGGGCATTTTATTTTGAAAGGCGGCATCCACCAAGTCGGCGATGCGGACGGCGCCGTCCAGGATGCTGTACTCGGAGTGGTTGTGGAGGTGGATGAATCTCTGCGACATCTTACTCCCACTCAATCGTTCCCGGCGGCTTGGTCGTCACGTCGTACACGACGCGGTTGACGCCTTTTACCTCGTTGACGATCCGGGTCGAGATCCGGGCCAGGAGAGCGGGAGTCGCGGGGAACCAGTTGGCCGTCATGCCGTCCACGCTCTGGACGAGGCGAACGACGGCGACCCGCTGGTACGTCCTCCGATCGCCCATCACTCCCACGGACTTGACCGGAAGGAGGACCGCGAAGGCCTGCCATAACTTATTGTGAACACCGGCCTTTCGCACTTCCTCGATGACGATCTTGTCTGTATTGCGGAGGATTTCGAGGCTTTCTTCATTGACTTCGCCGACGATCCTGACGGCCAAGCCGGGGCCGGGAAAGGGATGCTGATAGACGAAGTCCTTGTCGATGCCGAGCTCAAGGGCCAGCGCCCGCACTTCGTCCTTGAAAAGCTCCCTAAGCGGCTCGACGAGCCTGAACTTGAGGCTCTTGGGAAGCCCGCCCACGTTATGGTGCGACTTGATCGTCGAGGATGGACCTTTGACCGGGTTGCTTTCGATGACGTCGGGATAGATCGTGCCCTGGGCCAGGTACTCCACGCCGCCGATCTTCCTCGCCTCGCGGTCGAATATTTTAATGAACAGCCCGCCGATGATCTTTCTTTTGCGCTCGGGCGAAATTACGCCCCGGAGCGCCGCGACGAACTCGTCCGCCGCGTCCACGCCGTCCACGTTGAGCGACAACCTCTTCCGGAATTTACCCATGAGGTCATGATACTGGCCTTTGCGGAGCAAGCCGTTATCAACGAAGATGCAGGTCAGGCGTTTGCCGATGGCTTTATGGATGATAAGCGAGGTGACAAGGGAATCCACGCCGCCGCTCAATCCGCAGACGACCTTTCCGCGTTTTCCGACCGTGCGCCGGATCTCTTCGACCTTGCGCCCGATGAACGAGCTCATGCTCCAGTCGGCGCTGAGGCCGGCGAGCTTGAAGAGAAAATTGCCGAGGATCTTTTTCCCTTCCTTGGTGTGAATGACCTCAGGGTGGAACTGGACCCCATAAAAATGCCGGTCGATGTTCTCGATGACGGCCGCCCGTGTGTTTGCCGTCCGGCCGGTGATGCAGAATCCGACCGGAACTTTTTCCAACCGGTCGCCGTGGCTCATCCAGACCTGCTCCCGATCCTTGACGCCGGAGAGCAGCCCGCGCCTATCAAGGACTCGCAGCGAGGCAAAGCCGTATTCGCGCTTTGAGGAGGGCTTGACGTCGCCTCCGAGAAGATGAGCCGTGAGCTGCAACCCATAGCAGATCCCGAGGACCGGAATGCCCAATTCGAAAATTTCTTGAGAGGGAAGGGGCGCGTTTTTTTCATAGACGCTCTGCGGACCGCCGGAAAGGACGAGCGCTTGCGGACGCTCTTTTTTGAGCCGCGAAACGGGCGTGTTGAAGGGCCGGATCTCCGAGTAAACACCGAGCTCGCGGATCTTTCGGGCGATGAGCTGCGTGTACTGCGACCCGAAATCGAGGACGAGGACTTTGTTCATGCCGTGATTTTATCAGAGCCGCGCATTGCTAACAAGGGCCGAGGGCGCAAGCGCTCCGTTATTTTTGTGGGTCCTGTTCGCGGCCGTACCCCTAGCGCCCTAAAACTTTTTAGTCTGAATTATTCATGAATTACGTTGTATCTCCAGGTCCTGAATTTGCAGACGGGTGCCGAATTCGGGGACATGACCCAAATTCTCCGGTCCTTTACCTTTAAATTGACAGGTAGGACGGGTTCTTCTATAGTTAATCCGCTATGAACTGGGAAGACCTCGCCAAAGAATTATCGGTCCAGACGGACTCGAAGATCGTCCTGCTCGTCATTGACGGCCTGGGCGGGCTGCCCGTCCAGGGAAAGACCGAGCTCGAGACGGCCCAGACGCACAACCTTGACCGGCTGGCCATGAAGGGCTGCTGCGGCCTGACCGACCCCGTCTTTATGGGCATTACGCCAGGCAGCGGCCCGGCCCACCTAGCACTCTTCGGCTACGATCCTATCAAACATCAACTTGGCCGTGGCATCCTCGAAGCGCTCGGCTCGGACGTCGAGGTCCGCCAGGGCGACCTTGTCGCGCGCGGCAACTTCGCCACGCTGAAAAACGGGCTCATCGTCGACCGCCGAGCCGGCCGGATCCCGACGAGCGAATGCGAGCGGCTCTGCGGCATCCTGAACAAAGCGCTCGCCGGGCAAAAGGACCCGGAGACGACACTTTTTCCGGGAAAAGAGCACCGCTTTGTCGCCCGCTTCCGGACGGCCGGCCTCGCCGACGCCCTGACGGATGCGGACCCCCAAAAAGACCTCAAACCGCCCGTCCCAACGAAGCCCCTTTCCCCAGAGGCCGCCAAGGCCGCCGAGGTCATCAACCGGTTCCTGAATGACGTCGTAAAGATCCTCAAGGATGAGACCGTGGCCAACGCCGCCCTTTTGCGCGGCTTCTCGGTCCCGCCCTCCATACCGCAAATGCAGGATCTCTACAAACTCAAACCCGCGGCCATCGCCAACTACCCGATGTATAAAGGCCTGGCCAAGCTCATCGGGATGACGGCCTACAATGTCGGGCCGGAGACAAAAGACCTGTTCGACACCCTCGAAGCCCATTACAAAGAGCATGACTTCTTCTTTATCCACTTCAAAAAGACGGACGCAGCCGGCGAGGACGGCAATTTCGCAGCCAAGGTCCGGGCCATCGAAGAGATCGACGCCTTCATCCCCCGGCTCGACGCCTTGAAACCCGATGTCTTTGTGATCACGTCCGACCATTCAACGCCGTCGCTCATGAAAGGCCATTCCTTCCATCCCAATCCGTTTCTGCTCGTCTCGCCGACAGCGCTCCCCGACGAGATCGGCGTCTTTACCGAACGCGAGTGCGCCCAGGGCCTGCTCGGCCGGTTCCGGTCGATCTTCGCCATGCCGCTCATGCTCGCCCACGCCGGCAAGCTCAAAAAGTTCGGCGCTTGAGGTCTATATTTGATTTATTTTATAGGTTTTATATAATTAAGAGGAATTGCGTCGAGAACAAGCGACAAGAAGCCATGGTGGAAACGGCCACAGCCCAAAGCGCCTCGCCTTGACAAGAACCGCGATCGGCCGTCTTCCTCTCCTCGGGATTTTCTTATTTAACTTCGGTCTTCTCCCGGCCGATCAAGCCTCTCCCGCCGAGGTCTATAACCTCCGCCACTTCACCCACCCGAACTTCACCCGAATCGTCGTCGACGTCGGCGCGCTCCGGGAATATGCGCCCATGGAGAGCCGCGACCCCGGCGAGATCTATGTCGATATTTTCCAGGCGCGGCTGAACCCGATCGTCCACGAAGAAGCGATCCCGTCCGATTGCGACTACATCAACCTCATCCGCATCTTCCAGAAATCGCCGAACACCGTCCGCGTGACCGCCCGGATGGATTTCTCCCGCGTCCGGCGATACCAAGTTTATCACGTCTTCGACCCGTTCCGGATCGTCATTGACATCTACCCGCAGGAGAAGGGTCAGGCTCCGGCCGCCAGCCCGGGTCCGGCCGGAGCGAAAAAGCCCCAGCCGCCGCAGCCGGCCAAGTCCGGCTACAGCATGGCCCGCCTGCTCGCGCTCGGCATCAAGACGGTCGTCATCGACCCGGGCCACGGCGGACGCGACCCGGGCTGCCTCGACGCGTCCGGGCTCAAGGAAAAGGATCTGACTCTGGACATCTCGCTTCGCCTCAAAGAGCTTCTCAAGGCCAAGACCGAGCTCGACGTGATCCTGACCCGGGAGACCGACATCTATGTCCCACTCGAGAACAGGACCGTGGTCGCCAGCCAGAAGAAGGCCGACCTCTTCATTTCGATCCACATCAATGCCTTCCCGGACAAGCGCCGCCGCGGGATCGAAAGCTTCTACCTCAATTTCAGCTCCGACCCGAGCGTCAACGAGACCGCCGCCCGGGAGAACGCCACGACGACCAAGACCATCAGCCAGATGGACAAGATCATCCGGAAGATCGTCCAGAATAGCAAAATCATCGAGTCGAAGGAAGCCGCTGAACAAATCCAGCAGAATCTGGTAAAATACCTCTCCCAACAGTACCCGGACATCAAAAACCTGGGCACAAGAGGAGGGCCGTTCTGGACCCTCATCGGCTGCGAGATGCCCTCGGTCCTGGTGGAAGTCTCGCACCTTTCCAATGCCAAGGAAGCGCAGAGGCTGAAAAGCGAGGTCTACCGCCAGCACGCCGCCCGAGGAATTTATGAAGGCATTCTGGCCTATATGCGATCGCTCGGAAAAGGATGAAGGAATGGACCGAAGAGATTTTATAAAAGATATGGCTCTCGGCAGCCTGATCGCTGGCCTCGGGTCAAAACTCATGGCCCAGGCCCCGAAAGCGGCCGGGACACCGGACCTAGCCTTTGTTCAAGGAGATTCGCCGGCCAAGATCACCAGGGAAGCCATCGCCGCGCTTGGCGGAATGAACAAGTTCGTGGCGAAGGGCGAGGTGGTCATGATCAAACCCAACATCGGCTGGGACCGGACGCCGGAAATGGCCGCCTGCACGAATCCCGAAATCGTGAAGGCGCTCGTCGAGATGAGCCTCAACGCCGGGGCGAAGAAGGTCGTCGTCATGGACAACACGACCAACCAGGCGCAACGCTGCTATGCTCGGTCGGGCATCCAGGCCGCGGCCAAAGAGGCGGGAGCGGACGTGCCGTTCATCAACCCGCGCCACGTCAAAAAGATGGCGATCAAGGGCGAGTGGCTCAAGGAATGGGACGTCATCCAGGAGTTCGTCGAAGCGGACAAGATTATCAACGTTCCCATCGCCAAGCACCACAGCCTCTGCCGCGTAACGCTGGGCATGAAGAACTGGCTCGGGGCGATCGGCGATCCTCGCAACCAGCTCCACCAGAAGCTCGACCAGGCGGAGGTGGACCTCGCGGCGTTCTTCAAGCCGGTGCTGACCGTGCTCGACGCTTATAGAATTCTCGTCAGGAACGGCCCGCAGGGCGGACGGCCGAGCGACACAAAGCTCATGAAGACGGTCGTGGCGGGAGCGGATTATGTCGCGGTCGATGCCCTGGGCGCCACGTTCTTCGATATCCCGCCCGCGGAGCTGCTCTTCCTCAAGCTCGCCAGCCAGAAAGGCTTCGGCGAGATCAACCTGGAGAAGCTGCGCATTGAAAAAAGAACGATCTAAGAAACACAGGACGCTCCAGCTCGTCCGGATCGCAATCCAGATTTTCTTTTTCGGGCTGTTCATTTATCTTCTGTTCGGGACGCATTTCAGCGGTAAGGATTATATCGGCAACGTCGAGGTCTTTTTCCATTTCGATCCGCTCCTCGCCATCGCCACGTTCATCGCCTCAAGGACGGCCTTCGCCGCGTTTGCCCTGGCGGCGATCACGGTTGTCGTGACGTTTTTCCTGGGCCGCGTCGTCTGCGGCTGGGTTTGCCCCCTCGGCGCCGTCCACCAGTTTTTTTCGTGGCTGTTCAAGAAGGCGAAGCTCCTCCGACCAAAGAAAGTCGTAACGGGAGGCTTAGCCTGGAAATACCTTATCCTCATTTTTATTTTGATCAGCGCGATCTTTACCCTCGATCTGGTAGGGTTCTTCGACCCGCTGTCTTTTCTATATCGGACGTCGGTCACGAGCGTGCTGCCCGCTTTCGGGCAGGGCTTCTCGATGCTCATCGGGCTCACCTACAACCTTCACTTGACCGGGCTCGGCGACAGGCTCACTCAATTCTTCGAAACGCTGACGATCAATTCGACGTTCAGGCAAGGATTTTTCATCGGACTGATCTTCTTGGGGCTCGCCCTTCTCAATATGTTCCGGGAGCGTTTCTGGTGCCGGTATATCTGCCCGCTGGGAGCGTTTCTCGGGCTCGTGAGCCGCTGGAATTTCTTCAAGCTGAAGGTGGACGAGGAAAAGTGCATCAAGTGCAACCTCTGCACCCTCCACTGCGAAACGCAGGCGAACCCCTGGCCGGACAACGCCTGGAAAAGCTCGGAGTGCGTCTATTGCGAGACATGCGCCGCGATCTGCCCGACCGCGGCCATCACCTTCCCGGTCAAAGGCGCGCCAGAGAAGGTCCCGGCCGTGGATTTGTCGAGAAGAAAGATCCTCCTGGCATCGTTCTTGGCGTTTTTCTCCGTTCCCTTTTTCAGGATCTCGCAAGCCGGGAAGCGCGCCCACGAAAAGCTCATCCGGCCGCCGGGAGCGCTGCCCGAACCTCAATTCCTCAAGAAATGCGTCAAGTGCGGTGAGTGCATGAAGGCCTGCCCGACGAACGGCCTGCAGCCGGCCATGACCGAAGCCGGACCAGAGGGCTTGTGGACGCCGGTACTCGTGCCGAAGATCGGTTATTGCGAGTATTACTGCTCGCTGTGCTCACAGGTCTGCCCGACCGGCGCGATCAGGGAACTCACGGTACCGGAGAAGCTCACCGTCAGGATCGGCACGGCCTGGATCGACAAGAACCGCTGTATCCCGTACTTCCTGGGCAGGCCCTGCATCGTCTGCGAGGAGCACTGCCCGACATCGCCCAAGGCCATCAAGTTCGTGATGGCCGAGACGAAACTCGCCGACGGGTCGGTGGCGACGCAGAAGGCGCCGGTCATCGATTTGAGCCTTTGCATCGGGTGCGGGATCTGCGAGAACAAGTGCCCGGTCATGGATGACCCGGCGGTCTACGTGACGAGCGTCGGCGAACAGCGCTCAGAGAAGAACCAGCTTCTGCTGCCAATCGCCCCCGACCAACCCCAGAAATAATTTATTAAAGGGGACACCATACCCTGTCTCCGATTTCTCCTCTTAGCTTTCGGCGAAGAGCTTTTTCAGCTCTTCCTTCAGGGCGGGGATCACCTGGAAGAGATCCCCCACGATGCCGTAGTCCGCGACCTTTAAGATCGGGGCTTCGGGATCTTTGTTCACCGCAACGATGTATTTAGACGACGACATGCCGGCCAGGTGCTGGATGGCGCCGGAAATGCCGAAGGCCATGTACAAATTGGGCGATACGGTTTTCCCCGTCTGTCCGACCTGGTGCTGGTGGCCGATCCAGCCGGAATCGACCGCCGAGCGCGAAGCTCCCACAGCCGAACGCGGGATGAGCGCCGAGAGCTCCTTGAGAAGGGCAAAATTCTCCGGGCCTTTCATGCCGCGTCCGCCGCTGACGATGATCTCGGCCTCCGTGACGTCGATCTCCTCGCCTTTTTCCTTTAAAAGCTCGGCGACCTGGCCTTTGATCGCGCCTGGGGGAATGGTCACCTCTTTTTTCCTGACTTCTCCGGTCGCGTTTTGGGGTTCAACCAGGGGAAAGACGTTCGGTCTCAATGTCGCAATCTGAGGCACGGATTTCAGGGTGAGCGTTAGGAACGCCTTTCCGGCATACACCGGCCGCGTGAATTCGAGCTTCCCATCCTTGACCGCGACCTTCGTGCAGTCCGAAGCCAGGGCGACACCGAGCTTGGCCGCGAGCCGCGGCGCGAGGTCCCGGCCCATGGCCGTGGCGGCGAAGAAGATCGCTTTGGGATTCACCTCTTTGACCAGCTCATAGAGCGCCGTGGCATAGCCCTGCGATGAATAAGGGGCCAATTGCTCATTTTCCAACAAGAAAATCTGGGAAGCGCCGGACGAGAAAATCTCCGGACTTAGACATTCCAGGCCGGTTCCGACGAGCGCCGCGCCGACGTCCGAACCAAGCTCACCCGCCCGCCGCTTCGTTTCACTGAGTGCTTCCAACGAACTCTTTTTAACCTTGCCTTCGCGTGTTTCGATGAAAACTAAGAACATGTTCGTCTCCTTAGATCACCTTCGCTTCGTGGCGAAGCAGTTCGGCCAGCTTTTTGGCCGCTTCTTCGGGCGTGCCCGGGATGATCTTTCCAGCTTGCCGTGCCGGAGGCATTTCCATCTTGGTGATATCGACCTGGGGCGCCACGTCTTCTCTCCTCAGGCCGAGCTCTTCGAGCGTCATGACCGGGATGATCTTTTTCTTGGCCGCCATGATGCCCTTAAGCGTTTCGTAGCGCGGCTCGTTCAACCCTTTTTGGGCCGATACGACGGCCGGCAGGCTGAAGATGACTTTCTCCTCCGCCCCCTCGATCTCCCGGAGGGCGGTTCCCTGTGTCCCATTGATCTCGAGCTTGGTCACAACATTGGCCTGGGGAAGGCCGAGCATCTCCGCGACCATGGATGGCACCTGAGCGTTGTCCGCTCCGACCGATTGCTTTCCAAAGAGGAGCAAGTCAAAATGGGGGGATTTTTTCTCGACAGCTCTGGTGATCATCTTAGCGATCCGCAGGCCATCGTAGGTTTCCTTGAGGTCGTCTTTGATCAGGACGGCCTCGTCCGCGCCCATGGCCAGGCATTTTCTGAGAATGGTCGTGGATTCTTCGGCCCCGACCAAGATGACCGTGACCTGGCCGCCCTTGGCTTCTCTGAGGCGAAGAGCCTCCTCGACGGCGTATTCATCGTTCGAGCTTATGATGAAATTCAGCCCTTCTTCGATGACCGTATTCGTTTCGTGATGGATGCGGATCTTCGATTCCGTATCCGGCACACGCTTAACAAAAACAAGGATGTTCATTCATGCCTCCATACCTTTTAATCCCCCCTAATTGACCAGGGGGCAGAGGGATTAATATCACCAATTCAAAGTCTTTTTTCAATCTTTATTTCTAATCCCCCCTAATTGACTGGGGGGTTCAATATTACGATTAAAAGTCTTCTCTCATATTGAATCGTGAAAAGCGCCGCCCGAACGGGGATGTCATTTTAATTAATGCGTTGATATCAGAAAAGTTTCTTCTTGCCTTTATTTGCTATTTGAACCTTTTCAGCAACAGGGAGCCATTGGTCCCGCCGAAGCCGAAGGAATTGTTCAACGCAAATACGATCTCGGCCGGCCGTGCTTTGTTCGGCACGTAATCCAAGTCACACTCCGGGTCCGGGTACTCGTAGTTGATCGTCGGTGTCATGATCTGGTGCTTGAGGCAGAGGGCGGTGGCGGCGATCTCGACGGCGCCCGTCGCTCCCAGAAGATGGCCGGTCATGGACTTGGTCGAGCTCACGGCGAGCTTAGAAGCATGGTCGCCGAAAACCCGCTTGATCGCCGCGGTCTCGATCTTGTCGTTGAGGGGGGTGGATGTGCCGTGGGCGTTGATGAATTGGACATCGCCCGGCGGAACGCCCGCGTCCTCCAGGGCTTTCCGCATGACGCGCTCCGCGCCTTCGCCGTCCATCGCCGGAGCGGCGATATGGTAGGCGTCGCCGGTCATACCGTAGCCCACCACCTCAGCATAAATCTTGGCCCCTCGCTTGAGGGCCTGGCCAAGCTCTTCGAGGAGCAAGATGCCGGCGCCTTCGCCCATAACGAACCCGTCGCGCTTGGCGTCGAACGGCCGCGATGCTTTCTGGGGTTCATCGTTCCGCGCGGAGAGGGCTTTCATGGTGCAAAACCCGGCGACGCCGAGGGGCGTGATGGGCGCTTCGGACCCGCCGGCAATCATCATATCCGCATCGCCTCGGGCGATCAGCCGGAAGGAATCCCCGAGACAATGGGTCGCCGTGGTGCAGGCTGTGACGACCGCCGAGTTCGGTCCTTTGGCCTTGTATCTGATGGAAATTTGCCCCGAGGCTTCGTTGATGATGACCGAAACCAAGAAGAACGGCGAAACACGGTCCGGCCCTTTCTCAAGGAGGACCTTATGCGTCTCCTCGATCGTCCCGATCCCGCCGATGCCGGAGCCGACATATACGCCGCAGCGGTCGCCTTCAAGAAGCGCCAGGTTGATGCCCGAGTCCTCGACGGCGAGATGGGCCGCCGCCAGGGCGAACTGGATGAACAGGTCCATTTTGCGGACCTCTTTCTTGTCGATGAAATCGAGCGGATGGAAATCCCTGACCTCGCCGGCGATCCGCGTCGAAAAGCGGCTGGCATCGAATCTGGTGATGGGGCCGATCCCGCTCCGGCCGGCGAGAAGGCCGTCCCAGGTCTTCTGGGTGCCTACGCCCAAGGGGGTCACAAGGCCGATCCCGGTTATGGCGACCCGTCGATTCGCTGCTTTATTCTTCTGTTCTCCCGGATTAGGAAACATGGCCCATAATATAGTCCATCGCCTTGCCGACTGTGGTCAGCTTTTCCGCTTCCTCGTCGGGAATGTCGAGGCCGAACTCATCTTCGAGGGCCATGACGAGTTCCACGGTGTCTAAGGAGTCGGCGCCCAGGTCTTCGATGAAAGAGGCTGTTTCCGTCACTTGATCTTCGCTGATGCTCAGCTTGTCCGCCACGATCACCTTCATTTTCTTCAATAATTCGTCTCTTTCCATGTTAACCTCCATTTTTATTTTATCGGAAAATCCTACATATACATCCCGCCGTTGATCTGAATGACTTGGCCGGTTATGTACGCGGCTTCATCCGAGCAGAGGAATTTGACGGCGTGGGCCACTTCGGCCGGTTCCCCGAACCTGTGCAAGGGAATGATGCCGAGAAATGCGGTCTTGACCTGCTCGGGAAGGCTGGCCGTCATGGGTGTGGCGATATAGCCGGGGGCCACCGCGTTGACGGTGATGCCGCGCGAAGCCACTTCGCGGGCCAGTGATTTCGTGAAACCCACGAGCCCCGCTTTCGAGGCCGAGTAGTTCGCCTGGCCGGCGTTGCCCATCAGGCCGACCACGGACGAGAGGTTGACGATCCGCCCGTAGCGGCTGCCGATCATGCTCCGGATGACGGCCTTGGAAAAATTAAAAATGCCCTTGAGGTTCACGGCGATGACGGCATCCCATTCTTCTTCCTTCATCCTCAGGAGAAAACCGTCCTTGGTGATGCCGGCGTTGTTGATGAGATGGTCGATCTTCTTGTATTCCTTGATCACGGATTCGACGACGGCGTTCGCCTGGTCGTATTTTGCCACATCGGCCTGGTAAACGGCCGCCTTCCCGCCCTCCTCCGCGATCTTCTGGGCGACTTCGTCGAGCTTCGCCTTCTGGATATCGACGAGCACGACGGTCGCGCCGCATCTGGAAAACTCACGGGCGATCGCCTCGCCGATTCCCTGCGAGGCTCCCGTGATCAATGAAATTCGATCCTGAAACATCATCTAGGCCCTCGCTCCGTCCGTGGTCAGCGCCGCCTTGGCGATTTCCATCTGGATTTTTTCCTGGACGCGGTTGGCGACGAAATCCCGGGCCAGCCGGACCGCGTTCTTCACCGCATTCGGGCTGGAGCGTCCGTGGCCGATGATGCAAACTCCGTTGAGTCCCAGCAGCTGGGCCCCGCCGTACTCGGAATAATCCACTTTTTTATAGATCTTCTTCAAGTTCCGCTTCATCAGGAGGAACCCGATTTTGGCGAAAAAATTTTTCATGATCTCGCGCCGGGCCATATGGAAAAGCGTATCGATGACGCCTTCGCTGACTTTGAGGGCCACATTTCCGGTGAAGCCGTCGCTGACGATGATATCGGCCTTCCCCGAATAAATGTCCTTGCCTTCGACGTTGCCGATGAAATTGAGCTTCGACGCCTGGAGCCGTTCAAACGTCTGCTTGGTCAAATCGTTCCCTTTCGTCTTTTCTTCGCCGATGCTCATCAGGGCGATGCTCGGGTTTTGCTGCCCCAGGATCTGCTCCATAAAGATCTTCCCCATAACGGCGAACTGCTCGAGGTCCTCCGGGAGGCAGTTGGCGTTGGCCCCGACGTCGAGCAACAGCGTCAGCCCCCGCAGCGTGGGCACGAGAAGCGACAGGGCCGGCTTATTGACGCCCTGCAGGGCGCCCAGGATTTTCCGGCTGATATAGACGACGGCCGCGGTGTTTCCCGTGCTGACAAAGGCGTCCGCTTCGTGCTCTTTGACGAGCTGGGTCCCGATGCGAATCGAGGATTTTCTTTTGCGCCGGACCGAAAAAATGGCTTCACCCATGCCGATCGCTTCCGGGGCGTTGATAATCGTGATGTTCGACGCGCGGTATCCGATGCGGTCGAATTCTTTTTTGATGAGCTCTTCGACGCCGACGAGGATGACGTCAAGGCCATAGTCCTGGGCCGCTTGGACCGCGCCCTGAACCGTGATTTGGGGGCCGAAATCCCCCCCCATGGCGTCGACGGCGATCTTCATCTTCGCCTCCCGTTTATTCTTCGGCTTCTTTGATGACCTGGCGGCCGCGATAGTAACCGCATTCCGGGCAGGCTTTATGGGGGAGTTTGGGCGTCCCGCAATTGGAACACACGGAAAAGGAAGGGACAACGAGCGCATCATGCCCCCGGCGTTTTCCTTTTCGGGAGTGAGAGTGTCTTCGTTTGGGGTTAGGCATTTATCTCTTGTCTTTCGTAAAGATTTTTATTTTTTCCCGGCGTATGTCGGATTCTTCGACCGCGCAGCCGCAATTCCCGTTCCGGCGGATCTGGCCGCACACCGCGCAGATCCCCTCGCAGCGTTCCGAGCAAAGCGGCTTGGCGGGGAACGTCAAGTTTAATTGCTCTAAGATTACCTCCCGGATATCGATCTGGCGATCCTGATAGAAAAGCTGGTCGATATCCTCATTGTCGAGCTCATCCTTAAGCGCATGCAATTCCTCGGGAAGGAAAACAAGGTCGAACTTGGAGTCAATTGGAAATTCGAAGGGCGTCAGGCACCGGCTGCAGACAAAGCTCAGGCAGGTCGTGATCCGGCCCTTGATCCAGATCTCGTCTCCCATTTTTTTTATGGTAACATCGGCCTGGACGGGCTTTAGGAAAACGGCATCCTCCTCCACCAGCTCTAGACTCGCGAAATCGAAATTCCGGCTGAGCCTCAACCCGTCTTTCGGCACTTTATCAATATCAATCAACATCGTTATTCGTCCAGCTAAATTTGCCTTATTATACCAGTTTGCGTTTCAATGTCAATAAATTGAAAGGGATAGGCGCTACGCGCCAAAGCGGTCAAAACCGGCTTTCTCTTGATTATTCCCCATAAAGCAGTTCATAATGAAATTCGCCATGAGCGAGAAAAAAGTCTATCTCATCGATGGGAACTCGTTGCTCTACCGGTCGTATTACGCCATCCAAAGCCTTTCGACCTCCCAGGGATTCCCGACGAATGCCATTTTTGGGTTTATCAGCACGCTGCGTAAGATAATGGACCGGGAGAAGCCTGAATATCTCGGGATTGTGTTCGACGCCCCCGGCCCCAAGTTTAGGCACGAAGTCTATAAAGACTATAAAGCTCACCGCAAGCCCATGCCCGAGGACCTGATCAAACAGATCCCGAAGCTCAAAGAGGTCATCGGCGCTCTGCGGATTCCAGTTTTTGTCTATGAAAAGTACGAGGCGGACGACGTCCTGGGCAGCCTGGCCAGGCAGGCGGCGGCCAAGAAATTCCTGACCGTCATCATCACGACGGACAAAGACCTTCTCCAGCTTGTCGACAAATCGACCGCCGTCTTCAATCCCGTCAAGGAGATCACCCTGGATGAGGCCAAGGTGAAAGAATTCTTCGGTGTCTCGCCCTCCCAGGTCGTAGACGTGCTATCCCTCTGGGGGGATCCGTCGGACAACATCCCCGGCGTGCCCGGAATCGGGGAAAAGACGTCCAAAAACCTTATCGAAGAGTTCGGATCGCTCGACAACCTCCTCAAAAACCTGGGAAAGATCAAAAACCCGAGGGTGAAAGAGAAGATCGAGCAGAACTTGGACAAGCTCGAAATGAGCCGCCAGCTCGTCATCATCGAAAAAAAGATGGAGGTAGCGTTCGACCCAAAGCGCTTCGAAGTCGTCGAGCCCGATTATGCGGAGGCGGCCAGGCTCTTTCAAGAGCTCGAATTCACCTCGTTGCTGGCCGATTACGTGAAAAAGCCGAAAAAAGCCGAGCGGAAATATAAGGCAATTTTTACGGAGCGGGAGCTCGCCGATCTCGTTTCACGGATCAAAAAGGCGGGGATGGTCTCGCTGGATACGGAAACGGATAATATTTTCCCCACCCAGGCCCATCTGGTCGGGATGTCTTTTTCCATAGAACCAGGAGAAGCCTATTATCTCCCGCTCAGGCATGATTATCCGGGCGCCCCGAAGCAGCTTTCGATGGAAACGGCTTCCGGAATCCTCAGGGACATCCTTGAAGACCCAAGGATCAAAAAGATCGGCCAGAACATCAAATATGATTTCATCGTCTTTGAACGCGAGGGTTTACATCTTCGGGGCATCGATCTCGACACCATGGTCCTTTCATATCTTTTAGAGCCGAACTGGGGAAAGCACAACCTGGACAGGCTGGCCACGGTCTATCTCCAGGCGCCCGCAATCCCCTACAACGAGGTCGTCGGCAAAGGCAAGAACGAAGTGACGATGAACCAGGTCGCCGTGGAAAAAGTAATCCCCTATGCCTGTCAGGACGCCGATTACGCCCTTGAGCTCAGCCGCCTGCTCTGGCCGAAAATCGAGGCCGAAAAGCTCGACACTCTCTACCGCGAGATCGAGCAGCCTCTGATCGAGATCCTGGCCGGCATGGAAATGGCCGGTGTCAAAGTCGATGCCGGGGCCTTGAAGGAACTTTCCGCGGAGCTTGAGACGGAGCTTTCGCGCCTGGAGAAGAAGATTTTCGAGGCGAGCGGGACGGAATTCAATATCAATTCCCCCCAGCAGCTGGCCCAGATCCTTTTTCACAAGCTCCAGCTTCCCGCGTCAAAAAAGACCAAGGCGACCAAAGGTTTTTCGACGTCCATGGACGTCCTCGAAGAGCTGGCCCTGCTCCATCCCCTGGCCCAGCACGTGCTCGAATACCGACAGCTCGCAAAATTCAAATCAACTTATGCCGATGCCCTGACCAAGCTCGCCGACCCCGCTTCCGGCCGCATTCATACGTCTTACAACCAGACCGTGGCCTCGACGGGAAGGCTGTCAAGCTCCGACCCCAATATGCAGAATATCCCTGCCCGCGGCGAATGGGGAAAGAGGTTCAGGAAGGCATTCGTTCCCGAGAAAGGCCATCTCTTCCTTGGCGCCGATTATTCGCAGATCGAGCTTCGCGTGCTGGCCCACATGTCTGAAGACCCGGCGCTCATCGAGACGTTCGTGAAAGACCGGGACATCCATGAGGAGACCGCCAACCGCGTCTTCGGCCCGGCATCATCGCTCTTCAAAGACGAGCAGCGGCGGAAAGCCAAGATCATCAACTTCAGCATCATCTACGGTACGTCCGCGTTTTCGCTGGCTAAGGAGCTTCGGACATCGAACTCGGAAGCCCAGGAGTTCATTGACCGGTACTACGCCAAATATCCGAAGGTCAAAGAATTCCTGGAGAAGAAAGTCGAAGAAGCGAAGACCCGCGGCTATTCTGAAACGCTTTTCGGGCGGAAGCGCCCGGTCCCGGAACTCCGGCAGTCCGACAAGGTCGCCCAGCAGGCCGGCCGACGCATGGCCCTCAACATGCCCATCCAGGGCACGGCCGCTGACCTGATGAAAAAAGCGATGATCGACATCTGGCGCGAGCTCCGGAAACAAAAGCTCGGCGCGCGGATGATCCTCCAGGTCCACGACGAGCTCGTCTTCGAGGTCCCCGAAAAAGAGAAAGCGAAGGTCGAACGCCTCGTCCGCGACAGGATGGAAAACGTCTGTGAGTTCAAGGTCCCCCTCAAGGTCTCGCTCGGCTGGGGCCCCAACTGGGCCGAGGCGAAGTAAAAAAGATGGGGACACATCACTTTTTTCATCAAAAGTGATATGTCCCCAATTTTTTCTTGTATCCCCCCATTTTTATGTGTTATAAGCATTTTCGGGAATAAGACGAAGATAGACCATGGCCGCCGTGGAAAATGCCAGCATCAAAGAGATCCAGGACACGACCGTCAACATGTTCCTCCATATTTCCGAGATCCTGGGCCGCTTTGTCGTGAACGCGGACGGCGACACCGTCGGGAAACTCGCCGACCTCAAAGTCAAGCTGGGAGAGCCCTTCCCCAAAGTGTCGGGCTTGGCCGTCAAAAAACGCAAAGAAAAACGGCTTCTCGAGCTGGATTGGCAGGAGGTCCAAAGCCTGAACACGACGGCCATTCGACTCAAGGCCGGCGCCGAGGAAAAATTCAAGCCTCTCGAAGTGGCCAATGACGAAATCTTCCTCCGCGACGAACTCCTCGACAAGCAGGTCGTGGACACCATGGGCGCCAAGATCGAACGGGTCAACGACATCCATCTTCTTATCGTCAACCAGGACCTGCGCGTCGTCCATGTGGACTTCGGCATCCGCGGCATTCTCCGCCGGCTGGGCTGGCTCCGGAGCATCGATTATTTCACCAACTGGCTGTTCGCCTACAAGTTCGAGGAAAAAATGATCTCCTGGAAGTACGTCCAGCCTCTGCTTTCCGACCCGGTCAAGCGGAACCTGAAACTGAACGTCACCGCCCGCAAGATCCACGAAATCCACCCCTCGGACCTGGCCGATATCATCGAGGAGCTCGACCGGGTGAACCGCTCCTCGATCTTCCGGGCCCTTGACCTGCAGACCGCTGCCCAGACCCTGGAAGAGGTCGAGGACCCCAAGCTCCAGGTCTCCTTGATCGAATCCGCTCCCGCTGAGCAGGCCTCGGACATCCTGGAGGAAATGGCCCCGGACGAGGCCACCGACTTGCTCGCCGACCTTCCTAAAGAAAAAAAGGAAAAGCTCATCCGAACCATGGAGAAACTGTCCCGTGAGGCCGTCGAAGAGCTTTTGAAATTCAAGGAGGGAACGGCCGGCAGCATCATGACCAAGGATTTTCTGTCCTTTCACAAGGACAGGACGATCGGCGACGCGATCGAAGAGTTCCGGAAAACGACGTATCCCCTGGAATCCGTTTCGTATATCTATGTCACGGATAAGGACAACCGTCTGGTCGGCGTCTCGACCCTCCGCCATCTCATCATATGCGATAAGGACATCCCCCTCAAAAAATTGATGAACACCCATCTGGTCAAAGTCGGCCCCCAGGATGACATCGAAGACGTGGCGCTGCTCTTTAAAAAATACAAGTTCCTGGCCTTGCCCGTCGTGGACCAGGACAACGTCCTCAAGGGGATCATCACCCTCAAGGACATCATGCAGACACAATTCGCGGAATAGATGCAGAACGATACGCAGATCATCAAGAAAAGACCCTCAAAACTCCACTGGAGGGGACTGCTTCTTTTCCTCGCCGTGGCCGGACCCGGCATCATCACCTCGAACGTGGACAACGACGCCGGCGGCATCGCCACGTACTCGATGGCCGGCGCCCACTTCGGTTACAACCTGATCTGGTCTCTCCTCCCGATCATGGTCGTCCTCATCATCATCCAAGAAATGAGCGCCCGGATGGGCGTCGTGACGGGCAAGGGACTTTCGGACCTGATCCGCGAGCGTTACGGCGTGAAGATCACGTTCTATCTCCTCCTCGCCCTGGTCCTGACCAACTTCGGCAATGTCATCGCCGAGTTCGCCGGCGTGGCTTCGAGCCTGGAGATCTTCCACATCCCCAAATATATCTCCGTGCCCCTGGCCGCCATTCTCGTCTGGCTGCTCGTCGTGAAAGGGAATTACCGGTCGGTCGAGAAGATCTTCCTCTACGCCTGCGTCTTTTACGTCACGTATGTCGTCGCCGGCCTGCTCGCCAAGCCGGACTGGGGCGCCGTCGGGGAAAGCCTGGTCGCGCCAAGCTTCAAGATCTCCTCGGAGAGCCTGGGCATGATCATCGGTCTCGTGGGGACGACCATCGCCCCATGGATGCAGTTCTATCTGCAAGCGGCGATCGTGGAAAAGAACATCGCCCTCAAGGACTACAAGCATTCCCGGCTGGACGTCATCGTCGGGAGCTTCGTGGTCACGATCGTGGCCGGATTCATCGTCCTCACCTGCGGCGCCACCCTTTTTAAAGCTGGAATCCGCGTCGAAACAGCTGCGGACGCCGCCCTCGCCTTAAAGCCGCTCGCCGGCAAATACTGCTCGGCCCTCTTTGCTTTCGGGCTGCTCAACGCATCGCTCTTCGCCGCTTCGATCCTGCCGCTTTCAACGGCCTTCGTCGTCTGCGAGGGGATGGGCTGGGAGAACGGCGTCAACAAGAAATTCTCCGAAGCGCCGCAGTTCTACGGGCTCTATTCGATGCTGATTTTCGTCGGCGCGGGCATTATCCTTATCCCCGGCGTTCCGCTCTTTCCCGTGATGTATATCTCCCAGGTCATCAATGGCCTCGTCCTGCCCGTGATTCTGATCTTCATGCTGCTCCTGATCAATAATAAGAAACTGATGGGGGAATACACGAGCAAGCGCGGTTATAACATCATTTCCTGGGCAACCGTCGCGCTCCTCGTCGCCCTGAGCGTGGTGTATCTCGGCAGTCTTCTCGGCCTATAAATTCTTCTGATAAACTCTGAACTTTTTATACAACACGCCGCCCATGCGCTCCATCTCCGCCCGGACCTTGACGTTGCTCTCCATCTCGTGGTGCGTGTCGAGCGTCTTGAATCCGGCTTCCGAGGCGGACTGGAGCATTTTAACGCCCATGAGGACGTCGAGGCCGAGGCCGCGGCATCTCTCCTTGACCGCCCCGAGGAGCAGGTCCAACTGCTTCGTCTTCTTTGACGCGCGGAGGACCTTGATAAAGCCGAAGGGCAGGAGCCGTCCCCGGGCTTTCTGGATCCCCTCGGTCATGTCGGGGATGCCGATGATGAAGGATACGATCTCATCGTCTTTCGTCACGGCCTTGACGAACCGGGGATTGACGACGGGAAGGTAGCGTTTGGCCAGGTCGTCCATTTCCTTTTCGTCGAGCGGGGCGAAGCCGTAGATGTTGCTGTTTGTGTAGCATTCGTTCATGAGCCCCAGGACTGGCCGGATCCAAGGCTTGAGCTCTTTCCGCTTGCGGAATTCATGGATGACGTAGCTCCCGCGGCGCTGGATCCTTTCATGGATTTTGATGTAGAACTGCGGAAGCTCGTTGGGGACCGAGAGTTTATAGACGTAATAATCGATGTCTTTGATGTATCCTTCTTTTTCCGCCAGCCGCGGCATCCATTCATAATTATAATAGGTGGCGATCGTCGCCCGGTTCTCGAACCCCTCGATAAGCCAGCCTTCCGGGTCCTGGTCGGAAAACCCATAAGGGCCGATGATCCGAGTCATGCCTTTCTGCCGGGCCCAGTCCTCAACCTTGCCGAGCAGAGCATGAACCACCTCCGGGTCCTCCCAAGTCTCGAGATACCCGAACCGGGCGATATTTTCCTTCCGGTATTCGTTGAAGCGGGAGTTGATGATCCCCATCACCCGCCCGGCGGCCTTGTCCCCGCGATACGCAAGCAAAAGGACCGTGTCGCAATAGCTGAAGGCCTTGTTCTTCTTCAGGTCAAAATACTTCCATTCGTCCATATAGATGGGATGGACCCAGTTTCTGTGTCCGGCATGGATCTTCTCGGGAAGAAAAATGAAGGTTTTTAAGTCTTTATTTGTTCTAACTTCCCGGATATCGATGGACATGATCGCCTTCTCTTTCTTTCGGCATTAACCTATTTTATCCTATATTGCTGGGCAAAAATCAATGGAAAACTTCGGGGAATACAAGACCCTGTTTCTGTTTTTTTAAAGGCTGGGATAGGGGATGGTGTCCGGCTCAATTTTTCTGTGGAAATCTATTGACAAAGCAATTTATTGCCAATAGAATTAATCCTAATTATAGGGCATTCCTTATGATCCCTATAATTTTAGTATTATTTAACGTAGGATTTCATCAGACGTTTGGATTGAATTCCTACCCATAACATTATTTTCTTCTCATCGTAGGGTTTTCCAAACGTTTTTTTTGAGGGGGGGGATTTCCTTCCTGCAAAAACGAATGCACACAAAAGCCAACCATGAACGTTGAGACAATAACTCTGCTCACGGTTTTTGTCCCAATCATTGGCTCCTTCACGATCCCGCTTGCCAGCCTCATTTCCAAGCCCGTGCGGTCGGCCTGGGCGGTCGTCCTCGGCGCCGCTACCGCGCTCCTTCCCCTGTTCCTGCTGCCCACGGCCTTCGCCGGCGGTGAGACCATCCTCCGGAAGGAGTTCATTCTGGGGATGGACTTCATCCTCATCATCGACCCGCTCGCGATCTTCATGTCTATCGTCTCCTCGTTCATCGGATTCCTGATCATTATCTATTCGCTCGGGTACATCCATCACGAGGAAAACCAGAATGAATACTACCTGTTGGTAGTCCTCTTCATCGGGTCCATGATGGGGCTGGTGTACTCGGGAAACCTGATCTTCATCTACCTCTTCTGGGAGATCATCGCCATCTGCTGCTGGCGCCTCATCGGCTTCTATCGGCTCAAAGACTTTGTCCGAAAAGCCGACAAAGCCTTTTTGGTCACCTTTTTCGGCGCTGCGGTCATGCTCCTGGGATTCATCCAGATCTGCGCCGGGACAAACACCTTCGACTTGACGATGATGCGCGGCACGGTGATTCCCGGAACCGCCGTGCTGCTGATCCTGTTCGGCATGTTCAGCAAATCGGCTACGGTCCCCCTCCATACCTGGCTGCCCGACGCCGGTATCGCACCGACCACGGTCACAGCCTTGCTCAACGCCGCCGTGCTGGTCAAAATCGGCGTCTATGCCTACGCCCGGATCTTTCTCTACACATTCCAGCTTCCGGGTGACTGGCCGAACATCATCCCCATTCTCGCCGTCGTTTCCAGCCTCGTCGCAGCGGCCGTTGCCACGGTCGAGAACAACTTCAAGCGCATCCTGGCCTACTCCACCGTCAGCCAGATCGGCTATATCTTCCTCGGGTTCAGCCTGGCCAACGAAGCGGGCATTTCGGGCTCGCTCCTCTTCATCCTGATGCACGGCCTGGCCAAGGCCGGCCTCTTCCTCTGCGCCGGCATCGTCATCCACGCCACGCACAAGCAGGACGTCCGGGAGATGGGCGGTCTCATCAAGACCATGCCCATCACGGCCATTGCCTTCCTCTTCTGCGCTTTTTCGGTTATCGGCATTCCGCCCTTTGGCGGCTTCTTCTCCAAGTTCCTGGTCATCATGGGGACGGTCCAGGCCGGACATGTCTGGCTCGCCGCCGTCGCCCTCTTCACAGCCGTCCTGACGATGTTTTACTTGTTCAAAGTCTTCAGCCAGGTCTTCCTGGGTGAAGACAAGGTTGCGGCTCCGGAAAAGACAAAATCCATGGTTTTCGTCGTCGCCCTCCTCGCCGTCCTGTCGCTCGTCGCAGGAATTTTCGTCTCCTATCCCGCGAAGCTGGCCGAGGTTGCAGCGGCCCATATCGGATGGTGGCTCAAATGACCCCCCAGACCCTTTTATGGCCAATCCTTCTGCCCGCCCTCGCCGCCGTCATCTGCTTTCTCATCCCCAAGAACGTGAAACTCCTCCGGGAGGGGATTGCGCTCCTCGCCTCGGTCGCCGTCCTCTATCTCGGGTTCGCCCTCTTCTCCGTGAAGAGCCTTGAATTCCGCCTGCCGTGGATGGGAAATGGGATCAATTTCGAGCTGCGGCTGTACCATTTCTCGAGCTTCATCCTCCTCGGCCTTTCCGGCTTCCTTTTCCTCATCACCCTGTATTCGACCGTCAAAATGAAGAACGACCCCCGCGTGGGCGAGTATTACGCTTATGTATTTCTGTCCGCCGCCCTGGCCAACGGCGCGGTGCTCGCCGATAACTTCGTCCCCCTGGTCTTCTTCTGGGAAGGCCTGCTCCTGACCCTCTACGGCTTGATCACGATCGGCGGAAAATCATCGAACCGCACTGCGGTCAAGGCGTTCCTCATCAGCGGATTTTGCGATTTCTGCATGATCCTGGGCATCGCCATCCTCTGGTCGATCACAGGCACTCTGACGATATCCCAGATCTCGGTCCAGCCCGAAGGCCTTGCCGTGACGGCGTTCATCATGATGATGATCGGCGCCATCGGCAAAGCGGGTGCCATGCCGTTCCACACCTGGATTCCCGACGCCGCCATCGACGCGCCGGTGACCTTCATGGCCTTTCTCCCCGCGGCGTTCGAAAAACTGCTCGGGATCTATCTCCTGGCCCGGATCACGCTTGACCTCTTCAAGCTCGAGAAAGGAAGCTCTTTGTCCCTTGTCCTCATGATCATCGGCGCCGCGACGATCGTCTTCGCCGTCATGATGGCCCTCATCCAGAAGGACTTCAAGCGGCTGCTGTCCTATCACGCTGTCAGCCAGGTCGGCTACATGATCCTGGGCATCGGCACGGCCATCCCCATCGGCATCGCCGGCGGGATCTTCCACATGATCAACCACGCCATGTATAAATGCGGTCTGTTCCTGAGCGCGGGCTCGGTCGAACACCGCACCGGTACGACCGAATTGAAAAAGCTGGGCGGGCTGAGCAAGGATATGCCTTTGACGGCGTTCGGCTTCTCGGTCTGCGCCCTGGCCATTTCGGGCGTCTGGCCCCTCAACGGCTTTGTCTCCAAAGAAATGATCTTCCACGGCGCGCTCGAGGCCGGATACACTGTCTTCGCCATCGCCGCCTGGGTTGGCGCCATCTTCACCTTTGCCTCGTTCCTCAAGGCCGGCCACTCCGTGTTCTTCGGCCCGAGAACCAAAGAAGTCCCGCCGGTAAAAGAAAGTCCGGCTCCGGTGTTTATCCCGATCCTCATCCTGGCTCTTCTCTGCATCACGTTCGGCGTATTTAATAAACTCCCCCTGGTGAATTTCATCCAGCCCATCCTTGAGGGCCACGTCGAAGCCGGCGAAAACATCGATTTTACAGCCCACGCCTTGAGCGTGTTCAATCCCGTGGCAGGGATATCGATCCTCTGCCTGCTCATCGCCCTCGGCCTGCACTTCACCGGCTGGAAACGCGGCGATAAGAAGGCCTATCTGGCCTCCGAGCCCGTTCACAAGTTCCCGGTGATCAAGCAGATCTACGACCTGGCCGAGGCCCGCGTCTTCGACCTTTACGAGCAGGGCATCATCTTCCTGAGATACTTTTGCCTGGTCCTGTTCAAGGGCATCGACCGGCCGATCGATTTCTTTTTCGAGAAGATCGTCACGAAGACGGGCAGCGCCTTCAGCGGAGTGCTTCAAAAAGCCCACACCGGCCATTACGCGAATTACCTAGCCTGGTGTCTCGGCGGGCTGTTCGCCGTCGCCGCCCTGATTAATTTGCTGATAAAATAGGTGACTTGAATAGATAGAGGAGGATCTTTGATTTTCCTGTTTATCGGCTTGCCTCTCGTGGTCGCCGCGCTCTTCATCATGGGCTTCGGGCTCAAGGCGGCCTAGAAAATCCGCCGATTGTGTAACATATTTTAATGCGTTAACATTAGTCATCAACCGGCTTCTCGGTGATTTCCCGGCGAAGATAGAACGCGTGACCTAAATAACCTAAAAGCTTATTGCAGTGCCTGGGCTACAATCTCAGCCAAATCCAGCACCTGCACTTTTTCACTAGCCTTCAAATCTTTGATGCCGTCTTCAAACATTGTCATGCAATATGGACAGCATACGCAAATAGTCCTCGGGTCTTCCTTCAGGGCTTCCTCGACCCGCTCGTGGTTGATACGCTTGCCGACGTTTTCCTCCATCCACATGTGTCCACCGCCGGCGCCGCAGCAAAAAGACCTATTCAAGCGGCGTTTCATCTCAATGGGGGCATGATGGGTCGCCCGGGCCAGGACTTCGCGAGGAGCGTCGTAGATTCCGTTGTGGCGTCCCAAATAGCAGGAATCATGGAACAGCACTTTGCCCAGGTCTCCATTCCCATTCAATTTCAGCCGCTTCTCTTTTATCAATCCGCGAATAAACTCGGCATGATGGATGACTTCCCAATCCGCACCGTACTGATGGTAGTCGTTCTTTAGGGTGTGATAGCAATGGGGGCACTCGGTGATGATCTTTTTTACCCCCCTGTCTTGGAACATCTTAATATTGTTTTTAGCGATGCGATCGAATACGTATTCATTCCCGAGACGCCGCAGGCTGTCTCCACAGCATAGTTCATCCTTACCCAAGATTCCCCACGAAATACCTCCGGCATCCAGGATACGGGCTATAGCCAGGCTGATGTGCCGGTTTCGAGCGTCAAAGGCGCCGGCGCAGCCGACATAAAATAAGTACTCGGTTTTGCCGGCCTCAAAAGGCTTGGTTTCAATTCCCGAGGCCCACTTCGCTCGGTCGGCCGGCGCGATCCCCCAGGGATTGCTGCGCTGTTCGATATTCTCAAAAAGGTTTAGCAATTCCTCGGGGAACTTCGCTTGCATCTGGACAAGATGACGGCGCATATCGATAATTTCCCAGACATGCTCGATGTAAACAGGACACACTTCCATGCAGCCACCGCAGGTGGTACAGGACCAGATGGCTTCCACCGGAACGCTGCCCTCCTGATTATCGCCGATGAGGGGTATCACGGAGGCTTGTTTTTTCGCAATGAATGGGCCGTTTTTTAGCATGTTAGTCTTAATATCGCGGATAACCAACCGGGGATTGAGCTTTTTGCCGGTAAATGTTGCGGGGCAAATCTCCTGGCAGTAGCCGCAAACAACACAGGATACGGAGTCCAGGAGTTGTTTCCAGGCAAAATTATCTACCCTGTCCACCCCAAAAGTTAAGGGATCTTTTAGATCGATCCTCTCGGGAGTGCCTTTGGGAGGCGTCCTCCGGAGAAGGTCATTGAGCGCGCCGGCGATCATATGCAGGTAGCGCGTGTACGCGATCATGCCCAGGACGATTAAGACGAATACCCAGTGGCTCCAAAACCAGAAGCTGTGCCATTTCGCTATTGTCGCGGCGTTGGTATAGAGGTGACTCACAGCCGTGCTCAGAGGCGGGGTGAGGATGCCCAAGCCCGCGGGAGGATGTCCCGCGGCAATCTGCGTGGCAATCTTGCCCACGTGCGTTATGGGATGAATGAGAACCGTAATCAGGATGATCATCGCCTCTGCAGTTTGCTGCCCCTTCAATCTCGCCGGTTTGACGATATAACGGCGAATGATCCCCCAGACCGTGCCGATCACGATAAAGGGAGCCACGAAATCCATCACCCACGTGTAGTATCCGTAGATTTTGTTGTGTTCCATGACGTCGGGGATGCCGAATCCCGACGCGATGACGATGAAGAAAAAGTAGTAAGTGACAAAAAAGAGAAAACCCCAGACTATGAACAGGTGACCCACGCCGCCCCTGTCCTCGCGAGTGATGTTTTTGAACTGACATTTCTGGATGATGACATCGCCGAGCGCCGTAAAGGCCCTTTTGACGAGATGGCCAAACTTCTCGCTTCGTCTGCCGAGGGATATCAATGTAAAAAGCTGATATCCCCTGAATAAAAAGACTCCGGCAGCCAGGGCAGTTAAGCCCCAGAACAAGATGAATCCAACGGCTCCAAGATCACTCACTGGGTTCATGATGAATGTCCTCCTTAACTACCCTCAAACCCGCGACCCAAACAGTGCAAGTCAGTCTTGTCTTTCCCAATGGCATTCAAAATATCGGCTGACCCGACCTTCGCCTTTGTTCGTTGATCATGATCGGGCCAACCTTTGCTCGTTCTTGGTCCTCAATTCTTTGATCCGATCGGTAACGGCAGGAACGATCTTAAAGAGGTCGCCCACAATCCCATAGGTAGCGACCTCGAAAATGGGGGCCTGCTTATCGCGGTTGATGGCGATGATCACATCCGAACTCTGCATACCCACAAGGTGCTGAATGGCACCGCTGATTCCGCAGGCAATGTAAATCTTGGGCCGGACGGTCTTTCCGGTCTGACCTACTTGACGTTCCGGAGGCATCCAGCCGGCCTCGACCGCGCTGCGTGAAGATCCAACCACACCCCCCAGCTCATCAGCGAGCTCTTGGAGGATTTTAAAATTCTCTTTGGACATCATCCCGCGGCCTCCGGAAACAATGACCTCGGCCGCAGCGATATCCACATCTTGTCCATGCTTGCGGTCATCGATCAACTCGAGCATCTTGACCAGGATATCCTCTTCTTCGATAGCCGGGGATTCACGGATAACCATCCCGGTGCGCGAAGAGTCCTTTGCGGGCAGGGACATGACGTGCGGCCTCACGGTGGCCATCTGCGGCCGTGTTCTCTCCGTCAAAATAGTGGCCATGATATTGCCGCCAAAGGCTGGGCGGGTTTGCAGCAAAAATCCTCGGTCGTCGATATCCAGCCCGGTGCAGTCCGCGGTCAATCCGGTAGCGAGGTCGGTGGCCACGGCACCGGCCAGATCCCTTCCCAAGCCGGTCGCGCCCACGAGTATGATCTCCGGCTTGAATTTGCGCACAAGATGACAAATAGCTTTATAGTATGGCTCCGTGCGATAGTGAAGAAACACGGGAGCATCAATCAGATAGGTTTTGGTCGCACCATGAGCGAAGGCTTCCTGGCACAGGTCTTCCACGCCGTGGCCAATAACCATGGCACACAGCTCGACGCCCAGGGTCTTGCTCAGATTGGCCCCGGCACCCAATAGTTCCCAGGAAACGATGGCTGGTTTTCCATCTGTCTGCTCGACATAAACCCAGACGCCCGAGTACTCCTTGAACTTCGCCGCTGCCTTGGCTTCTTCTTCAACGGGTTGTGCTTCAGCCGCCTCAGGAGCTGCTTCCGTCTCCTTCTTGGCCAATTCCTCCAGGATCTTCAGTTGTTCGGGAGTGAAGAATATCTCAAGGGCATCGACAGGGCAGACCTTGAGACACCTGCGGCAACCCGTGCATTTTTCGAGGTCAATGATGGGTTCGCCGGCTTCGTTCATGGTTATCGCTTGAGGCTTACAATCACTCTGGCAACGGGCGCCGCAAGCGATACACTTATTGGGGATGAGCCTGGCGAATCCTAAGGGTTTCCTGATTTTCTTCTTCTTTTCTTCCATGGTTCAGCCTCGCGCCTCTTAGACGGCCAGAATATCCTTCTGAATCAATGTGTCTATTAACAATTGGGCGGCTTCCTTTGGCATATTCGCTCCGTCGCCCAATATCTCCCCCTTGGCTCTCTGGGGCGAAAAAATCTTGCGCACCCAAGTCGGTGAACCCTTTAGCCCGACCAGCTCCTCGGGCAGTTTCATGACCTTGTTGTCCCATATCGCTACATCAGTAATCTCGGACTTCAACCGCATAGGCACTGTTGGATAGCGAGGCCTGTTGATCTCCCTGACCACCGCAATCATGGCGGGCAAGGGAGCCTCAACGATCTCGTGCCTCCCCTCCAGTTTGCGCCTGACTTTGACCTTCTTGGCTTTTAAGTCGACGTTCTGTATTTGGTCGACCAAAGTGAGCTGTGAATAATTCAAGCGGGTGGCGATTCCGGGCCCGACCTGAGCCGTATCTCCATCGATCGTCTGTTTGCCGCAAATGACCATGGCCACCTCTTCCTCTTGAGCAAGCCGTTTGATGGCTTCCGCTAAAACAAAGCTCGTGGCCAGGGTATCAGCTCCGCTATAAACACGATCGCTCAATAAGACGGCTCGGTCCGTCCCAAGCGCTAAGGCCTTTCTCAAGGTCACCACGGTGTTCGGCGGCCCCATAGAAATTACAACCGCTCGAAATCCGTACTTGTCCTTGAGCCGAAGGCTTTCTTCCAACGCATGGGTATCAAACGGGTTGGCAATGAATGGCACACCCTCTCTGATCAGGGTTCCGGTCTCCGGGTCGATCTTTACCTGGGTGGTATCAGGAACTTGCTTGACACAAGCGATAACTAGCACGATCGTATCCCTCCTTATAAAATACTATGAGGCGCCCCCGTTGAAGCCGGCCACCAATCTCACCGGTATCCACGACAAGACGGCCCGCTGCATTTGAATAGACTTCAGGAGAGAAAATTGCTCAAGATCCGCCATCGGGCCGTTTTTCCCTCCGGAGAGCAATATCTCGGGGGAGCAAGCGATTAAATGCTTATACAAGTCATTTATGGTACACAAGACAATGTCGCGTTGTCAATGCTCCGCATCGCGCTTGTCAAGGCAACATGAATATTTCCTATTCTGGGCAACGTGAATATTTCCGCTTTGCACATCACTTAGATTCTCTCGAGAGGGGCGCTTTGAGGTCCGATGCGGAGCCTTCTCCACGGATGGTCGGG
>Ga0299915_10000386_pt1 | contig 33722 bp, 39 predicted proteins | sample RVTome_13_FD_200263 | JGI IMG/M metagenome (GOLD analysis project Ga0299915, IMG submission 200263) | Soil microbial communities from uranium-contaminated site in the Upper Colorado River Basin, Wyoming, United States - RVT92D227 (version 2) ...
GCCGGACCTCGAACCCTGCTCCTTGAAGCAGTTCCGCCAGAGGCTCCAGACGTGGATGTTGAGCTAGATAGGTCGGTCCGATGCCGCCGAGCCGTACATGCGCCGGCCCAAGAAGCGTCGCCCCGACCGTCGTCACACCCAGGGCCGCGCGTTCATTCCCCAGCGCCGCCTGCAAGTGCTCCAGATTCCCAAGCCCGTTCTGCAGCGTGAGCGCCACGCCGTCCTCGGCCATGCAGCCGGCGAGCTGGGCCGCGGTACGCTCGGTCTGCCAGGATTTAACCAGGACCAATGCCAGGCGCGCCCCCTGACAATCGGAGGGGGCCGAGGTCACCCGCACTCGGACTGTCTGCGATGTCCCGTCCGATTCGAGGCGGATCCCTTCGCGCTCGAGTGCCGCCAACCCTTCCGGCCAACTCCCAAGGAGAGTGACGTCCGCGTGCGGAGCCAGTCGCGCTCCAAATAAGCACGCCATGGCGCCGGTCCCAGCGATGAGGAGCGGTTCGGACTGCATTCTAGTCGGCGACTGTGGGCTGAGGGTGCTGATCCACTCGTCTCAGGAAGTTCTCCCAGTCTTCGTCCGGCATCTCCACGCTGTGCTCAACGGCCGGGAACTCCCCCGACTCCACGTCGGCCGCGAAGGCCGAGAACGCACGCGCCATTTCCCCATGGAGGTCGGCGTATTTGCGGACAAACTTGGGCGTGAAACGGTCGAAGAGCCCAAGGAGATCGTGCGTGACCAGAACCTGGCCATCGCAGCCAGCCCCGGCACCGATGCCGATCGTGGGGATCTCCAGCCGCTCCGAGACCCACCTTCCCAGTCGAGCGGGGATCGACTCGAGGACGAGGGCAAAACAACCTGCCTCCTGAAGCTGAAGGGCGTCATCCATCAGCCGTACGGCTGCCTGGGTCGTCTTCGCCTGAGCCTGGAAGCCGCCGAGTTGATGAACGGACTGCGGTGTCAGTCCGAGGTGCCCCATGACCGGGATCCCCGCCGAGACAATCGCCTCAACTGCCTCCCGGCGTTCGCCACCGCCTTCGAGTTTGACCGCATCCATGCCGGCTTCCTGCAGAAACCTCCCGGCGTTGCGAACCGCCTCAGGCACGGACACCTGGTAAGACATAAACGGCATGTCCCCGATCAACATCGCCGTGTGCGCACCGCGTGCTACTGCCTTGCAGTGGTGCAGCATGTCCTCCATGGTTACCGGGAGCGTGGTTTCATAGCCCAAGACGACCATCCCCAAGGAGTCACCCACCAGGATGGCATCGAGGCCAGCCCGATCGATGGCTTGAGCCGTGGCGTAGTCGTATGCAGTAAGCATCGTGATGGGCAGGCCCTTCGCCTTCTTCTGGCGAATGGTCCGAGTGGTGACTTTCTTTCGTCCTGAGGGGATCGAAGCTGTAGACATGGCTATCTCCTCCTTCGAGTGAGATGCCCGACGGCCTGAGAATTACGACCCGCCTAGGCCGAGGGGGCGGGATACCGGATCCAAATCATCCTGCCGTCTTGGTCGGGTCCGATCCAAGCGGCCCGGGGATTATAGCAGACATCCTTGATGCGCTTCCGGCCGGGTGCATTCCGATTTCGTTGGCAGTCGAGCATCCTGCCTGCCCTAACCGCCCATGAAGAACAACAGGACACCTTACGCTAAGCTCCAGGTGCAGGCAGGCCAGGGGCGCGGGTCCGGGGTGTTGGGTCAGGCTGGGCTAGAATCCGGGAATGCAACCCTCAACGCCGGCGACACAGGCGCTGGACAGCCTGGGAATCCCCTATCAGCTGTTCGTTCACCAGGGGATGGTCCACTCACTCGAACAGGCCGCGCGCGAGCGCGACCTGTCGGCCGACCAGATCGTCCGCTCGCTGGTCTTCCGCATCGAGACCGGTTCCTATGCGCTGGTGCTTGTTGCCGGCCCGGCGAAGGTCGCCTGGCCGAAGCTGCGCCATCACCTTGGAGTCTCGAGGATCACCACGGCCACTGCGGAAGAGGTAGCTAAAGCCACCGGCTACGCTCCGGGGACCGTCTCCCCCTTGGGACTGAGCATGCCGCTACCGATCCTGGCGGACCGAAGCCTGCTGAAGCAGGATGTCATATCCATTGGGGCGGGCATCCCCAACGCGGGGATCATCCTGCGGCGGGCCGACCTGCTCGCCGCGCTCCAACCCGTGCTGGATGACTTCTGCGAGTAAGCTTCTCACCGATCACGCTTGTTCGCACTCCTCGGTAGAGACCTTTCGGAGCGATCCCCTGGCGAACGCGCCGTGAGCGGCCTCGTTCAGCGTATGCCTCAATCTTCTTCGAGACAGAAGGCGACAATCTCTTGGGAAGTCCGCCGCAAGACACGGATCGAAGCATCCATGTCTCCCGGGATCGTCATGGCGTGATCGGCCCCCTCAACAAGGGTCAGGCTGAACGGGCGTGCCTGGCGCAACCGATCCAACCCCTCTTCGTCATAGAATCGATCCAGGGTCCCGAGGACGATGTGGGAGGGCTGGCGTGTTCGGGCGAAGGAGGGATCGAAGATGGGCGTCGCGATCGGCGGGGTGAGATAGACAACTCGCGCCTGTGAAAAGGTCTCGCGATCCTGGCATAGAAACGCTGCCAGACCAGCGCCCAGCGATTTGCCCAGGAGGAGTAGCCGAGGATAAGAACGCTTCTCCAGCGCGCTCTGCACCGCATCATGGCAATCTTCCACGACGCTCGGCATGGTCTCGAGTTCAAACCCCAGGACGTGGTGTTGGAACCGATAGGTCAGTTGGAGCGTATCCCAGCCGGCCTCCCGCAGTGTTTGAGCAGGGAAATACAGAAGAGGTCCGTCGGCACCATAATGAACACCGGGGAACAAGACCACAAGCCCCGCAGGCTCACCCTTCACCCGGTAGAGGCGATAGGCGAGCGCCTCACCCTCCGGGGTTACTACTTGAAGCCTTGAGACTTCGAACATCACCCCTCGATGACCAGACTGCGAGAGTGCGTTGTAACTCAGGCTGCCAGCTGCAGCGCGATTCTGCAGGCCCTAGTCGTCCGGCGTCGTTCTATGCTCACCGGCGTCATCCGGAGAACTGATTCTCAACCGGCGTGAACCGCACGAGACTGCAACCATGGGCTAGCGTCATGGCGGGATCCGGCAGACGGCCGTCGAGAACTGACTCGACGGCCTGGGCCAGGTAGGCCCGTCTGGGTATGCGATTCCGAAACGTGACGTCGTCCAGCGCACCCAGGTATCGCACACGGCCTTGTACGTCGATCACAAAGAACTGGGGCGTTGCGACGGCTCCATACCGATCGGCGACGCGCTGCTCGACATCGTGCAGGACGACCCCCAGGCTTCTCTCGGCTGCCGCGCTTCTCAACACTTCGATCGTCTCATCGGCGTTCGAGGCTATCGGCCAATACGTAACGCGGGGTCGCCATTCGTGGAACAGCTCGGCAAGGGCATCGTCGGCCCTGAGCGACCACGGGCAGACTGCGGACCAGAAGTTCAAGACGACGGCACGGCCGCGTTCATCGGCGAGGTGATGGGTCTCCCCGGCAAGATCGGACAGGGAGAAATCGGGGGCCCTATCGCCAGGGGTAATCACGGGATCCACCGCGGGGAGTAACCTCCCGTCACCAGCGAGCGAGCCCCTTCCCCATCCGCTCCTATGAGCCAGATCTCAGCCGGCTCCGTGATGACGGCTTGATTGAAACGCATGTAGACCAGTATAGTTGAGTCCGGGCTCCATCCGAGTGCCGAGTGGTTGTAGTCGCCGGCGGCCGTCAACGCATGCGCCTCGGACCCGTCGGCTCGCATGAGCCACAACTGCCGACCGAGCGTCCAGCGATCGCTGTCCATGTACTTGCGTCCGAATGCGAGCCAGTTACCGTCCGGGGAGTACACCGGAGAGGCATCCTCGACAAGACTTCCGCTTCGGTTCGAGAGGTCCATCGCATTCCCGGTCGAGGCCTCGACGCGGATCAGGTGACTGTAGAAGATCGTCTGCTCTTCCGCGGACGACCCAGGGACTGAGACTGTTTCAGGCACAAAGCCTACCTCAGAGAAGACCACATCCCGACCATCGATCGACCAGGCACCGGGATCCCCCAATTCATTGGGGATGGCGTTGAACGGTTGCAGATCGGGGGCGGTTCCCATGTCGACAACGACGATTGCCCCCAGGCTGCGATCCTGATATACCAACCAGCCTTGGGGCGTCCATCCGGGAGCGCTTGCCGCGTGATCAGCTGGGCCGACCGGGGCGGCCTGGGAGGTGGCATCCATCGGCGTCACCCACACTCGACCCGGACCGGGGATATATCGCTCATTCGAGGTGGCTTCGAGGTCGTAAAGCTCGAAAGCCAGCCACTTACCATCTGGGGAGATGGCCGGGGCCCGACACAGATTCCCCGCAGGCGCACTGTACATCAGGCGGTCCTGCAGGGTAGCCAGATCCAGAAGCCTGAGGTCCGACCCGCCATCCTCCCTTGCCGCGGCATAGATGACCTGCGTCCCTTCCAGACTCAATCGGAAATCGAGGACGCCTGCAGGAGTGGTTGTCAGGCGGGTCGGTTCGCCACCATCGGGTGAGCGGGCGTAAATGTCGGACGGGCCTTCCGCCGGCCAAAGGTAGGCGATGCGCGGCCCACCGATAACAAAGGACCACGCGTGCGATTGAAGGATGGGCAGAAACCGGGAGGATCGAGCGCCTGCCGGCAGGCGCACTTCGACCGTGGTGCCGGGCTCCCAGGGTGCCTCCGGGTGAAAAGTCAGTGTGGCGCCTTCCCAGGTGTAACTCCCCGGGCGGGCAGGTTCGATCGCCAGCCGGCTTTCGACCGATACCCTGTCCATCGGGCGGCTGAAGACCAGACTGATCCGGCTAGAGGCAGGCACGTCCCGGCTGCCGGGCGGGGGAGTGACCTCGTGGACGCGAGGGGCCGCGAATGCCGCGGCAACCAGTAGCCCGGCGAAAAGCCCGACTGCCCCCAAGAGAGGGGCGGCGATCCGCCGTGGGCGTGAAGATGGGAACATAGCGGGAGGATTATACCCGGAGGGTTTCTCGCGGCTGTTGCCGGGCCGACAAAGCGAGAAGTCAGGTCGACGGGCTCAGCCTTCTTTCAACTGGGCTTTCAGACTTTCAATCGCCGCCACGGGTGTCGGGTCGACGCCATAGGTCATTGCCAGGAAGAAAGAGATGTAGTCGCCGAGAAGCAGGCTGGTCCATTGCTGGGCCAGGCGAGTGTCTCCCTGCGCCTCCAGAAGGTCGGTGTTAAACCCTTCAACCATCATGACATTGCGGGTGACTCGTGCCCTCAATTGCAGTCGCGGGTGATCGGTGCCGGCGGTCAGGAATACGACCATCACCCGTTCGATTGAGGCCTTGGGTTCCATGACACCGGCTACCATGTTGTGATCGGCCTCGGGCAACTCTTCAAATTGGGCCAACGCCTTACCCACCTCGGCGATCTGCGTCCGCCAGCGGCGCGCCACAGGTGCGAGCAATCCTCCTCCGATGATCAGCGGCCATCGATCCATCAGCTGGCCGGCCATCCTTTTCGCCAGATTAGCGACGACCGGTGACTCAGCCCGAAGAGACCTCTGTTGAGCTTTCATGGCACCGACGGCGTTCCTCAGCTCAGCCGCCGGATCTGGGAGCAACCCGGAACGGGCCAGCACTGCAAGCAGAAGCCCGAATGAGAACCCGACCGCTGCCCGCGGCTGCCCGACATGCTCGAAGCGCCAGGTTTGGACACCGGTCTTCTCTGCCCTCGACCCCAATTCCCCGCCTCGGGTTACCACCAGCATACGCACCCCGCGTTGCCGGCCCGCTTCGAATGACGAAATGGTCTCTTCCGTATTGCCGGAGTGAGACGAAGCGACCAGGAGAGTCTCCGGCCCAGCCGCCCAAACCGGCAAGTCATAGTCCCGCCAGACCGTGATCGGGACGCGAGAGAGCGGCTCGGCGTACGCCCGAAGCAAGTCCGCGCCGATCGCTGACCCCCCCATTCCAGATACGATGACCTGGCGTATCCCATCCAATTCCGGGAGCGGCAGCCGTTGGCCGAGGGACCAGGCCACTTCGAGTTGATCGGGCAAGCCGTCGATATGAGCCAGCATGCCGCCCGGATCGAGCTTGCGGAACCGTTCGAGATCATCGAGATTCATCGTTCCTCCAGTGCCAGCCGATACACCTCTCCCCGTGACCATCCCGCCTCGAGGGCGACGGCCTTGGCGGCCTGGGTCGGGGTCAACCCCGCCTCAAGCCGGGCCGCCAACGCCACTCGAACCTGATCCTTTGCCCAGGCCGCCTCACTCTGATGCCCGCCAACTACAAGCGTGATCTCGCCGCGCGGCTCGACACGGTCGAAATGTTCCCTTATCCCCCCGAGGGTGTCGCGCAGGATCTCCTCATGAAGCTTGGTCATCTCACGGCAAACGGCGGCCGGGCGGCTTTCACCGAAAGCGGCGACCAGATCCCCGAGCGAACGGCGCAGGCGGTGAGGGGCCTCGAAGGCGATCAGGCTCCGCCGCTCGCGCGAGAGTTCTTCGAGGACCCGGCGGCGATCTGCGGCCCGGCGCGGCAGATAGCCCACGAACACGAATTCATTCGTCGGGAGCCCTGAGGCCACAAGCGCCGCGATCGGCGCGGACGGGCCCGGGATGGGGGAGACCGGAAACCCGAGCTCGGTTGCAGCCTGGACAAGTTCATACCCGGGGTCCGACAGTCCGGGCGTGCCGGCATCGGAAACAAGAGCGACATCACCTCCCTGAAGCGCTTCCAGGATCTCCGGGCCACGGCTTTGCTTGTTGTGCTCCTGATAACTTACCAACGGCCTGTGAATCTCGTGCCGGTCGAGGAGCTTGCGCGTCTGGCGTGTGTCCTCCGCCGCGATCAGGTTCACCTGCTGCAGGATTCTCAGCGCCCTCAGTGTGATGTCTTCCAGGTTGCCGATGGGAGTCGCCACCAGATAGAGTGTGCCCATAGCGTTATTCTAGCAGAGCCGATAGGCAGCTTCATCTCCCCGGGAGAGATGGGCGGTTAGGCGGGCAAGGGGTCAACCCGGAGCGAGCTACGACAACGCCGCCCTTTGAAGCCAGGTCCTCGCCGCGAATCGCGAAAGACGGCCCGGCGGCGATCTCGGACCCATTTCGTGCGCGTCCGCGATATTCACACTGGGGCAGGCGAGGCCCTCGGCCGCCGATCAGGCACCGGCTCACGCCGCGACAAAGGGTTGATCTCCCCGGCCTGTCGGGCGGGGCCCGCCAGATGCCGCCGGAGTGGGTTCAGGCAGCCGTATCCGGGCTGAAGCCTTCTTGGACTTCGAGGCTCCGAACGGAGACCGCTTGGGGGCCTTTGGGTGAGTCCTCGACGACGAAGCTCACCCGCTGTCCTTGTTCCAGGTTGCGATAACCTTCACCTTCAATTCCGCTGAAGTGGACGAAGATCTCTTTCTCTTCCTCATCCGGGGCGATGAACCCGTAACCCTTCACCCGGCTGAACCACTTGACTGAGCCGGTTCGGCGGTTGGCCTCCATCGATTCCTCCTGCGGCAAGCACGCGAGAGCAGTGATCCCTTCATCGATCCAAAAAAAGAGCCCGGCGCGCCGTAGGCGCGGCACAGGCTCAGTCAGGCAGCGAAGAAGAACCCGGACCACATGGACTGAGCCTCAGGATAGCACAGCTGGGCACAACCGTCAACGCGGGCTCCCACCGGTTGACAGTGCCCATCAAGGCGTGATAAACTGCCCCGCTAACCAGCCCGGGCATCAACCTCCCCGGGTCGCTCATCCAGAGAGGCGGAGGGACCGGCCCTGCGAAGCCTCGGCAACCTCTGCTGGCGGTGTGGACCGCCGGCGGAAGGTGCCAACTCCGGCAGAAGGTGCAGCAAAGCTGCATGTCTTCTGGAAGATGAGGGATGACAAACGCTGTCGGCGTGCGGCCTCTTCTTCCCGAAGAGGCCGTTGTGCGTTATGGGACATACACTATGAGAGCTGGGGAGCACCAGGGACGAGAGGAGCGTCAATGGACCGATCAGGACCACGGTCGTTGCGGATATCTGGACGAGCTCGGTATAAGCGTGCGCTCGTCTATGACGGCGCGATGGGTACCAGCCTTCAAGCACGGCGACCGACGACGGAGGGTTTTGGCGGCCGGACACACGAAGGTTCCCAGGACCATCTCGTGATCTCCAAGCCGGTGATCGTCGAACGCGTACATCGTTCTTTTCTCGAGGTCGGGGCGGATGCCACAAAGCAGCTCACCAACTCATCCCCCAACAAACGACGGCGGCAATCATTGTTGATCACCCGGCGCCGAAGTACTTCAGCGTGGGTGCAAGCCGAGTGGAGAAGTTGTTGGAGTCCCAAATCCCCTCTCAGAAGTTGTTGGAGTCCCAAATCCCCTCTCCCCGTTGGGGAGAGCGCTCGGGGTGCTGCGCGAAGGGGCGTTTGCCTACTGCGTCACCCTCACCCTAGCCCTCTCCCCGGAGGGGAGAGGGCTAGGGTGAGGGGCGTTCGCCAAAGGAGTCTCGTATGGTCGTGAGGGAGCAGCTCGAATCCTGGCTCGCACGCGGCAGGCCGATACTGGTCGACGGCGCCATGGGCACCATGCTGCACATGCGCGGCGTAGGGTTTGACACCTGCTTCGACGAGCTCAATTTGACTCAGCCCGGCCTGGTGGAAGGGATCCATCGCGCCTATCTCTCTGCGGGGGCTCAGATCATCGAGACCAACACCTTCGGCGCCAACCGCTTTAAACTCGCGGCCCATGGTCTCGAGGCGCGCGTCGGTGAAATAAACGCCGCCGCTTCCGAAGTCGCCCGCAAGGCCATTCGATCCGCCGGATCCGAGGCGCTGGTAGCTGGCAGTATCGGCCCACTGGGGGTTCGATTGGCGCCTTACGGCCGGGTCAAGCCAGCTCAGGCCTACACCGCGTTTCGAGAGCAGATTACAGCTCTGGTCGAGGCCGGCGCGGATCTTCTGGTGATCGAGACACACAGCGATCTAGCCGAGGTCGGCGAAGCGGTGCGTGCCGCGCGTGCGGTGACGGCTATACCTATCATCGCCTCGCTGACATTCACGCGCGACGACCGGACTCTGCTGGGTGAGTCACCGGCCAGGGCCGCCGCTGCCCTGGCCAAGATGGAGATCGACTTCGTCGGGGCGAATTGCTCCGGCGGACCCGCCCAACTTCTGCGAGTCCTGCAGCAGATGCGCCGCGCCGCGCCCGAGCTTCGCTTCTCGGTGATGCCGAACGCAGGATGGCCCGAACGCGTCAACGGCCGGATCATGTACCCGGCGACACCCGACTACTTCGCCGACTACGCCAGGGCATTCTGCCGGGCGGGCGCGAGCATCGTCGGCGGATGTTGTGGAACCACCCCCGAGCACATTGCGGCAATGAGCCTTGCCCTTTCCGATGAGGAGGGCCCGTGCCTGGAAAGCGAACCCCTTGACAGCACCCAGACCGTGCTCCCGGTCGTCTCATCCATTCCGGCGCCAACGCAGTTCGCCTCCCGGCTTGCCGAGCGCCGATTCTTGATCTCGGTCGAAATGGACCCTCCCCGCGGCTTGGCGGTCCAGAAGATCCTGGCCGGTGCCCACCTGCTGGCCGAGGCCGGGGCCGACGTGATCAATGTCGCCGACAGCCCGATGGCCAGGATGCGAATGAGCCCGTGGGCCATCTGCCAGCTCATCCAGCGCGAAGTAGCTGTTGAGAGCGTGCTGCACTTCCCCACTCGAGGCCGGAACATGCTCCGAGTCCAGGGAGACCTGCTCGCCGCGCATGCTCTGGGTGTGCGCAACGTGTTCATCGTGATGGGAGATCCGACGGCGATCGGCGACTATCCGGAAGCACTCGACAACTTCGACATCGTCCCATCTGGTTTGATCCGCCTGATCAAGCGCGGGTTCAACACCGGGGTCGATCAGGCGGGCGCCGATATCGGGGAAGCGACATCGTTCTTCGTCGGTTGCGCCCTCAACCTCGGAGCGGCAGATGCCGATCAGGAAATGCGCGTGTTGCAGCGCAAGATCCACGCCGGGGCCGACTTCGCTTTGACACAGCCTGTCTTCGACGCGGAACTGGCCGCCGGATTCATCTCCCGCTTCCAATCCCGCTATGGTCCTCTCACCCTCCCGATCCTGGCCGGGATCCTGCCGCTCTACAACGACCGGCACGTCGCATTCTTGCACAACGAGGTCCCTGGGATTCAGATCCCGGATGCCATCCGACGCACGATCGCCTCTGCCGGGGAGAATGCTCCCGAGGTCGGCGTGAAGCTGGCCGTCGAGCTCCTGCAAGCCCTTTCGGAGGTCGTCCAGGGGGCTTATATTATGCCGGCATTCGGTCGATACGATCTAGCAGCCGAAGTCATCGAGCATGCTCGGGGTGTCACGATCCGTAGGTAGCTCGGGGCCGATCACCGGTCGACAACCCGGATGCTCACGCGCCCTTAATCCGCTTGAAGTAGAGTTCGGAGTGAATAGGGAGGTAGCCTCATGCCGGTAAGCGAGCTTGCTCAAATGGAATGCATCCCGTGCAAGGGCGGCATCCCACCCCTGAAGGGTGAGCCACTGAGTCAATTGCTGGGAAGACTGGGAAATGAATGGCAAGTCGTAGACGAGCACCATCTCGAGAAGAAGTACAAGTTTGGCAACTTCCGCCAGGCGCTTGACTTCACCAATCGAGTGGGAGAGCTGGCGGAAAGCGTCAATCACCACCCTGACATCTGCCTATCCTGGGGCAAGGTGCAAATCACGCTTTGGACGCACAAGATCGGCGGGCTGAGCGAGACGGATTTCGTATTCGCCGCCAAGTCCGATGCCCTGCTCCAACCGGCCGCCTGACCCGCACCTGAAGCCTGCTGTTCCGGACGATCCTTGACATCCCGCGGACTCGCCTTAGAATCAAGTCGCTTCTTGATTTGAGGCGCGTCATCGTGTGCGATCTGCGAAACTCGGCGAGCAACATGGTCATGCGGTGGCTGCCGGCGCTGAGGGGTGGTCGCCCTTCAGCCAGGTCGCCGCGCGCGTGACGCGACCGGCCCGGCAGCCCTCCCCCGCCAGCCTTGCGCTGGCGGTTTCGTTTCACGGATCGACAGTTGCGCAGCCGACGGCCGCATGTCATTCTTGCTGAAGCGGCGGACGGGCCGGCCCAGTCGTAGTCGCTCGAACGCGCCGCATGATTGAGAAAGGGTCACCGGCTGGAGTGTGGCCGGGAGGCTTTTGCGAGGTCCATCATGAGTGAGCTTATTCACGTTTCCGTGGCCTGGCCGTACGCCAACGGCGATCTGCACGTCGGCCATCTGGCGGGCGCCTACCTACCTGCCGACATCTTCGCTCGCTACCATAGACTCAAGGGCAATCGGGTGCTGATGGTGTCCGGGTCGGATTCACACGGCACGCCGATCACGGTCGAGGCCGATAAGCGCGGCCTATCGCCGCGAGAGGTCTTCGAGCATTTCCACCATCGCTTTCTCGAAACCCAGAAGGCGATCGGGATCAGCTATGACTTATTCACGCACACGGATACGGAGAACCACCATCGCATCGCCCAGGACTTCTTCACCCGACTCTACAAGAACGAGTACCTCTATAAGCAGACACAGCGTCAGCTCTATTCCGAATCCCAGGGCCGCTTCCTTCCCGATCGCTACGTCGAAGGGACCTGCCCGATTTGCGGTTACGCCGAGGCCCGTGGGGATCAGTGCGACAACTGCGGGAATCTGCTTGACGCGACCGATCTAATCAATCCCAGGAGCAAGATCGACGGCACCCAGCCGGTCATCCGTGAGACCGAGCACTTCTTTCTGGATCTGCCGGCCTTCACCGATCGTTTGATCCCTTACCTCGAAGGTCACGCGGATCATTGGCGCCCGAATGTCATCAACTTCGCCCGTAACTACGTCACAGCCGGGCTCAAAGGCCGCCCTGTGACCCGCGACATCGAATGGGGAATCCCGGTCCCTCTTGCCGGCTGGGAAGATAAGCGGCTCTACGTCTGGTTTGAAGCAGTGATGGGCTACTTCACCGCTTCCGTCGAATGGGCTCACAACATCGGCCGGCCGGAGGCGTGGAAAGATTGGTGGTATCGGCCGGAGGCCAAGATCTACAATTTCATCGGGAAGGACAATATCCCGTTTCACACGCTTGTCTGGCAGGCCGAGTTGCTCGGCGTGGAGCGGATCTACGAAGAGAAAGAGGGCGCTCGACTCAATCTTCCGTTCGATGTCCCGGCGAATGAGTTCATGAACATCGAGCAAGCACAGTTCAGCAAGAGCCGGAATTGGGCTGTATGGCTGCCCGACATCCTGACCCGCTTCGACCCGGACCCCATCCGCTTCTATGTGGCCTCGGTGATGCCCGAGACGCGAGACAGTGAGTTTTCCTGGACTGATTTCGTCCGACGCAACAACGATGAGCTTGTCGCAACGTGGGGCAACCTGGCCAACCGTGTCCTGGCCTTCGCCTACAAGAACTGGGAAGGCCGAGTGCCTGATCCCGGCCCACTCGAAGATCAAGATCGCAAGCTGACGGCGCTCATCGATGCCGGCTTCGAAACCGTGGGCCGATTGATCGAGGCCGTCCAATTGCGGGCCGCTCTGGCTGAGGCACTCTCCCTAGCGCGGGCCGTCAATGGTTACCTGGATCGAGCGCCTTGGTTCAGCGTCGTCAAAAAGGACAAGGAACGGGCCGGGACGACTGTGTACACCGCCCTGCGGGCCATCGACTCACTGAGCGTCCTGCTGGCACCGTTCCTTCCGTTTAGCAGCGAACGGCTTCACCGTTTGCTCGGCTATCAGCGCCCTCTGTTCGGCGCGCAACGGATCGTGACTTACGACGAAGGACAACGCTCGCACGAAGCGCTGATCTATGAGGCGGCAGACGCGGAAGGGAAATGGGGTCCGGGCGATCTACCGCCCGGACAACGGCTGGAGGAGCCTAAACCGCTCTACAAGAAGCTCGATGAAGAAGTCGCCGCAGTCGAATTGGCGAGGCTCGGACGCCCCGTCGAGTGACCGGCAGGCACGGTCAGGGTGAAGCCTACGCCTGGGGTCTCTCCGCGTGTCGGCAGAGCGACATTCCGGGTGACACGGCGGACAGGTGAATGGGCGGAACGCTGTTGGGCACCAGCTTGTGGTCCCCCCACAGCTCGTGTCGATTTCTGCGCCGCCTTCATATCCCTCGAAACTTCGAACGCCTCTTTTCCACAAATGCGATCACGCCTTCTTTGTGATCTTCCGTCTTGCCGGCGATGTCCTGCAGGTAGGCCTCGTAGTCCAGGGTTCCTTCCAGGTTTTCGAGCACGGCATGATTGAAGGCGCGCTTGGTGAGCCCCAGGGCGCGTGTTGGTCCACTGGCCAGGGAAGCGGCCAGTTCGGCTGCTGCAGCTGGCAATTCTGGATCGGGCACGACCCGGTTAACCAGGCCGAAGGCGAGTGCCTGTTCGGCGGAGACGGGTGCGTTTGTGAAGGCCATCTCCGCTGCTCTGGCCATGCCGATGAGCAAGGGCAGATTCAAGGAGGTGCCCGAATCTGCCGTTAGCCCGATCCCGGTAAAGCCAAAGACGAAGCGCGCGCTTTCCGCGGCCAACCGGATGTCCGTCGCCAGCGCGATCCCCAGGCCGGCGCCGGCCGCCGCGCCATTGATCGCCCCCACGATCGGCTTCTCAAGCTGGCGCATCCGGAGGATCACGCGGTTGAAAGTGCGCCCCAGGTGTTCGCGGAAAGAGATCTCACCCGGCCTCTCAGCAATGATCCCGACGTCCTGGCCGGCGCTGAACACCCTGCCCGCCCCGGTCAGCACCATGCAGCGGATCCCGGCGTCGCTGGCTGCCCGCTTCAGGACTGCCAGGAGTTCATCGACCATTCCACCATCGAACGCGTTGGCCTTCGGGCGATTGAATTGGACCGTGAGAACGCCCCCGGCCTCCTCGGTAAGCAGGTTCTGGTATTCACTCATCAAGTTGACTCCGGATGCAGAAGAGGAATCTGGAACGCACGATCTGGACGGCTTCCAGGCCGAGAATCGCGCGGGAAATGCGACCGGGCGCATAGGCGCCCGGCAAGTTTAGTCAGGATGTCTGGTCGAAGTCGGAGTCGTCGGCGTCGTCGGGATCCTCGTCGAACTCGTCTGCCTCGAGTTCAATCTCAACCTCGATCTCACCTTGTTCGAGGCGCAGCCAGAGAATCAGGACATGACCCTCGGCCGTTTCTGTCCAACGGGCGGCGACAATCGGTGCAAGCTGCGTGAGGCCATCTTCGGTTCGGTATTCAAGATTAATGGAGTGCCGCTCGCGCCAGGCGCGGTAGCATCGCTCGACGAGCGCCGGGCCATTGGCGGCACGCACTCGACATATCGCCACCTGGCTTGGAACAGGGCCTTCCGTGAGTCCGGCCAACCAGGGGTCGTTGTCAAGCTCGAAGGTCGGGGGCGGCCCCTCAATGATCGTGATTTTGTCTAGTTCTGCCATGCTCCCCTCGGTTTCCTGCGGCAAGGTCACCGGGCGGAATATTACCACAACTCATCTGCCGCGCCGGCCTTTCAGATAATCATTGTCGGCAAACCAGTCCAGGGCGTCTCGCAGAGTTTCTTCTACCGGGCGGGCATTCAAGCCCAACTCCGTCTGCGCCTTGCGACAATCATAGCCTTGCCAGGTGCGGATCGCCTGCAGGTGCCCGCTCAACCTACCCATCCCCGGGGTGTACGAAAGGACCGATATGAGACGCTCGACAAACCCTACAGATAAACCTACCCGAGGCGGGGAGACCCCGGCTAGTCTCGCCGCAACAGCGAGCACTTCTCGCAGCGGCAAGTTATGCCCACCCAGGATGTATCGCTGGCCAGGACGGCCGACCTCGGAGGCATGCACCTGTGCCTGAGCTACATCCCGGACGTCGACGATGTTGACCTCGACCGGTAACCAGACGACCGCCCATCCTCGAGCTACCCACAACAGCGCCCTGCCAAGAGCCAGGTGGACGTCTCCCGGACCGAAGACCGCAGTCGGGTTGACGACAGTAGCTTCCAATTCGGCAGACGACGACCGCAGGACTTCGCTCTCCATCGCGTACTTGCATTCGTAGTAGGCCGAGCGGGGTAGAGATCCTGGAAGGTACGTGTCTCGCTCATCGGCAAACCTGCCGGCGTTAGGCGGAGGGCGACCAATAGTTGAAAGGCTCGAGGTGTATACAAGGCGGTTGACGCCGGCCTGCATGCAGGCTTCGATCACATTGCGGGTCTGGGCCACCGCGCCGGCTACCTGCCGGGGAACCGAGCCACCATCGCGCGGGTAGTATCCTGCCGCGTGGAAGACAACCTGAACTCCGGCGAAGGCTTGCGCCAATCGCTCCGGTCGATTGAGATCTCCCTCAAACCACTCGATCGGTGCCGACCCGACATGGCCGGTCGCGCCTGACATGCGCCGCAGCCCGCGCACGACCCAGCCCTTCTCGATGGCGGCAAGGGCGATGTGCCCTCCGATGAAGCCGCTCGCGCCCAACACGAGCACGGTTGTCATCATGCCGATCCTCCGCGGATTTGAGGCTGGTCAGGTGAGGGAGATCGGCCGGATGCCTGGCATCCGCCGATGGGACACTCCAAGAGCGCAGTCAGTCCTTTGCCGGAAACGCCAAGACAACTTTGATCGATCCGCTGCGCTTATTCGATGCAGCCGCGATGGCGCGCTTGAATTCCGAGAACGGGTAGCGGTGCGTGATCATTCCTTCGTGCCGGAGCCGGCCGTCCCGGACCATCTCAACCACGAGATCATAGGTCTCGGCCTGCCGCCCACCCCAGTCCTCCCTCCCAAAGAAACCAGCGCCGATCAGATCGACTTCCTGATACCAGATCGGGTTGAGGTCGACCTTCAAGTCGTTCAGCGTGATCCCCACCATGACGACTGTTCCCCCGGCTCGGGCCCAGCGCAGCCCGTCGGCGATCGTGGTCTGGCCACCGACGCAGTCGTACACAACCTCGAACCCGCCCAACAGCATCCCCCGGTTCATCGGGGCGCGGTAGTGCTTGGCGCCCGTGATACTGGCCACTTCAGCGTAGGTGTCACCGTCCTGGATCACGTGTCCGATACCCAGACTGCGGGCCACCTCGCTCTGGTGGGAATAGCGCGCCAGGATGGTCACGTGGCAGCCGGGTTCGACAGCCTTTGCAGCTTGGGCCGTCAGCAGCCCGATCGCCCCGGCGCCGATCACCAGGACATGCTCGCCGCTCCGCGGTCGACGCCGCAGGACGGCATGCAGCGCAATCGCCATTGGTTCGATGAACAATGCCTGGTCATCGTCCAGGTCGTCCGGGACGTTGTAGATCTCCGTCTCGTGTGCTGTGTAACCCTCACTCCACCCGCCGCCGACACCCTCCGGGCCGACGCCGAGAGAAGCGTTCTCACACAACCGGCATTGGCCTCGCGCGCAGTATCGGCAAGGCGGCTCGATTTCCTGACTGAAGCAGTTCCGCCCGGCATGACGCGATTGCATGACAACTCGATCGCCGACTTGAAACCGTGTAACTCTCTCCCCAACTTCGACAACATTGCCGACAACTTCGTGACCCAAGAAGAAGCGGCTATTGGCCGGCAGTGCCGCCGGAGCGATCCCGGGACTCCCTTTGACAAAGAGCAGCGAAAGGTCGGTGCCGCAAATGCCGCATTGACGGTTACGCACTCTTAGCCAGCGCGGACCTGGCAGGGGCGGCTCTGGTAGATCGGCTACCCGCGCCGAGGAGATCGGACTCCAGACGATCCCCGGTAGAATCGGACGGAGTACCTTGACCGCCAGCAGGCGGGGAATCTGGGCATCAACGAAGATAGCTCGCATCGACTAAGTCTCGCCCGCCGGGCCGCTCCAACTGCACGCCTCTCGATCGCGCATCGCCCCTAGCTCTCTTTGACCGTCGAAGCGCGAACTGCGGCGCATCGCGCGCAGTTTTCTCTTCCGCACAACAAGGCCTCCGGATCCATCCGAATCCATCCGGCGGCGGTGTGCACAAGATCACGCAAGGGATAGCTCTCGATCGTTACTGGCCCCAAGGTGGCTCGCCGCACAATCCCTTCCAGACGACCGGCGATCGCCGGAAACCCATCAGCGCAGCCCGGTATTCCAGGACACTCGATCACACCCGCAGGTGTAAGCGCCCAACGAACGAACTGTCGGCGTCCGGCCAGTTTCTCGGCGTAGTGCAGGCTGACATTTGCTGTGTGATCCGCGCCCAGTAGCACCACATCCGCATCGGCCGAGGCCAAGGCTGCGATCGGCGCCAGAGGATCTTCTAGGGTCTGAGACGACAGAAGCCCGTCCGCACCGACTCCGGCGAAGGAAAGGAGGGGATGGCTCGAGCGCACGGCGCGCGGCGCCTGGCGGAGCGCTTCGGCCACAGGCCCCATCTCCGGGTCCGCCGGAAGATCCGGCCGGTAGAACTGGGCCGCCGAGTTGCGATCGCCGGCCGAACCGTACTCCATACCGTTGTCACTCGGCCCCACATCCGGTGTGATCATGGCGCTGAAAGTGAAAGTAGGGGCGACGACTGTTTCCCCGACCGCCAGAAACGCACCGAGCACGGCCTGGGTGCCTCCGGTGACTTCTCCCAAGGAAGCCAATCGGGCATGGATAAGGATCCGGCTCCCCTGGGCCAATCCCAGGTCACGTAAGACGCGAATGAAATCTCGATAGTTGAACATCGCCTCAGGCCAGGGAAGGTGAGGCTCGGAGGTAGCGATGCGACAGCAACAGGGCCTCGCACGACAGCGCCGCTCCGGCCATGAGAGTGGTCATCATTCTCCCTTCCACTCCGGAGCCCTTTTTCCCAAGAACGCCCGCATCCCTTCTTTCTGGTCATGGCTGGCGAACAACAGATAGAAAGCACGCCGTTCATCGGCCACGCCGTCCGTAAGGAACGACTCAAAAGCATGGTTGATGGCCTGCTTGGCCAACCTGACGGCTAGCGGCGCACGGGCCGCGATCTCACCCGCCAGTCTGAGCGCCACTTCCAGGTAGGCTTCCTCCGGCACAACCTTGTTCACCAGTCCGCATTGGAGCGCTTCGTTCGCTGTGAGGGTCCGGTTGTTGAGCACCATCTCCATGGCTATCGCCTTCCCGGCTGCGCGGGCGATCCGCTGCGTTCCCCCGGCGCCGGGGATTACCCCCAGATTGATCTCCGGTTGGCCGAACCTGGCCGTCTCCGAGGCGACAATCATGTCGCACACCATCGCCAATTCGTTCCCCCCGCCCAGACACCAACCGGAGACGGCCGCGATAAGCGGTTTATTCACCCGACGGATCCGGTCCCATTGGGAGATCCGCCCGGAGGTAAACATCCCGATGGCGGTCTGTTCAACCATTTCCTGGATGTCGGCACCAGAGGCGAAAGCGCGCACATCTCCGGTGATGACCATCGCCCCGACCTCCGACGAGGCGTCAAATGCCTCCAACGCCTGAACGACTTCGTCCATGAGAACTGAGTCGAGCGCGTTCCGCATCTGTGGTCGGTTCAGCCGGACCAAGCCCACCCGGCCCCGGACCTCGGTTAGTATGGCGGTGTATTCCATGCCACTCTCCATCCCTTGTTCTCGGTGTCTCAGCCGCGTGACCAAGCCGATCTCACCCGGCGTCCACGCGAAACGGCTACGCTATCCACCTTCGGCAGACCGGGCTAACTGTTCCAGATGCTCGCCAAAGTGGGCAATAGAGTACTCGACCCACCACTGCAGGGTTCGAACCCCAAAGCTCGGATGCTCCCCAGTTCGGCTCCAACCCTCCGCGTCCAACCCGTCAATCCATTCGCTTCCGGCGGCTCGCCGACGCTGAATCTCAGCGACGATCTCGGCTGCGCCCTCCTGGCCGTCGTAGTGCTGATCCATCCAGGCTTCCGGATCGAAACTCGCGAGCCGGGGTGTCTCTTCGGTCACAATGCGACCGATCCGAGGAACGAAGGCCTGTACTTCGACGTCACGGATATGCGTCAGGATCTGATGCGCCGACCACCCGCCCGGTTCGATCTCGCGAGTCAGGCGTCCGGCGGGAATACGCGCGACGAGGCGCTGTAATTCCTGGGGCTGGCTGGCGTAGCTGGCAACTAATCGACCACGGTACTCGGCCAGTTCTCTCATCGCGATTAGGGGGTCTCCCTGTCGGCCAGGACCTGGGGCCAGGCCCGGATGAAATTGCTAGCGGACTCGCGCGAGCAGCTTGCGAATGTGCAGGGTATGGTCACGCTCATGCCAGAGCGTGCGTCGAACGACTTTGCGCGCCGACCAGGTTTCCCCAGACAATGTAATCACTCCGGATCGGCGTGTCAGTTCATGCATCTGACTCAGAAGATGCTGGCGGACCCTATCCAGCCGGGCAAACGGATCGTCGGGGAGCTCGCCCTTGGGAAACGCCAATCCGATTCGATCCAGGTACCACAGTTCGGCGTTGGCCACGTGCCTCAGCACACCTCCGATCGGCCATCGCTCGCCGGTGAGCAGCTTGTCGAGTTGTGAAGCGTCGAGACCTTTGACCTCCTCCAACAGATCTGTACGGGTGGCAGCGAGCAACCTCTCAAACTCGGCCGCTTCATCCGTGTCCACAGCCGGCCGATCCGAGGCGAAGAATGCATTGACTTCGTAATCTTCCTCGTACATCCACGAACGGATGACCTCTCCGACCACTAAGGGCGGCGCAGGCGGGGGAACACGCAACCCATGCTGAGTGCACCATTCCAGGTAGGCCTCGACCGCTCGAGGGACGGCCGAGATCGAGCGCTCCCGGTCGAGGTTCGTGGAGAAGCAGCCAGGAAGATCGGGAACATGGGTGATCCACTGCCTGTCCATCTCCTCGGCACAGACCAGGTATGCCACTTCAGGACATCACCTTCCCCCCGTCGACGTTGATCGCCTGCCCCGTGATGTAGGCGGCAGCCGGCGAGCAAAGGAATACCACTACATCGGCTACGTCACTCACCTCACCCAACCGACCCTGAGGGATGTCCGCCAGCCAACGCGCCATCATCTCCGGGTCCTTCCGAAGTGCGGCCGTCATATCCGTAGCGATAACGCCGGGGCAGACAGCGTTGACGCGGATATTATACGCAGCCAGCTCACGCGCCGCCTCACGGGTGAGGCCGATCAAGCCCATCTTGCTCGCGACGTACGCCGATCTGTCTTTCAGACCATGTGCACGACCGGCAATCGAGGCGATGTTGACGATCACCCCGCCACCCCGTGCTGCCATGATCCGCCCGACCGATTGCATCAGCAGAAACGGCCCTTTGAGATTAACCGCCAGGGTTCGGTCCCAGTCCCATTCATCGAGCTCCATCAGCTTCGCATGGGGTTCGACACCGGCATTGTTAACCAGAATGTCCACGCCACCGCATGCCTCAACCACTGCGTCCAGCATTGCCTGTACGGCGATCTTGTTGGCCACGTCCGCCGGGAATGAGGCGGCAGCTCCGCCGGCGGATTGGATCGCCGCCACCGTCTCGTCCAGATTGACCGGTGTCAGATCGTTGGCGGCGACCTGCGCACCTTCCACGGCGAGGGCCGAAGCGATTGCCCGCCCGATGCCCCGGCCTGCGCCGGTGATCAGTGCAACCTTTCCATCAAGTTCGCCCATCGCGTGACCTCGTGCGGATCGGAGAGTCTTCAACCGGGGCAGACTGCGATCGAATCACCTACATTGGCGGCATTGACCTCGAACCCGAGGTAGGGACTCGGGTCGAGTGTGTTCCGGATTTCAAGCTCGTTCTTGAAGCCTCCCTTCCCGTCGTCCTGGACGATCGAGAAGTGCAGGTGCATCCCCGTCGGGTTGTACGGGTCCGCCGAGTAGTTCCCCTGATAGCCGAGGAACGACCCGGCAGAAACAAAGACCTCACTCGTGCCCGGCGGGAAGGCCGGATCGATGAAGGAATTCCCCGCGGGATCTGCCATGTGGGTGTAGTAGGTCCAGATCTGGCGATCAGGTTGCAGCGGGTCGTGCGGGATCCGGATGATGACCGCCGAACGCCAGTCCGGAAGCCGGGTCAGGTATCCGTCATGTGCGGCAACCACGCGTGTCTCCCCCAATCCGTACGGGCCGCTCGGGCCGAAGATGTCGAGCCCTTGATGGCGACGGGCTGGCCGGAAGGAGTCGCCCCAGAAGAACCCGACATACCCGTCGGTGGGGGCGACGAACGGTGCCTCACCGCAGGGTTCTCCGGCTCGGAGGATCCAGTCCGAGTGGGCGAGTGGGTCTTGCCAATACTGACGCAGCCTGACCATTCGGCCGGTGGGTGGGCGAAAGGATCGGTAGGTCAGGTAGCCTCCTACGATCAGTAATACGACGGCCGCCGAGGCACCCAACCCGAGTGGTCGGCTCACGGGTTTTCACCGTTCCCTGGACGAGTTGGTGGCCGGAGGCACCCATCCGACGTCATCAGACCTGGCCAGCCTCTTGTTGATCCCCAAAGTCGACCAGTTCGGCACCACAAGCGCGTACAAGATCATTCGGTATGAGGCGGAGCAGAGCTTGTACTGAACCACCTCCGGCATAGATCACTTGATAATCGAGCACAGTCCGGTCGACAAGCGTCCGGATCCCTCGGAGGTGCCCGAAGGGTGGAAGTGTGCCGACAGGATAGCCCGTCACCGAGAGCACCGTCTCGGGTTCGGCCAGGTGCACCTGCTTACGTCCAACGTTCAACATGCGCCCGATGGCGCGACGATCGACACGCCCCAATCCGTGAGTGACCACGAGCAGAGGCTCTCCACCGACAACGAACAAGAGAGACTTCACGATCTGATCCGGCGAGGTACCGACTGCTGCGGCTGCCGTGCTGACGGTCGGCGTTTCGACCGGCAGGAATACCACCTCAGCCCGTAGCGCATGGATCCGGATGAACTCCTGCAAATCCGATGTGTCAAGCACAGGGTTTGCGTCCGACGCAGGCGTCAGCCGGGCCAAGACAGCGAGGATTCTGATGCCTCGAGCCAAGCCCGGCGTCACCTGGCACGGTCTGTCGGGGCCCGGTCTTCCTCGAGGTGCTCGGCGAAGCAAAGACTGACGAAGTTGGCGGCGACGTCCATCAAGGTCTTGCCGGCCTCCGTTCCCTCCGGCGAGGTCAACGCCCTCTGGAGCGAATCGGCGTCGTCGAAGAAGAGTTCGTGAACCAGGTGCAAATCCGCCGCCCCGGACGGGCCGCCGTGGATCCGGCTCACAGTCACCCGGCGGATCCCCGGCATCTTCTCAGCCCTGGGGACGAACTCGTGGCTCCAGCGCTGCTCGAACCCGTCAACGTCATCCGGCCGGCGGAAAAGCAGCATTAACTTATGCACCGGCCCACCCGCCTTTCCCAAGACACAAGTTGAAGCCAATGCCAGAAATCGGTTGGACGTGACCCATTGGGGCTATTGCCTCCCCCACACGATAGCCTATACTGGCAGTATGATTGTCATTCCGCCTGTGCGGGGGCACTTATGATTCATTTCTCCCCACATGGCCAGGGCTTGCTTGAATACGCATTGCTGATCATTCTTGTTGGTATGGCCGTACTCATTGCCCTGGCAATATTCGGGACCAGCGTAGGGAACCTATTCAGTAACATCGTGTCGAATTTCTGAAGGGTATTCCCGACCGCTAACCCAGACGATGCCTTGCTTAAGGCATGGCGTTGCTTTCGCTCCGCCGGCCGGCGAGGAATTCGTGGATAATGCTTGCCACCTCGTCGGCTGCTCCCGGCCGCGCAACTGAACGCGCGACGGCGACTGCCTTTTCGAGCTCGTCCGGGCTCTGCAACCAGGCATGTACGGCGGCGGCAGTCCTTGCCGGCCCCGGGGCCCACACCCCCACACCTTCCGTCACCACATAGGCCACATTGCCGTCTTCTTGCCCTGGCACGCGGCTATAAAGCACCATCGGCAGCCCGGCGTTCAAGGCCTCAGCGATCGTCCCCGGCCCGGCCTTGGTCACCAGCAACGTCGCCGCCTGCATCATCATCGGCATCCTGCGCTCAAATCCGTAAATGAACGCCGACACCTCCCATTCGACGAGTTCCAACTGGGCCCGCAGCCGCTCATTCCGACCGGTCACTATCGCCAACCCGAAGTGATCACCCGTCCCGGCGATCGCACGGGCAGTGGCATAGAGCGGCCCCATCCCCTCACCGCCCCCCACGAGTAGGACCATCGGCCGGTCATCCGGCCAGCCCAATTCGGCACGGATGGCCCGGCGATCGGCTCCAGGCGTGCAGAAGGGTCTGGCGACCGGAAGACCGATCACCCGGACTTGGTCGGGGCGCATCCCAAACTCAAGAGCCCGCCAGCGGGCAGCCTCGGTCGGGACCAGGCACAGATCCACCTGCCGCTGGTACCACGCAGCGTGTGCCGACACCAAGTCTGTCACCACGACGATGAAAGGCGGGCGCTTGCTGCCCAGGGCCTTGAGCAGCGGCCCGGTTAACAGGGGATGGACCGAGACGATGAGATCCGCCGGCTGCTCTTCAACCAGACGCCGCACGGCAGGTTTGACGTACGGCCAGGTCGCCGTTGTGATTGCCCTCGCACGTCGAGGGCCGTCGAAAGCGTGATAGCCCAGGCTCCAGGCGCGGGGATGCCGGGCCATTTCGGGGTAGGCAGCCGGGACCCGGTTCAGGGGTGGTGGGGCGTAATCCTTGAAGGCGTCGACAGGAATGGATTCATACAGATCGGGATACCGGTCGTTCACGGCCTCGATGATCGCCTCCATCGCGCTCCGATGGCCCCCACCGGTATCCGAGAACAGGAAGAGGATTCGCTTCCGCTCAGGCATCGGTACGAGGATCAGCAGCTTTGGAGACCGTGGCTTTCATTCGACGGGCGACTTCGCGGCGAGGTAGCAAGATGCGCCGTCCACAGCCGAGGCACTTCAGTCCGATGTCGGCACCCAGACGCACGACGACCCAATCGGTACTGCCGCAAGGGTGAGGTTTTCTGAGCCTGAGCACATCGGCCATTTGAAGATCGGGTAGCATCCGGAAACCGTCCGCACGCGGGTTCGCGAGGGATTATACCATTCGGGTGGAATGGTATAATCCGCGAGTCATGCTGAATCTGACCCTACCCGTGTTCATCTCCCGCATTTTCACGCTGGTAGTGGCCTTCACCGTCCACGAATTTGCACACGCATGGACCGCAGATCAGCTTGGAGACGATACTCCGCGCATCAACGGTCGGCTCACGCTCGATCCACGGGTTCACCTCGACATTGTCGGCTCCCTCCTCTTGCTGATCGTTGGCTTCGGATGGGCGAAACCCGTCCCGATCAATCCGTACGCCCTTCAGAGACGCACACCGGCCGGGACCATGCTGGTCTCGGTCGCAGGTCCGTTCTCGAACCTGGTCATGGCGATCCTGGCCAGCCTCCCCTTTCGGGCGGGCTTGCTCGACCCGTTCACGCCCAGCGGGGAGATCCTCCCTTCGGCTTCAAGCCTGCTCCTCGAGTTCATCTTCATCAACATGATCCTGCTCTTCTTCAATCTGGTCCCTCTGGCTCCGCTGGACGGCGAGAAGGTGGCGGAGTACTTCCTGCCGCCGAGCGGACAGGATTTTCTTGCCCGCATCCGGCCTTATGGGCCGATGATCCTGCTTTTTCTACTCTTCCTGACCCCGCGCATGGGGCTTGACGTCTTCAGCTGGCTTGTCGTTGGACCGGCTCGCCAGGTGCTCCAGATGCTGGTCCAATAACCCTCGGCTGTCTGTCCGCTCGAGCCGATTCGTCCATCGTGTCTGATCGAGATCTGCATTCCGCCTCGGACTAATCGCCTCACCTGAGCCACGGTCAGCTCATCACAACCGGTCATAGTCAGGCATGTCCATTCCAACGGCCCTGCACAGATTCGAATCGGAAACCGAGGTGTCGGAATGACAACTGAGATCGTCTTGATTGGCCTCGACCCGGTCGGGGCCTCGATCGGCATGGCGCTGGGCGAGGCCGGGCTGGATGCAGCCCGCACCGGCTACGACTCGGACGGGGCGACCGCTCGCGCCGCCCGCAGCCTGGGTGCGGTTGACCGGTTGGCTTTTCGGCCCGAGAACGCCGCGCGAAAAGCCGACCTGGTCATCCTGAACACTTCCCCGCAGCACGTGCGTGCGCAGATCGAATCCCTGAGTGAAGCGCTCAAGCCCGGCGCAATCCTGCTGGATCTCACCCCGCTTAAGACGGAGACGGCAGCCTGGGCCTTGAGCGTGCTTCCCGAGGAGAGGCACTACATCGGCGGAGCGCCGGTCATCAACCCTCTGCGCCTACACGACAGCCACCAGGAATGGGGGACGCCTCGCTCGGATCTGTTCCGCGGTGGTCTGTTCGCACTGATGATTCCACCCAAGACCTCCGAGAAGGCCATGGATACGGTCCTGGCCCTGGTAAAAGTGCTGGGCGCGACACCCTTCTTCATCGAACCCGCCGAAGTCGATGCCGTCTCAGCGGTTGCCGATGGCCTACCGGCTCTGGTCGGGGCGGCTCTGATGCGAGTGGCGATTGAAGCAGCCGGGTGGCACGAGATCCGGCGGATGGCAGGTCGTCACTTTGCCACGGCGACGTGTGTCGGCGCCCGGCCGGATTCGGCCCGCCTGGCGTCCGTGCTGCGACATAACCGCCAGAACATGCTTGTCAAGCTGGACGATCTCTTGGCAGAACTGCAGGCGTTCCGTATGTTGATTGCCCAGGAGGACGAGGAGGCATTGGCCGAGCGACTGGCCGAGGCATCTGAAGCATTCAACAACTGGAGGGATGATCGCCAGCGGTCGGATTGGGCGCGTGAGGAGAAGATCGGGAAACTCGATTTCCCGAAGATCGGAGTGGCCGAGCGCTTGCTGGGCATCCACCCTCTCGAGAGGAAGGGGAGGAAATAGCACGCGTCAGACCGGGGCAAGATCGGTTAGAGCAGGCTGACAATCATCAACCCCACACCTCCAACAAAGAGGATGGTCCCACCCATCACTACTACAACCCCGATCACGATCCCTTGGCGCTGCTGGCGCTCGCCGTCGGCCGACCAGGGGCCTTGGCGGCCGGCCCAGGGAGTGAGTGAGGGGGGTAAGCCTCCCGTCAATGTGCGAACGCCGTAGACCAGCATCCCCAGCCCACCCAGCAGGAATATCGACGCACAGACGAACTGCGTTGGCAACCACCCCTCCGTTCGGCTCAATAGTTCAGGCGATTCGTTCCGTGTGCAGGTGGGTCCGCTACCGGCCGAGACGTCACGATTCGCCTGCCGTTGCCTCGGGCGTATAATCCCCGCGTGCCCGAGTATTACTGCTACATGATCGAGTGTGCTGATGGCACATTCTACACTGGCTGGACGACAGATCCCGAGCGCCGCCTGCAACAACACAGTTCCGGCCGCGGAGCCCGCTACACCCGGTCGCGCGGACCCCTGCGGCTGGCCTACGTCGAGCCGCAGCCGGACCTCGCAAGCGCCATGCGGCGAGAGCAGGTACTAAAGGCCCTCTCCCGAAAAAGGAAGCTCGCCCTCGCTGCCGGCCAGGCCGAAAACTGAAGTCATCACCCCTCTGAGGACCAGCATGCCCCCAACGACGAAGACCCAGTGGATTGACGATGAGCTGGCCAATTTGCGCCACAGCGGCTTGTTTACCACCATCCGAACGTTGAGCTCCCCCCAAGGGTCATGGTTGCTCGTCGACGGCCGGGAGGTGCTCAACTTTTGCTCGAACAACTACCTCGGTTTGGCCAATCACCCGCGGCTTGTCCTGGCCGCCAAAGAGGCGATCGACCGCTTTGGCGTCGGCCCCGCGGCGGTGCGGACTATCGCCGGGACAATGGAGCTCCACCTCGAGCTGGAGAGAAAACTGGCAGGTTTCAAGGGTGTCGAAGCTGCCATCACATTCCAGTCCGGATTCAATGCAAACCTGGGGACCATCCCAGCCCTGGTGGACAAGGACGACATCATCTATTCCGACGAACTCAACCACGCCAGCATCATCGATGGTTGTCGCCTTGCACGCGCCCAGGTCTTGCGTTACGCGCACCGCGATCCCGAAGATCTGCGTCGTGTGATCCGGGAAAGCCGGACGGAAGCGCATGCTCGTGCGCTCGTGGTTACCGACGGCGTCTTTAGCATGGACGGCGATGTCGCCCCATTGGACGCCCTTTACGAGGTAGCCAGTGAGAACGACTGCCTGTTGATGGTGGACGACGCCCACGGTGAGGGCGTGCTGGGCAGAGGGGGGCGCGGGATTGTCGACCACTACGGTCTGCACGGAAAGGTCGACGTTGAGGTCGGCACCCTTTCGAAGGCCTTCGGCGTCGTGGGCGGTGTTGTCGCCGGGAGCCAAGCGATCGTCGACTGGCTTCGCCAGCGGGCACGCCCGTTCCTGTTCTCTTCGGCGATGACCGTTCCCGATGTTGCCGCGTGCCTGGCCGCAGTCGACCTGCTTGAAGAGTCCGAAGAGCTCGTCAAACGCCTCTGGGAGAACTCAGACTACTTTAAGCGGGAGATGCAGGGGCTAGGGTTCGACACCGGCTTGAGCACGACCCCGATCACACCGATCATGCTCGGGGAGGCCCCGCGGGCTCAGGAGTTCAGCCGGAAACTCTTCGAGGATGGTGTATTCGCCATGGCGATCGGTTTCCCCACTGTCCCGCGAGGCAAGGCCCGACTGCGGGTCATGCTCTCCGCCGCCCACTCGCGCGAGGATCTCGATCGCGGCCTGTCGGCCTTCGAGAAGGTCGGACAGAATCTCGGGGTCATCTAACCCGGCCACCTTGTCTAACGCGAAGAGACGTGCCTGCCTAGCATGGCGGGCACGTCTCTTCGTTCAATCCCTACAGAAGGGGGGAAGATACCCGGGGGTTCACCGCCCATGGGCGACTGAGCTGGGGCACCGGGGGAAAGACCTTGCTGCCCCGGTCCACCACCCCGCTCCACCTATCGTTCGATCAAGCCTCAAACGAACGGATCGTAACCAGGGAGCGTCCCTGCCCAGCAGCAGCTGGGTTGGTCCACGGCGTTGCAGGTGGCCCACTCGGAACAGCGGTGGGCCGCCACTCTCGCCGGCTGGTCGGGGAGGATATCGCTTGGGAAAACCAGCTTCGCCTCGAGGGAAACCTCTTCCCCAAGACGGTCGCACATCCTGCGTTTGATCGGCTCCCAGGAAACCCAAACCATCATCCACCTCCAGGACAGCCAGCGGAGACTACGTTCACTCTATCGTTGCCGCAAGCCGTCGCATAGTGCCAACTGTCACGGTCGGCGGAGATGATCTGCGCTCAATCCGACAGGAGTTGGGGGGATTACAGGTGCCTCCCATGGAGGATGAGACACGGGCGACCCTCCGGGTCACCCGTGTCAGTGTTCCTGCAAAAAAAACTGCCCTGGCAAGGCGGCGATGAGGGCGGGGGCGAAGGAGCGGCGATGTGCGACGGGCCAGGGCGCAAAGATTATACCACAACTTGTGAAGGCCCTCACGAGCGCTTGGTACTTGGCCGATCTCCGCGAGGTGGATCGAGGGTTCGGCTTGGGTTAGAACTGGAACCGGCTTCGAACGCGTACCACTCGCCGAGTGTAGTTCACGACGTACGACTGGAGGCGGTTCTCCAGTTCCTTGAATGTATCAGAAGCGAGGACTCGATCTAGGGTTTCCTGGTCCTGGGCGACGAACGCCGTCAATCGGAGTGGGTATTCTCCGTAAGCCGTGTGCCAGGCCTCGGACATCGTCAAGCCCAGGTGCTCAAGGGTCGGGACGAATTCCCCCAACACGTAGTTGAAATACGACTCCCGGGTCTCGGGCACGGGGTCGAATGTCAAGAGGAGCTTTACCGGCAGTGGTTCACTTTCCATTGCAGCGGTTACCTGACTGAGGATTCATGGTGCGTCGACCTTAAGCCGGGCTGACCCGGCGTGGCCGGCGAGAGTAAAGATCGCCAACAGAGCCGGTTCGTGCCTGACCGGCATCCTTGTACCATACACCGGGGATGGTTGCCCCGCAGCGTGGACAGCTTCCGTCGTCCTGCAAGTGATAGCCGAGGATGACGTAGCCCAACCTCTCGACCAACACCGAGCCGCAGGACGGACAGAAGGTGTGCTCGTAAGGGCCCACCCGCCCCGGCAGATTCCCGGCGTAGACAAAATGCAGCCCGGCCTCGATTCCGATCTCGGCCGCCCGGATCAGCGTCGCCGCCGTAGTATTGTCCGGATCGGTCATCCGGTAATCCTGGTGGAAGGCGGTTACATGCCAGGGAATGTCCGGGGAGACGGACACGAGAAACCTCGCCGCATCCATCAGCTCCTCGGTGCTGTCGTTGAAGCCCGGGATCACCAGAGTGACAACCTCAACCCAGAAGCCCATCTCGTGGGCGAGCCGGATCGTGTCCAGGACGTGCCCCAGGACACCCCCCAGCTGGCGATACTGACGGTCCTGCATCGTTTTCAAGTCGACCTTGTAGCCGCGAACAACAGGCTTCAAGTACTCCAGGACCTCGGGCGTAGCGTTCCCATTGGAGATGTACGCGGCCTCCAAACCGGCCAACCTGGCGGCTTTGAAGACCGTCATCGCCCACTCCGATGTGATCAACGGCTCGTTGTAGGAAGAGCCGACAACTCGTGCCCCCAGTGCCTTCCCATGCTGGACCAATTCACCCGGCGTTATACGCCGAACAAAATCTCCGGACACATCCGAGGCGGGGTCGCGTAATGCCTGCGACGTAACCCAGTTTTGGCAGTAGGAGCAATGGAAGTCACAGCCCAACATGCCGAAGGTCAGCGTGTCAGACCCGGGGTAGAGGTGGAAGAAGGGCTTTTTCTCGGTGGGATCGACCTGGAGCGCCGCCACGTAGCCTGATGGGACTCGCAAGATGCCATCCTGGTTGAAGCGAACCTTGCAAATCCCGCGTTTACCAGGCTTGATCAGACAGCGGTGACCGCATGCGTAACACCGAAGGGAATCGCCTTCGAGCCTCTCATACAGCTCCCCTTCGACGGTCATCGAGTCCAGAACTTCTTCGAGGCTATTCATCCTAATCCACTCCATATTATACCGCGACCCCCGATCGGCCGCCGTGAGCCGTCGGTCTCGGACTCACGCTTCAGTCATCTCCGAAATCAGCCCCACAGCCCCAGCTTGCATGGTGACGCTCTGGGCGGCCACGGTACAATTGCCGCATGCTGACAGTAGCCATCCAGGCTGGCGGTCAGTCTCTCCGAATGGGGCGCGACAAGGGCCTCATCCTGCTTCGGGGGCAGCCCATGATCCGTCACATTCTCGATCGGGTGGCGGATCTCGGGGATGAGGTCCTGGTCACCACGAACCACCCGGAGGACTATGCCTTCCTGGGAGTCCGGCTGGCCCCGGACGAGAAGCCCGGTGGTGGAGCGTTGAGCGGTTTGCGGACGGCGCTGCTGGCAGCGCGCGGTGACAAGGTGCTGGTCCTGGGCTGCGACATGCCTTTCGTCAGCCGCCCGCTCCTCTCCCACATGATCGAACTCTCGTCTCAAGCCGACCTCGTCGTTCCTAAGGCGGGAGGCTACTACGAACCCATGCACGCGGTTTACGATCGGCGCTGCCTGGCTGAAATCGAAGCCTCGCTTGAGGCGGGCGACATGAAGATGACCAGCTTCTTCCCCCGGGTACACCTCCTGGTCGTTGAGGATCATGACCTCGACCGGCTGGATCCTGCGCGCTTGAGTTTCTTCAACATCAACACCCCCGAGGATCTGGCTCAGGCGGAGCGCATGTTGAGTGAAGCCTAAGGCAGGCCTGATCTCCGAGTTGCGGCCTGAGGCCTGATCCCTCCGAGGACCTCCTCGCTGAATCGACTGTAGAATGGACACTGTCGCTGGTTTGACCGATCCCGGGTGGGGGAACCCGCCCATCTCGCCTCACCGCGCGGCTCAAAGCGCGATGCCCGCGGAGACCTTCTGCCCGGCCAGGCAGATCCCCATGTCAAGGAGACCCCATGCCTCTTGATCCGGGTTCGACACGATCCCTGTTCCCGGCACTCTCCCGCCAGGCCGTCTTCTTCGACAACCCTGGGGGAACGCAGGTCCCACGGCAAGTGATCAACCGGATGGTCGAGTACCTCCAGACGATAAACGCCAATCATGGAGGAGCGTTCCAAACAAGCGCGGCCTCCGACCAGGTGCTGGACGAGGCCCATCAGGCCGTGGCCGACTTCCTCAACGCCGAGCACGCGCAGGAGATCATCTTCGGTCCCAACATGACGACACTGACCTTGAGTTTGAGTCGGGCGCTTGCCAGGAACTTCGAGGCCGGAGATGAGATCGTGGTCACCCGCCTGGATCACGACGCCAATATCTCGCCCTGGCTCCTCTCCGCCGAAGACCGGGGCTGCAAAGTGCGCTGGCTCGATTTCGATGTCGAGGATTGCACCTTGCAGATCGAACGTCTGCCTGAGTTGTTGAATGAGCGCACGCGCCTGGTCGCGGTTGGATACGCCTCCAACGCAGTGGGCACGATCAACCCGATCGCCGAAATCGTCCGCCTGGCCCACGAGGCGGGAGCGATGTGCTTTGTCGACGCCGTCCAATACGCTCCGCACGGCCCGATTGACGTTCAAGAATTGGACTGCGATTTCCTTGTCGTCTCGGCCTACAAGTTCTTCGGACCGCACGTCGGTGCGCTCTACGGCAAATTGGAGCTTCTCGATAAACTGCGAGCCTACAAGGTCCGCCCGGCGCCGAATGACCCTCCCGGAAAGTTCGAGACCGGCACACAGAATCACGAGGGCATGGCGGGGACCCTGGGCGCGATCGAGTATCTGGCGAAGCTCGGACAGGACCATGGCGCCGAGTACCTCCAGAGCCTCACTCCGCGGTTCAGTGGTCGCCGATTGCAGCTCAAAGCTGCCATGGCGACGATCCGCGCTTACGAGGAGAGTCTCAGTCGCGAGCTCATCCGCACCATCCAAGCCACGCCGGGGACAACCATCTGGGGGATCACAGAAGAGAAGGGTCTTTCATGGCGGGTGCCGACGGTTTCCTTCACTCACGTGTCAAGCACACCGCGACGAGTCGCTGAATTCCTAGGCCAGCAGGGCTTCTACGTCTGGGATGGCAACTACTACGCCCTTGCCGTCACCGAACGCCTAGGGTTGGAAGAACACGGAGGCATGGTGCGTGTGGGAGCTGTTCACTACAACACAGTCGATGAGGTCAAACGCCTGGGGGAGGTTCTCGAGAGATTGGTCTGAAAGGGGTGGGCCTGATAGGCCTTCATCATCCTCTTGCTGACTCTTCCGGACATAGGCCGAGCATCCCCACAAGGGGGGCCGCCTACTCTGTCCGTTGAGGCACACCTCCACAATACCCCGCCACGAGGGAGACTCTCCATGTACCCATAGCTCGTTTTCGTGCATCTGCTCGGACTATTCGGTTTCTTGTTGGCCCACGGTGCGGATGTGGAGAGGGATCCATGGTGACGACCAGTACTTGGCGAGTGGCTGTAAGGGGCGCAGGCGCGACCGTCGTTACTCTCTTTGGGGGTACTTTGGCGGGGGTCGTTCTGGGGGAGATCGTCTTCGACCTCATGCCTGGGCATAGCCTCGAGGCTCCCCGACCTTTGAACATCGCGCTGGCAGCGATCCCGGCGATCGCCGGGCTGTTGGCGGGCAGCGCCACGTGGGGAATCCTGATGGGGCGGCTGGCCAGATTCGGGAACAGTCGGCGTATGGCAGTCGCCGGCATACTGGGCTTTGTTCCGATCACGATTGGGCTCGCGATGGCGCTGCTCAATCTCGAGCCGATCGCCGTGGAAAGACTCGGGGCACAGCTGCCTGTCCACAGGGTCTTCACTCTCTTCTTCGTTCCCACGGCATTCCTGGTGGGCGGAGCCAGCGCCTGGGCGATCGGAATAGGCTTGAATGACGGGACACAGGCTTGGCGCATGGCCGTGCGGGTCGGGCTCGCATCGGCGGCAGCCTTCCTCGTGATCAACCTGGCGATGGAGGCCGCTGGCTGGGTCGTCGGTGCGCCCAGGGCAGCAGATCGATTTACTATGTTGACCGTGATGTTCGCCGGGATGATCGGCGCGGCCTTGACCGGAGGGTCTGTGCTTGGGTGGATGTTGGCTAAGCGGCCCCCTACGGTGTGATCGAAATCCCGATTTGGCCCGCCTCCTTGCCTTAAAGCACAGGCAGACATCCAGGTGAGGGGGGCACCCAGACGTCTGACTGTGTCCTTTAGTATACGAAAAACCCAGGTCCCGTCAAGGGTGGCCCTCTCTTGTGCACGCCGGAACAATCCCTAGCACAACGTTCAATGTGACGGATATCATCCAAATTGGGACGGATGCCACTTAGGTCGCTCCTTCGGCGACACTAAACTGAGGCAATTCTCTGGAGAGACTCTCCTTTGGTAGACGCGGACATCGTTGCATCCCTCCCCATATTCCAGAGTGGACTACGGGTGGACGAGATCGAGCTCCTGGCCTCCCGTTTCTACGAAGAGACCGTGCTGGCGGGATCGGTCCTGTTTCCCCAGGGCGCACGGGCCGACAAGCTCTATGTCGTGCTCTCCGGACGGCTTGCGATTCGTTTCAAGCCTTACGATGGCGAGATCCTGACGGTGTCCGAGATTACGGTCGGGGGAGTCCTCGGATGGTCGGCTGCGCTCGGGCGACGGACGTACACCTCCTCGGCAGTGGCCCTTGAGGATTCGCGCTTGTTGAGCATCCGTGGCCAGGTCTTGCGGCGGCTATGCGAGACGCATCCCAAGACCGGCGTCGTGATCCTCGAACGTCTGGCAGAGGTCATCGCCGAACGGCTTCG
>Ga0299915_10000387_pt1 | contig 33637 bp, 53 predicted proteins | sample RVTome_13_FD_200263 | JGI IMG/M metagenome (GOLD analysis project Ga0299915, IMG submission 200263) | Soil microbial communities from uranium-contaminated site in the Upper Colorado River Basin, Wyoming, United States - RVT92D227 (version 2) ...
CGTTGCCATATAGTTTGTGCGCCACAGAACACAGAGTATCAGACAACTCTCTCAGTTCCTCATCGTGGCCATGTTCTCTGGATAATTCCTTTATCATCCTCACCACGATTTGCAATGATTGAAATGAAACCTTAACCGCCTCATCTGCGCGGAATTGGCGCTTTTCATTTTCACTCAGCACAATCTCAATATCGCCTATTTCACACCTCCCGCCCGATCAAGACTCTCGATAGCGTGAGTTAGACGATATAACTGTTGTGTGTTTGCATCAAGCGCCCGCGTAGTATTCTCATTCATCGCCTCGATTGCGCGCGTGTTACTCGCAATATATTTTGTGTTCTCTGCGTAGGCTACTATGAATTTATCGTATACGTTAATTTGCTCTTGACGCTGCGCCTTGCGTTCATCGAAAAATGACTTGAGCGCCTGCGGGCCAAGTTTGGTCGAGACGATATACGAAATTAACAATATGATCGTCACCCACGGACCATACTGCCCGACAGAGGCAAGGAACTGAGTCTCAGACATGTAGCAAAACGAGCCGCTAGAGTTTAGCGGCTCGCGCGGCCTTGACGGCATTCACAACCGGCTCGACGCCGAACAGCAGGAACGCGACGAGTACAATCGCACCGTTGACAATCAAGCCTGCCTGTGGGTCAACTTTGAGATAGGTCAGTAGCATATTGATTAAGCCAGTGAACATCATCGTGGTTCGCGGATCCTTCAATCTATCGGTCATAGTAGTAACCTCCCATAGGTGGAAAGCGGCACAACATACACAAGAATCATACACCCGAAATGGCTTGCGTGTCAATCAGGTAGGAGCGTAACAAAAGCGTAACAATCAAACGAACCTCCGCACCAAATCCGGCGCGACCTCCGCCAACAGTTGCCGCGTCCGCTCAAGCTCATCCTGTGCAGCGCTCGCGGCCCGTATCAGGCTGAGCGCCATCTCGTTCGTAAGAGCAAGCGGGCCGGCTGCCTCGGCAATGTGAATGATTGTGCGGTAGCGCTTGATCTGCGATTCTGGGGCTAGGGCGGAATATGCCGTCATAGTAATCCCGCTTTTTCAGATGCGTAAAGTCCATCCAATTTTCTGAGTTGGACCATGTCCGCCTTATTGATAGCCTGCAACCAAATTGATTTTACTTTTTCACGGCTTACATCCATGAGAGATAACGGCTCGCGATCAAGAATTTTATACGGCCACGCCATCCAGTTCGAATCGAGCAACGTGACCCAATATTCGCGGTCCTGGCGCGTCTTGTTTCCCAACCATCGGCGCCAGCGGGTTCTAAATGATTCTATAGTGTCAATCGTTGCGCCTGTCATCATGGCACAATCCTAATCATGCCAATTCTCAATTCCGTTTTACGATAGCGCCACGCGGTTACGGTCTCGCCTGGGTGCGCATCTGCCCATCTCTGGCAAGCATCTACTCCATCACGCCCATCCCATCGCACGATACCCATTGATGTCATAAGTTCAAACATTCTTCACCGCCTTTCGCTTCTTGTCCGGCGCTTCCACGCCCAGCCAGAAATGGCACGGCGCAACCGTCTTGAGTGGCAGCACGGTGACACCGCCAATGATGACGCTCTTGCCATCCGCCAGCATCGATGGGTGAACGTAGCACACGGTAGCCGCCTCGCCGTATTTTTGCTGGTAGCGCTGCGCGGCGAATTTTACCTTGTCGGCAAACGCGCGCTTGGAGGTATCGAGCCACAAAAGCCCTTGCTCAATCATTCGAATCGCCTCATCTCAACCCCGGCCGCATACTCAGCCGGATAGTTTACCTTGAACCACGCTTCCGCCTCGGCATCAGATTCAAATAGCAGGCGCCGCCCGATCTGGCGTTTGCCGTCTCGCGTCCAGAATTCATACGGCCACGCGAATGCGCCAATTATAATGGCGCGGTCTACAGATTCTATCATGCTTTCCCCCTATTGAATTCAGACGCGGCACGATTCCACTCTGCCAGCCTTTTGCGCTCCTGGTGTTCGCGCGATTTGCGCGCCGTGGCTGCCTTCGGCGGCGCATCTTGAATGTTGCGGCAACGCAGGCAAACATGTAGCGCGGTTGCGGTATCGCCCGCAATCCATTCACCATCACACACGCGCGGCCACGGCTTGTATCCATGCGCTGCCTGAGACATGACGCACAGCGCAGAGACGCCATCTGCCGAGAGAATATGTGAGACATTTTCTCGGTGGTTCGGGCGACTAACTGGATTGAGATATCTCATCGTGACGCCTCGCGTTTCTGTTCAAACCATGCCGTGATTTTTTCAATCTCAGAAATAACACGCAGGACAGATTCAAGAAGTGATGCGCCATATTGCTTCGGGTAGCATTGCGCCGACTCTCTCACCCACTGAGCCGCCCTGCATCCAGCATCCTGGCACGTCACGAAATTGCCATCATGCTCTGCGATGTGCCGCTCGTAAGCGGCGGCTATGATTCGTTCATCCTGTAGTGTCATCTCGGAAACTCCTTGTATTCCACTCCATCAAGCAAATCAGAGCCGTGATGCAATCCGCCCATCTGCTTGAAAAAGAATGGCACATTTGCCGACTTGCATTGCTCGCGGATTGACCGCGCCCAGTCTGGATTCATCGGGCGATAATGTGGGCCGGATTCACCGCCGACGATGACCCAGTCAATTAGAGATGTGATTTTGCCAAAATCATGGACCCTAAACGGTAACATTGGATGGTTGTTTGCCCCAATGGTTAGATTCAATTCTTCAAGCAACGGCTCGCACGACAGGAACCGAACCGCCGCAGGTGTTTGTAGTAAAAGCGGGATACGTTCATCCGCCGCTTTTTGATTCTCGACTGAGACGCCAAGCCAAATATTCGGAGCAAAATCAAAATGAGTTGATGGATATTGCATCATAAAATCTCTCATGCGTCGCGGTCGCTTTGTCAGAATCATAAACGTATGTTGCCTTGCTTGACGCATGATACGATATGCGCGTAAAATAAATTCACTGGGTACATCGTCGTGAAACAGGTCACTCATGCTGTTGACGAAAATCCTCGCAGGCTTGCGCCAGTGAAGCGGGATGTCAAGCGCGTCCTCGTGACACGTCACGGCGAATCCGTTTTTGTAGTGCGGCTGGCCCATCGCCTGCAAGCGGGTTGCCATGCGTCGAGCGTAGCAATGCACGCAACCGGCAGAAACTTCTGTGCAACCTGTGATGGGATTCCAAACCTTGCCAGGCGTGACAGTTCCGTCTCTGTTTACTGTTGCCGTCCAAGAAATTTTAGTGTTCGCCATCTCGCGTCATCTCCTCTCGTTCTTCCGGCGTCGCCGGGGCTACGGCGACGATTTCAACATTCGCCTTGCGGTGTTCCTCGCAGTGCCACATGTCACCACGCTTGAATGGGCTTCGCCCGAATGTCGCCAATCGGCACAGGCACGCCAACGTGATGCGCTGGAAGTGCCAAATACCAGGCAGGCTATTGAGTAGTGTCATCTCAGCAACCGCCTGATATCCTTGTCGCGATTCTGCATGATGACGTTACGCCCATCACTCAGCCGGCTATAAATCCACTGGCTCAACATCTCCGGCGATTCGTTCATGGCTATCACCGTGCCAGCCTTGCCGTCAAGCCCCAATCGGTAGCGCCTATCAAGAATGTCCGTCTCAAATTCATTCACCCAGTCCGTGTGTTTTACCTTGTCCATTTCGTCAATGGCAAGCACACGCACGGTTGCGACTCGATCCTTGCGCGTGATGACAGAATCTCCCTGGTGATTGTACGCATCCCGAACCCAGTCTAGCAACTGAGCGAATGTGACGTACATGGCGGGTATGCCGTTGCCGATGCAGGCGTTGACGATTGACTGCAAAATCATCGTCTTGGCATTCCCGCATGTCCCCCAGACGGTGAACATGCCGACTGGTAACGCGATAAACTGCCGTGCATGGGTGACGATGCGCGTCGTGTCTGGCCTGCCGTGCAAATCTATCTTGTCGAGGTTCATCTGCAATTCACCCATCGTCAAATTGCACGCATCGCGCAGGCGGGCAGAGATTGCCTCGGCTTGGCATTCGCACGCAATCATTTTGCCGAATTGCGGATGTCCAACTGGAAGGTTTGGTGCATACCACCAGCCAGTTCCAGAGCATAATTCGCACATGCTATTTTCCATTGCGAGCGTTGATCCTGGCCGCGCACGCGAGGGTAGCTGCATCGTCGCTAGAATCTGGCCGATTGACTGCATTGGGTTTCCTTCCATTGCCGTTGCGCTTGACGCATCCCTGCAACCATCCCAAAAGTTTTCCCCTATCCGTAATGTCCCGTTGCATCGCTGAATCTAGCACGTTCTCAACCGTGCTCCCCAGGGCCATGAATGCCGTGAGGTATGCGTCACGCTGAGCCGCGTTAGCATAAAATTCTGGAGGGCGATAACCTTTGCTCTCGTAAACTGCCCGTAGCTTTTGCGCCATAAGCGCCCCTTGCGGTGATATATCGAACCGCAGTTTACTTTTGTCGGGTTTGGCTGTTTTGGGTTTTGCAGGCGCGGGAGCGCCGATAACTTCAGTTTCATGGTCCGTTTCAGTTTCATGGTCCGTATCTGTATCTGTATCTGTAGGGCCAAGCGCTAATAGGGTACTAATAGGGTATTGATTCAGGTACAGGTTTTTCACCTTGCAGTCTGGTATTTCGTCCAAGTCCTTGAGGATACGGGGCAGCACCTTCGGGCTTGCCTCATTCTTTGCTTGGTATTTTCTCATGCGCCGAATCCAGACTATCTCATTCTCGTATTCGATCTTACCCGATAAAACAAATTGAGCCAGAAGCGTTGACACACGCTCTTGGCTCATTCCTGTTTCAAATGCGGCGATTCGGATTGGCAGATGATAGATTCCCGTCAATGACGCGGCATTATTTGTTATGAGGTAAACCCACAAAAGCTTGCCGTCAACGTCAAGCTCGGCATACCACGAATCCCGCCACATCTTTGAGTGTATTGTTCTGAATTCTGCCATGCTTGCCCCGATCTATAGCGCAGGTACGTTCATCAAAATTTCACAGTCGCAGAATCCGCCGCGTGTCTCAAAGTATGCCAGCGACGTTTCGACATCCATACCCATGAAGGCAAGGACTTGGCGCGCGCCTGGCTTGAGAATCGAACAGTTGCACACGCGGGCGAAAGCGTCAAGTAAATCGGTAAACTCTTTCCAGCGTGGATGCTTCGGGGTCATGGTCAAGTTACTCATGTTTTGCTCCATTCTTTGCCAGTGAAATACCAAGCCTCATCATAATGGCTATGATGTGGCAACATGTGCCATTCTTTTTTGAGTTCTCGCACGAGCAAATAAGCTTGCCGCGCTCATGTGTTACATACCTCTCAATATGAACGCCATGTACAAGCCAGCCATCATCAAGATTATCCACATGAAGCTTCCTTGCCGTGGCGCGCATCTTATCACTTCCGATCAACAAGACAGACGGCGTATTATTTGTTACGGGGTATTTTACTGCCGAGGATTCTTTTAGAATCTTTGCGCGCATAGTCGGCGGGCAATTCAGCATGATATACTCAAGTTGTCTCTGCGCTTTTTCTAATTCTGACCTTTCGCCATCAAGTGCCCTGGTGTAGTTTTTGTTGTTTCGATTCTCTAGGCGATTCTGCATCTTTCTGATTGACTTCATTTTGTCAATCATATAATGAACGAGATACTTTGCCTTTGCGCCTGAGATTCTTGCGCCGTTGCTGGATGCGATTGAGGACAGAACTGACTGTACTTCCGATGGGCTTGATACTTCATAAAGTGCAATGCTTGCTTTCTCGCACAATTCGCGTTTCTTGCTATCTCGTGCAAGCTGCTTTTCGAACTGGCGATACGAGCCGTGAAAGTATGGGGTATAAACATAGTGCTGCCGTCCCTGTACCTCGATAGCACAATTCAGGTCTGGCATGAATAGGTCAAGCTCCATCCTGAATCCTTCAGGGGACAGCAACCAATCGGGGCGATAGTTCTCAAGTAGTTTGTACTTTCCGAACTTGTTTATGATCTCGCGTTTTACTTTGTCTTGTAGATTTGACATGGAAACAAAAACGCCTTTTGTACTCAGTGAAAGGGCGGCTTATCGGGCACGACTCAGAACAACGCTGATGAGACGTTGCTTCAAGCCGCCTTTTCACTGGTTGCAAAAGGCGTTCTATCTCGTGCCCTAATTGTTAATCGGTTGCTCATCACGCATCCGAGGCTTTCACTTCGCAGACGGTAGCCAGCCGTCCACAATTATTCTACACCCGAAACCGCTTTTTTGTCAAGTGGGTCTGTCCGGGTCATCGAAATAAGAAATTTCTTGACTGCCGCTCTGCTCCAGCCGCCGCCATTACTCCCGTCCTCAAGTTCAAGGACGAGCCGCGTGGCCTTATCGCCATTGCCATTTGAAAATAGATATTCTACAATTTCGTCGGAAAGTTTTTTGTCCATTTCATCCCCTTTTCATTCCGCGCTGGTGTTATCGGGCGATTCAACGAATGACAGAGCGGGCAGGCTGTTGCGCTCACGGCATTGCCCGAAACTAGCCGATCATTCGCGCAACTGACTGAGCGGGCGGGGGATCATCCCAACTTTTCGACTTTATTGCACGTCGCCGCCCGCGTTCGTCCATTCAGTTGTAAGGGGGTTGCGCTCCTACACGGCTTCACCGTTTAGCCCACGCGGGGCGGATGCTCACCTCGGAGCGCAACCTACACCAGAATACTACAATGAATCGCGTCAAGAGTCAATCCCACCATGGCACTAGATTTGCTCTAGGTACTCATGAATATCTATTCACAGTCCCGCCCTGGGTGTCGAACCCTGCCCAATCGTTCGAGCGCCCACCGGCAGGGCGGGCGGGGAGACTACTTGCTTGACGATGACGTACTCGATCCAGTTCCGAACATGGATCGCACGAGCAGGCACAATCCGAGCGATTGCCAAAATGAAATGACTGGAAGCCCAAAAATAACGGGCATGAGCCAGTTCCATAGCAGCATCGTCGGAAATGCGAGTAGAAGCGCTAATGCGATTGCGAATGCGAAAAACATCATGAGAGCAAATATGATTTTCATTTCAATCCCTTCTTTGTGGCATGATACCGCCTCAGCAGCCCATTCGTCCAGCACCGCTGGCACAGATTCGTGTATGTGATGAAGCGCATGATTCGACCGCAACGACGGCAAGTCACTCGCATAAAAATTGTATTTTGGATGAGCACACTCATTTCCTGCCTCCTCTCTGCAATCTGCGCGCGCTGGCCCACCGCCCATAGGCGGGCTGCCCCATCGTCATCAGCCGATCAAGCTCCAGAATGAATTCCACCATCCCGCGTGCCGATGCTGCGCTACGTGTGCCGCCCGCTTTTTCAATCAGTCTATCGCGCCACTGGAAGGCGACACCTTCGACGGTTTGGCCAAGTTCGCGCAGGTGTTTGTCCTTGTCAGTCGCCAGGGTTGACGATAGAGTGGTATCGGTTAGCGATGTCATTTTGCCGCCTTCCGCGTCGGTCGCAACTCAGACGGGAAGAACTCGATATTCCACACTGGATCGCGATTGCGATTCTCATCAAGCAGTACCCACCGGCGTTTTCCAATTCCAGTACGCCCAGTGATGACACCGAGCTTGCCGTTGTACTGCGATTTTGGAGAAACGATTTTGACGCGAGTACCGATTTTCATTTTGCATCATCCCCGATCAGGGCGCGTAGACATTGCTCGAATGTGCCAGCCACGATCAAATGCCACCGCTCGTATTTGCGGTATGCGCCCCAGGTTTCCCATCTATAGCGAAACGACATGTGGCGTTTTTCATCCCAGCTACAGATGAATAATTTGTTGTCCATCATGGCTCTGTGAATTGCAGCGGCCTCGTTTTCGTTCATCCCGCGCACCTCACAGCCACGAACACGGCGACGGCGCATACCAGCACAAAGATTTCACGATAGGTCAATGGGCGGGTCATGCTTCGCCTGCACCAAACTTGCGTGAAAGTTCCACTTCGTCTTGAAATCTGTCATAGGTCTGGATACAATACGGCGCACTATCGCCCACGCATTCCTGATAGATGTCTCCTGGCTTGATCTCGTGTTCGACGAGTTGAAGAACCGCGCTATACCCTGCATCGGCAAGAATCATGATGCCGTCGCGCTTGACATCATGCAATACAAGCCCATCTGCGTCCTTGCCTTTTTCAATCATCGTGTAGATAGACATTTTCTCTTTTCCTTCTCCGCCTCGACTCGCTCAACTAGGAGTTTGCCGAGGCGGATGATTTCGTCATCGCTCATGTCGGTCGTGATGTGCGCGACTTTGGCGCTAGGCGCAAGTTTTCGCATTTCGTCCTGGAGCGCCAGGTAGCGTTTCACGAGCGTCTCACGGCTGGCGGGTGACATTACTTCGCCACGTAATTCGCCAGCGCCACCTTGACCTGTTCGGCGTTGGCCTCGGTGACTTCGGCGAAATTCAGTTTGGCAACGCGGCTCAGAATGTGGTACATGTTTGCCAGGTCCCCGTCTCCTTTCGCGTACTTGGCCGCGAGTGCGTTGTTTTTCACCCACTCGTTGCACCAGTTAACGAATGGCTGGTACTTGAGCTTCGCATTTGACGCTCCAATGCCATCCGGCCTGACCGGTTCTGGTGCTTGTGGCACGACGGGCATGTGGTCAGGCTGGTACGGGATTTCTTCGATGTTGTCCATGTTGATTACTGGGCTTGGCTCGAATTCTCCCATGCGCGTACTGCCGGCCTGCGCCACAAGGTCGCCGTCGCCCTGGTCGCCGCGCATGGACTTGGATGCGGCTTGCATCCGCGCCTGTACTTCGGCGGCTGTCGCCGCCTTCTTTGAAATTTCTGCGGCGGCCCGTTCCTCAAGTTCGCTTTCGGTGTAGTCAATCTCACCAATGTCGCCGGAGAAAAACTCTGATGCGTTCACGGCCAAGACGGTTGAACCGACAAAGGCGCGTTTTTCCGCCATTTTCTGAATGGTGTTTACCAGGTCGTGAATGTCGGGATTCTTGATCTGCCCGACGGATTGTTCGGTGATGCGCTTGTCATCCGCTGTGAACTTGGCGTTGCATCCGCCCTTCTTGGCGAAGCACAGCCAACCACCGCCGTACTCAGCCTTCCCTTTGATGATTGCCGCCTTTCCACAGATTGGACACTTGCGCTCACCCTGGCGATATCTGTACTTCTTTTCCCATGAGGAGCAAGAACCCTCAGACTCCCCGATGAAAATTCCGCCATGCCGCAATTCGCACCGATAGGAAAACCAAAAGAACGGTTCGCCATCGTGTTCGCGCCCAGTCCAGTCCATGACTTGATCTACTGGAATGAGCCGCCACGACAAACCGAACAGGGTACAAAGTTTTTCAGCGCCTGGCTTGTAGAGCGTCCTCTTTTCGGTGCCGGGGATAATGCCGTAATCAGTGCCATCCTTCATCGCCGCTATCACGAATCTCACAATGGTATTCCGGCGTTCCACCGCCTGCGCCGGTGTCAAGCTGGGCATTGATTCAATAATTGATTGTTCCATGATTGCATTCTCCCTTTCGGTTGGGCGGCTCGGCCCCCATAGTCGAGCCGCCCAGGTTTACCGTTCCTCGCTAGTGCCGCGTTGCACATCTGCCAGCGAACCCCGCTGGTGGAGTGGTTGCCCGTTCGTCACCTCCTAGAGAGGATTTGAGCCAACACTAAAGCGGCTTGCTATTCGAGTTCATAAACTCGATAATACGCCTGGCGTCATTGCCGGAAAACTTGGATGCGGATTGTTCCTCACCATTCTGAGCAGCAAAGTAAATTTCGATTTTTCCGCCGTCCATAACAATGACCTCAGTCACCAAGTCAAAATTGATGTAGTTATTTGGCGTTACTTTCACGAACTTCGACATGTTATGCCTCCCCATGCAAAATATGCTCATCGCTCATCCCGACAATCGGTGCTGTATGCTCGCAAGCACCGACCTCACAATAGCACATCGGGCAGCGCGCGACCGGCTGAATCTGCGGAGCGGGCTTGGCGTATGCGCGGATGATTGCCTGAGCAATCGTGCTATCCACGCATCCTGTGGGGCAATGATTCCATTCATTCAACGCCCGCCCGCATACGCTGCAAAATCGTGTATGTTCGATGTAACTCTTTGTGCCGGTGATCTTGCAAAATCCGCACTCGTAAATCCATTGCTCATACGGGCCGTCTTGCGATGCGACAATCACCCTGCAATGCACCATTGAGCAAACTGGGCAGAAAAACGAGTTGACGCTGCGGGTGTGGATGGCGTCAAGTTGCTCCTGCGTGTAGGCAGGGTCAATCATTTGATTATTCGGGATGATCTTGGACGGCTCATATTGGCTAGGCATATTGCTCCTACGGCTCAATCGGCAAAATGTGCAGGTCATACAGTCGTTCATACGCATTGCACATTTTTGAGTAGAGCTTTTTATCATTCGGGGACAGATTGCACTCATCGCGCAATCGTTCGTATTCTGCCACGGCCTGCTCATTGTCGTCAGATTGGCATGTCATGCTTTCATCTGGTACGATTGTCGAGATGTTGCGTCTCATTTTCGTCTCCCTCTCTGAATCTGGCTATAGCATAGCACAAATCAGGCCGAGTGTAGACTGACAAATGTCATGCCTTTTATATGACATCCGTCACTTTCGTAATAATGAAAACTAGCATATTCTATAATAGGCTTTGCGGTCACGGGCGGCTCGAAAGGGCCAATTCGCATGCCACAAAGCCCACTCTATGAGGTAGAAATGCCAATCAAAGAAGTTATGCAGATGCGCAGAGAAATTGCGCTAAAAATGAAGGTAGACGGAAAGACCTATCTTGAAATAGGAAATGAGCTAGGAATTTCAAGGAGATGTGCCGCGTATCTTCTGGCTCCAACAGAGTCAGAAAGAAAAGAACTTGAGGATAGGACAAACGGAACCTGCGCCTTGTGTGGCAAGAAGAAGAGAAGCATGATAGCACACCATGACGATTACAAAAACGGTTGCAGAAGAATACTCTGCCGATCATGCCACATGAAAGTACACGGAGAACTACATACACCAAGAAATTATTACTCAAGATACTTGGTGAAATCTCAGGCCGTAAAAGTCAGGCGCGTTTCTGTAGTGATGCCGGATGATATGATTTCTTGGCTACAGGGAATGTGCAAAGACAAAGAGAGGGTATCGGACAAGGTCTTTGCGATACTAGATAGCGCAAGGCAATTGCATGAAAAGTTACAGCCAAGCTAAAAACGCTTACAATCTGTAATTATTGCGTTCATCTTCATTGAGTTTTTAGCTGGATAGTTACGATGCTGTAACCCACTTCTGGCACGATTCGGTGTAGAATTGTACGCAAATGGAGGCAGAGATGAGACTTGTGTGGAAACGGAGATATATAGCAATAGCAAACACCGCTGAAACTACCCAAAGTTTCGGAAACCTACTATCATATTCTTATCGTGGTGAAGTGGATAAATCGAATGATGGTAGATGGAATGCGTGGGTGTTTTGCTCGAATAAGTCAGATACAGTATTTTGCCTCGGACTGAAAAGCAAGGCAACTGCGAAGGCGTGGGTTCGGCGCGAACTTAGTAAGGTTGGTGTGTAATCCAGTCGCCTCACCTCGCTCGCTTGCGCGCACGTTCAAGGCGGCCAATCCGCAACGGCGCAAGCAGTGAGGGGCGACAGCGACAGGAGAACTATGAGCGAAACACTTGAGGAACGATTGAGGGTACACGCGAATTATGGGCTAATGGTCACCCTATATTCCAGCGACATTATTGAGTTGCTGGATGCGCGCGACAAAATCATCGCAGAGCAACGCGCGGCGATTGACGAAATGCGCGCATCGGATCGTGCATTTCGATGTTCGCTGTTTGATCCGCACGATGACAATGATGCGATTGAGTTGATCCTGCTCCGCCGCGCCAACGCCGCGCAGGACAGCGTGCTGCGCCGGATGCAACAGCAGATTTTTGCATACCGCAGAACCATCAAGGGATTGTGCGGGAGACTTGGCGCAAAACGAATCTCGCACGATAACATGCTAAAATTCGCAGCAGATTGCATAGTCGTCATCCTCGATCTGAAAACAGAACTTGTCACCCTGCGCTCAAAGATTTCAATCTCACTACAACGCAGAATGAGTTTGTTGGACGATCTCACAAAGTCGGAGTTGCTCGTCGAGGGATTGCGATTGGAACTTGATGCCCTGCGCGCCGAGAATGCCGCGCTTCGTGCCGAGAATACCATGCTAGGCACTGCGATTATCGAGCGCGGTTTGCGGCGATTGGAATGAGCCACCCTGCCGGAAAACGCCGCCACGTGTTTCGTCCGCCCGGCTACAGCCTGGGCGAGATGAACGACGATCTTGAGGTGCGCGCCAGAAACAAAGCAGAGATTGCTCGGCTGGCAGGCGCAAAGTTTTTTGAGTATCGCGGCTTTTTGTTCGTCCGGGTTCGCGGCGGCAAATTCTGCGAATGGACACGGGCAAAGCCCAGAGAAATCGGGAGGGATTGACATGAAAGAAATCTTGTTCTACAGAAAAGAATCAAAAATCGATTACAGGCTCCCCGATGACGGAGTCGTTACTGCCGAAACATTGCAAGTCGGCGCTCTATTGCGAATCGCCGACTCTATGGAAATTGTCGCGCAGGATTACAGGCGGCTCATCGCAGAAAATGAATCGCTGCGCAACCGGATCAAAGGCATTGTCGCGGACTTGAAAACCGAGCGCCGCCGAGTCGCGGCATATCGTGGACGATTGCACAGGATGCAAAAATGATTCGAAAATGCCCACTGTGCCACCGCGTGCTCGAAACCAGGTCCGGCAAATTCGGCGTGGAGATTTGGCCTCAGCACAAAATGGCGAAAATCTACCATCCCGCCGAAACCACGCACAGTGATTTTGCGCCGGGCCATGATCCTGACAGGCTGCCGACGCACGAGGTGACGTGTCCGAATTCTGGCAGGCCGGTGGATTTGTAAAATGAGCAAAACAATTCGTGGCAAGCGTGGCAACTCCAAGCGCATCACAAAGCCGTCAACTCACGCGCATCACAAGCCGCGTGACCTGCGTGGCGATTTGCGACCTGCAACGGCACGGCAACGTGAAACCATCACCCGCTGGCTGAATGAATTGAAAGCCAAGCCGCGAGAGATTGAGCGGTTTACGCCGGGGCGCTCGGATTCGTTTTGGTACGCTGCAAAATCTGGGCGATGGGGCAATTGTCGCCCAACCGTCCAGGATTTCAAGGACATCAAGCGCATCTATGACATCGGGCGCGTGTTCGTCGGCAAGTACGACACGCTTCGAAATGATGCGCTTGATCTGGCAACTCAGGCGAGCAGAGTTACATTGTCGGCGCGGAAAATGCTTGACGACGTGATGAGGGTGATCGGCGCGTGACCGCATGGACCTGGTGTGATTCGTGCCGAAAATGGTGCGAGTGGAGGCGAACCATGAAAAAGCACTTGATGAAATTTGCGTACCTGATTATGCGCGACGCGATTCAGGATACGGTCGGGAATGATTACAGCAAATTCACCTGGGCCGGTGATTTGGGAGAATTGCTCTGGCTGGATGCGCACAATCCCGTACATGTCATTTTATTTTTGTGTGCGTGGCTATGTCCAGTGGCGGTAGGCGCATGGCTGGCAGGATTCATCGGGGCGTTCATCGGATTTGTAGCCCTAGCCCCGGCTATCATCGTGTGGGATTATGCCACTCGGAAAATAGCAGAGTGGGCGATTGAGTATCATGTAAAAATGGAATACGAATAATGTCGAACGGCGACGGTAACGGCGGAGGGGGAGCATGACCGAAAACAACGCGCCTCAATTTTGCCCGACGTGTGGCAAGTTTTTGTCAGATTTCAAAACGCGCCAACGAGTCGCCAAGTTCGCCTCCGATGGGTTGGACGTGGCGCATCTTGCGGAATCGGTATCATTCGAGCCGATGCAAGAGGCTGAGCCGCGCGTGATTTTGATCTCGACAATGAGCGGGCCCGTGCTGGCCGCAACGGCCTGCTGCATTTCGATTTGGGCCGGAGTTATAGCGGCGTTCGAGGCCGATCTAATCAATGGGCCGCTTACCAGCCTAATCATCATCGGGAGTTTCGCGGCGTTCGTCGTGCTGACGGGCAGCAATCCTAGCATCCTGCCCGCCAAGCGCATCGAGATTGAGCCAGACTTGGTCGCCGAAGCGCCAGATGACTTTGAGCCGGACATGGATGAAGTGACGCGGCCATACCCGCACAGCATACAGATTCGATTTTACGAGCCGCCTCTCCGCCCGTCTGGCGTGCCAGTGTCGTGGGAGTCCATTTGCTACGCCTGCCGTCGCGCGCTGGCGGGTAGGCCATTCTCAGAGCGTGAAATCGCCGGGCCGAAGGGCGCAAAAATCAGCGGCCCGGACTTTAGGATTCTAGCGGATGATTTCAAGCGCCGGGGATATACCAAGATGAATCCCGACAGGACGACTTATTTCACGCCACGCGGCGGCGACCAGGTCAAAAAGCTGGCGCAACTGCCGTATTGAGGGGCCCCACTCCCCCGCTTTGAGTGCGTAGGTTGGGTGCGTATCTTGTCTGCGTGCGTAGCGATGCGCACTTCTGCATCCCCCTACCGTTTTGTCGGGGTAGGGGGGATCAAGAGTGTAAAATGACTGCATTTTGTATCCTTATTATCGTGATACTTCTATTCGCCAGAATGATCGAATCGAAATTGTTCGGGCAGGCTCAGGGCGCATCTGGTTGCGTGCATGATTTTGTGCAAGCCATCGCCATCATTGCCATCATTGGGGCGATTATATTCGCAATCGGGTTTGGCTCTGGCGTGATATATCCGGGGCAAGGCGGAGAGTTGCTGAGATAAAAGTCCCCGAATGACATAAAATAATCACATTCAGCCAGTAGAGTTACAGTTTGTAATTATCGTGAATATCTATGCAAAATGGGCTATTGCCTATTGACAAATCATAGATAGATATGATATGATGGTATCAAGAAATAAGGGAGATGAAAAAATGGCAAAGCAGATGAGCGAAATCGAGATCATGAGCAAATTACGATGTGAATCGCGATCAGGCGATGGCCCAGGGGCAGCGGCCCAAGCCAGAAATCGAAAGGGAGAAAACGGAATGGGCAAGCAAATCGTCAGCGTGGAAGATTTCAAGAATGCGCCTCGCCGCGACGAGGACGGGAACTTAGACCCGAGCGGAGCCTACATCATGGATGGGGCAACACTCTGGCCAACGGATTGCTACTCGGAAGAGCCATGCCCCAAATGCCTGAGCGGCTGCATCTTTGGGGCCGACTTTCCCAATGGCAACGTACACGGGCAATGCGGCGACTGCGGGGCGAATTGGGAATGGGACAACGACCTCGCAGAGTGGAAGCCGGAATAGCCAAATAGCATGGGTGGCCCACCTCGGACCGCCCTTCTCTTGGAGAATCCAATGAGCTATCTCATCCATGAATGCCCCCGCGAAGATTTCGAGCCAGTCCACGTTCCCGCCGGCCACCCGTGTCCAAACGGGTGCGGATGGATTGCCGCCGACGGCAACTTGGAAGCCTTCGCCGTCAAAGAGGCCGCCGCCGCGCTGGCTCTCTACGGCCCGTGGCTCAGGCTGAGCGAGGCCGCCGAGCAGAGCGGCATTGGATTTTCCACCATCGCCCAGGCCGCTCGAACGGGGCGATTGCCATTCCTGAAAATCGGGCGGCAAAAATTCGTGCGACTGTCCGCCGCGTTGGCCGCGTGCTCGAAGGCGCGCGGACGGCGGAGAAATTAGCTCCCTACGGGGATGAAAGGAAACTGAAGTAGCCCGCCCATCCATCCCCCGCCGCCTGTGCCGCGCAACGCAGCCAGGCGGCTTTTTATTTTGCATCCCCCTACCCTATCCCGTTCACAATCAGTCTACGCCCATCCAACGTTATGCAGCCAGTCCGCCGTGCAAATCACGCCCGTTCCCGCTACAGTAGAGTTGAACACCAACCCGATTCGGCCTGCCGACGGAGCCCACGTATAGAGGTAAGCAGCCGCAATCGTGCTCTGGATACCTTCTTCGCCAACAACATACAAGTAAAAATAATAGTTTCCCCCAGAGTAGAATGAGAACAGGCGCAGGACAAGATATTGCAAATCTGGAATGACGATAGCGGACGCGGTCTCAGCAGGCGCTCCCCCTCCCGCTCGCGTCTTGTACTTGAGTGTAGACATTCCATTATGAGCACTTGAGTCCAGGTAGAATTCGACATAGTTGTCATCCGTTCCATCATCGCATCGAATCCCCATTTGTCCATAGTAGCGGCCCGATACACGCGCATAGAATGCCTTGTTCTGCCAATTGGCCGCCGCGTTCGTGATAGGCATGGACAGAAAACTTCTTTGGTTAGCAGCATTGGACACCAGTTGCAAATAATCGCCAATCAAACTGTACGTAACAGTTGGAGTCGAGAACGGCGCTCCCTGCCACGTGAATCCAGTCGGGATGACGCCGCTCCTGAAATGGTCGGTGGGCGTGAAACCGAAATCAGAGAGACGATTCATTGTCCCGGCCTTGTCGCCTTTGATGTAGTTTTCCAGGGTGAAATAGTTGGCTGTCTCAAGCAGAGGCACATTTCCTGCCGTGTCCGGGAATGTGTACGCTCTGCCAGTCGCTCCAAAATTCAGCGTGGTATTGCCGCCCGTGAATGTCAGGCCGAAATCGTTGGCCGCCGTGAACGTCAAAGTTTTCGTGTTAGTGACGGCGAGTACTGTCTTGCCTCCTGCCGTACCGTCAAACAAAAGTCCAGACCATCCGAACGTGGCCGCCGCCGTCGCAATGAGAACCTGACCTGCCGTGCGTCCGGCTACGGTATGCGCTGCGCCGTCAATCGCATGGGCGGTTGGTGTCGCCGTAGCACTCCACGACAATGCGCCCGCGCCATCATTGGTCAGCACGCCAGCCGCATTTGCCAGTGACACGATGACCTGACTTGCATTGGCATAAATTACGGTCGAGGCTGTTAGCGAAACGATTGAAACCGCACCCGTGTCATCTATTCGCATCCGTTCGAGGATTGGCCCGCCGCCGCTTGGCTTGGTATAGAATACCAATCCGCCCTGGCTGTTTGCCGTTCCCAGGTTTATCGCGCCGATTCCAGCAACCACAGATGTTAGGCTCGTGCCGAACGCGATCGTCCACCTGTCGTTGAGAACGTTCTGATTATTTTTTATTGCCAATGGGTAAACTGCTGCCCCGGCCAATTGCATGGTCTGCATAGCGGTGAATGTGTTGGCCACCGCCAGCCAGGCCGCCCCTGTAATAGCGTGCGTATGCGCTGCAATGGTAACATCGTTGATGGTTGCGTTCGTCAGCGTGCCTGCGCCCAATGCGACATTGCCAGAGACAGCAGGGAATGTATACGTCTGCGCCACTGTGCCTGCCAGAGCAAAGCCACTCCATATTACATCGGTTGCGTCCCGCGTCATCACGCTGCCCGCAATGCCGCCCAGCGCGTAGGATTCCCAAACCGCCGCACCGCCTCGAATGATTGAGCCGCGCGCATAGTCCGACAGACTGGAAAGGAAAACCGTACCCGTCACTGACGCCTGGGGGAAACGCAAATCTATAATGTCGGGCGCACTGGGCGTATCGCCTATCGAGGTTTGAATCCCGTACAATCGGACTGCCCCAAGCGGTATCTCGCCCGCTGCCGGAATGGGGCAATCTGCAATAGTGAGCAGTGCAATGGTGGTCAACGCGCCCGGCGTCGCCGTCGCCACACCGGTAGCATCCAGCACGATGAGGACATAGCGCGCCTGTTGCAGGCCCGCTGGTTTTAGCGCAGTCAGATTGAGCGTTTGGGATGCAATCGCCGTCCACACGCCCGCGCGCAGGATGACGCCTGGGTCCGTCGTTACACTGAATCCAGACGGGCGGCCTACACGCATACCCATGATCCGCCGCCAATCTATAAGCGTATCATCGCCGCCGCCATATTCATGATAGGCGTGGTGAGGTGGGACATTCATAATGGGCGTGTTGCCAGCACCAGCGTAATCGGCCATGCGAACGCTGAGCACCTGGAATGTGCGCCGGTCCGGGTCGGTGACTGGATCATAGCCGACATACACCGCCAGGTTGTCACGCTGTGGACAACGGTTGCTGAACGCCTGTCCCAGGTCGCCGTCGCCGATGCGAACGTAGACGTACCCTGGCTGATTTACGATAGCAACGTTTCCATTGCCATCACCCATCAGGGCGGGTATCGCGCGCAGGACATCCTGCTTGGCGTCAAGGCGCGATTTCAGTATTCGGCGTGATTCGATTATTTTTGCCATGCAAATCTCATCATGGTGGCGCAACGATGCTGATAGTCGTCACGTCGGGATAGATAAGTCCCGCCGCATAGCCCGTCCATGCACCGATGGATGCTACCCAGTCGCCGGTTTTGTCCTCCCAAGTTCCACCTGTTCTACGCAGGGAAATAAATCTGTCTACTGGTGGACCACCCGTAAATGTGTCCAGATGCGAAAGCCAGATCACCTCACCGTATCCCGCCAGACCGAAACATGAACACGCGCCCCATCTGTCCGCCCCGAATGCAGAGAGTGGAGTCGCCAACGGTGCGGCGACATTCATCAGAACACTGTCCACATCCCGAACGGTGAGCACGTTCGTTCCATCCGAAATGATACCAGCGCGCCAATTTGGGCCAACGTATTCGATCCACCAGTTCGCGTCATCCAAATTGGGAGAATCCGTGTAACCGTAAACTGTCGTGGTGGACAACACATATTGCCCACTGACGGCTATAAATTCACCAATCAGAGTCGTATACAGAACAAGCGAGTCGGTGTCATGGTTGTAGGCGCAAACCACTTTGCCCGGAATAGCGCCAGGCGAATGGCAACCACGCACGCCTGCTACTCCACGTTGCCGTCCGACAGAATGCTGCACATTCTCGCATAGTCGCCCGGTTCCGCCCGGAATGCTGCCGGGTTGCAACCATTCAATAGACGGCCCAGGCCACGGGAGCGCCGCCTGCCCATGCCCATATTTTATGGTGTCGCTCTGAATGTAGAAAATGTTGGCGTCGTCAACAGACAGCGCGCGCGGGCAATCGGCCCGGAGCGGTGTACCCGCTCGATAGTCGGTGATGCTTTCTAACAGAACCCAATAGGGCGTTGTTGCCGTGATGTCTGGACAATAGAATGTTCCATTGTTTGCCAATCCATCTACCGACTCATCCTTGTAGGTGATGCACCAGGCCGAGCCATTGTCGGCCACGGCAACATTCAGAATGTCGCCGATGTTTGGATTTTCTGCGATACTCAAGCCGCTAGTTTTCGCATTCGTCCACGCCGGTAATGCTGCCGTGTAGAAATCGGTAGACTTGCCAATCTGGTGTCCATTCCACACGACCACGAGGTCAACGGGCGCGAGATACTGACATGGCGCAGGTAATCCGAAATTGATAGCCGACGGATCGTCGCAAAGAACCGGTGGATCGGGCGGTTCGTCGGGTGTCGGGATAGGCGGCTCTAACGGTGCATCGCCCGTCACCGCATCACTCGGAAATGATTCGGCCTCGAATGTGACATCGGTCAGTAGCAATGCCTCGCGCGAATCGTAGTTGAGCGAGATACGGCGCGGGATCAATTTCTTGTCTGTCCACACAATGCCGCGCGGTGTGTCGCCCGCCGCCAGATTCATTTGCACGAACATACGCGGGGCAATGTCAACGGCGCGATAATTGGATGAAAACGGTGTGTCAACAGTGGGGAATTCATTATTGAGGTAGCCGTTCCACAGGCCCGCGAGTAGATTCGCCTCGGCCTGGTCGTCAAGCGCGATGCGGTCTTTTACCTGTTTGCTTCCATGATGCTTGGGATAATGCCCTGGTGACAGAGAGAAAATAGCCGCGCTTGTTCCAAGCGGATCATAGAACACACCCGACAAATCCACCTGCCCACACTGGGCGACGATTCGGCGCTCAATTGTGATTTCATCACGCCAGTCTCGATTCGTTAGAGTTTGCACAACTGGAAACGTCGGCGGCACACGTAGAGCAGGTAGAATAAATTGAGTATCCACATCGCAGAATAGCCGCCCGTATCGGTCGCATACCGTCCGCGCGTTTATTTTCTCTGCGATAGCACGCAACTGTTCGAGCAATGAGCCAGCCGGTGTGTAGGTCGTCGCCAGTCGGTGATTATCCGCCGTGATGTAGCAATCCATGACGACTGTCGAGGTTGTGCGCCAGTGGAGAAATGAGAAAAGCCCCTTGCGTGGGTCAAGCGCCATGATGTGCGACCAATCCCCAGGCGCGGCGGTAGTGTCGTCAATGCCAGTCGGAAATCCCTCTTGCACGCCAAGCCAGAACGCCGGCCCTTGCACCTCGAACGACACGAGTGATTTGTCATTCGAGCACCGCAAAGATTCGCCGTCTACCCATCCGATGCACACAATGTTTTCACGTCCATCAAGCGGGCCGATACTTTGCTCCGTGCCCTCATACCAGTCGCGCGCCACGAGGATACACAGCGTTCCATCCCGAACGTAAGCCTCGGACGCTTTCGCATTCATCGTCACGCGATAGGACCAGCCGCCATTCTCAAAGTCCCCCTCGCAACTCTCAAGGGAAAACGAAGCGTTCAATGGATGGGCCGCGTCGTGAACGATGACGTAACGGTAAGCTGTTGAGGTTTTCAGGATGGCAGGAATTCCGCCGTGATTCGCTGTGACGACAAGCTTGACGAGGTAAGTGCCCGCCGCGTTGAATGTGATGTCAGCCGGACCGCTTGGGCCAGGGATGACAACCGTCGCGCCCGCACATGTCCAGACATGGCTATAGGTCGGCGCGCCAATGCAGGCATACGAATCACTTGCGTCAAAATGTACCGTCACCGTACCGCCCGGAGGAAGTTCTACAACGGCGTGTGTTCCCATGATGGGCACGGGTGCGCCGTATTGGTTCTGGCCCGTGTACGGGATGCTGTAATCCATGTACACGATTTCGGTAGTCGGGTCAATGAATGGGTGAACAGGCCACAAACTGAAATCGTCTATAACGGTGAGATACTGGTCATCGGCAAATGGAATGTCCGAGGTTATGCCGATGTAGAAAACGGTATTGCCTGCCGCCGCGTCCTGGCGTATGCGAGCTATGCCGATGTCCCACTCGCCGAATGCAGCAGAGCCTACCAGCAACGTCATGTTCCGCTTGACATCGGTCAACGCCGCGCCGCCGCCAGTGCCACCCGAGTCGAACGCGATCTGGTGTGTGTTGTCATTCGAGGCTGGCGTGCCGTTTACGCGACCCGACCAGATGACGTGATATTCTGGAATGGCGAGGTACAATTGTGTCCGCTGTGGACGCGCGCGGAGTAAGGCTAGTTCCGATGCTTCTAGTGCGCCTGCTATCATGCGTTCACCAACAGAATGAGCCTGAAAATGAGAATGGGTCGGAGATTATCGGCGCGAGTGTGATTCCCGATAGCGTGATGTCGAGGCCGACTAAAACCGCGCAATGATCCATCTGATCGCTCGTATCCATGCGCGGCGTCACATTGTCCACATAGCAACAAAAGTCAGTCATTGCGCCGTTGTAGGGATGGGGCAGAGTTGCCAGATGTTTTGTTGCGTTGAAAATTTGTTGCCAATCATACAGCATGGGAATCACGGCTTTGCCCAATGATAATCGGCATGAGAAAAATTCGCCGCGCACAGGCGCAAAGTCCCCATCACGCGCGATGATCTGAGGCGGCTCCCAGGTGAGCGCATCCGGCTGCAACTGCATGATGATATTGTCGAAGGCGATTTTCACCCAAGCACCTCACGCAGAACTTTCGTCACCGCCGCGACGATTCGCCCGTCAATGCCCGCCACGCTCGATTTTACCGCTGCATCAATGGTGTGTGAAAAATCACCAGTATGATTTACGAATTGCGGAGTAACGACTGGCACGGTGCGATTGAGCGGAACGGTGTACACCATCTCAGTCCCGGCCTCACCTGCGACAAATTGAGTCGGGCTGCTCACGATGTCCAGGCCGCCTTTCGCGCGCCCGCGCGGACCGCCGCCGCCCGACGTTGGGGGAGTGCTGCCGATGTTGTAGCGCGCCATGATTGCCTGCATCGCTTGCAGGTGTGCGGTCAAGGCCGCCTCTTGCCCCGCGTAATGCGCCGAGGCCGCCGCATCCTCATTCCGGTATGCCTGTTGAATCGCGGCGAGTTTTTCATCGAAAGCGGTCTTTGCCGCCGACTTTTGTTTGTTGTATTCGCCTTTGGCGTCACGAAGCGCTTCTGACTCTGCCCGCTTTTGGTCATCAAGCCCGCGTTGGTAGGCTTTCTCTGCCTCGCGTTTCTTGTCCTCAAGCGCCCTCTGCAATTCATAGAGTTGACGTTGGTAGTTCGTGTTTTCTGCGGCGTTGGCTTGATCTCGATTCGTGCGAGCCGACGCCAGGTCCTTGTCACGTTTCTCACGCGCCCGTATGAGTCCAATCGCGTCGAGATTGCGAATCGCGTCGAGTGAATCCTCACCGTACTGTTGCTGAATGTTGCGAATCGTGTTCTGGTAATCGCGTTCAATGTCGGCAAGTTTTTGCCCATGATTATAGGATGCGGTTTCGGCCCCCCGCTGATAGTCGAGTTCTGCGCTGGCGATTGCATCCGCGAGTGTACGCGCCAGTTCGGCGCGCTTCGTGACGCCCTCGGCTATGATGTCGTTCGCTTTTTCAATGTAAGTCGCCCATGCCTCGGCGCTCTTGTCCTGAAAGTCTTTCTCCGCTGATAGAATCGCTTCGCCGCTCTTGATTTGCAAGTCCCTGATTTTTTCGTGATAATCTAGAATGTTCTGCGTGGTTTTCTCGCGTTGTTTCTGAGCCTCTTTTTCGGCTTCTGCCAATGCCGCTGTTTGGGTTACGCGCGCGGGCGCATTTGCACCCGCGAGGATGACGCGATTCGCTGCGGAGTTGGCCTCGTCGTTTATCCGTTGAAGTTCTGCCCCGATGTCAAGGCCGCTGGTGAATATCTGGCCGCGCTTCATCTCGTCAATGCGCTTGCCTATCAGGTCAAGCGTCTTGAGAGTCAAGCTCCCAAACCACGTTAGAGCGCCTGCGGTAATCGTGATGACTTGAGACAGAGCCACAAATCCATCTGCGATCCCTTGAACCATCGCATTGAATGGCGCGGCCTCAAGTAGAACAGCCGCCAATGTATCTTTGAGATTGGTAAATGAATCGTCAACGGCTTTGAATGCTGCAATGGCTTTGGTATCGCCGAGTCGGGTCGCTTCTTCCGAGAGTGCCTTGTAGCCGAGAATCATCCCGCCGAAAATTATGCCCAGCGTTGCCGCCGCCTGTGTGTATTGTCGGACGACGGCGCGCACTGAATTTTGCTGCTTATCTGCGCTTGTCTGTGCTGCTGTTGTTATTTTCTTTGTGGCTTGCTCTTGCGCCGTTGCCTGCGTGTTGGCCGCCTCGACGGCCCGCCGCGCATTTTGAATAGCTGCCTGTCCCGCCTGTTGCGCTGCGGTTTGTTGCTTCTGGTAGAATTTGTCAGTGGATGCGCTGGCCTTATTCAGCAAGGCGTCATACTGCGCCTGATTTTTCTTGAAATCATCTATGTCGAATTGGGCTTGTACGCCGATGGGTTCTAATTTTTCATTTGCCATCTTTCACCGTCGCGTTGTCAACTCGTGCCCGCATGATGCTTGTGGCAATCATCATGGCCCGCGCCGCTCGCGTTGTCCTGTACCAGTCATCTGGATTGAGCCGCCATTCCCGCGCTGTGTTCATTTCGCTGAATAGGCCATTACGATCCCTTATGCCGCTGTCCGTGCCCTCTGGTATCGGCCCGCCGTTTAGCGCCAGGCTGAAACCCGCCAAGCGCGGCGCTTACCTCCCCATCGGTGATGGGCGCGGCCTGTCCGAGTGCGTCATTTAGCACGGTCCCCACGTCATCATTGGCAATCAGCAAATGATAGCGGATGTAGTCGGCGCGGCGCGATTGGCTGGCCCTGAGTCCATGCGATTCAAATATCGCGGGGAATTCCCAATCGTCGGGCGGTTCGGTTTGCCAGTCACCTGCGCCATTTTTCCAAGCTTCAACCGCGTAATCGTAAATGAAATCGTTCTTGGCTTTCTCGATTCGCGCGTCATACTCATTTGAGGTCTGCACGAAGTCCAGCCATTCGGGAGAATCGTCAGGCGCAGTGACAAGCTCACTATGCCCCGCGATAGATTTGATGGGAATTTTCGGCGGCATGGGCTTTTTGATATCGCTCCCGATTTGCACAATGGCATGAGTCGGCACAACGCGAGTTTTGATGATGACTCCACTTTTCAATATTCGTTCTGGCATTTTGCCCTTCTAGTAAAAGAGGCGACTTGCGCCGCCTCTTTTGACTTGCACGTATTTACGCCTTGCGCGTAAACTTGGCGACGAATGAGAGGCCGCCCATCGGAGCGCCTCCCGCGTATAGCATGTTCGCGTCACAGATAGCAACGCAGTTCAAGCCCAGGTTGTTGTAATCCGATGCTGGTACGCCGATAGCCGCCCAGGTATTGCCTGCGTCCTCTGAGCGGTACACCGTGCCGATCGGCGCGGCGCTGTTGTAGGTCAGGTAGCCGAAGAATCTAAAGTCCTCGTCAAAGCGAATTTGCGTGATACTATCCGCTGCGAGGTCGAGCATGAGTTCCCATGTGTCACCCTCATCGGTGCTCCGGTACAGTTCCGCGTCTTCGGTCGTGACGAATAGATGCCCGGCATAGTTTACGTCACAGCTAATCAGATTCACGCCGGGGGTCGGCCCAACGCCCGCGCTCCACGTCGCGCCGTCTGTCGTGTACAGAAATGCGTTTGAATTGCCCACGGCATAGCCGACATTTTCAGTGTAGAATGCAATATCGTACAGGTCCTGCACGGTCTCGACGCCCGACTCACTTGCCGTCCATGTCACACCGTTGTTGACGCTCACGTAAATGTAGCCGCCGCTTGCCGCTGCCCACACGCGCCCGCGCAAATCCTTCTTGAGCATCTGGATCGTCTGCCCGTTGATTGCGCCCACGTCCACATCATGCCCTGTTGCGCCCTCATCGTCCGAGTAACTTATCTCGGCAGGCTCACCGCCCACTGCGTCACCGCGCGATACGATGACACGATAGCCGTTCTGCGTATCCACAATCACGATGCTGGAAATGTCGCCCGCCATAGTAAACGGGGACCAGCCAGGTGGAATCGTCCACGTCGCGCCGTAGTCGTGTGTTACCATGAGGTAGCCGATCAGGTATGTGTTACCCTCAAGCCCGGCCCACACGATTTGGCCCAGGCCCACGCGGTCGCCGCACTTGGACGCACATTCTGACGGCACGACAGCCAATGCGAACACCTCCGAGGATGTCTGCATTGTTACAGGCGCGCCTTCGAGCGGGTACACGTAGGTAAAGCGCGTGGCGCTCAATTCGCCGGTGGTATTGATGCGCTCATTCTCGCCTTCGCCCGCAAGCGGTGTTTCAATCGTGCCAGTCGTGAAGGCAGCGTCATATAGCAGCGCGCCCAGTTCGTAATTTTGAAATACCGTGCGAGTTCCACGGCAAGCCCAGTTGATGCGGGCGTTGAACGGGCATGAAATCTCATGCAGATAGTTATTGACGCTTTCCAGCGGGCGCGTGATGCTGGCAGTGACAAAGTCCGCCACACCCTGAATCGCACCCGCCGCCACGAGCCGCCCGGAGCGCCGCAAATCCTGCTTGTATTTCAGCGTGCGCGCGCCCTTCGGAATCGTGACGTTGCCGACGCCAGTACAGGTCAGAAACACAAATTCATCTGCCGGGTCGGTCTGGATGAAAAGGTTGGCCTCATATCGTTCAATAAATTCAGTCATGGTTTACCCCCTTGTGCGCCGCAACTGTGTCGTTGCGATTCACACGATGCGGTCAATCCCTTACGCGCCTCATGCCGCGCGCCACCGCGTTTTTCATCGTGCGCCGGAATTGCGGCGCATACCATCGCGCAATATGTTTCTCGAAATTGCGCGCCTTGTTACCAGGATGGTTCACTTGTGCGAATCGAACCGTTTTACCACCAACCACTTTACCAGGCCCTTTATAGCCTCCGCTTGTCGTTGTCTTGGCCTTGTAACTTCCATAGCCGCCCCACTGAAATTTGAGCGTATATCCTTTTCCCTTCGGCTTGATAACATGCGGGCGCGTTCCCTGTGAAACATACTGCCAGATTTTTGCATTCGGTCCGACAGGCCAAACATCCACCGCCATCATGGTTTGCGTGATTCGCTTCTTGGCCTTGAATGATTGCTCGTTCTTCCACGACTTTGTGACCTTCTCGAAATAGGCAATCAAATCGGGCTTGACCTCCGCGTCGAGCGTCTTGGCAACCTCGTTATAGAATGCTTGCCAGTTGACTGGCTTTGCCTTGATGACGCGAAATAAAACTTGCGGCATTAGAGAGTACCCATCCGAACATTTTTCATCGCATTGGAGAACTGCCATGCAATCCAAGAACCCATGTATGGGCCGAACTTGCAATTCGCTTGTTCAATAGTTGGCGATGCTATGATCACTCTGTCGGCATCCCACCGATCGCGCAGAATCCCGCATCCGCACGATGGACGCGGCATCTTGGCGTGCGCCAGGTGAATGATTGCATCCTCTGCCTGCGCGGTTAGTTCAGTCAGTCCTGCGCGATAATTGACTTGCACGAGTTCCGGCAACGTACATAAACACGGGCTTGCCGTCGTCCACACGCTGCCCACCAGATGCGCGTAGAGCAAATCAATAGCGCCAGATTCAGCATTACGAATGTACGCGCAAGCCTCGTGAGTATATTCGCCGCACACGGCGCAGCCACACGTACAACCCGCGCTTGATTTGTGCGGCCAAATGAATGTGCCTTGCGTTTCGTCATCGTTATAGATGCGCCGAATGTCCACCTCATCCTCGAATGGGCTTGTTGCACTCGGCGGCACATCGGTATAGTCAAGTCCATCGTCGGGATTGTTCACATTCGCTGCATTCACCAACCGGCAACGCGGAATCTCGATGGTGACATTGCCGCCCGCGATGGTGATACTCGATGGGTCAATCTCTATATCTGTGCCAGGATGATAAACGCGGATTTCATCCCACTCGACGACGGTGGTTGCAATCGGCCCGATAGTGGCGGGGTCAGTCGTGTGATCTATCGCCTCGCCCAGCGCCACAACCTCAGTCGCCTCGATTCCGATCTCGATTAGTTTCATGTGCTTGGCATGGACGATAGCGGCATACGGCAATTCGTCCGTGAACCAGCGCGGCGAAAGTGGGTAGCCGGTGACTTGTTCAATTTCGTCTTGCGCCTCTCCGAGGTATCGCGCTATCTGCGCGCGCTCCGGCAGCATCAAGAGCGGACTGCAAGCCTCATTGACAGGGTCGGACGGATTGAGGACGCCGAAAAAGGCGCACTCCATCTGCGTGATTTGCGCGTATCGAGCCAGCCGAACGGCATTATGACCCTCATCAATTAGCCCACTTTGAGCAATGACAATCGGCATATTACACTCTACCGCCTACATTTTGCAGAAATGCCTGACCGCCCGCGATTGCCGCCCAATAAAGCAAAGTCCCCCAACCGATAGGAAACAATATCAAAGCCAATCCAGCGGCGAAATAAACGCCAACGCAATATGGGCAACTTGCCAGTTTGCCCAAACTTGATTCTGGGTCGCCGTACTCATCACGGTAGTATGCGCCCATGATAGTACGTGCCTTCTTGAAAATGTCACCCGGCCCATCGTCCACCGCGACAAGTTCAGCGAGGCGATAGCAGGCGAACACGGCCAGGACGAAGCGCATCACATCATGCACTGGGTTTTCTCGGCTTTCTGGGCTTGAGTGATTGCGGCTCTTGCGGTACGATTTCGGTGATAACAAGTTCCTCAGTCGCCATCGGCGCTGGCACAGGCACAGGCGGCGCGGTTTCGACAATCGGCGCTGCTACGATATTTGGAGTCGGCTCATCCACCAACAGAAACGCATGACGTCTATCCTCGATTCTCGATAGGAACGCCGTTGCGTCGCGTGCGTCCACGTAGCCGCGCTTGCGAATCGAGCTAAAGGCGTACTGTTGTCCCGTCACCGCGCCCGTGTAGGTGATATTGCCCGCTTTCGGCAATTGATACTCGATAAACACCATGCCATTCTCACCAATGTTGAAAGTTGATCTCGATCTCGAAAGAGCAGCGCCGCCTTGCGCACCTTGATTTTTCAACGCTGCTTTCTGAATCGCCCGCTTGTTTGAATTTCCACAGCACATAATCGGCCTCTCTCCCTTGTAGAGATTTGGGTACAATGATTGCATCTTGCCCAGGAATGTCATCCGCCATTGTCCGCCCGTTGTTTTCAGACTGCGATTCTGTCCCTCACGGCGATACAGGTATAGCGGTTCTCGCACATGTACACCGCACCAGCCACGCATCCCGAGCGCCACGCCGAAGGCCCAGTCCTCGCGCCCGTCATTCATGATCTCTGGGTAGCCGCCGCATTCGTCCCATGCAACGCGAGGATACATGATTCCGGCGTGCAATGAATTCTTGTAGAGAATCTTGTCAAAGTCATATTCGGACATCGGCCATGTGTCCGTGCGGGCTTTGCCGTCGAAAATCCGCATGTCGTCATAGGCGATTCGATGCGAATTTGATGCGCAGGTCTGGTAAAGTTTCTCAAGGCGCGTTGTTTCCATCATGTCATCAGCCGATAGAAATGTAATCAGCTTGCCAGATGACGCACGAATGCCGACGTTTAGATTTGCCGCCGTGCCGATGTTTTGCGCGTTCGCTATGTAGTGGATTCGGTCATTGACAAACGACTGAGCAACGGCCTCAGTATCATCTGTGCTTGCATCGTTCACAATCCAGATGTCAAAGTTCTGGAATGTCTGGGGCTGAAAGTCGCCCAGACATGTAGGGCCACCGATAAGGGAATGAACCGCATCACGTAAAAATCGTGAATAGTTATAGCACGGCATGATGACGCTGATAATCGGTGTGTCCATAAGTCAAAGTCGCTCCCCCTATGGGGGCAGTTGCCTGCCCCCATGAGTACAAGTAAAACACCACTAAAACTATGCGTAACGATCTGGACAAGTATCTTGGGTGAAGCTGCATTCTGGATAGAATGACAAGTTCCACGGATCCGCCGAGATAGGCCCGCCGGGCATGTTGCAATTCAGGTCAATGAATCGCGCTTGCGCCCACGGAGCCCAAGCGAGTAAGCGCGGCTGGAATTCTACCTGGCGCTCATCGCACGTTTCGTCAGAGTTGAGCCACGTCAGGAATTTGCCACCGTCCGTGTAATCGCTCCACCCCGGACGCTTGGACGCGGCAACGCTCATATCGTTGTATTGGCCCTGAATCAAGCGCTGTCCGCCGATCTTGTTCGTGAGCAGGTAGGCGTCGGCATTCCGCGAGCCGCCGGTGAACATGCTCCAGTCATACGGCATGATGGGGATTTCAAACCCATCAAGATAGATTCGGCCCGCGCCGAACATGCCGCCGTTCAACTGATTTCGGAAGTTGCGCCCCTCGAACGAATTCAGGAACACGAGCGGGCTGGTGGTCGTGCCATCCGTGTTGAAATTCTGCGGGCAGACGCTCCAGCACGTGAAGCAATCCAAGAGGCATTGCGCCCAGGCGTTCGGCATCACGAGCACCATGTCACCGACCTGCAATGGCGCATTCAACGCCGGAGCCATCTTGATGCGGTTGCGGATGCGGCGATAGACTGCGAGCAACACATCCACGAAGCGCCAGCCCGTCGCCAGCGCCACGCCGTTCCAGGTCGTGCCGTGCCCTGCCGCCGTCGCATCGCACATGTTGTTGCCGTTCCAGTCAACAACGATTGAATCCATCGAACAGCATCGTTCGCCGTGCGTGTTCACGTAGCCGGTGTTGATGAGTTGCTGTAGGCCGTCCCACAGACCATCGTCCGTGCCGACGGTGTGGTTGCCCGTAATCATCAGGCGGTACAAATCCTGCATGATTGCCTCGACCACGATACGCATGTCGAATTCCAAGTCATCTGTGATGGGAGAACCATCCAGCCGATAGCGCGGTTGCAACTCGCACAGTTTCAAGCCGACTTTGGTGATGTCGCGCGTCGGGGTATGCCGGCGCAAGCGCCCGAATCCCTCCAGTAGAAAGTCACACGTTCCCCACTCTGCGCCGTGCGAGTCGCCGCACGGGTCAGACACGTAGCCGGATGTCATTGCGCCTTGCGATGCCTCCGCCCGCGAGTAGGTGATAAAGTTCTTGCGAATCTCGCACACGGCGCTTTTTTCCCAACCGAGCCAGTCCATGAACGGCTCGGACGCCATGCTCAGGGACAGCACGTCCACATCCGAGCACAGGTCAAACAGACCGCAGCACCCGCCGATGGTCGCCGCCGTCGAGAGCGTCAAGCGATTCTGCCGCTCCTGTTGCGTCGCCAGATTCGCTGTCAGGCGTTCCCTCGTTTTCTCGATTACTTTCTGCATTGCCTCAGTTGCCATTTGCACACCTCCTATTGTGGCCGCCATGTATGCGGCCCTCTGTTCATTTTCGCCAGGTTTTGCTCTGCGATTTGCGCCAGCGTCATTGCCGCAGGTTCGGTGTCACGCGCGCGGACGACGTGTTCCTCACCCTTGATATGCTCTGGCGCATCGTCAAGCCACTGTTGCCATCGAGCGGCAAGGACAGTCACGCCCGCAAGGCTGGACTTGATTTCATCCAAGTCCTTGACGGCGCGTTCCTCGGTCGCCCGCTTGGAATTGTCGCCTTCCTCAAGCCTCTTTTCCAGCTTGGTCAATCGTTCTGCAAGCGCGGATAGTTCTGCCTTCCACGGTTCATCAGCGCGTTGTTCCTCTTGCGCGGGTTCGGTCGCAGGGACTTGTACCTCCGCCTCGACTGGAACGATGGTAACAACCGTCTCGGTCGCCGGTGGCGCTTCTTCTGTGCGCGTCACCAGTCCGACCTCCTCGATGGTCCGGCTTGCATCGTCCACAAGCGCGGCAAATGCTCCCGCCTTTTCAGCCCCAACCAATTTCACTAGCTCGTCAAAAGACCTCTTGTCCATTCTCCTCACCTCCTCCGTGACGCTTACAGCGGTAAACAGATTTGCCGCCATGCGCTTGGGTACGATTGAAATGTAACGGTTGATACCGTTCGTGAAAACGGGGATTTGCCCCTCACTCAACAGCAACATAGGCGGCTCTGTGATGCGATACGAAATGGACGCACCCCAGTAATCAGGGTCCGCCTCAAGTCCACCGATTGCCGCCTGCGCCAGGTCGGTTTCGTCAAACGTGCCAGACGCGAGGTACAGAGCGCCATCACGTTGCAGCCAGTCCGCCACGCCGAAGCGCAAGGCGTCCTCCGCATGGAGAAAATCCAGCACGGGGTACTCGTTTGTCTCGTGTGCGTGCTTGATAAAATTATCAAATAGAATCGTGGAGTCAATCGAGTTGTACTTGTTGATCGTAGCGCTTGCCGCGATCATCAGCCAGCGGGCTTTTCCGTCCGCCGTGCGCGTGATGGTGAATGAGCGTGATTGTGTGGGCAGGTATTCGGTTCGTTCGGGGAATGATGCTTCTTGTAGATGCGGCTCAAATAATCGCTTGACGTTTTCCCAAAGTTCTTGGATATTCATACGCCCCTTCTTGATGACGCCATTCGCTTGAGCGAAGGCGGACGATTCGCACTCTTTTGAGTCGCCGCCATCATCCACACATTTCTTATGCGCCGAGTTGAAAACGGCAACCCATTGCGCCTTGTCTTTTGCGCCCATCTTTTTGACATTCTCTGGAAGGCTATCATCGCTTGCGCCTGTATATGGCATGTGAACCTCGCTTAAACAAAAAAGGCGCGTAACTCAACCTGATTGAGTTACGCGCCACAAAAGGCAGTATTTAGTTTTAGGTCAAAATCAAATTATACTTTTCGCTTTGAACTGGCAACCGCCGATGCAAATATAGCGATGACAAAGAAAAACGCAAATGAAACTAGGCTAATCCAATCTGGTGGAATAGCCCTCACAACAAGTAGGGCTACAATTGAAAATACTCCTGCCCACGCAAACGCCGCTAACTCTCTTGCTCCCATGCTCTCCTAAAGGCAGTATTTAATTGGCGGGGACTACGCGGGACTCACACCCGCAACCTAACTATCATTGCTATTAGGATTCTCCGGCCTTCGCCAGATGACTCTGCGTCCTTCGTCCCCATGATATCATCGCTCGTTTACCCTACACGGCGGATCTGTTTTCGATATGCACCACGCCTGCCCATCCCACCGCGCCACGACTGTACCACATTTTCCGCTTGCCCGAATCTCGCGCATCACACGCCGAATCTCGACAAGCGCTGGCGTCACGTGAACACGGGCCGCCTCTGTGGTATAGTTTACACCCGATTCGGGCAGCGTGTCAACAGGCCGTTTGTGTGGAATGTGTACCGCGACCTCATATTGAACGCTACTCATTGCACTCTACCAGCAAAGTACATTGATTATCCCACTCGTATTTGCCCACAATGACCCCGTACTTCTGAATCTCTGTTATAAGTTCGTTATAATTCCACAGCCACTCTTTACCCACGTGCCCGGCATAGGTGGTTTCGTCAATCTCGTGGCTTGGTTCTGTGGTCAATCGAATGCGATTCAGGATGACAAAATCCCACGCATTTTTCAGAACATATTCCAGAGCCGCCCAACGATCTGGCACGAACTCAATCACCTGCGATACCAGCACAATATTATAAAGCTCAAAATCATTCTGGAAAAAGTCGCATACCTCAAAGTCACTCAATGGGGCAAGTTGCCTCGCTTGTTCAATCATTGCCGCGCTTGCATCCGTTCCAGTGTATTGAATGCCAGGGTAGCGCCGCTCACATAGCACGCCATAATGTCCAACGCCACAGCCAATGTCGAGCAATCTACCCGCTCGAATGATATTGGTTTCCTTCATCGCCCAGTCAAATGCCACGAACGGTTTCACATTATCGGCGTCTTGCAATTCGCCTAGAATGTGATCGCGCTGAGCCTCGGCAACTTCGGGTAAATCCCATCTACCATTTAGCATTGTAGCCTCGCGTAATACAGGCGCAAGGATTCGGCTATTGTGATAGCCATAGCGTGATTCATGTAAGCACAATTAGAATTCGTGACGCAAATAGGCTGAATAGTTCCATCCACATTCTCGGCTTTGATCGTGTATTGCATAGTGCTATTCTCTGCCAATTGAACAACAAACTTGCAATTTAGGAATGTGGGCGACGTTACTATCTCGTCGCCGACGATGGGTGAATCTTTCCAATCTATCGTTATATCCATTTTGCATACTCCCCCTCGTATGGCTCATAAACGTATCGCGCAATCATCGGGTCAATCGGATAGCCAGAACGAATCTTTAGCCCCTCGAATCCATGAAAGTGGTACATGAGTAATTCGTCCATGCGCCGTCCATCCGAAATCATGAGCCTGTCCCTATGAAACGATTCGTCCATGATGAAATACTCGTATTGCTCTTGATTCCACGGCGCGAGATTCACGCCCAGGTTGTAGACCTCGTGCGCGCCCCATCGTTGCGGCCAATCGTTGAGGTAGCCTTGGTCA
>Ga0299915_10000388_pt1 | contig 33614 bp, 27 predicted proteins | sample RVTome_13_FD_200263 | JGI IMG/M metagenome (GOLD analysis project Ga0299915, IMG submission 200263) | Soil microbial communities from uranium-contaminated site in the Upper Colorado River Basin, Wyoming, United States - RVT92D227 (version 2) ...
GCGGTGCTGCTGTGCGGCGTCGCGGTGCTGCTCGCCACCACCGGCTCGCGGGTGATCTACGGCCTCCGCCGCCAGATCACCGCCGCGATGCAGGTCGGCCAGTACACGCTCGATCGCAAGATCGGCGAAGGCGGCATGGGCGCCGTCTATCGGGCCCATCACATCACCTTGCGGCGCCCGACGGCCGTGAAGCTGCTGCTGCCGGACAAGGTCGGCGCCGACAACATCGAGAGGTTCTATCGCGAGGTCCATCACATGAGTCAGCTGACGCACCCGAACACCGTCGCCGTGTACGACTACGGGCGCAGCCTCGCCGGTTACCTCTACTACGCGATGGAGTACCTCGGCGGCGGGATCGATCTCGAGAACCTCGTGCGCAAGCACGGGCCGCAACCCAACGGCCGCGTGGCGCACATCCTGGTGCAGGTCTGCGGCGCGCTGCAGGAGGCGCACGACCGTGGCCTCATCCATCGCGACATCAAGCCGGCGAACATCATCCTGTGCGAGCGCGGCGGGATGCCGGACGTCGCGAAGGTCGTCGACTTCGGGCTGGTCAAGGAGATCACCGCGGACACCGGCGCGTCGACGCAGGTGATCATGGGGACGCCCGCGTACATCGCGCCCGAGGCGGTCACCGATCCGCGCACGATCGGGCCGGCGGCCGATCTCTACGCCCTCGGTGCGGTCGGCTACTTCCTGCTCACCGGCCGGCGCGTGTTCGAGGGCAAGACCGCCGTCGACGTCTGCATCCAGCACGTCACCGCGACGCCGAAGCCGCCGTCGGAGGTCGCCGCGGTCTACATCGCGCCGGAGCTCGAAGCCGTGATCATGCGCTGCCTCGCGAAGCAGCCCGCGGATCGGTTCCCGAGTGCCCGGGAGATGGCGACGGTGCTCCGCGCGATCGCATTCGGCGACTGGCACGAGACCGACGCGGAAGCCTGGTGGCAGGACTTCAATCGCGCCGAGGCCGCCGCGCTCGCGACGAGCATGACCCCGACGATGACGATCACGGTCGATCTCGGAGAGCGCGAAGTCCTTCACGTGAGAAACGCGTGAAAGGTCGGACCACCAGTCGTCGATCGTCGATCGGCTACACCCCATCATGGAAGTGGCGCTCGTCGTGCTCGCCATCGTGGTCGCCCTGGTGGCCGTCGATGCAATCGCCAGGCTCGACGAGCGCAAGCCGCGCGATGACGAGGAACGGGACCCGGGCATCACCGCGACGCAGAAGATCGTCGTCGATCTGAGCGTCGAGGACGTTCAAGAGGGGTTTCGACCAAACGGCTGATGTGACCTCGGCGTCGATGGCAAAGGGATGGTGGAGGACGAGGTTCGCGCGGTAAGCCAGACGACGTGGAGATCATCGGCTCGCGAACGACGGGTGCTAGACCTTGGAGCACTCCGCTCTGGCGCACCGTGCGCGGATCCTCGCCTGCTCTCCGCGAGAGGCAAAGGACTGCATCGCGCTATTGCGGTGCGGTCTTGATTCGCTCATGGATCGCCGCGAGCTGGGGCCCCTCGAGCAGCTTCAACTGCTTGTGGAGCTTCTCGAGCGAGACCCACTGACTTCGCCACACGTTGCGCGCGCCAGCCAGCCACGCGTCTGCCGTGACGTTCCACGCCGAGATTGCTTCCGCGTGGCGATTCAGCGAGCGGAGCGTGGAGATCCGCTCGAGCTCCACGAGGACGACGTCATCTTGGCCATAGTTCTGGCTCAGCAGGCGGTCGATTGCTTCCAGCGCGAGCGGGTAGTTTCGTTTGTCGATCTGGTTCTTGGCGAACAACCACAGCTCAGCTGGGTTCTTGGGAAGGCGCGGAGCCTTCGGCTTCGGTGTGATCGGCGGCGCAGGATCACCGCCGGGTTCATCGTACGTACGCTCGATGTCCTCGGAGGGTCCAAGCTGTGAGAGCAACTCCGCATGTTCCGCCGGTGTCACGATCAACCACACGGGCTCATCGGACTCGAAGTCAGCGGATTCACCAAACGCTCGCACTCGATCGACGTGACCAAGAGTAGCGAGTTGCGCGTTAGCGAATCGCGCTGCGACGCCGATCTGATGACGGCGAGCTTCGTCTTCATCCTCGACGGAAGCGTTGATCGCAGCGAGGGCCTCGGCGAGATCGGCGGAGATTCCGACGGCGCGCAGAGCTTCGTGGAGCTGTTCCGCGGCGGAAGCGAGGTCTCCGGCGTGCCACCAGCCACCGATGAATGGACGGAGTTTCTTCATGTCGGCCACCCGCATTCTCCGGTCAGCTGTGCTCGATCAACCGCGATCGTAACACTCCACCGTGTGCCCCGGCCGTGCATGCTGACATAGCTCGCGCATGCACCGGTGCTGCTGCGCCGCGTGTTCGGTGAGGATGTCACCCGGTGCCCGCGCTGTGGCGATCAGCTTCGCGTGCTCGCGTTTCTCACCCACCGAGATCACCGCAAACATCCTCGACCACCTCGGGCTCGCATTGCCCGTTCCGCCGATCCAGCTCGAAAGTGAACAGCAGATCTGTCCCTGAGCGAGACGCCGAAAGGGTACAATGGGCCAGGTGTCGGACATTTCGAAGGCGCTAGCTCCATGAGAGACCTCGTGAAGGTCGGCGACGTCCTCGTCGGCAAGTACCGGGTCGAGAAGATCCTGGGGATCGGCGGCATGGGCATGGTGGTCGCGGCGACGCACCTCGAGCTCGATCAGAAGGTCGCGCTCAAGTTCATGCTGCCGGAGGCGATGCGATCGACGCAGGCGATGGACCGGTTCCTGCGCGAGGCAAAGGCGTCGGTGAGGCTGCGCAGCGAGCATGTGTGTCGCGTGCTCGACGTAGGGCGCCTCGAGAACGGCGCGCCGTACATCGTGATGGAGTTCATGCGCGGCAAGGACTTCGCCGACGTGATCAAGCACCGCGGGCCCTTGCCGACCAGCGACGCGGTCGACTACCTGCTGCAGGCGCTCGAAGGAGTTGCCGAAGCCCACGCCAACTCGATCGTTCATCGCGATCTCAAGCCGGGGAACCTGTTCGTCACGACGGACAATGACGGCTCGCCGCTCGTCAAGGTCCTGGATTTCGGGATCTCGAAGTCGTCGATCGCCGGTGCGGCGACGAAGACGGGCGACATCATGGGCTCGCCTTCGTACATGGCGCCCGAGCAGATGGCCTCGTCGAAGAATGTCGACGCACGCGCCGACATCTGGGCTCTCGGGGTGATCGCGTACGAGGCGGTCACCGGCACGTTGCCGTTCATGGCCGATACGCTTCCGGCGCTCTGCATGACCGTGCTGAACGAGTCACCGCCCGACCTCGGCACCGTCCGCGGCGACCTCCCGAAGCCATTCATCGCGGTCGTGATGAAGTGTCTCGAAAAGAAGCCCGCCGAACGCTACGCCGATGTCGGCGAGCTCGCCGCGGCGCTCGCACCCTATGGAGCGATGGGCTCGGCAGCGATCGCGGCGCGCATCGCGAAGGTCTTGCGGCGGGCCGGCGAACCGATGGCCGACGAGGACGCGGTTGTGCCGATGTCGAGCACGAACGCACCCGCAACAACGATCGGTCACATCCCAGCCCCGCCTCATCCCGTTCAGCCGGGCAGCTCGCACGTCGGGAGGACTCTGCCGACGACAACGCTGTCCGCTGCAAACGGGCTCTCGAGTCCCGACCTCGCGCAGAACCACTCGGTAAAGACCAAGGTCGGACTCGCGCTCGGTGCCGCCGTCATGGTCGGTGGGGTGATCTTCTGGGTGGTGTCGCGCAGCGATTCGAACCCTGCGAGCATTGCCGCGCCGCCGGTCGCGGTGACAGCTCCGGCGAATGTGCCGGTGCCCGCTGTGACTGCGCCCGTGACCAAGACGGCGCCTGTCGAGGTGGCTCCGAACGTCGTGCTCACGGCGCGAATGAAGGAGCTGCTCGCGGCCTTCACCACGTGGTCGCTTCGCCATGCGGGCGCACCGTGTCCAATCGCGTCGGCGCTAAGCAACGTCGCCGATCCGTGGGGGCATCCGATGAAGCTCACCTGCGCCGATCAGCCTGCCGGCCAGATCGCCGGGGTGATCTCCATGGGGCCCGACGGCATCCTCGGGACCGAGGACGACATCGGATCCTGGCAGCTCGGCCGAGACGTCATCGACGGGATTCGCGGCCCGCGCTGGGTCGTGAAGCAAGTGACGGCCGCGGCCCGGCAAGCCAAGACAAAACCGATCGTGAGTACCGGCAAGCCGACGACTACGAGTCCAGCCTCGCCACCGGACGCTGCAGCCAATCAGGATGATCTGTTCGTGAATCGGGTGAAGCCTGTCGAGCCCGTACAGGAACGGGTGAAGGCACCCAAGTGAAGCCCAGCTACCTCGCCTCGATCACGGTCGCTGCCTTCCTTCTGTCGGCGCCCGTTGCACACGCGGACGACACTGCCGCCGAGACGAAGTTCAAGGCAGCCGTCGAGCACTTCAAAGCGCAGGACTACGCGCTCGCGTGTCCCGAGTTCGAAGAGAGCGAACGGCTCGATCCGAATCCGTCGACGGAGTACTTCCTGGCGAAGTGCGCCGCGCAGAACAAGCATCCTGCGCAGGCCTGGAACCTCTTCAAGCGCGCAGCCGCCGGAATCGCTGACCCGAAGCAACGCGCAGCAGCCGAGCAAGGCGCGACCGATCTCAACAGCCAGGTCGGACTCGTGACACTGGTGGGGACGCAGCCGGCCCCCGGCCTCGACGTACGTCTCGATGGTGATGCCGTGACCAGCCAGGTCCTGGTCGGACTGCCCATCGCGGTGGAACCCGGCCCCCACGTCCTCCGCGCGACCGCGCCGAGTCGCGACGAGTGGAAACGAGAGTTCACCATCGCCAAGGGCGAGTCGTTGAGCTTCACCGTTCCGTCGCTTCCTTCCGTCGAGGTTGCCACCCCGGTCGTGACGCCGCCGACCAACGTGGACAAGCCGAGCGTCGTGCCGAGCGTCGTGACCCCGCCGCTCCCCGAGGACGCCACCAGCAAGCGTCGACACAAGCGCCACGTGATCGCGGCGACAACGGTTGGAGTGGGTGCAGTAACGATCGTCGTCGGTGGCGTCTTCGGATTCGCGGCCCGATCGAAGTGGGCCGACGCCGAGGCGAGTTGTGGCGGGAACGTCGACACGTGCACCAACGCGACGAGCTTCGCGAAGGCCCAGGATGACGTGAACGCCTCGCGCGACGCCGGTCTGTTGTCGAACCTGTTCGTCGGCGTCGGCACCGCAGCCGTCGTCACGGGCGTGGTGCTCTGGTTCACCGCACCTCGCGCCGAGCGCAGTGTCATCGGCTGGAAGATGACGCCGGTCGTTCATCCATCGACGGTGGGCGTGACGTTCGGGAGGGGCTTCTGATGGGCGCCCATGTCATCACCGTCGCGCTCGCCGTCTCGTGTTGGGTCACCGGGTGCACGTCCTTGCTCGGTGTCCGCGAGCCCACGCAACTTCCGAATCAGCTGACGCTCGAATCGTCGTCCGCGAGTGGGACCGCCGGCACCGACCTCGCCGCGCCGATCGTCGTCACGCTGACCGATGCAGCCGGCGATACGATCCAGGGCATCACCGTGCACTTCGCGGTGGTGACTGGCGGCGGTGCCGTTTCCGATGCAGACGGGCTGACCGACGCGGAGGGCCATGCCCGCACCACGTTGACCCTTGGCACGATCGCGGGCACGAACTCCGTCGAGGTGCAGGCGGATGGGGCCACCACGGTCGTGTTCACCGCGACCGGGCTGGTCGGGCCTGTCGACGCGGACCAGAGCACCGTGTCCGTGAATCCCCCAGCCACGGTCACCGCGGATGGCGCGGCCACTTCGACGATCACGATCACCGTCAAGGACGCCTTCGGTAATCCCATCGAGGGTCAGCCGGTGACACTCGCTGCGACCGGGACCGGGAACACGCTCGGCGCCCCCGTGGCAACCGACGCGGCCGGTGTCACGACCGGCACGATCGCCTCGACCCGCGCCGAGACCAAGACGATCACGGCGTCGTCCGGCGCGATCACCTTCACGATGCAACCGATCGTCGCGTTCGTCGCGGGTGCGCCGGCGAGCCTCGTCCTCGTATCGGGCAACAATCAGACGGGCGCCGCGACTACAGCGCTCGCTTCGCCGTTCGTCGTGGCGGTGAAGGACAGCAACGCCAACGGCGTCCCCGGCGTCGATGTCGCGTTCGTGGTGACGCTCGGCGGCGGCTCGGTGTCGTCGGCATCGGTGACGACCGACTCGGAAGGGCGCGCACGATCGACCTTGACGCTCGGGTCGGTCGTCACGACCAACAGGGCCGAGGCGCGCGTGACCGGGCTGACGGGGACGCCCGTCGTGTTCACGGCGGTCCATGCGTCGTTCAACGTGGCGTACGCGGCCAAGGACGACAAGACGGTCCAGGGCGCGCAGGCGATCGCCGTCGGCGATCTCGATCAGGATGGCAAGCCTGACCTCGTCGTCGCCGAGGCAGGGTTCGATGACGTCGCCATCCTCCTCAACACCACGCCTGCTCAGAACGCCACGGTCAGCGTCGCCGCGGCGGCGAACCTCCCGGTAGGTGATTCGCCCGTGTTCATCGGGGTCGTCGATCTCAACCAGGACGGGAAGCTCGATCTCGAGATCGTCAATCAGACCGACAAGACGGTCTCGATCCGGCTGAACACCACGACGACGGTCGGGAGCCCGACCTTCGCGCCCGAGGTCACCGTGGCGACCAACAACAACCCGTCCTCGGTCGCGGTGGGTGACTTCAACGGGGATGGCAAGCCCGACCTCGCGATCTCGAACCGGAACAACTCGTCGGTCTCCGTGTATCTGTCCACGACCGCCGCCGGTGCGGCAGTGGCGACCTTCGGCGCGCAGTTCCTGTTCTCGACGAACGGGACGCCATCCCAGGTCGTCGTCGGTGACATCGACGGCGACGGCAAGCTGGACCTCGCGACGGCAAATGGGAGCAACACCGTCACGATCCTGCGCAACGCGACGACCGTGAACAGCACGACCCCCAGTTTCGTCGACGCGGGGATCGCCCCCGCCACAGGTGTGGGACCCAACGGAATCGTGATCGGAGATCTCGACGGCGATGGCAAGCTCGACCTCGCGGTGGCGAACTTTCAGGTCAATACCGCCTCGGTCTTGATCAACACGACGACGGGCGGTGTGGTCAGCTTCGCGCCCAAGGTCGATCTAGTCGCGGGCCTCGCCCCATTCGCGATCTCGATCGGTGATCTGAACCTCGACACCAAGCTCGACCTCGTCGTCGCCAACCAGAATGCCGCGACGGTTTCGGTGATGCTGAACCAGTCGGTGGCGGGCACGGTCAGCTTCGCGTCGACGCTCGCTGTCACGACGTCGACTAGCCCGGCGTCGATCGGGATCGCGGATCTGAACGCAGACGGCAAGCCCGACCTCGCGGTCGCATGTCAGAGCAATGCCGTCGTCTCGATCCTGGTCGCCCAGTAACCAAAGGCACGGTGAGTGCCGGCGTGAATAAGGACCTCATGACCGCAGCGATCCGCTTCCTCGTCGGCGTACTCGCGGTGCCATCGTCGGCACGCGCCACGTGGACCGCTGATGCGAAGTTCCAGTCTGGCCTGTAGCACTTCAAGACGCAGGATTACGCGACCGCATGCGCCGAGTTCGAGGAGAGCGAGCGGCTCGGACCTACCCCGTCGACGGAGTACTACCTCGCCAAGTGCGCCGTTCACAGCCAGCACCCGGCACGAGCATAGAACCTTTTCAAGAAGGCCGCGTTCGCGATGCCCGAGGCGAGGATGCGCGCCGCTGCCGAGCAAGCAGCGAGCGACCTCAAGAGCCAGGTCGGCGTCGTGACACTCGTCGGCACGCAGCCCGCTCCCAAGCTGGTCGTGCAAATGGACGACGACGTGATCACCGCGCAAGTCCTCGTCGGCCACGAGATTGCCGTCGAGCCAGGTTCTCACGTGCTTCGCGCGACGGCGCCCGATCGCGAGCCGATGCCGCGATCGACCCTAAGTTCGCACCGGTGTCGACCAGGATCGGCACGTCGCGATCGTGCCAGCGACCGGTGACGACGATCGTCCCGAACGATGGATCGAGCCGGGCGCAGCCGGCGCCGCGCGCGACGGGGGCTCGGGCGCGGTGCTGTGCGGGGCGCTCACCGAGCAACCGGCGAACAAGATCACGAACGAGAAAACGCGAGACTGCATGGTCACGGCCTTTGTTTTGGAAGTGAGCGCAGCGCCGCGAGCAACTGCCGGCGGCCCGGCGCATCCGGTGGTGCGAGCGCGCTCAACCGGTCGAGCGCCACCCTCAGTTCCGCGCGCGACGCCTTCGCATCGACCGCGCGGTAGACAAGATCGAGCGCGATCTCGGAAGCGAGACCACTGTGGAACACCCACGCCAGGAACGCGCTGTTGCTCCAAACGCCTTGATAGAGCTCGCCGCTCGCGGCGAACACCGACAGCACGTGCTCGGTGCCGTCGGTCACGATCGCCAGCCATTCGCCGGGCCACGGCTCGGCCGCAGCGGCGCCGCGCGCCGGGATCGTCACGACCTCGACGCCGGGCAGCTCGAACGGCGGTTCGCGATCGGTTCGGGCGGCCACCGTGACGCCGCGAGCGGCGGCACGCGTGAGATCGTCGCGCAGCTCGGCGAGCGGCCCGGGCCCGAGATCGAGCAACGCGATCCGCCGGGCCGCGCCGAGCATCGTCCGCACCCGCTCGAACACCTGCGCCCGGTTCCCGAGCTCGTAGATCCGGCGATCGGCGGCCGGCGAAGGCAGCTTGGCGAGCGCGGTCGCGACGGCCTGCTTGCGATCGTCGAGATCGCGGTTGATGAGCCGCATCAGCTCGCGCGGCGGCAGCCCGAGCGCAATCCCGAACCCCTTGTCGCGTCCGCCCACGTCCGAACACAGGGGTGCGTCTGCCATCTACACGGAATCAGATCGGATGTGCCGACGGAACTGGTCACTATCGACCGTGCCGGGCAACGCGCCGGGCACAGGACGATCACGTTGCACGTGCTCTCCGAATCTGATCGCGCATTCGGACCACCCGGAAAGAAGTCTGGATGTGATCGCGTGCATGTCGGCTGCTATGCTTCAAGTCATGAGCCGCATGGCAACCGCCCTCGTCGTACTCACAACCCTCACCGTGATCTCCGGAACCTCCGAGGCCCGGATCCATCGAGCGTGGAGCTACCCCGAGCTGATGAAAGCGGCTGATCTCGTCGTCATCGTCGCGCCACACGGGACCACGCCGACTGGCAAGCAGCAGGCCCTCCCAGACATCACGCAGGTCGACGCGAGCGGCAAGAAGAGCAGCGTGATGGGCGAGCGCCTCGAGACCGACCTCGAGCTCGTCGTCGTGTTGAAGGGCAAGCCTCTCGACACCAAGGGCAAGGACGCCACCCGGATCTTGCTCCACCACACCCGCGAAGTATCGACCCAGCCGTCGATCAACGGTCCCGGCCTGGTCAACTTCGACGCGCAGCCGAAGCGCCAATACCTGATGTTCCTGGTTCGCGAGAAGGACGGCCGATATGCGGCCGTCAGTGGCCAGACCGATCCCGACATCTCGATCGAGGTCCTCCAGCAACTCGCGCCGTGAGCCGACATGATCGCGGGCCGTTATCGAGCGGCTCGGAGCGCTGGTGGCCGACGACGACCTGACGCGTTACATCCTGTAGTGCCGTCTCTCCATCGCCGTATCATCATCCAACCATGAGGCTCGCAACCATGAGGCTCGCCGCGATTACACTCACATCTGCCGCACTCTTCGTTGGATGCCACTCCTCGGTCGCTGTATTGAGATAGGTTGGAGCCGTTTTCGCAAGATCCGTATCCAAGCGGGTCCGCGATCAACCGACCTGACGGATCGAAGACCGCCAGACGCTTCGATGCCACAGCTCATCATGTTCCGGCGCCGTTGCCCCGGGCGAAGGCGCCGCCGGATTCTTTGCTCTTCGTCGGCAGGCGGGGTCAGAACGAGCCCGGCACGCCGCGCACCGGCCGACGGGCTCTGTGGTCGTTGCAACATCAGCGCACACGAGCTCGCGGCCGGCGAAGTCGTCATCGACTACGATCGCGGGTACGGCTTCGTCGGGCGAGCTCGGCAGATTCGCCTCCCGACCACATCATCTACTTCGACGCGTGTGTTCCGATCAAGCGGCCCGCACCGCGCTTGCCGCACACAGCTCGGCACGACTTCGCAGTCGGCGATCCGCTCGCGCATCCGAAGTTCGGCGATGGCGAGGTCGTCGCGAAGCCGGCACCCGGCAAGATCCTGGCGCGATTCGCCGACGACCAGGAGCGGGTGCTCGTCGGTTCGAAGTGATGATTCGCAACGAGACGGTCCAGAACCCAACGGATCACGATCGATCCGTTCGTCTGGTGGCGTCCGCTCGTATAGCCCACGCGCAGCCCGCAAGTACGACGAAGTCTACCGCGGCAGTAATACGCCGGACACGCGGTGATCGGCGTCGACGGTGAGCGACCACGTTTCACCGACGCCGATCACGAGCGCGACCTCTTGTTTGCCGCTGTCGAGCATCGCGAATCCGCAACTGCGCGGCGCGAGCCGCAACGGACCGTCGGCGAGGGTTGCGACTGGAATCGCGGCGTCGAGGTCGGGCGCCGGCGTCCGTCTCGACTCCTTGCCTGAAGCCAACCGAACTTCGCCCTCCTCGACGCAGCGCCGGATCTCCTCCTCCGTGGAGCCGCACAACTCGTCGGTCACGGGACGCGGCGGCGCGGCGCGAACGAAGCCGGGCCTGCATGCTTTGCCCGCCGGCGCGCAGTACGCGCGCGATCGATCGACGAACCAGGCGTCGGTGTTGGGACCCGACAGCTCGTAGAAGAAGCACGGATTGTCGTTGAGCCAGATCTTGGCGCCGCTCGGGATCGAGATCAGATGCGGACGGCCGTCGATGACGATGCGCTGAAGCACGGTGGCATTTGCTCGGATCTCGACGCTGCGCTGCTCGCCGCGCGGGACGAGTTGCTCGTCCTTGCCAACGAGGACGCAGATCATCTTCGACTTTTGGCCGGTGCCTTCGCCTTGCCACTTGAACGTGAGCTTCGCGCGCGGTCCAGATGGCTCCGGCCCTGCGAGCTCCACCCGCATGGCGGCACCGGCGCACTCGTGCGATGGAGCAGCGGCCGGCGCGATGGGCTGCGTCGCGCGTGGTGGCGCCGCTGCGGCATCACGCTTTGAACATGAAGAGAGCAGGACAAGCGCCATCACCCATCGCATGCATCGGTGCTAGCACGTGGCCCTGCCGGCGAACGGAAAAACAACGGCGACAACGGGCGCGTACTCGACTGGGGACTTCGAGTTGCCCTGCCCGTGCTCATAGGTCGTTCGTTTCTTGTTCGAGCCCGATCCGAATCGGATGCCCTGGCGGCGGGAGACGGGTCGCACGGAAACTTCATCGAACGACGCGATACACGCGCACGTGCCCGTGCCCGTGACGATCCAGATCGCGCCAGTTCCAAGGACATCCGACGGCGACGCGATCCTCGGCGATCCCCAGGCCGACGTCCCCGACCCCGGAGTCCTCGCAGCGGTACGAGTCGATCTTGGTCCACTCGCCGCCGGGGGCCAGCCAGTGGCGCCGCGCATGGCTCAGCCAGCTGGTAGTCCACTCCGGGAGCTTCCTTCCCTTGCGGGACGCGGACGTCTCGAGCGCTTGGCCCGATCGTTCGCGAAGGATGGGCCGAGCGACCACGGTCACGGCAGTTCGACGGCGCTTCGTCCATCGTCACCGTCGGTACCGCGAATGACCAGGGTGCCGCGTGACACGTTGACCTCGGGCGCTTGCGCGGTGCCGATCGCGCGTACCGTGAACGGTAGCGTGCAACTCGGGATGTTCGACGGACCGATGCCACACAACGTCGTGGTCGAGGTCGCGTAGACCGAGTAGCCGGCGTCGCACTCGTGGCAGTCGAGGACCCAGGTCTCATGCACGACGATCAGCGCGGCGGGGCCGCCGGGCACCGTGACGGCGCGCGCGTCGATGGCCGTCACCGTGCCACGGCGGGTGACCGAGGTCATGGGTGAAACGATGGACGTCCATACATCGAGTGGCTGCGCCGACTCGTACCATCCGGCGCGATCGCGGATCGCAACGAACATCCGGCGGCGATGGTGATCGGGCGAGACGATCTGATGCACTTCGACGGCCCGATGACCCGCACGCAATACCAGAACGCGCTGGCAGTGGGAGCCCGGCTCCGTGAGGCGCTGGAGGACACAGGTGTCGTCGAACGCGGTCGCGTGCGGGCCGCGCATCGGCGAGATCTCGGCGGGCGCCAGGTCTTCGTCGATGCCGGCGTCAGCGATAGCGAGGGCGGGCAACGAGACCGTGGTGACCACGCTCGCGAAGACGTGCATCAGTCTCATCGCCTACGATGGTGACCGCTCCGACCACGACGGGCAACTCGATGGTTGCAGACCTACCTAGTTTCCGTCCCGAATCGCGTAATCTCGCGTTCCGAAACGCCATTTCGCTTGTGGCGCGACGAACGCGACGACAGAAACCGCGACGCCCGCGACAAAGCCCCCAGCCGGAGCAAATTCGACGACTCCCACCGCTGGCGCCTTTTCGACGACAAGTCGATCGAATCGGCTCGAAACGGTCGCCTCGTCGAGACGCGGTTCCCAAAGAGCCACACCGGAGTCAGAAGGCGCCGAACACGGTCATTCCGGAAGGCGAAACGCCAACATTCCACGAGGTCGTGGTCGTGTGCACCTGCGCGGTTGGATTCACAGCCACGCTCGGAAATGGTGCGTATCGGGTCGACGAGCATCTGCAGGGGAAGGGCGCTCAGACGGATAGGAAGGTCGATACGGGGTTACGGATAGGACGGTCGATACGGGGTTTCAGCGAGGCGAGCCTGCGCCGCTGTCGCGACCGACCTCGCGAAGTCGGCGTGACGAACGGATCCCCCAGCGCCACGCGACTGTGACAGATCGGTCGCCGTGCGCACGTGAGCCTGGGTCGCGCGCACCATCGCCGAGCGATCCAGCGACACGATCCACAACCGCGCGACGGCGTCCGGTATACGGACAAAGGCGTCCGCTATTCGGACATCGTGGCCGTGACGACGCGAACCACCACGGTGCAGTGCTCGTAACGACGATGGCATCGCGCGCGCACCACCTGCGTGGTGTCCCGATCGCACACGCAACGCAACCCACGTTCGAGCGCAGCACTCGACGGCCTCGAACTTCCGCATCGATCACCCGTGTTCGCGTCACGCGGGCCACCCGAGCTGTTCGACCCGAGCCGGCCTTCGAGCCGGATCCACCTGTACCCGAGGAGTGATCGCTCCATCGTGATGGCGAGCCTCCACCCGTCGTTCGCGAGCCGATGATCCACGTCGTCTGGCTTACCGCGCTTACCTCGTCCTCCACCATCCCTTGGCCATCGACGCCGAGGTCACATCAGCCGTTTGGTCGAAACCCCTCTTGAACGTCCTCGACGCTGCGAGCGCCGCATCCGCCGGAGTGCTCTTGGTCAGCGCGCGCTTGATGACCTTGCCCGTCGTCGTCGCGCCATGGATCCGGATCTCGTCCAGGAAACCACCGTGCCACCCGAGACAGAGACCATCCAGCAGCGCACTGCACGAACCGATCAGAGCCCGCGCGTTGTCCTGGAGATGCTTCAGCCGCGATACGCAGCGGCACCTCGTCGGGACGCTCGTGGATCGCGGCCTGTAACGCGACCCATTCGCCGAGCTTGCTGCCCTGGCTCTCGAGCCAATCCGCGCAGACCGAGCGAGGTGCCAGGGCAAGCGGATCGTCGAGTACGGCCTGCTCGAGCGCAGCGTTCCGCGTCACTTCGTGTCTTGTACTACGCACCCGCAGTAGTAAGTTGCGCCGGTGCGCGCGCCCCTATCCCCGGTTCGACTTGCCCCGCTGTTTGCCCTCATCGCCGCGTGCAGCGGTCCCTCGACGACCGCGACTCCACCGCCGGTGACCCCGAAGCCACCCGTCGTGGCGCCGATACCGCCCCCGGAGGCACTCGTGCCGACGCCGCCGGCGTTGCGCCTCGGGAATCGCGTGCGACCGACACGCTACGCCGTCGACCTCACGGTCGTCCCGACGTCGGAGACGTTCGCGGGCAAGGCGGTGATCGCGCTCCAGCTCGAGGAAGCCACCTCGGTCATCTGGCTCCACGGGGCGGATCTGAAGGTGAAGACCGCGACGGTCAAGACCAACGGCGCCGAGCTCTTGGCACACCCGGTCGCGTCGACACCGAAGATCGTCGAGAGCGAGCTACTCGGCTTCACGCTCGATCGCCCGATCGGACCGGGCCCGGCCGAGCTCGCGATCACCTACGACGGCAAGCTCTATTCGAACGACTCCGACGGGATCTATCGCGTGGAGGAGCGTGGCGAGTGGTACGTGTTCACGCAGTTCGAGCCGACCGACGCGCGCCGCGCGTTTCCATGCTTCGACGAGCCGTCGTTCAAGGTCCCGTTTCAGATCACGCTCCACGTCAAGACCGAGCACGTCGCGGTCTCGAACACGCCGATCGCGGCGCAGACCGAGGACGCGAACGGCATGAAGACGGTGAAGTTCGCCGAGACCAAGCCGTTGCCGACCTACCTCGTCGCGCTGGGGGTCGGTCCGTTCGACATCGTCGACGGTGGCAAGGCCGGAAAGAACCAGACGCCGCTCCGCATCATCGCCACCAAGGGCCGCAGCAACGAGGCCGCGTACGCGACGCGTGCCACCGCCGAGCTACTCGTATTGCTCGAGGACTACTTCGGCAGCCCCTACCCGTACGAGAAGCTCGATCAGATCGCCGTTCCGCGGAAGGGCGGCGCGATGGAGAATGCGGGGCTCATCACGTACGGCCTGCCGTTGATCCTCATCGCGCCCGACGAGGAGACGATCTCCCGCAAGCGGCGGTTCGCGCTCGTCGCAGCGCATGAGATCGGGCACCACTGGTTCGGCGATCTCGTGACGCTCGGGTGGTGGGACGACCTCTGGCTGAACGAATCGTTCGCGAGCTGGATCGAAGACAAGGTCGTCGATCGCATGCAGCCGACCTGGGGGATCGGGGTCAGCCTCGTCGAGGGCCGCTCGGGAGCGATGGGAGGCGATAGCCTGGCGACCGCGCGCAGGATCCGCCAGCCGATCGAGTCGCGCCACGACATCGGCGCGGCGTTCGATGGAATCACGTACGGCAAGGGTTCGGCGGTGCTCTCGATGTTCGAGCAGTGGATCGGTCCCGAGAAGTTCCAGAAGGGAATCCGGCGCTACCTGGAGAAGCATGCCCATGGCGTCGCCACCACCGCCGACTTCATGGCCGCGGTGTCGGCGGAGGCCGGCATCGACGTTGCGCCGGTGTTCTCCACGTTCCTCGATCAGGTCGGGGTGCCGCTCGTCAGCGTCGAGCTCGCCTGCGCAGCGGGGCAGCCGCCGAAGCTCGCGATGTCGCAGAAGCGCTACATGCCGATCGGCTCGAAGGCGCAAGCCGACCAGACCTGGAAGATTCCGATGTGCGTGAAGTACGGCGGCGACACGGTCGACGGCCGCCAGTGCACCGTGCTCTCCGAGCAACGCAGCGAGCTCGTGCTCGCGACTCCGAAGTGCCCGCGCTGGGTGCTCGCGAACGAAGGCCAGCTCGGCTACTACCGCACGCACTACCAGGGTGACCTGCTCGAGAAGGTCGTCGCGGCGAATCCAAAGCTGCTGACGTTGCCGGAGCGGGTCGGCATCCTCGGGGACCTGATGGCGCTCGTGAAGAGCGGCCACGTTTCGCTCGGCAAAGCGCTCGATCGCGTACCCGCACTTGCCAAAGATACGAACCGTCACATCACCTCGATCGCCGGCGACCTGATGTCGTTTCTCACCGACGACGTGGTGCCGCCGGAGCTCCGACCGAACCGTGCCCGCTTCGTGCGCAAGATGTTCGGTGCACGTGCACGCGCGATCGGCTGGAAGTCACCGCAGGGCGAACCCGACGACACGCGGCTGATGCGTCCGACGCTGCTGTCGTGGGCCGCGGTCACCGGCGAGGATCCGGTGCTCATCGCCGACGCGAAGAAGCTCGCGGACAAGTGGCTCACCGACAAGAAGGCGATCGATCCGGACCTCGTCGGTCGCGTGCTGTCGATCGCCGCTCGTAACGGCGACCGTGCGTTATTCGACCGCCTGCGCGCGGCGGCGAAGCTCGAGAACGAGCGCAAGGAGCGCAACCAGTTGCTGGGCGCGATGGGCGGTTTCCGCGATCCCGAGATCGTCAAGGTGGCGATGTCGATCGCGCTGACCGACGAGTTCGAGGCGCGCGACTCGATCGGCCTGGTTTGGGGAGGGCTCGGAGACGACGCGACCCGCGAGCTCGCCTACACGTTCGTGAAGACGAACCTCGACGCGCTGATCGCCAGGTTGCCGCGCGATTCCGGCGCCGGCTTCATCTGGATCGGCGGATCGTTCTGCGACGAGAGCCATCGGGCCGACGTCGAGGCGTTCTTCAAGGACAAGGCCCCGACGTATCTCGGTGGCCCGCGCACCCTCGCCCAGATGCTCGAGCGGTTCGACTTGTGCATCGCACGCACGCAAGCACATCAACCCAGCGTCCTCGAATTCCTCAAGAAGTGGTAAATCGTCATGCGCTATTGGATCGTGGTCGCGCTGGGTCGCTGGCGGTAGAGGGCGAGACGCTCGCCGCCGTTACGTCGCTGTGGCGCTGCGACGACGGCAAAGACGCGATTCTCGCGCTGGTGCTCGTCGTCGAGAAGACCGACCAAGCCAAGGCGATCGATTGGTTGACGAAGATCCGGTGCGCCAAGCCAGACGACGTGCCGCTCTCGATCGGCCCGCACACGCCCGACGAGGACGAGGATCCGGAACCCGAGCCTGCTCCGTCGACGAAGCAGGCGCCGGGAACGCCGAAGCAGCCGGTCAAACGAACGCTGCCACCGGCACGACCGAAGCAGAAGTCATAGATACGCGGGGTCGCGGTACTCGCCCAGCTCGACCGACTACTGGCCAACGCGGAAGTGCGGGTTCACCCGGCCAGCCCGCGTTCCACTCGGCGCCCCGCGAAGCACTCGGGCATCCCGTAGACCACCGCCGTCGAGGAGAACACGAAGGTCCCAACGTGATCGCGCGCGACGTCGAGCAAGGCGAGCGTTCGAACGACATTATGCTCGAAGTACAGGCCGGGCTTGGCAACGCTCTCCGCGACCTGGATCTTGCCGGCGAAGTGCGTGACCGCCGTAACGCGGTAGTTCACGAGCGTGGCGCGTACGAGCTCGCGGTCGCCGATGTCGCCGCGCACGAATTCGATGCCCGCGAGCGTTGGCATCGGGGCGCCGACAAGTCATCGAGCACGACTCCACGGCTGCCCGACTCTACGGCCAATCGCGCGAAGTGCGATCCGAGGGACCCGGCACCGCCCGTGACCAGGATGCAGTCGCGTGCGCCCATCACTTACGCGCGATCGCGAGCACGCTCATGAAGAAGGCCGCGAGGGCGATCTGGAACCCGACGATGATCGCCACCGCGGATGGGATCACGGTTCGCAGGATGTCGGGGTTCGAGCGCAGCACCGGTGCGGCAGCTTCGCCGCTACCGCGCGGCTATCGAGCGCGCCGGCCCGAGCAGACGACGCGGTCTCGCCGACGCCGGTGATCGCGGCCGGCGGCATCGGCAGCGGCCGCCAGCTCGCCGCCGGCTGAGCTCACCAGCCCAGGGAGACGTCGTAGTGATCGCCCTGGGTCTCGGGCGTGGCGCGGATGAACGAGAGCGTGGCGCGCGCGCTCGACCACGTCGGATGGAACTCGCCGGCCGCGGTGTTGATGCACGGCCCCAGGTTGAGCGCCGGCGTCCAGTGGCGGCCGAGGCGCACGCTGGCGTAGAGATCGGGGCCGCCGTGGCCCGACTCGCGGATCGAGGCGAACACCAGCACGCGGCCGCCGGGCAGGAGCATCGGGTTGAACTCCCAGTTCTCGACGGTGTTGATGGTGCTGGGCAGGCGCACCGGTGTGGCCCAGCCGGTGGCGGTGGGACGCGCGGTGTAGAGGTCCCAGCCGTCGAACACCTCCGGCGCCGGGGCGGCGCGGTTGGTGTTGTAGTACAGCGTGCCGTCGGGGTCGATGCTGGCGTAGTTCTCGAAGTACTCCGAGTTGAGCGGCGCCGGCGCGTGGACGGGCTCGCTCCAGGTGCCGTCGTCCTCCAGCGTCACCACCCACAGGTCGGTGTCGGGGCGGTTGGGGGCGCCGTCGACGCCGCGCCACGACGAGAACCACAGCCGCTTGCCGTCGGCGGTGAGGAACGGGTCGATGTCGTCGTTGCCGGGATGGCCCGAGAACGACGCCGGCACCGGCTCCGACCACGCGCCGTCGACGCGGTGGCTGACGTAGATCGTGTAGATGAAGCTCTCATTGGCGCGGTGGAAATAGGCGGTGTCGCCGTCGGCGGAGAAGGCGATGCGGCCCTCGTCGAACGGCGTGTTGAACACGCCGCCCTCGGTCGGCTCGACCGTCGGGCAGCCCTCGGCCGTCGCCAGCTCCTGGAGCTCGGTCGCGATGTCTTCGTCGGACATCGGCCCGCTGGTGGCGCAGGCGGGGAGGAGGGCGGAGAGGAGAAGGGCGGAGCGAACGGGCATGGACATGCGCGGACCCTACGGATCCGCGCCGCCGGGCGCCGCGATCGGGGGACCGGTGGTCGCCGGGGTGGGACGAACGGGCGCCGGGGTGGTTCAGCTTGCCGGGCTGCGTGCTTGCTGGACGACGCCGCGGTCGCTAGGTTGGCGCGGTGACCGTGCGCACGCCGCTGGTATCCCGCTCGGTGCTGTGGGCCGCCGCGTTCGTGTGGTGGACGATGAGCGCGCTGGTCAGCGCCCTCAACCATCGCCAGTGGGCCGACGACGAGGGGCTCACCGTCGGCTGGGACGCGGTGCTGCGGCTCGCGTTCGTTGGCTCGTACCTGTGGGTGCCGATGACGATCGCGGTGTTCTGGCTGGCCCGCCGTCATCCGCTCGAGCGCGGGCGCTGGCGGCGCTCGTTGGCGGTGTTCACGGTCGGCGCCGCGGTGGTGGTCGGCGCGCGGGCGGCGCTGGTGATCGCGTTCAACCCGTGGGTTGGCTGGTACGACGAGGTACCAGCGGTGGGGTCAGTGCTGATCACCAGCATGAACAACAACCTGTTCATCTACTGGATGATGGTCGGTGTCGCCCACGCGCTGCACTACGCCGAGCGCAGCCGCGAGCGCGAGATCGAGGCCAGCCGCCTCGAGACCCAGCTCGCGCGCGCGCACGTTGCGGCGCTGCGGGCTCAGCTCCAGCCGCACTTCCTGTTCAACACCCTGCAGTCGATCGCGGAGCTGGTGCACGCCGATCCCCATGGCGCCGATCGCATGATCGTGCAGCTCAGCGCGCTGCTGCGGCGGACGCTCGACGCCGCCACCGGGCAGCTGTCGGTGCTGCGCGACGAGATCGGGCTGCTCGAGCCGTACCTCGACATCGAGCAGGTGCGGTTCGGCGACCGCCTGACCGTGACCTGGCGGATCGCGCCGGCGGCGCTCGACGCGACCGTGCCGCAGCTCATCCTGCAGCCGCTGGTCGAGAACGCGCTGCGCCACGGCCTGTCGCCGCGCGCCGCGCCCGGGCACCTGGCGATCTACGCCGACGTGACCGGCGACCGGCTCGCGCTCGAGGTGCGAGACGACGGCGTCGGCGTGCGCGAGCCACGCCAGGGCGTCGGGCTGTCGAACACCCGGGCGCGTCTGCGTCAGATCTACGGCGACGATCACCGCTTCACGCTGGCCGCGGCGCCGGGCGGCGGCACGGTCGCGCGCATCGAGATCCCACGGGGGGCGGCGTGAGGGCGGTGATCGTCGACGACGAGCCGCTGGCGCGCGCGCGGCTACGCCGCCTGCTCGGCGCCCACGCCGACGTCGAGGTCGTGGCCGAGTGCGGCGACGGCCGAGCCGCGATCGAGACCGTGCGCAGCCGTCGGCCCGAGCTGCTCTTCCTCGACATCCACATGCCCGAGCTCGATGGCTTCGCGGTGCTCGCGGCGCTCGTCGATCCGGCGGCGGCGCTGGTGTTCGTGACCGCCTACGAGCGCCACGCCGCACGCGCCTTCGACGCCGACGCCGTCGACTACCTGGTCAAGCCGTTCGACGCCGCCCGCCTGGCGCGGGCGCTCGAGCGCGTGCGCAACCGCGAGCCGGCGGTCGCGCCGGCATCACTGCCGGTCCGCCTGCCGGTGCGCACCGGCGAGCGCATCGAGCTGCTCGATGTCGACGCCATCGACTACCTGGTCGCCGACGGCAACTACATCGCGATCCACGCCGGCGGCCGCGAGCACCTGGTGCGCGAGACCCTGTCGGCGATGGCGCGGCGGCTCGATCCCGCGCAGTTCGTGCGCATCCATCGCTCGCGCATCGTCCGCCTCGATCGCATCCACGCGATCGAGCCGCTGTTCCATGGCGAGTATCGGCTCACGCTCCACGACGGGACCCACCTGACCTCGGCCCGCGGCTACCGCGATTCGCTGCGCGTCGCGCTCGGTCTCTGAGCCCGGCGTACGCCGCGGCGCCGGCGCTGGCCAGGCGCAATTGGCCGTTCGCATCGTCCGCCGCGTCGCGCGCGTGCTCGCTCGTCTCGATGCTGACGCCGTCATCGACGACGAGCTCGGCGAGCTCGACCACGCCCAGGCCCAGGCCGTGCAGCTTCCGATGGCGTTCTCGGAGCCCAGGCCCCAGTCGGCGACGTCGCTCTCCCGAAGTGCGGCGCGATCTTCGCTGAGCTCGCGCCAGCGTCCTATGGAGGACAGGGTGTGGTCGAGGTGATCCCGTAGAGCTCGTTCAAGCCTTCGGCGAGCAGCCGGTTGTCCTCGTCGGGGAAGGTTCGCCATTCGAGCGTGTGGACGTCTCGCCAGAAGTATCGGCAGAGACCGGCGCTGAGTCCGGACCGGCCGGGCTTCCGACAGAGCTCCGCGACGTCGACCTCCAAGGGCTCGGGCTCCACGCCGCCCGGGTCCTTTCGCATACAGAACCGCAGCTGGTGCTCGAGAGTCCGCTTCACGGCGAGTGCATCGGCCATGGTGAGGTGATTGATGCGTTCCGCGAACTCGGCCCCAGACACGACGACGTCACACAACCGATACTTGCGAGCCATGATCCCGAGGGCCCGTTCCGACGTGCAGCCTGCGACAAGCTCGGTGACGCCGACGACGGACGCCGGTGCGCGAAACGCGACCGCGAGGTCGGGGCGGCGAGCGTGTATCAGGTAGTGCGCGATGACGCCGGTCGGCGAGCTGGCGGTGATGTCGATCGGCGCGTCACCGATCTCGACCGCGAACATCTGTGGCGTTCCCGATACGATGGCCTGATCGGCGATCGTCAGCGTCGCGGCCACGTCGTTCGAGGTCGCGGTCACGGCGACCACGTCGTCGTCGAAACGGAGGTCGAGCGTGTACTCGGTGATCGACGGATCGAACCGGGGATCGAGCGTGCCTGCCGAGACGGCTAGGTTGGTGAGGTCGAGTGGTTGCTGGTCGGAGATCCCGAGGAGTTTGGCGCAGGCGGTCGCCAGTGTCGCGTGGAGGTTTCTGATCACGTGCGGCCATCCAGCTCCGCGCCGGTGGGCAGCGTTGTAGGTGAAAAACGCGGCGCGGGTGGCACGCGCAGCGGACGCTTCGGCGGCGGTGCCGGTTTCGGCGTCACGTGGAGGACATACGCTCACGCTGGATCCGGCTTGCCAGCGACTCGCCTTCGAGCAGCTCCATGATGAGGTACGCCTGCTCGGCATGGAACCCGACGTCGAAGATGCGCACGATGCCGGCTTGCTTGATCCGGCTTACGATGTGCCTCGTTGAAGAACCGCTGCACGTGGTCGGTGTCGCGCGAGATCTCGGGCAGCAGCATCTTGATCGCGACGCGGGTCTGGATGCCCGCGTGCTCGGCGAGATAGACCTCGCCCATACCGCCTCGACACCACACGAAAGTTGCCTACGAGCTGTCCGATCCATGCTCGTGATCAACAATCGACCGAGGTGCCCTGCGATCAAGTCGCCAGTTGCTGGAGACGTTCGCTCGAGTCCGCGTGCGCGATCACCTTGCGACGGCCCTGTGATGGCGTCGCGGCGCGAACCAGATGGCCGGATCGTGGCGTCGATCGCGGCCGGCCTCAGGAGACCGCACGCACGAGCGCACGCTCGCCCGGTACGCCGCATGGTCTCGCGAAGCATTTCCGAGTAGCGTGCGTACGTGCGGTTGGTGTTGATGTTGGCGTGGATGGTCGTCGCGGCTTGTTGGAAGCCGTTTGCTCCATCGCGGCCGGCTCAGCGCAACCTCGTGTTGCCGCTTCACGCGTACCGCCTCGATAACGGATTGCGCGTCGTCGTGCTCCCCGATCCGAAGGCAGTCGACGTGCAGGTCATGATGCGTCTCGCGGTCGGCACGATCGACGATCCGGGCGGACGAGACGGCACGGCCCACCTCGCCGAGCACCTGATGTTCGAGCCAGTGCTCGACGGGCAGTCGCTGTCTGCCACGCTCGAACGCAACGCGGCCTCGTTCAACGGCATGACCGAGCTCGAAACGACGACGTACGTCGAGCGCGGTGCGCCGTCGAGCCTGGAGCTGTTCCTCGTGGTCGAAGCGACGCGCCTCCGGTGGCGTTGCACGACGCTCGGCGACGAGGTGTTCGTGCGCGAGCGCGAGATCGTGCGCAACGAGCTACGCCAGAAGTCGGACGTGCTTCGCACGCAGGGCGCGATCCTGCTGGGCCTGTACGCGGCAGACCATCCCTACCATCACGCGCTCGAGACCGAGGACACGGTCGCTCGCATCACCCGCGACGAAGCGTGCGCGTTCGTCGACGCCCACTACTCACCTACAAACGCGGTCCTCGTCATCTCGGGGAACTTTGCGGCCGGCTCGGTCGACGGCGTGGTGCGGAGAGTCTTCGCATCTGTTCCTCAGCGAGCCGTGGCGCCGAGCCACCCGATTCCTCGCTTCGCCGGCGGGCTCCGAGCCACGCGAAAGGCGCCGATCGATAGCGCGGCCCTCGTGTTCGGCTGGCCGCTACCGGCCGACCCGGTCAAGCGAGCTCGCGTCCGCGCGCTCGCCTGGATCCTCGCGGATCACGTCGACGCGGAGATCAAGGGTGACGTGCTCGTGCACGAGTACGGTGCGGACCGTGCCCCGATGATCGCGCTACTCGCGATACCCGACGCGACCGAGACGTTGCAGCACGTTCGCGACGCCACCGAGCACGAGATCACGACGCTACCGACCTCGTTCGACAACAACACCTACTACGACGTCAACTTCGATCACGCGCGACAGGTCGCGATGTATCGACTGTTCGCGACGTTCGAGGATGGCGGAGGCCGCGAGGTCCACCTTGCCGACCACGTCCTTGCGGGTCGCGACCCAGCCGAGGGCTTGAGGCTCGAGATCCAGGCCCTGAAGACGCTGGAGCGTGGCGGTGCCACCAAGCTCGCACGTGAGGTGCTCGCGCTCGATCGCGCTAGCGTGGTGACCCTGGAGCCGGCGAATTCGCAGAAGAGCGGACGACCGCGCCAATTCGATCCCGCGATCCACGATGCGAGCAAGCAGCGCATCGTCGAAGATCCGACCGCCGCCCGGCGGCCGTCGCCAACTCTCGCGGTTGCAAGTCCACTCGCGAGAGCCACGACCCGCACGCTCCCCAATGGAACGAAGCTGATCCTGATGCCGCTCAGCAGCGTCCCAACGGTCGAGGTCCGGTTCGTGTTTGCTGCGGGGACCGGCGACGAGCCGACCGAGCAGCGAGGTATCGCGACCGCCACCGCGTACGCGCTGAGCCCGCAGACCATCGATGTCCAGGACATCATCAATTTCTACGAGGCCGGCGGTAAGTTCGAGCGCGAAGTCGGATTCGATCACACGACGTTCAAGACCCGCGGCCTCGAGGGTCAGCTCGACATCCTGCTGATCGGGCTCGAGCGGCTCGTTCGCGGCGGTGACTTTCGCACGCTGGCGACCACGGTCGAACGGCTGCGCGCGACCCGGCCGTCAGACAACGCCGTCGAGAGCGCATGGCGGACCTCGGTCTTCGGTTGGGACCATCCGTACGCGGTGGCCGGACTCGAGCTCGGCGTGCTCGGCCAAGCCGCGGCCGACGCGTTTCGTGCGCTGCACTATCAGCCCGCCGCGCTGACGATCATCATCACCGGTGGGTTCGATCCGGGAAACGCGAACCAGTGGATCGATCACATCTTCGGCACGTGGACCGGACAAGCCGCCGTCATGCGACAAGGTTCGCGCGCGCGGCTCGCGCCGGCCGCGCTTGCGGTTCCGGAAGACACGACGCTCGTCGGTCTCAAGATCGCATTTCCGATCGGGGGATCGCGCGCGGCGCTGCTGGTCGCGACCCAACTGGTCGACCAGGCGATCAGCGATGTCCGACAACAACTCGGCGCGAGCTACGGGCTCGAGGCGCGGCTCTACGAATCGCGGCTCGCCACGAGGATCGAGATTGCCGGTTACATCGCCGCGAACCGCACCACCGAAGCACTGGCGCTGCTTCGCGAACGGCTCGCTGCCGTCCGGGTCATGAACGACGCCACGGCGTCGCTGTTCGTGAGTGCGCGAGCGCGTGTACTCGCTCGTTCGATGTCGATCAGCACCGGAGCCAGTGGACTTGCGAACCTCGCAGAGCGAAACGCAGCTCTGGGGCTCGGCGTCGATGCGGACGTCGAGACCACCGAGGTTGTCCGCAAGCTGATGCTTCACGATCTGGCGAACCAGCTCCAAGCGATCGACTTTGATCGATCGGCGATCGTGCTGCGTGGCCCGCTTGATGTCGTGCTTCACGCGTTCGAGACCATCGCACGCACACCGCGGATCATCGGTGCCGTTTAGCCGGCTCGACGACGACGACGACGACCATCTCGGTCTCGCGCGACGTTTCAATGCGTTTCATCGCGGTGACGACGACGTGGAACAGGCGGGATTGAGCCACCGTCTCCCGAGGCACGACCGTTGCAGCCCCCACTGCCATGGTTAGCTCAGGCGAACTCGCGTACGCTGTGAAGATCGCCGTCGGCCTCCTCGTCGTCCCCGTGGTGGCGGTAGTCGGCGTGATCTACTCCGGGAGGACCACCTCCCAGCCGCCCCCGGCAGCGACCGTGCAGCCAGCGCAGCCCGCGGCCCTGGACCCGCTGGCGAGGACCCTGGCCGCGATCCCCGAGGGGCCGGCCGGCGCGTCGATCCATCGCGGCTACGAGATCGTGAGCAAGACGTTCGAGACGCTGCCCGGCAATGGCGGCAACGGTCTCCACTGCACGAGCTGTCACCTCGACGGAGGCACGCTCGCCGGCGCCGGTCCGTGGATCGGGCTTCCTGCCGTGTTCCCGGAGTTCCGCGCGCGCAGCGGCAAGCGCGATCCGCTGCCCCGCCGCATCAACGACTGCTTCGAGCGCAGCATGAACGGCACCGCGCTCGCTCCAGAGGGCGCCGACATGGCGGCGATCCTCGACTACATCAACTTCATCTCGCGCGACGCACCGGGCGGCAAACCTCCGCCCGGCCGCGGCTTTAAGCGGATCGAGCCACCGCTGACGCCGGATCGCGCGGCGGGCGCTCAGAAGTACACGCCCCGCTGCGCTTCCTGTCACGGCGCCGATGGTGCGGGCCTCCTCGCCGACGGCAAGTACGCGTTCCCGCCGGTGTGGGGCGAGCGCTCGTTCAACATCGGAGCCGGGATGGCGCGGCTCGACACGGCCGCCGCGTTCATCCGCGCGAACATGCCGCGTGGAGCCGGCGGCACGCTCTCCGATCAGGACGCCTATGACATCGCCGACTTCATGATCTATCAACCTCGCCCCGACTTCGCCGGCAAGGTCCATGACTGGCCGCAGGGAGGGAAGCCACGTGACACGCGCTACTGATGCGCGGTGGCGTGCGCTCGCGGCGATCGCGCTGGTCGTCGCGACCGCGGGCACAGCGATCGCCGACGAGGACCTCCCGACGCCCGCCGCCGAGGACACGCCGACGCCCGCCGCCGAGGACACGCCGACGCCCGTTGCCGAGGACAAGCCGACGCCCGTCGCCGAGGACACCCCGACGCGCACCGCCGAGGATCTCCCGGCGCCCGCCGCTCCGCAGGTCCCCGCCGCCAGCCCACGCCGATCCGCGGACCCCGTCGCCAAGGGCGGTTCGCTCCCACCAGCGCCGATCGACATCAACGCGTTCCCTCCGCGCGCGACCAGGCCGGAGCCCCGGCCCCTCGGCGTCGAGGTCCACGGGTTCGCCGCGCTGTGGTGGATCCCGTGGTCGCAGGAAGCACCGGGGGCGGCGACCGACACTCTCCGGCTGCGCTTCGCGGTGCTCCGCATCGATGCCCGGCCGGCACCGAAGGTCACCGTGCTCGCGCGGCTCGGCCTGATGCTGCCCGGCTCCCCGCTGCTCGACATGGCCGCGGCCTATCAGCTGCACGACACGGTGGGCCTCACGTTCGGCCAGTTCCGCCTGCCGCTCGGAGCCTCGGCGACAACCCTCGCGCCGCAGCTGGTGATGCTCGATCGACCTCGCTACGTCTATGCGATGACCAAGCTCGCGTTCCGCGACGTCGGTGCGATGGTGCACAGCGGCCCCGCGGGCCTCGCCGACGGAATGGTTCACTACCGGCTCGCCCTCGCGAGCGGCAGCGGACGTCTTGGCTCGGGGATCGAACGGCCTCCGGGAGCGACCCAGTACCTGATCGCTGGCCGGGTCATCGTCGACGCGGGGCGCTGGCTCCCGAACCCCCGACTGGTCGCCGGGCTGTCGTACGCGCGATCGCGCGACCCCGCGATCGACTCCGGGATGCTGGCGGCCGACCGCGCCCTCGCCGTCAACACGCTCGGTCGGACGCTCGTGCCGTTCGGGGACAAGCGCGTCACCCACCTCGCCGGGGCCGACCTCACGCTCGCGCGTGGCCCGATCTGGGCGCAGGCCGAGACGCTGTACCTGCGGTCACACGCGACCGACGGAGCGGCTCACGCCGAGGCGCTCGGGTTCAGCGTCGAGGCCGGGTACACGTTGCCGCTCGAGCTGCCGCTCGAGCTGCAGGTGGCCGCGCGCGGCGAGCGGTTCGATCCAAACCTCGATGCGGACGCCGATGCGCAGAACATCGCATCGCTTGGCCTCAATGCGACGACCGCGCGCGTGCGCTGGTCGGCGTTCATCAGCGCGATCCGGTTCGAGGACGCGGCGACCGGAGAGAGCCAGCACGCGGGTGAGCTGGCGCTCCGCGCCGCGGCGACGTTCTAGCTTCGTGCTGGATCTGCTCGAGGAGATGGACTTGGGTCCGATCGAGCGAAGCCTGCAAGGAAAGGATGCGCGCGGCGAGCCTCCGGACGCGCCTCGAATGATGCTTGCGCTGCTCGTCTAGGGCTACGCGGTTGGCGTCTTCTCGTCGAGAAGATCGAGCGTGCAACCCACGAGGACGTTGCGTTTCGGGTGCTGGCGGCAGGCGAGCACCCGCACTTCACGACGATCAACGACTTTCGTTTGCAGCACCGAAGCGCGTTTGCTGACCTGTTCCAGCAGGTCCTCGTCGAGTGCATGTCAACCGGTCTTGTGAAGCTCGGCCACGTGGCAATTGATGGAACCAAAAATGAAGGCCAACGCAAGCAAGCACAAGGCGATGAGCTACAGACCGAACCACCAGACATCGGACCCATGCCCTTGCAGCGAAGGTGCCACTCCCAGCAGACCTCGATGACGAGGTTGCACGGACCGGAACACCACTGAAACGTTTCTGTTCATCGCCGCCGTTTCCCGACGTTTCACGTGGGAGGTCGCGTGGCCCGTACGTGGAACTTGACTCGTGGCACTCGTCTTGAACCACCACTCGTCGATGATGGCAGTTGTACTCGACCTCGTCGAGATCTTGCACAAGCTCGGACTGCAACGCCTGGCCTCGATGCGGGGCGGGATGGCCGCCTGGAGACAGGCCAAGCTCGCGGTCAAGCGATGATGGCGACACGATGAACCGCTCGGCTCGCGCCATCGCGCGCATGGCGGTCGAGGGCGGACTCGTCGCGGGAATCGCCATGATGCCTTTCGGGGCCGTGTTGCGCGCGCTCGGGCACCAGGTCAACGTGTACGGCGAGTTGATGGTTCGTGCCTTCCTCGGGAGCGCGCCGATGCCCGCCCAGCTGGTGTTCCACGTGGTCGTCTCGATCACACTCGCGATTCCGTTCGTCGCGTTCGCGCGCTGGCGCGGCGGCATGAGCCTTGTCGCAGGCGCCATCTACGGTGTGCTGTCATGGGCGGCATTGAACGCGACCCTGCTACCGCTGTGGTTCGAACGTCCGACCGGATGGGCGCTCGGGCTCGAGATGATCTGGCCGAGCCTCCTCGTCCATCTGGTCTACGGCGTGTCGCTCGGCGCTGTGACGGGGCACCGCGCGGTCTTCGGCACCCTCGGACACCCGACGCGCGCATCATGACCGCGGCCATCGTGATCGGGGACGCTCCGTTCGGCAAACGCCTCGAGGTGCATGCCGAACGGAGCGCAGTGCTCGACGAGCTTCACGCACGACCGTTCACGCCGATCGCATCGCCAGCACGCGTGCTGTTGTTCGCATTCCAGACCGACGGAGAAGCAGGTCGGGCCGATCGGACGGCGCTCGAACACATCTGCCGGGCGGAGGGCTGCGAGCTCCCCCGGCCCGGCGTCAAGCATCATCGTGCGGTCGTCGGATCGACGATGCTGCGCTGGGAACAACATTCCGAGTTCACGACGTATACGTGGGAGATACCGGCCTCGCTCGAGGCGACGCCGTTCGAGCCCCCCGCGTCGACGCTGGTCGCGGTCATGGCGAAAATCCCGCAGCCGGGACCGGTGCTCGTCGCGATCGACCTGCACCTCGTCTTCCAGCGGGCGGTCGATCTGGAGCAGGTGTTCGACCGGTCGAGCCTCGCAGCAGCCGCGAACTCCGACCGCAGCGCGATCTACGCGAGTGACTTTCAGCCCGACGCGGGAGGTTTCGTGCGGATCCTGGTGCTCGACCGACGGCTGCGTCCCGAGCGTGCGGGCGCGATCGTCCAGCGCGTGCTCGAGCTCGAGACCTATCGCATGTTCGCGCTCCTCGGCCTGCCGGCCGCACAGCGACTCTCTGCCGCCGTCGGCCGGATCGAGAAGCGACTCGCCGAGCTGGCCGCGCAGATGTGCTGCACCGAGGCGCTCGACGACAACCGACGCCTCCTCGACGAGCTGACCGCCCTCGCCGCGGAGCTCGAGGCCGGTGCCGTCGCCAGCATGTATCGATTCGGCGCGAGTCGCGCATACAACGAGATCGTGCGGATGCGACTGGAGACCATCGGCGAGCAGAAGGTGGACGGCCTGCCGACGTGGACCGCATTCCTCGCGCGACGAATGGCGCCGGCCATGCGCACCTGCGCCACGCTCGAGGAGCGACAGGCGACGCTGTCGCGCAAGCTCGCTCGCACCACGCTGCTGCTGCGCACCCGCGTCGATGTCGCCCTCGCGCACCAGAATCAGGAGTTACTTCGAGCGATGAATGCGAGGACGCGCATGCAGCTTCGGCTCCAGGCAACGGTCGAGGGTCTCTCGGTCGCGGCGATCACACGGCTAGGTCATTTGTCTCCTAGAGTCGCCACCAGTCATGGTTTCGAGAAAGAGAATCATCATGGCATACACAGAAAAATTTCAAGCGCTCGCCGACGACGCCCGCACGCGCGTTGCTTCCGTTTCTCCCAACCAGGTCGACGCCATCGCAGCCGCGGGCGGAGTCGTCCTGGACATCCGTGACAAGGAAGAGGCCGACATCGACCGCATTCCAACCGCACGCAACGTGAGCCGTGGCACGCTGGAGATGAACATCGAGAGCGTGGTGCCCGATCTCGAGACCGTGATCGTTTGCTACTGCAACGCGAACAACCGAGGCGCGCTGTCGGCAGACACGCTTCGGGTCATGGGGTATCGCAACGTGCGGTACATCGCGGGCGGGCTGAAAGCCTATCGTGCGTTGAATCCCGCCCGCTCGTGCGCGTGACGAGCGTCGGTACGGTGAGCCCTGCTGTACAGGTAGAAGGCGAGCGACACGACCGCCTCAGCTGAAGGTGTGCACTCGGGGTGCCATCCGGTGTCGGGTACCATCGCGCCCGGCTCTCTCAACACCAAAGCTCGCGAGTATCTCCGGACATGTTCTCGCTATCGATGGCCTTCGCCGAGCGTCCGCCGGATCGACAGACGGTGACGACAGGCCGTGCGTCGTCCGGGTGAGAGGCGGTTGCAACTGTGGCGGCTGCGCGCGCCAGTGATAGGACGGGGCACAGCGACCGATAACAAATGGTTATCAGGTGGTCAGAAAGTTTTGGTGTAACCAATCAGTGCCGCCATCATCGAATGCCGCGGATAGGAGCCGAGATGAAGATTTTCCGACGAACCGTGCTGCTCTCGACCCTGACCGCGCTGCTGCTCGTCACGGGCGCCTGCGGTCAGAAGAAGTCCAGCAACCAAGACAACGCGAAGACACCCGCACCGACGCCGGCAGAGGCCACGAAGACCGGCCCCGCCGCCGAGCATGCGGCCATCCCGAAGGGGACGAAGCCCAACAGCTTCTGGTGGCCCGAGGTGTTGAACCTGCAACCGCTCCGCGATCATGCGGCGCTGTCGAGCCCGCTCGGATCGGGGGTCGATTACGCCGCCGAGTTCGCGACGCTCGATCTCGCGCAGGTGAAGAAGGAGATCACCCAGCTGCTGACCACGTCGCAGGAGTGGTGGCCGGCGGACTACGGGAACTACGGTCCGTTCTTCATTCGCATGGCGTGGCACAGCGCCGGGACGTATCGCGTGAGCGACGGCCGCGGCGGTGCCGGCGGCGGACAGCAACGGTTCGAGCCGCTCAACAGCTGGCCTGATAACGCCAACCTCGACAAGGCGCGGCGGCTCGTCTGGCCGATCAAGCAGAAGTACGGCGCCAAGATCTCGTGGGCCGATCTGATGGTGTTGACGGGAACCGTCGCGATGGAGGGGATGGGCTTCAAGACGTTCGGCTTTGCCGGCGGACGCGAGGACGACTGGGAGGCGGACCTCGTGTACTGGGGACCGGAGAACAAGATGCTCGCCGACGCGCGCTTCCACGGCGATCGCAAGCTCCAGCAGCCTCTCGCGGCAGTGCAGATGGGGCTCATCTACGTGAACCCGGAAGGCCCCAACGGCGACCCCGACCCATTCAAGGCAGCCAAGGACATCCGCGAGACGTTCGGACGCATGGCTATGAACGACGAGGAGACGGTGGCGCTGATCGCAGGCGGCCACACGTTCGGCAAGGCGCACGGTGCGCACGCTCCGTCGAAGTGTGTCGACGTCGAGCCGGGAGCCGCGGGCACCGGTGAGCAGGGCTTTGGCTGGAAGAACAAGTGCGGGACCGGCAAGGGGGCGGACACCGTCACGAGTGGCCTCGAAGGCGCGTGGACGTCGTCGCCCGCACAGTGGACGCACCAGTACCTGAGCAACCTCTACGCCTTCGAGTGGAAACAGACGAAGAGCCCGGGCGGCGGGACGCAGTGGATCCCGACCGACCCCAGCGCCGCGCAGCTCACGCCCGACGCGCACGACAAGACGAAGCGGCACGCGCCCATCATGTTCACGACCGACCTCGCGCTGAAGGTGGACCCGGAGTACGGAAAGATCTCGAAGCGCTTCCTCGACGACCCGAAGGCCTTCGAGCTCGCGTTCGCCAAGGCGTGGTTCAAGCTCACGCACCGCGACCTTGGGCCTCGTGCGCGTTACCTCGGCGCCGAGGTCCCCGCCGAAGAGCTGATCTGGCAAGACCCGGTCCCGGCCGTCGACCACAAGCTGGTGGACGCGGCCGACGTGGCGCGGCTGAAGAAGGACATCCTGGCGTCCGGCCTGACGGTGCCCGAGCTGGTGCGCGCGGCGTGGGCGGCCGCGTCGAGCTTCCGCGGTACCGATATGCGCGGTGGCGCCAACGGTGCACGGCTTCGCCTCGCTCCGCAGAAGGACTGGGCGGCCCACGACCCGGCGGAGCTCTCGAAGGTGCTCGCGAAGCTTGGCGAGATCCAGGCAGCGTTCAACAAGTCGGCCACCGGCGGCAAGAAGGTCTCGCTTGCTGACGTCTTCGTTCTCGGTGGAATCGCCGCAGTCGAGAAGGCGGCCAAGGACGGCGGAGTCACGGTGGCGGTCCCGTTCAGCCCTGGGCGCACGGACGCCACGGAGGCGCAGACCGATCCTGCGTCGTTCGCCGCGCTCGAGCCCCGTGCGGATGGGTTTCGCAACTACCTCGGCGACGACGCCGTCATGGCGGCCGGCTACGAGCGGTCGCCCGCCGCGCTGCTCGTCGACAAGGCCGACCTGTTGACGCTCACCGTCCCCGAGATGACGGTGCTCGTCGGCGGCATGCGGGCCCTCGGAGCGAACACCGGAGGCTCGAAGCACGGTGTGTTCACCGACAAGCCAGGCACGCTGAGCAACGACTTCTTCATCAACCTCCTCGACATGACCACGCAGTGGAAGCCCGCCGGCAAGAAGTACGAGTTCGAAGGTGTGGATCGCACCTCCGGGAAGCCGAAGTGGACGGCCACCGAGGTCGACCTGGTGTTCGGCTCGAACGCCGAACTGCGCGCCATCGCTGAGGTCTATGCCTTCGCGGATTCCAAGGAAAAGTTCGTTCGCGACTTCGTCGTCGCGTGGACCAAGGTGATGAACCTCGACCGCTTCGATCTGAAGCGGAAGAGCGGTGCCCGCTAACTCTGGCGGAGCACTTTGCCGTCGGCGTCGATCACCTTGAGAGCGGAACAGTCATCAAGACCCTACGGATACGCGACCTGCCGTACACAAGCGTGAGCTAAGCGAGTGACGCCACGGCACAGCATCCGGACTCTGTCCGATGTGTCCGGCACGCGGGTCCGCGGTCCGCTCGAACGCCAGCATGTTGGGCAGCGCGGCGACCTGGACGAGCTCGCCGCGCAAGGTCGGCGGCGTCGCCATCAGGTCGGAACGCGCGTGCGCGACACGCACGAGCCGCTCGAATGCAGGCGCTGACGTTGGATGGTGGGTCCCTTGGCGCTACCGCGGTACGCCGGAGGCACACCGGGTAGTGTCGAAGGAGTATGGCCGCCACCCAGAAGTCAGTACGCCGCTCGAAGCCGCGATCTTCGGCGAAGCGGAGCAAGCTGAAACCGCGGACGCCCCCAAAGCCAAAGGCCATCCAGCGCAGCGCACCGCACCGGCGAGGATCTGTTCTGGGAGATCATCGATCGCGTCCGGCGCGCCAGTGGCGGTGACCTCACCACATCGATAGATCGATTCCGCGACGAGCTCGCGAAGCTCGGTGACGTCGCGCTCGTCGACGTCGAAGCGGAGTTCTGCCGGGCGATGCAGCGCGCTTACGACTACAAGCTGTGGGCCGCGGCCTTTGTCATCCACGGCGGCTGCTCGGATGACTCGTTCTGGGATTTTCGCGCGGGGCTCGTGGCGCTCGGCCGCAAGGCATTCGAAGCTGCGCTGCGCGATCCGGACACGCTCGCAAAGCTCAAGGATGTTGAGAATCGAACGCTGTTCGAGGGATTCCGCGTCGAGGACGTTCAAGAGGGGTTTCGACCAAACGGCTGATGTGACCTCGGCGTCGATGGCAAAGGGATGGTGGAGGACGAGGTTCGCGCGGTAAGCCAGAC
>Ga0299915_10000389_pt1 | contig 33612 bp, 29 predicted proteins | sample RVTome_13_FD_200263 | JGI IMG/M metagenome (GOLD analysis project Ga0299915, IMG submission 200263) | Soil microbial communities from uranium-contaminated site in the Upper Colorado River Basin, Wyoming, United States - RVT92D227 (version 2) ...
GTCCCTCTCCCAAAAAATCCGCTACGTAGTCATATTCCTTTTGATTGTTGCAGCGATGGGATTCCTGTTTCATCGGATGCCCACCGCCTATCTCCCGGATGAAGATCAGGGAATCCTGCTTGTGCAGGCCCTGCTTCCGGCGAACTCTACCCTGGAGCAGACCAAGAAGGTCATGGAAGGGGTCAAAGACTATTTTCTGGAGCATGAAAAAAATGCAGTGGAATCTTGTATGGCGATTTCCGGCGTAAACTTCTCCGGACGCGGACAAAACGCGGGCCTGGCATTCGTCAAGCTGAAGGACTGGGAGCTTCGCGACCGCCCGGCACTGAAGGTTGGCGCTGTGGCCGGAAGAGCCATGGGGGAATTTTCGAAGATCCGTAACGCCATGGTATTTGCCTTTCCGCCGCCGGCTGTTGTGGAATTGGGCATGGCTAAGGGTTTTGATTTTCAGTTGCTTGACCGTGGCGGCCTGGGACACGTTGAGCTTATGGCGGCACGCAACCAACTTCTTGGCATGGCTGCACAGGACAAGATATTGACAAAGGTCAGGCCTAACGGTCTGGAAGACGTGCCGGAATACCGGATTGACGTTGACTGGGAGAAGGCCGGGGCCTTGGGTATACCCATCACCTCAATCCATAATACTATCTCGGCTGCTTTCGGCAGTGCGTATGTCAATGACTTCATCCAGGGCGGTCGTGTGAAACGGGTCTATGCTCAGGCGGATGCTCCTTACCGCATGCTGCCCCAGGATCTGGAAAAACTCTATGTGCGCAATAACGCGGGGAAGATGGTTCCCTTTTCTTCATTTGCGTCCGGCTATTGGACTTTGGGTTCTCCAAAGCTGGAGCGCTTCAATGGCTTCCCGTCCCTGAACATCCAGGGTGAAGCTGCGCCGGGGAGAAGTTCCGGTGAAGCGATGCAGGCTATGGAAGGGTTTGTCAGGAAGCTGTCGCAGGGAATCGGTTTTGACTGGACCGGGCTTTCCTATCAGGAGCGGCAGGCCGGTACCCAGACGGCACCTCTGTATGCTTTTTCGATCCTGGTAATCTTTCTGTGCCTGGCGGCACTCTATGAAAGCTGGCCCATTCCTATTTCAATCCTGCTTGCTCTCCCCCTTGGGGTAATCGGCGGCGTGGTTGGCTCAACATTTCGCGGCTTGCCCAATGACGTATATTTCCAGATAGGGCTGCTGACTACCCTCGGCCTGACAACCAAGAATGCCATCCTGATCGTCCAGTTCGCCAAGACCCGTGTGGAAGAGGGAATGGGCCTGATCGAAGCGACTTTGGAAGGAGCAAAACTGAGGTTGCGTCCCATCGTCATGACCTCGCTGGCCTTCGGGTTCGGCGTTCTGCCGCTGGCGTTTGCAGGCGGGGCGGGAGCAGGCGCGCAAAAGGCCATCGGCACGGCGGTGCTTGGTGGTGTGGTGACTTCGACTTTTCTGGTGACCATATTTGCACCACTCTTCTATGTGGTGATCGAAAAAACTTTTGGAAAACAGAGGAAGCCTGAAGCAACCGGGAGCGCTGAGATAAATCCATCAGGAGATCAACGAGATGAATAAAAACCTTTTTCTTTTAATTGTTGGAATTGTCATATTTCTGGGAGGATGCACGCTGACCCCTGAATACACGAGGCCTGAAGCGCCCGTCCCTGCTGTATGGCCGAGCGGGCCAGCGTACAATGGAACCAAAGGTGAGGCCGGCGCTCCGACAGCACGTGAACTGAGGTGGCAGGAATTTTTCACCGACACAAAGCTGCAACAAGTCATTGAGACAGCCCTGAACAACAACAGGGATATGCGTCTTGCCGCCTTGAATGTTGAAATGGCCCGCGCATTGTACGGCATTCAACGAGCCGAGCTTTTGCCGACAGTCGATGCTACAGGGATTGCAAGCAAACAGCGCCGTTCTTCAGATCTTTTGCAGCCCGGGGAACCGAGGACAAGTGAACAATACAGCGTCAACCTGGGCATCAGCTCATGGGAAATTGACTTTTTCGGCCGTATTCGCAGTCTGAAAGATGCGGCGCTGCAAGAATATTTAGCAACGGAACAGGCCCGTCGCAGCGCACAGATCAGCTTGATGGCCGAAGTTGCGAACACCTACCTGACACTGGCTGCTGACCGCGATTTATTAAGGCTGGCGCAGGAGACCCTGAGAGCACAGGAGACCACTTACAATCTGATCCGGCGCCGCTGCGAAGTCGGAGCCTCGTCCGAGCTTGATCTGCGTCAGGCGCAAACCCGCGTGGATGCGGCACGGGTGGATATCTCCCGATACACTGCCATAGCGGCAGGAGATGAGAACGCACTGACTCTGCTGGTCGGCTCACCGGTTCCGGACGGGCTTTTGCCAACAGAGCTGAATACGGTCACGATGTTGCAGGATATTTCTCCAGGATTGCCTGCAGAGGTTCTTCAACGCCGCCCCGACATCCTTCAGGCAGAGAACCAGCTCAAGGCTGCCAACGCCAATATCGGTGTGGCACGGGCGGCATTCTTCCCCCGTATTTCTCTTACCGGCGCAATTGGAACTGCGAGTAACGAACTGTCCGGCTTATTTAAATCCGGCTCGGGTACGTGGAGTTTTGAGCCGCAGATAATTATGCCGGTTTTTGATTCTCGCACGTGGTCTGCTCTGGATGCAAGTAAAGTGGATAGGGAAATCATATTGACCCAGTACGAGAAGGCGATCCAGGTTGCCTTCAGAGAGGTTGCCGATGCCCTGGCCCAGCGGGGAACCCTGGGGGATCAAATGGCGGCACAACAGTCTCTTGTGGAAGCAACTGTCGAGAGCTATCGCCTCTCAGATTTGCGATACAAAAGCGGGATCGACAGCTACCTGAGTGTTCTTGATGCACAGCGCTCGCTCTATGGCGTACAGCAGGGTCTGATCTCCGTTCGCCTCTCCCGGCTCACCAATCTGGTGACACTCTATAAGGTGCTGGGCGGAGGTGCGAGTGAGTGAAGTCTGAAAGCACAATAAATAGTGAAAAGTAAAAAAGTATAGATGGAAGAGGATGAGAATCCATCTGCTGGAGAACCACTATGATCAAGCTGAACAAGCGATGGCTTATTAGGATCGTACTCATTGGAGTCGCCGCAGGAGTCGTCTTCTTTGGGGTGAAAGATCAGAAGAAATATTGTATATCTTTCTATCTCTAACAGGTCATGTGGCCTGAATGGCAATTGTTAATCTCACAGAGATGATCGAGATCGTATAGGCGAGTTAGTATTGATCGGACTGAAACTTTTTTCTTTCCAAAATTCTAGACATCTGCTCTTCGCATAGGTTATTAAAGTATTTTTCAATTTCTTCACCAGCGAATTTGAAATGTTTAAGTACTAAGTAAATGGGTATCCCCGCTTTTTCTGCAGCTTTTACAACTTTATCTATCATTACTTCGACTGGCATATGCGTGGGATAATGGGCAAGCTCGATAGTCAGCTCTTCAACTAAGTTCATTTCAAAAGATTCCTCCGACTTTTTCAATCTATTACCCCCTCTAAACAATTAAACATTACTTGTTACTCTTCCTTCTTGTCCGATAAAACTTGATAATTAAAATTAAGGCTTTTATCTCTCTCCTATTGATGTACTGGTTATTTTCTTGCAAGTTCATTGTCTTCAATAATTCATTGATATTTCTATATAATTATTTTTTCACACTTGAACAGTGGAAAAATATCGGTGTTTGTCTGATTTTTGTGTAATTAATTGTCCTACATGAACTGATTAAATTATAAAAATAATGCTTGAAGGTAATCTAATTCGGATAATAATTGTTATTGATTAATATCCCTCACAATCATTAGTTTTTAAGGTCTTTTAAGGCTTATATTGAGAATCAGTCAAGGCTTTTTTCAAGTGTATAAAATAATGCTCCCACGGTGAAGTATGCATTGCGCTGTACTTCCTGAACAACGCATCTTAAAACTGAACCCGAAAGATGAATGTTTCAACAGGGATGTCTCAAAAAATTACCGCAAGAATTATTGGTTTGTATAATTATGCGTATTCTATATATTAATTAAGAATGACAAAAAGAATATCTTCAAGTCTTTTATTCGGATCCGTAAGCGAACCATTCACGAAAGTTTCTTCTGCCTTCTCTATGGTCTCAATAATTTCAATTCCCTCGGGCCGCTGTACTAATTCATCTTTTCATATGCTTTTTGATAACAGGAGTACCCCCAACAACGTTTTTCTAATTTCTCCAGCTTTATTTTCCAGCTATTCTGTTGGGAGCTGCTTGGGAAAGCCAATTCGACCATACACCCTCGTCCGGGATTTTTTATAATTTAACGCCTGTAATTTCTAAAACGGAGGATTTGTTATAAGGCTAATTGCAACTTTCACAAAAGTGTGATAATAAAATTGACATAACAGCCTGCAAGGAGGTGGTGTATCTTATGTTGTTTCCAGTTGGAAAGTTGCCGTCAGACATACTCGCCAAGATGCTTAAGTCCTATATATCTTTAGATGAGAGGGTTAAGGTAGGTCCCTCTATCGGAGAGGATGCGGCCGCTGTTGATATGGGTGACAGGTATCTCCTTCTAAAGACAGATCCGATTACATTCGTAGCTGAAGATATAGGAACTTATACCGTAAGAATCAATGCGAATGATATAGCTACTATGGGCGGAAAACCCCTCTGGCTCCTTACATCGATTCTTTTGCCCGAGAAGCATACAACAAATGAACTCGTAGAGGAAATATTTCGGCAGCTTTCATTTGCCTGCAAGGAGATCGGCGTTTCCTTATGCGGAGGGCATACGGAGATTACTCCGGGCATTGACAGGGTCATTATAGTAGGCGCAATGATTGGAGAAATCAAAAAAGACAGACTTATCACTACGAGTGGTGCGAAAATAGGAGATGATATACTTCTCACAAAAGCTATAGCTGTTGAGGGCATATCCGTTATCGCCCGTCGAAAGGGAAGAGATCTGGAAGCTGTCTTTGGTTCAGGTTTTGTTCAAAGGTGCAAGGGCTTTATTGAACGCCCCGGAATCAGTATTCTCAAAGAAGCAGAACTTGCTGTACGGTATGGTGACATTCACTCCATGCACGATCCAACCGAGGGAGGGCTGGCAACCGGTCTCCTTGAGATTGCATGCGCTGCAGATGTGGGACTCATTGTTGAAGAAGAACGTATTCCCGTGTTTCCGGAGTGTCAGACCCTGTGCAGGCACTACGAATTGGATCCTCTCGGCCTTATAGCATCGGGTTCATTACTCATTGCAGTCAATCCTCGTGACACCGGAGAGGTTGTAGAAGCATTAAACAATAACGGCGTACCTGCTACAAAGATAGGAAAAATCTTGTCAAAAGAACATGGCCTGAAGATAAAGAGGGGTAATGAAGTTTTAGAACTGCCCGTTTTTGACAGGGATGAGGTAACAAAGATATTTGATTGATCCCTACTGTCGAATGGATCATTTATTTGTTTAGTCACATATTGACTTGAGCTTCACTGATTGTTAGTATGGAGATATCAATATTGAAGTGTTTGACGGAGGAAATAATATGAGACTTGTACTGCAAATTGCTGCCCGCAATTTTGATCTTTCCGAAACTTTCAGGGAGGACATCCGCAAGAAGGCGGAGCACTTAGATAAATATTACGACCAAATCATGAGATGCAGGATAATGGTAGAAGTTCCCCACCGTCATCGCCGTGAGGGGGCGTTGTACAATGTACGTATTGACATGACGGTACCCGGTGCAGAACTGGTAATAAAACGCGAGCCGCATAAAGACATCAATGTAGCGATTAGAGATGCCTTTGATGCAGCTCGGCGCCAGTTAGAGGACTTTGCCAGAAAGCAGCGAGATGATGTAAAACACCACGAAGAAACACCTCATGCGCACATAAGTGCACTGTTTTCTGACAAGGGTTACGGCTTTCTGACCACGTCAGACGGCGCAGAGATCTATTTTCACGAGCACAGCGTAATAAACTATGATTTTAAGCACCTGAAGGTCGGAATGGAGGTGCGTTTTGTGGAAGAACAGGGTGAAAAGGGACCACAGGCCAGTACTGTGAAAGTAATAGAAAGCTAAGTCTTGTTTTTTATACAAATAATAAACTGTAATTGAAAATACATGGGACCTTCTTCATACTCATCTTTAAAATCAAGACACTTTTTGAACAAGCTTTTACCCGTATTTTCTTCCTTATGAGGGATTGATTTCCATTTGGACGATTCTGATTTTTCAAACTTTGCAATAAAAATTTAACCGATTAAGACCTTCAATGCACTGCGTCTGTTTGGATGTCTAAGTTTTCTCAGTGCTTTTAACTCTATTTGTCTTACCCTTTCGCGGGTAATAGAAAGGTGTCTTCCTATTTCTTCAAGGGTGTAGTCTTTTTCACATTCTATACCAAATCTCATTCTTATAATTTCTGCTTCCCTGGGAGTTAGAGTATCAAGGACCCTTATTATCTGCTCTGTGACATTATTTCTTTCTGTATTAGAGTATGGAGAAGGACTATCTTTGTCACTAATAAAATCCTCGAGTTTTGCATCCTCGTCTCCTACAGGAGTTTGAAGAGCTATCGGGTCTTGTATTGCCTTGAACACCTCTTCGATTTTTACCGTTGACACTGCAAGTCTTTCGGCGATTTCTTCTTTGTTCGGTTCTCTTCCGAGCTGTTGTGTCAATTCTCTGGATGCTTTGGTAACCTTGTTATAAAATTCAACTGCGTGTACGGGAACTCTGATAGTCTTTGTCTGATCAATTAATGCCCTCGTTATTCCCTGTCTTATCCACCATGTTGCATAGGTGCTGAACTTGAAGCCCATTTCATATTTAAATTTATCTACAGCCTTCATGAGACCGATATTCCCTTCCTGAATCAGATCCAGCAGAGTTAAGCCCCTTCCTACATAATGTTTAGCTATATTGATTACCAATCTCAGGTTACGGGTTACTAATTCATTCTTCGCTTCGCTGACAAGGGTTCTTGCCTTGGTTATCCTATCCCACATGGCTTTTAATTCGTCAATCTTTATCCCCACCTCTGATTCAACCCGCCTATACTCGTTCTGAACTTCTTTTGCAATGGCATAAAGTTGTACGGAATTGATACCTTGTTCCCTTTTTTCTTTTATTATTTTTTTCAGGTCTTTTAAAGTCCCATATCCGGCAATCTTTCGATCTGCGATTTCTATTTTTATCATAAGATTGTCAAGTACTTTCAAGCTCATTTCAAGGGCTTCATCTGATTTTACTTCTTCTGATTTGTTCAAGTCCTCTTCGTCTTTTCCATCTAAATTCGCTTCGAGTTTCCTGTATAACGGCAGTGCTCTCACTATCCCTTTAATAATATCTTTCCCTTCTTCCAGTCTCTTCGCAAGCTCTATTTCTTCATGCCTTTTAAGTATTGAAATATTCCCCATCGAATGGAAATATGCCTGAACAAGGTCCTCTGTTTCTTGATACTCCTCTTCTTCCTCTGAAGCTAAGACTTCTTCCTCAGTAGTGTCAGGCTCCTGATCATCTATAACTTCAACTCCCATATCATGTAAACGGTCCATGAGTTCTTCTAACTCATCCGGGGAGAAATATTCTGAGGGAACGGCATCATTTATCTCATCATAAGTGAGCTTCCCTCGCCTCTTGCCTATGTCTATAATGTCTTCAAAAATATCCTTTTCTTTCATGTTACTCCTTAAAATAAGTTTATTAGTGTTACCTGTATAACACGAAGGTCCTTACAGCTTAATATGTGGTAGTACTCCCTTTTGATTTCAACGACTGAATAGAATCAGATAGGATTAAATCATGAAAAGACCACGAATAAAATTATATTATATTATAACAAAATTACTGATTTCCTGCTGAAAAAATGGAAGAAGGGTCAAAGTGCCTTGAAGCAAAAATGCTTGCAGGTGGAGCCAACCCACACTAAAATACAAAGAAGACCTGGGAATCACCAAGGCCAGCGAAAGATCATCCTTCTTTCCCTCTTATCGAATCTGGTAATGTTTTGGGTTCCTGGGACACCATACTTAATTCTCCTTGCCCTTTGTCTTTGGGCCAGGTTTTCGACGCCGTAACGATCTGCCCGAGACACTCTCCAATCTCTCCACAAAACTGACGTCGCCCAAAGGTCGCCCTGTACATTCATGGCGTCGTATCTCTTTTAGTCTCTTGTCCTCGATCTCTGCCCTTAGGACCCCCGCCCAATCGTCTACCATTTCAAGAAGAGGTGCAACTTTAACGAGCATATCATCTCTGCCTGACAAATGGGCAGATGCACTGCTCCACGGGTAGTCCTCAGGCTGTGATACAAGTTTCGCCCTTACAGGATTGAGTTCCACATATCGTGCAACAGTGAGATAATAACTTTCATCCATCGGAAACGAGTGAAATCGCCCCTGCCATAGATGTCCACGCCAGCCCTCGCGGAAATTTACATGCCTTGTATACCTTCGATGCGCCTCACCGATTGCGCGTCGCAGACCATCTTCCGAACTCGGCACAGCAACAAGATGAACATGGTTCGGCATCAAGCAGTATGCCCAGACCTCGACGGTATGATTATTACACCATTCTGCCATAAGGCTTCGATACAACCGGTAGTCTTCGTCTTGAAAAAAAGTCGTCTGCCTGCGATTACCACGCTGAGTTATATGATGCGGAAGGTTGGCGGCTACAATCCGTGCGATTCTTGCCATGCGATTATACTATGGATTACTAAGTACCAAGTCAAGAATTAAGTATGGTGTCCCCAGAAGTAGCTATCGCGGATGAATCAAATTGATTTTAAAAGGTTTTTATTAAAAGTTGGTTGTCATAGGAATTGCTCGGTATCCCAATCCCTGAAACTTTGGCCAATAACAGAAAATCTTTTATTCAAGGTAACCTTTGATAGGAAAAATAAGGGACAAACCCCATATTATTCAAGGATGACAAAAAGTCTTACTCTAATGGCCAGACGAAGACAAGGCATATTGAGAAGTATTGTAAGCTCAAGGCCAAGGCACAGAACCTTTTCAAGGTGGCTATACATAAACTTGCTCTCAGCGTGAGGACATATACAAGGATACTGAAGCTATCGCGAACTATTGCCGACCTTGAAGCATCTGAAGATATCCAATCCCACCATGTCTCGGAGGCTATACAATACAGGACCCTGGATAGAGGGATGTTTTGATCATTCCCATAACCACCACCAGGGAAGTGCAAGCACTTTTGAATGCAGCCACTTGATAGAATTCCCAGAATGTAAGAGTAAGCAACGAATTGCCTGCGGATATTCCTTGATAAATGTCAGGAGATTTTTCGCATCATTGAATGAAGGATTCCGTGTAAGTTTCGTCTCGACAGCCAGCAGTTTCTTTCCATGTTCTATAACAAAATCAACCTCTTTCCCGTTTGTTGTTCTCCAGTAAAACACCCTTGCCTTCGGCACCATAAGTTCAGCAGCAATTTTGATATGCATATGAACCATGGTCTCAAAGAAACTGCCCAATTCCCGTGCGTTTCTGATCGATTCCTCGTCATAGTAGCCTGAGAGATAAATACATAATCCAGGGTCAATAAAGAACAATTTCGGTGATTTTGTAATCCTCTTTGTTCTGCTCGGGTAATATGAAGGAGTTCTGATTATTATGTTTGAAACCTCAAGGAGTTTCAGATACCTGTGGATAGTCGGCTGGCTTACCCCTGTATCCCTTGAAACCTCAGTCTGGTTCAGGACATTCCCTGTCCTCACCGCGATCGAGTCAAGGACACGCTTAAAGTCTATGAGCGATTCAATCTGAGTCAGTTCCCTCACATCTCTTTCGAGATAGGTCTTAACATACCCTTCCCACCAGAGGAGGACATCACGCCTTTCAGTCAGAGTGAGAAGCGATGGCATAAATCCTTTCAACATGAAAGGCACAGGGTCGAGGATAGACAATCGTGACTCTTCGATTTTAGAAACAGGATTCCAGAGATCAAAAAATCGTTGAGGAGATTCTGTCTTATTTCCCATTTCACTGTAAGTCATAGGATACATTTCAAAATAAACAGCCCTGCCGGCAAGAGTCTCACTTATCCTCTTCATGAGCAGAATATTGGAAGACCCGGACAGAATAAATCTCTTCCCTTTTCCTTTTGTGTCGACAGTTGATTTTATAGACGCAAACAGCTCAGGTGCCTTCTGGGCTTCGTCAATGATCATACGGTCTGAATCAATCCATAATGAAGCGGGGTCGGTTCGTGCCTGTTGCAGAGTTGAGAAATCATCGAGACTGACATATTTGAAGTCTTTGAATTCCTTCTGTAAAAGAGTACTCTTTCCAACCTGCCTTGCCCCTGTAATCACAACGACAGGGAAGCTCTTAATTGCAGCTTTAATCTGAGGGGTTATCCACCGCTTTCTATACAACAATTCTTGCCTTGAATGAAAATCATTCATGATCTGAATAATATTACAAACGCCCTCTTTTGTCAAATTTATATTTACGGCTTATGAAAAGTCAGTATAGTTGACTGCTTTGAATTTCAAAGGCTGACATTTACGGGCAGCTTGAAAAATCTAATCAGAGAGGAGAAGAAAGATGACAATTTACGATTTGCTATGGAAAAGGTCTGAGAAGAATGGTAAGGCCAGATGGGAAAAAGTGGAGGTTCTGATCGATAAGGAAGGTAAAAAGTCTGTCAAGCTTGACCTCATGCCAGTCTCGAAGGACGGGGATAGGTGGTTAGTGGTTTCAGAAAGCAAAAGATAGAGAGTAACTGTTTTGAAAATATTAATCGGTGAATCTTATAATGTGCAGTAAACTACTATAATTTAAAATGCAACAGTCAAGAAACAAGACCTGACCCTATATTTCCAGTTTCATTTGTCGCCTTAAATAGGTCCTCACCATTTTTACTACGATATACCTCATTACACTTGTAAACTAAGTCTCCTACGCAGGTGGCCAAGGATTGAATTTGCTTTTCGACAGATTTTTCCGTCGCCCCAGCTTTCAAAAAGAATTGTGCATAAGAGGGATCAAACAGGATTAGTTTCTTAACCAGGATTTCATTTCTCTTTTCAATTGATTCACGATCTGAAGTACCGTAGCTAATGGCTTGCTGGTAAGCTATCAGGTCACTGTCAGTTGCCAGTTTTCCCTTCTCAACTTCAGATCTCAAGTCATGAGAGAATTTTTCAAAAAATTCCCCCGACCTTTCTTCCATTTTCCTTAATTGTCCTGAATCCTGGATTTGAGCTGCAAGATAGCAGAAGGAGACAATTGATGCTCGATTTCTTAAGGTACTCGCTTTAGCTGGGAATATCCTATTCATTGAATCAAACAATAATTTCAATTTCTTACCAAGAGTCGATCCCGATGAAAAGGAGATATTCTCCTTGAACATCTTCTCTAGTTCGGCAAACCTCATGCGTGGCTGTATGCCCTTCAAAATTAAGAATGCAACCTTTGCGCAAGTATCAAAGTGGGCGTACCTTGTGTCCTGGGCCGCAACTTTTTCTTTAAAAAAAGCATGCTTGGTGAGTTCACGAAGAAAATCCCGTAAGCCACTCTCAATTGCATTAAGTTTTTCAGGAGTATTCAGAGCTGTTCCTAGTTGCAGTCGTTGAAAAAGGTCCTTGACTTCATCATCAGTTGCGTCTTCGATTTCTTCAACCTGTAAAACAAAGTCGTCGAATTTATCTGATATAGCGGGCTTTAGATCCTCATACAGAGGACCACCATAAGATTTTTGTGATTCCTCAGACAAAGGAATTTTATTGTCGAAAAATTCCCAGATTGTGATTAACCGTTGTTGACCATCAACACATTCAAAAGTTTCGTCTCCAACCTTACGAAAGTAAAGGACAGGTACATGCCATTCTTTAAGGATCGTATCCAAAAATTTTCGTTTCTTTTTTAGAGGCCAAACCTCACCACGCTGCCAGTCAGGTATCTCAATTCTATCGCGTCGCTTATAGAGCTTATCCAATGCTCGAGGACGAAGTTCCATTCTCATATTAATCTCCCGTGATACATAGTGGGTTCCGATACTTTATTGCCGATATAATTAACACCAGTATAGCACGTTTCAGAGGGTTGAGTTCAGCAAGGAAGGCAGTTAAGCTCTTATCACCAATGACAGGGAACTACAACTTTGAATCATTTTTTTCTCTAATACTCATAAGCTTAACATGTAAATTCTCCAGATCAGCGTCTATCCCGCACCTATGAAGCTTATTTATAATATCAATAACCCGATATGAAAAAACAAAAGTGATATCTAAGCTGACAGAGTCTCTAGTATCAAAATAGTCCTTAACTTTTTCTTTTTCCATGAAATCTCCCTGCAATAAATGATGCTCCATAAAGTCTGTTGAATGCACGTTCCTAGAAAAGTTTCTATAAACGACATTGTATACGTCTGAATCTCCCGTTAATTTTGCTGTCTGTTCTAAAGGCAACATTGTGAATCCAAATTTACGTAATCGCTTTATCTCTTCAGGGGAGTAACGAGAAATGATTTCGGACTCTGTTCTTTCAAAATCTTCACGAGAAGGTGCATCGGCAATTAGTTCTAACCCTTTAAAATTAGATGCGCGTTGCTGTTTGACTTTTTCAATCATACTGCTGTCAATAATTTGCCGGCATGCTTGTTTCGGGTTCTTATGCAACATGATAAAAAAGTAACTAAAATTTATACCAAGTTCAACGAGAATCCTTACAAGCGATTGAGCCTGCTCATTTAAATGATGATCGTAAAGAAGCAGTATCCCCTTTACAGTTCTACACATCTTCAAAAGCAGGATTGAACTTATCCTGACGACAATGTCTCCTCGAATTCTTGATTCGAGCTTACCATATAGGGTATTACATAACCCGCCTAATTCTTTATTAAGACGTATATAATCCTCAAACATATAAACCTCAAAAAGCCCTGAATGAGAAATAATATCTATACCGCAATCAATTCTATTTCAAATATACATCTTTGGCTATATTTTATAAACTCTCGATTTCAGGAAGAACTCATCAAAAGTTAAGGGCTACTGAAGTGGGAAAAGCAACGCCATTCTATTTAGCATTTTCTGCTAAAAAATCAGCTATTCTCTTGGAAAATAAGGGACACCCCCACATTATTCAAGGATGACAAAAAGTCTTACTCTAACGGCCAGACGAAGACAAGGCATATTGAGAAGTATTGTAAGCTCAAGGCCAAGGCACAGAACCTTTTCAAGGTGGCTATACATAAACTTGCTCTCAGCGTGAGGACATATACAAGGATACTGAAGCTATCGCGAACTATTGCCGACCTTGAGGCATCTGAAGATATCCAATCCCACCATGTGTCAGAAGCGATACAATATAGAACTTTGGATAGAGGAATGTTTTAGTTATTCACATATACACCGCCAGAGGGCAGGGTTACTCAAAAATCACATAGCCTTTTATCTTTTCGAGTCTTTTCCCTTTGATACCAAGGTATTCCAGACAAGTGATTTTCCGCTCCGGTCGCATCTTCAGTATCCTCTTGACCGTATCCGGACCGAAGCCGGGAACCCTGAGCAGGGCCTCTCTGTCTGCTGTATTGATCCTGACGGGGTAATATTCCGGATGACAGTCAGCCCAGACCTGTTTGGGATCTCTGTCCAGTCGCAGATTTCCGGTCTTGTCGAGGAGGATGTCCTCTCTGGCAAAACCGTAACGCCTGATCAGAAAGTCAGCCTGATAGAGACGGTGCTCACGTATAAATGGCTCTTCATGATTTCTGAGAAACTGCCTTTCGCCGGGAATGCCGGGATGTCCGAGACCTTTTTGATAGGATGAAAAATAGACCCGCTTGAAATTCAGGCGTTTATACAGTCCGAACATGTACTGTATGATCTCAGAGTCTGTCTCATCAGAAGCGCCGACGATGAACTGTGTAGTGCATTTGACTTTCGAAAACCTCATATCTTTCTCTGTGAGCTTTCCCATCAATTTCAGCGGACGGAGAATGTCTTTATCGAAGTCCTTTGTGCCCGAAAGCACGCCAAAATGTTTTTTCCCTGGGGTCTCGATGTTGAGCGATACTGCTGTAGCAAGTGAGAAGGAATCTTCAATCGCTGTGTCAGACGCTCCGGGAATGATCTTAAGATGGATATACCCTTTGAAATGATGTTTGTACCTGAGGAGTCGCGCAACGGTATTGATCTTATCCATGGTGTAGTCGGCATTCTTGATTACTGCAGAACTCAGGAACAGGCCGAAGACCTTTCTCTTTCTCTGATATTCCATGAATATGCGGGCAATTTCCTCGGGCTTCAGTGTACAGCGTTGCACATTCGTTTCAGAGCGTAGCGGACAGTACCTGCAGTCGTTCGTGCAAGCGTTAGAGAGCAGGGTTTTCAGCAGAACGGTATAGCCTCCCTGCGGGAGGGCAACGGGATAAAGCCATTTGCCCTCAGGCCCCCTCCTGCGGTGTTCATCCTTGGCGGTGCCGCATGCACAGGCCAGATCATACCGGGAATCTTCGGACAGTACCTTCAGTTTTTCGACGGCATCCATAAAAAAAACCTCTTGGAATTATATCACAGTGGTCGATAGTGTATTAACACAAGAGAGTTCGTTATTATATATAGCATATCGATAAGAGAGGGTTTATGAATATTGCAATCTTGGGGGCACCGGGTTGTGTAGGACAGAATCTTATCAAGAAACTTATGGAGATACCGGAATATGAAGTTGTCGCTTCTTATAGAACGGAAAATGAAATCCCGAAAGATCTTCAGGATAAACGGTTAACATGGAAACAGGTTAATTTACTTGATCCAACAAGCGCTGAGAATTTTCTTCACGGTGCAGAAATATTAATCTACCTTATCCATTCCCTCGGCGCGAAGAATTTTGAGCAGCTTGATATACAGTTGGCAAACGCAGCGGGAAAAGCATCTCAAAAGGCTGCAATAAAGAAAATAATATACCTCGGAGGTATTGTCCCTGAGAACCATCAGGCATCTCCTCATCTTATGAGCAGAATGAAAACAGGACAGGAACTTGCATCCCATGGAATTCCTGTAGCAGAGGTTCGGGCGAGTATCCTTCTGGAGACGTGCAGCATGTCATATCTGATTGTGTATTACCTTGCAAAGCGCCTTCCGGTAATGATAACACCCCAATGGCTGAATTCTCTCTGTGCGCCTATAGCTCTTGGAGATGCAGCAGCCTGTCTTGCAGCACTGGCCTCAAGAGAGATCAAAGGCCATGAGATTTTCGAAATAGGCTCTGATATTGTGAGGTATAAAGACCTCCTTTCTCTCTGCGGTAAAGCAATACGGGGGATTCGCAACATTATTATCCCTGTCCCTCTTTTCACGGTTCATTTCTCTGCGCTCTGGGTAGAATTAATCACCAGAGTCCCCAACAGTGTTGCTATTGCTCTTGCTGAGGGCTTGAGGACCAATACTGTCCCCGCAAGGAACAGATTCAAAGAAGTTACCGGCAGAGACCCGATTCCCCTTGAAACCGTTCTCGGTCAGCTGGCAGAGAAGATGCGAACAAAATAACATTGCTCAGATGAATTTCTGTTTTCGAAACTCTCGTTTCTTTTTCCACACCGAAACGCTTTGAAATTTTGTCACATGGATACATTTGATTATCTCTACTAATATTGCCCTCTGATCGCGGCTCATCCATAAAACAACCGGCCCCGGTCGCATACTGCCTTCTTTTAATATTCTGACGCGTTTATTGTTCATCTACTGTAAGATCTTTTGAATAAGGAATGCGAGTATTCATCTCAATAATATACAATAATGAAAAATTAAAATATGATTTTTAAAGGAGTACTTAGATGTGTTCAACTGAGCGCCCAAATGCAAAAGCCGTTATAAATAATCTTAAGAAACCCATGCCATTTATCAAGAAGATTGGTCTCATCATAAAAAATTCAGCTATTAAGATAGCAAAACTACAAAATTGCTGTGGACATCCCGGGGAACCTGGATGCTGAAAGAAATAGAATACCTCACCGGGTGGTGAGGCTCTTTTTATTATAATATTGTAATTTTAGGCAGGGCCTTCCTTTTTTATTCTCTCCCTGTAATCTTTGTAGTCAGGAACATAACGCTCATATTCTCCGCTCATTAATGGAGAGGAGATCATAAAATCGGCAGAAGATCGATTACAGGCTACAGGGATGTTCCATACCACAGCTATCCTCAGGAGCGCTTTTACATCCGGGTCATGAGGATGTGGTTCCAAAGGGTCCCAGAAAAAGATGATAAAATCAATGTCGCCCTCTGCAATCTTTGCTCCTATCTGCTGGTCACCACCCAGGGGTCCGCTCTGGAGCTTGTTTACTTTGACTTCCAATTCCTTCTCAAGGAGTGATCCTGTTGTTCCTGTAGCATAGAGCTCATGCTGAGCCAGGAGCTCTTTATTGTATTTTGCCCATTCCAGTAAATCAATTTTTTTATTGTCATGCGCAACAAGGGCTATTTTTTTCTGCTCCCCCATCGCGAGTTTTTTATATCCCATAGCATTTCCTCCTTTATAATAGTTTAGCCGAATTACAGAAGTTTTTCTTTTCAAGAGAGTTTTTATTGGAAACTCTGACGGGAAATTACAAGAATAGCAGATGCTTTTAGACTTATTCCCTTGTTTAACTCGAAACAATTGAAAAAATAAGCAAAAATGAGTAATATTAAACTCTAAACAAAAGAGGGGAGCGATACAATTATTGCTTATCAGACACTCATATGTAACTATTCCCGTAAGGATATTATGAAAGAACTCGAGAAATTAAGAAGAGAAATCGACGAGATCGATAATGAAATTCTCGATATTTTCAACAGAAGAGCAAAGGTCGTTCTTGATATTGGGCATATCAAGAGGAACGAGAAAGCAAAATTCTATTCCCCTGAACGCGAGCGTGAAATATTGGAACGGCTGGCATCTCTAAATAAAGGGCCGTTTCCGAATGAGGCGTTGAAAGTCATCTACAGGGAGATCCTCTCTGCCTCGCTGTCTCTTGAAGAGCCGCTCAGGATCGCCTGTCTCGGCCCGCTGGCAACATTCACCCATCTCGCTGCTATCCGGCATTTCGGTTCAGCATCTGCTTTCGTGCCTGTGGTTACGATAAAAGAGGTGTTCGATACAGTCGAAGCCGATAAGGCGGATTTTGGTGTTGTACCGATAGAAAACTCGACCGAGGGAATCATCAGCTACACACTCGATCTGTTCATGGACTATGACCTCAAGGTCTCTGCCGAAGTCTTGCTTAAAATCACCCATAATCTCCTCTCAAAGAGCGGAGAACGATCGAAGATCAGGAAGATCTATTCTTTCTCTCCACCAACTGCACAGTGCAGGCGATGGCTTGCAAGTAATATGGCCGGGGTGCCCGTCATCGAAGCCATGAGCACTGCCAATGCAGCAGAGCTCGCATCACACGACGATGATGCAGCAGCAATAGCGAGCGAACTGGCAGCAGAGATTTACAATCTCAAGTTTGTCGAAAAGAGCATCGAGGACAGCAAGCATAACTATACACGGTTTCTCGTCATCTCAAAAGAATTCCCGAAAAAGTCCGGCAGGGATAAAACTTCTGTAATGTTTTCTGTAAAAGACAAACCTGGCAGTCTCTACAGCGTCCTTGAGCCTTTCAAAAAGGCAAAGGTGAACCTGACAAAGATAGAGTCACGGCCTTCAAAGAGGAGAGCCTGGGAATATATATTCTTCGTGGATATGGAGGGACATATAGAAGACAAGAAACTGAGAAAGGCGATCGAGGCCGTGAAGGACAACTGCCTTTATCTCAAGATCCTTGGCTCATATCCTCACGGTGGTTTTTGATGATTACCCCCCCTTCACATGTAGCAGATATAAAGCCGTATGTCCCTGGGAAGCCCGTAGAGGAACTTGAACGTGAACTGGGAATCAGGGACTCAATAAAGCTTGCATCCAATGAGAATCCCTTGGGCCCGTCTCCCATGGCGTTAAAGGCGGTAGTAGATTACTTAATAGATACAAAGAGATCGAACAGCTTAAACAGGTATCCTGACGGAAGCGGATATTATCTCAAGAAAGCGTTATCTGAAAACCTCTCGGTTACTGAACATGAGATAATCCTGGGTAACGGTTCAAACGAACTGATTGATATTGTGGCAAGGACATTTCTCCAGCCTGGTGGCGAGGCTGTAATGGCATATCCGTCGTTTGTTGTATATCCCATGACAACACAGGCAATCGGTGGAAAAGCTGTTCAGGTTCCATTGAAAGACTACACGTATGACCTCGACGCGATGGGAGATGCGATTACACCCAGGACAAAAATTATTTTTATAGCGAATCCGAATAATCCGACCGGAACGATAAATAAACGGGATGAGTTTGACCGGCTGATGAAAAGGGTTCCCGATGGCATATTAGTCGTAGTTGACGAAGCTTACTATGAATATGTTACAGACCCTGCATACGCCGACAGCATGAAATATTTCAGGGAGGGAAAAGATATCCTGGTACTCAGAACCTTCTCCAAGGTATACGGTCTCGCAGCCCTCAGGATTGGATACGGGATTGCCGGAAAGGAGATAATTTCCGAGATGAATAAACTCAGGCCTCCATTCAATACAAGCTCTGTTGCACAGAAAGCAGCATTGTGGGCTCTCCAGGACGAGAATCATGTCAAGGCTGCAAGAGAAATAAATGAACAGGGGAAAAAATACTTGTATAGGGAGCTTGATTCCCTCGGATTCAGGTATGTTCCTACAGAAGCAAATTTTGTCTATTTGCCTCTGGAGCAGGATTCGGACATCCTATATAATAAATTATTAAAACAGGGTATAATTGTAAGAACCATGGGCCCCCGGGAAATCAGGGTAACCATTGGCTTGCCTGAAGAAAACAAGAGATTCATTGAGGCCTTAAAGAAAGTCATAAGTCAATAGTTTTTCATTGAAGAAATTTTTCAGCTGAAGTGATTGACTGTTAACTATAAATGCGGAGGAGTAAATGGACATTATTGTCTTAACGCCGAAAGCTACTGAAAAAGAACTGAGACATATTCTCAAGAAGCTTGAAGGGCGGGGACTCCAGGCCAATATCTCGAAAGGTACCGAGAGGACCATTATCGGCGTGATCGGTGATACCTCCAAGATTACAGAAGAGGAAGAAAATGCTATAAGGGTCATGCCCGGTGTAGAAGATGTCATGAGGATCCTGAAACCCTTTAAGCTCGCGAGCAGGGAATTCAGGGCAGAGGATACGACAATAAATGTCAAAGGAAATATCATTGGTGGCAAGAAAATACAGGTTATCGCAGGACCCTGCGCTGTGGAAAACAGGACCATCCTGATGACGATTGCAGAAAAAGTTAAGGATGCCGGCGCCACATTCATCAGAGGAGGCGCGTTCAAGCCGCGCACTTCACCGTATTCTTTCCAGGGCCTCGGTGAGGAAGGATTGAAATACCTCGCTGAAGTTCGCAAGAAAACAGGGCTCCCGGTTGTTACTGAGTTGATGGATCCGAGGGACATGGAAGTCATAGCAAAATATGCTGACATCATCCAGATAGGTGCAAGGAATATGCAGAACTTCAGGTTGCTCCTTGAAGTCGGAACATCCACAAAACCGGTACTGCTAAAAAGAGGTCTTTCGGCAACAATAAAAGAATGGCTTATGGCAGCTGAATATATTATGTCTAAAGGTAATCAAAACGTCATCCTCTGTGAAAGGGGGATAAGGACGTTTGAGACAGCCACCCGAAATACTTTAGATCTGAGCGCGGTTCCTGTTCTCAAGAAACTCACCCATCTTCCTGTTGTTGTTGATCCGAGCCATGGCGTAGGCAGGTGGGACCTTGTTGCACCGATGGCAAAGGCCGCTATAGCAGCGGGTGCTGATGGTCTTATGATCGAGGTTCATACGAACCCTGAAGAAGCACTGTCGGACGGTGAGCAGTCTCTGAGGCCGAATGATTTTAAAAAGCTGATGAAAGAATTAAAGCCGATAGCTGCGGCTGTCGGGAGGAAAATGTAAACTTGAAATTCAGAATAGAACTGGTACAAAAGGAAGATGGAATAATCCCCCCTAACCCCCCTTTAGAAAAGAGGGGAAGGAGGGATTTGCAGATTGAATATTCACATTTAGTAATCAGGGCAATATATTACTATGCTTTTTGAAAAAATAACGATACTCGGTGTCGGTCTGATCGGTGCATCGTTTGCACTGGCAATGAAACAGCACGGGCTTTGTAATCAGGTCATTGGATACGGGAGGATGGAGGAGAATCTCAGAAGGGCGGAAGAGAAAAAGATAATAGACACGTTTGAACTTGACCCTGCAAAAGCATGTGACGGTTCAGACCTTATAGTGTTTGCGACTCCGGTAGGGATCTTTCTTGATATCGCAGAAAAGGTGCGGGATTCTCTGAAGCATGATGCAATAGTAACAGATGTCGGCAGTGTAAAAGGAAAGCTTGTACACGACATGGAGGCATTAATGCCCGAAGGTATTTTCTTTGTCGGAGGACATCCGATAGCAGGGAGCGACCGATCAGGGATAGATGCGGCAGCTGCAGAAATTTTTCATAATGCAAAGTGCATTATTACACCTACCGGGCAAACTGATAAAGATGCCCTTGAAAAGGTTATAGCGATATGGAAAGCGTTTGGCTCGATTATAAAAATTATCGATCCTGATGAACATGACAGGATCTATGCGGCAGTAAGTCACCTGCCTCATCTCATTGCATATGAAATTGTCAATACAGTGGCTGACATAAATGCTTCATACCTTGAATTTTCAGGACAGGGTTTCAAGGATACTACAAGGATAGCATCAAGTCATCCTGAACTGTGGCGTGACATATGTATCCTGAATAAGGATTATCTCCTCGAATACGTCGAAATTTTCAAAAACAATCTCGACAGGGTAAGTCAGTATCTCAGGGCACATGATTCCGAATCCCTCCAAAGGGATTTTAAAAAGGCCCGGACACTGAGAGAAGGTATTGGACAGAATTGAAATTCATAAGGCAAAGAGCTTCAAAGGCGAATTTTCTCCAACCCCTGACAAATCCATATCCCACAGGGCTGTAATCTTTTCTTCCCTGTCACAGGGGAAGAGCATTATAAAAAATTTTCTCAAGGCAGAAGACCCTTTAAGTACTGTCAATTCCTTCAGGGCTCTGGGTGTGGATATCGTTGATAAAGGAGAAGTTCTAATCGTACATGGCAGCGGAATCTATGGTCTGAAAGAATCTCATGATATCATCGATTGCGGAAATTCAGGGACAACGATCAGGTTGCTTTCAGGAGTTCTCTCGGGCAATCCGTTTTTTTCTGTTCTGACAGGTGATGAATCGTTGAGAAAAAGACCCATGGCCAGGGTCATCACCCCTTTGAGGCAGATGGGAGCGGAGATAATGGCGCGGGCAGGGGACAGATACCCACCGCTTGCAATAAAGGGGAAGAAGTTACTGCCAATAAAATATCAGATGCCTGTTGCCAGTGCACAGGTAAAGTCCGCAATACTCCTGGCTGGTCTTTACGCAGACGGAGAGACTGAAATCATGGAACCCGCCAAATCAAGGGACCACACGGAACGGATGCTGCCTGCATTCGGTGCCGTAATAGATGTAGACGGCCTTCGTGTCAGGATAAAAGGCGGGACTGAATTAAAGGCTACCGAGGTTTATGTGCCGGGAGATTTCTCGTCGGCTGCATTTTTTCTCATCGGTGCACTGCTGATCCAGAATTCCGATATCACAATAACAGGCGTAGGCATCAATCCCACGAGGACAGGGCTTCTCAACGTTTTGCAGGAAATGGGGGCAGAAATCGAGATATCCAATATAAAAAATTTATCCGGTGAACCTGTTGCAGATATCCACTGCAGGGGCGGCGCAGATTTGAAGGCAATAAACATAACAAAGGACAAAATCCCGGCTCTCATCGATGAATTTCCCATACTCTGCGTTGCAGCCACGCAGGCAACCGGAATTACGACGATCAGAGGTGCAGAGGAACTCCGGGTAAAGGAATCTGACAGGATCAGGAGTATGACGACAGAACTCGGGAAAATGGGAGTTGAAATCGAGGAATTCGAAGACGGTTTGAGTATAAAAGGCAGGAGCAGCTTAAAGGGTGCTGTTGTTGAAAGCTATGGAGACCACAGGATTGCGATGGCAATGGCAATGGCAGGACTGATTGCCGATGGCACAACGACGATACATGGTATTTCCTCTGTAAATATTTCATTCCCGGGATTTTTCCAGATAATACGAAGACTTACGCTATGAGACAGGTTATTGCGATAGATGGTCCATCGGGATCAGGGAAGACCACCATAGCAAAGCTTATAGCAGCAGAACTCAGATTTCATTACCTCGATACAGGTGCATTATACAGGGCAATTGCCTTTGCTTTAAGAAACAGCATGATAGAACCCGAAGATCCAGATGATAAAATAAGGGAAGTCCTCAGCAAGACCATTGTGACTTTCAGCAATGGAAGGGTATTTCTTAACGGGAATGATGTTTCAGACACAATAAGGTCCAAAGAAATCGACCATTACTCCTCAGTCTTTTCTGCAAGAAAAATTGTGAGAGACTTTCTTCTTGATGCCCAGAGGGATGCTGCCTTGCACAATGATCTTGTTGTTGAAGGGAGAGATACAACAACGGTTGTCTTTCCAGATGCCAGAAAAAAGATTTTTCTGGATGCCTCTGTTGAGGAAAGAGCAAAAAGGCGGTATCTTCAATATAAAGAGAAGAATATAGAGATAAGCCTCGATGAGGCCCGGATGAAAATAATAGAAAGGGACAAGAGGGATGCCGGCCGGGATTTGGCACCCCTGAAAAAGGCATCCGACGCTCTCTTGGTGGATTCCTCGAATCTTTCTATAGAGCAGGTTATGAATACAATAATCTACTTTGTAAGAACAGGGCTATGAGAATACTTGTTGCGAAGACAGCCGGATTCTGTTTTGGAGTAAAGAGGGCTATAGATATCGCTTTCAAGATAGCCAGGGAAAAACGGAAGGGTGTATACACACTTGGCCCGATAATCCATAATCCTCAGGTTGTAGAAAAGCTCAAGAACAAGGGGATTGTCCCGATAGATGACATTAAGGCAAGAAAGGATATAAAGGCACTGATAATCAGAACACACGGGATACCGCTCAAACTCTCAAAAGAGATAGCTACCAGAGGCTTTGAAATGATCGATGCAACATGTCCATTTGTAAAAAAGGCCCAGTATTATGCTAAACTCCTTAGTGAAGAAGGTTACCAGGTAATTATTTTGGGGGAAAAAAACCATCCAGAGGTAAAGAGTCTCATGAGTTATGCAAATGGCGATGCAATTGTTGTTAATAGCAAATCGCCGTTGCCGAAACTGAAGAGCAAAGTGGGTATAGTCGTCCAGACGACACAACCTCTTGAAGCCTTAAAGAAGGTTTTGTCGGATGCCATTGAACTTGCAAAAGAGGTAAAAGTTTATAATACAATATGTAATTCCACGGCCCTTAGACTAAAGGAAACAGAAAACATGGCCGGCAAGGTCGATGTAATGTTTGTTGTTGGCGGCAAAAACAGTGCAAATACAACTCAGCTTACAAGACTATGTGAGTCTCATACAGTACCAACGTACCATATCGAGACTTCATCTGAGATACAAAAAGAATGGATAAAGAAAGCAAAAAAAATTGGGATAACAGCCGGGGCATCAACGCCCAGGTGGATTATAAGAGAAGTAGAAAAAAGAATTAGAGATATAGGAGGATAACGGTTTAGTGGAACTCAAAAACGATGAAATGGAAAAGCTTTATGCTGAGACCTTTCACAGCATTGAAGAAGGAACGATCTTAAAAGGAAAAATATTGGCATTGAGGCAGGACGGGGTTATTATTGATATCGGCTATAAATCCGAGGGATTTATCCCTATTGAGGAATTTTCGCAGGAAGATTTCGAGACCCTCGAACCAGGAAAAAACATTGAGGTTTACGTTGAAAAACTGGAAGATTCCGAGGGCATGATAAGGCTGTCCAAGGAGCGTGCTACAAAAATCAAAGTATGGGAAAACCTTGAAAATGCCCTGCGTGATGGGACCCCCGTAGAGGGAAAGATAACCGGGAAGACGAAAGGCGGCTTCACGGTCAATATATCAGGGGTAAGTGCATTTCTTCCGGGCTCCCAGGTCGATGTAAAACCGTTCAAGGATATTGACAACCTTATTGGTAAGAAAACAATGTTCAAGGTGTTAAAACTGAACAATAAACTTTCTAATGTCATTGTTTCGAGAAGGGCTATTCTCGAACAGGAAATGCAGAAGAAGAAGGTAGAGACGCTCGAAAGACTGAAGGAAGGTCAAATCATGAAGGGCGTCGTAAAAAACATCACTGATTACGGCGTATTTGTTGATCTCGGGGGGATAGACGGACTCTTGCATATATCAGATATCTCCTGGGGCAGAATTAACCATCCATCCGAATTTTTTGCAATCGGAGAAGAGATTGAGGTTATTGTCCTGAAATACGACGAGGAACATGAGAAAGTCACTTTAGGGTATAAGCAGAAAAAGCCCGATCCCTGGTCAATTGTTGATGAAAAATATCCTGTTGGCAAACGGCTGAAGGGCAAGGTCGTTAGCATTACTGATTACGGAGCATTTATTGAACTCGAAGAAGGGCTTGAAGGACTTGTTCACATATCAGAAATCGACTGGTTGTCAAGGCCAAAGCATCCCTCAAAGTACCTTTCTGTTGGCGAGACTGTCGAGGCTGTTGTATTAAAGGTCGATAAGGATGAAAGGCGTCTTTCGTTAAGTATAAAACAGATAAAACCAAGTCCATGGGAAATCGTTTTACAACGGTATAAGATTGGACAGAAAATCTCGGGCAAGGTAAAAACGATTACTGATTTCGGCGTTTTTGTGGGTCTCCCTGAAGGAGTTGACGGCCTTATCCACATATCCGACCTCTCCTGGACAAAACATATAAAACATCCTTCAGAAATTGTCAGAAAAGGACAGAAGGTCGAAGCTGTCATTCTGAGTTTGGAGCCGGAGGCGGAAAAAATGGCACTTGGCCTGAAACAGACAGAACCTGATCCATGGCTGCAAGATATACCGGAAAGGTTCAAACTCGGCACCGAGGTTGAAGGCAAGGTGCTTACTATTACTGATTTTGGGATATTCGTTGAACTTGAGGGCGGGGTTGAAGGCCTGATTTATTCTTCAGAGATAATCAAACCGGCATCGGGGAAAATCGAGGATGGCATAAAAGTTAATGATGCCATCAGTGTGAGGATAATAAAGATAGACTGTGAAGAGAGGAAAATAGGACTGAGCATGAAAAATCTCAAAAGGGTCGAAGAGTGAAAAAAGTCCTTCTGGTTTTTTTTATATTATTCATAGTTATTATTTGCATCAGCCTTCTGTTCGTAATGCTGCAGAAGAATCTGCCTATTGGCGATCGGGTTGCACTCATACGTATCGAAGGTCCTATCTTTGATTCAAAGGATACAATTGATGAAATCAAGGATTATATGAAGGATCCGTCTGTCAAGGCTGTTGTATTGCGTATCGACAGCCCGGGAGGTGCGGTAGCACCTTCTCAGGAGATATACGAAGAAGTGAGAAAGGCGGTTGTAAAAAAGAAGATCGTGGTCTCCATGGGCTCTGTTGCAGCATCGGGAGGATATTATATAGCATCACCTGCAACGAGGATCATAGCGAACCCCGGCACACTTACGGGTTCTATCGGCGTGATCATGGAAATTCCCAATTTCCAGGGACTCATGAACAAGCTCGGCATAAAAACCGAAGTTGTAAAAAGTGGCCGGCATAAGGATATCGCATCTGTGTTTCGTAGCATAGGAAAAGAGGAGAGAGAAATACTTCAGGGTGTACTCGACAATGTACACGAGCAGTTCATTAAAGCTGTTGCAGAAGGGAGGAAGATGCTCCGGGAAGATGTAAAAAAGATTGCGGACGGGCGTATCTTTACCGGTGAGCAGGCCTTGGCAGCAGGTCTTGTCGATGAACTTGGTAACCTTGAAGACGCTGTAAAAGCCGCTGCAAAACTCGCTGGCATCAAAGGAGAACCGGTGGTAGTCAGCAAAAAAGAAAAATTATCTTTTATTAATATATTAAGAGGCACAATGCCTAAAGAATTAACGGATGTCTTTCCATCTGTAAGAATCAAATATTTATTCACACCATAATGATTAGGAGGTATTATGACTAAATCTGTCCTCATAGAAAAGGTATCAGAAAAGGTCGGCAGTCTGACAAGAAAACAGACGGAAATTGTAGTCGATACTGTTTTTGAAAGCATAAAAGAGGCACTCCTCAAAGGTGAGAAGATAGAAATAAGAGGGTTCGGAAACTTTAAGCCAAAGAGCAGAAAGCCGAGAAGAGCGAGAAATCCAAAAACAGGAGAGAAAGTTGATGTCCCAGAGAAAAAGGTCTTGCATTTTAAAGTTGGCAAGGCCCTCAGAGAGGCAATGAATCCTAAATAAGCTCAAATTTTATCCAGCTTTCGCTCTTTTTATTTTATCCGTCAGCAGAGATATTTGTTCTCTTCCAATACATCTCCACAGAATTTAAATCTGCGAAAATACTATATTCACCATTTTTGATATTTAATTTATGAACAATCTGGATGAAGTGCTTTCAACCGGTTTCCCTGAAAATAAGGATGTCTGCAAAAGAGTCTTCAGCAAGCATATTTCACGGTGTAGTATGATAAAATGTTAGATGTTCATTCTTAAGGAAATATCATGAAAGGTAAAGTCTATTTAGTCGGTGCAGGGCCGGGAGATATCGGGCTGCTTACTGTTAAAGGTCTGCGATGTCTCAAGAAAGCGAATGTTGTTGTGTATGACTTCCACCTCAATGCACAGATTCTGAATTACATTAATCATGCTGCGGAATTCATATATGCAGGTAAACGCGGCGGACATCATACATTAACCCAGGATGAAATCAATGCCATCCTTGTAGAGAAAGCAAAGGAAGGCAAGAATATCTGCAGGCTGAAAGGCGGAGACCCCTTTATATTCGGGCGTGGAGGAGAAGAAGCTGAAGCATTATCAAGAGAGGGGATAGAGTTTGAAGTTGTGCCTGGTGTGAGCTCATCTGTTGCAGCCCCTGCGTATGCCGGAATTCCATTGACCCACAGACTTGTATCATCTTCATTTGCTGTTATCCCCGGGTATGAAGATGTTACGAAAAAAGAGAGCACAATTGACTGGTCAAAGATTTCAACCGGTGTGGGTACCCTTGTATTTCTCATGGGTGTAAAAAACATAGACGTGATTACTGAAAAATTGATTGAGAATGGACGCTCTCCTGACACCCCTGTTGCTGTAATCAGATGGGGCACAAGGCCTGATCAGAAAACGGTTATCGGGACATTAAAAAATATTGTGGAACAGGTAAAAGAAAAACATATCAAACCGCCTGCTGTCATGGTGGTCGGTGACGTGGTAAAACTCAGAGAAACTCTCAACTGGTATGAAAAAAAGCCGATGTTCGGTCACCGGATACTCGTGACAAGGGAGCACGTTGAAGGGTTCGAACCACTGGAAGAACTGGGAGCCGAGATTATCGGGTTCCCGACAATAGATATTGTGCCTCCGGAAAATTATGATGAACTTGATACGTCAATAGACAGGATAAAAACATATGACTGGTTGATATTCACGAGCAGGAACGGCGTTAAATTCTTTTTCAGAAGATTCTTTGAAAAAGACAGGGATATCAGAGACCTGAGCGGAATCAAGATCTGCGCTATTGGTATAAAGACAGCGAAAGAGGTGAATCAATATGGGATCAAATTAGACCTGGTTCCCGATGAATTTCGTGCAGAAGGTCTGATAAAGGCGTTCTTGAAAGAAAGCAATAAACAGACATTACCCCTCCAGCCCCCTCTTACTAAGGGGGGGATTGAAGGGGGGCTGTCTTCTGAACTTCTCAAAGGTATACGCTTTCTTCTCCCCAGGGCCGAAAAAGCAAGAGAAATATTTCCAGATAAAGTTAGGGAACTCGGAGGGGAAATAGATGTGCCTACAGCTTACAGGACGATAAAGCCTGAATTTCGCGGGAAAAGATTGAGGAGATTTTTAAGGGAAGGAAGAATTTCAATTGCTACTTTTACGAGCGCGGCAACCTTCAATAACTTCAGGGAAATAATGGGAGATGATGCAGAAGAGCTGCTCAAAGGGGTGGCCATTGCTGTCATCGGGCCGATTACAGCAATGGCTGTCGAAAAAGCCGGGCTTCGGGTAGACATCATGCCGAAAGAGGCAACGATCGAAGCAATGGTAGAAGAGATCATAAAATGGATAGGAGGAAACAATTAAAGAGTAATGAAAAACGTGGACAAAAGACTTGATGAGCCTTCCCGAAATAGATAAACTCGTCTTTTTTTTCGTCAACAGAGACCTCCAGAACAACTTCCTCGATATCTTTATGTCCTTCATAACTGATAAGTCATACTTAATTTTCCTTCCGCTTTTTTTGCTACTTCTTCTGAAAGACAAAAAGCATGCTTTAATAGCATTTGTGCTTGCGTTTGCTTCGCTGCTGATCGCCGACTGGTTAGCAAATACACTGAAATACTCCATCGAACGCATCAGACCCTGCAATGAGCTTTTCGGAGTGAGAATGCTTATGAAATGCGCTAAATCATTTTCGATGCCCTCGAACCATGCAGTGAATGCATTTGCGTTTGCAACGCCGTTCTATATTTTGCTCAAAAGCAGACTGCGTTATATCTTTGCAGTTCTTGCATTCCTTGTAGGGTTTTCGAGAGTTTATGTCGGCGTACATTATCCTTTCGATGTCATCGTAGGTTCAATCTTCGGGATACTTCTGGCGATAACTCTTATTAAGTTATACCACTGGTCTTCTGAAAGATTCAGGGTAAAACCACACACAACTCTGCTTTTCATGTTTTTGCTGTTTCTCAGTCTCTTCCGGATTTATTACATTCAGAATGGCCCTCTGGATCTGAGTCCTGATGAGGCTCATTACTGGGAATGGTCGCGTAGGCTGGATTTGAGTTACTACTCAAAAGGGCCGATGATCGCGTATCTCATCCATCTCGGGACCGGCATTTTCGGGGATACTGTTTTCGGTATCAGAATTATGGCTGTGGTCTTCTCAGCTTTGAGCAGCATTTTTCTATTTATTCTCGGTAAAAGGCTCTATAATGCAGATGTCGGACTTGTTTCAGCCATTTTATTCCAGATAATCCCACTCTTTTCATCTTATGGTATTTTGTTTACGATCGATTCGCCTTTCATTTTTTTCTGGATACTTTCACTGTTCTTATTCTGGGAAGCAGTAAAAGGACAGGAATCAGCAGTTAATAGTCAGGAGTTAAATCTCAATTTAAATTCTAATAATCCCCCTTACCCCCCTTTTCTAAAGGTGGGTAAGGGGGGATTTGAAAAAGTGGGACAAGGGGGGAGTAAGGATTTCTCAATGGTATACTGGCGACTTGTCGGTCTGTCTGTCGGCCTTGGAATGCTAACAAAATATACGATGACTTTCTTTTATCTCTGTGCTTTTTTGTTCATGTTAATGGATAAAGAACGGAAAAGAGTTTTATTGACAAAGGGTCCTTACATCGCATTCATCATCAGCCTTACCGTGTTCAGCCCGGTGATAATATGGAATGCAAGGAATGACTGGGTTACATTCAGGCATACAGCGGGCCAGGCTCACATTGCAGAGGGTCTCCGGGTTTCTCTGCAAAGTTTCATAGAGTTCCTTGGATCTCAGTTTGGAGTAATAACACCACTCCTCTTGATAATCATGGTAATCGCCCTGTGGAAACTGAGAAAGGAAAAAGAGGGCTCTCTTCTGATGTGGTTTTCTTTTCCTGTCATTATGTTCTTTATTCTGAAGAGCATGCAGGCGAAGGTTCAGGCGAACTGGGCTTTGCCGGCTTATGTAACAGGCGTCATTGCCTTTGCAACCTTTTCGTTGAAACAGTTATACGCGGATAGAAAGGCGCAAAAATTTCTCGTGGCGATTGCGGTTTTTCTGTCTCTTGTCGTAACCGCGATAGCCCACTATCCCTCAATAATTGGCCTTCCTGACAGGCTTGATCCTACAGCCAAGCTCAGGGGATGGAAGCAGCTCGGAGAAGAGGTTACCGGGATATATAAGCAGATGTCAGAGACCCGGCCGGTATTTATATTTTCTGACAGATATCAGGTTGCGAGCGAACTTGCATTTTATGCAAAAGGCCATCCGGTGACATATTGTGTTAATCTCGACCGTAGGATGAACCAGTACGATCTCTGGCCGGGGTTCAATAAAAAGCTCCATTATGACGCAATTTTTGTAAGAACCGGGGATACAGTGATGCCGGAAAGAGTAGCTTCTGCTTTTGAAAAGATTGAGAAAAAGGTGTTTACAGCTTATACTAAAAAATATGTCAAAATCAGGGATTATTCCCTGTTCATATGTTATGCTTTTAAAGGATTAAAGGAGGAGAAACCGGAGACATACTGATGACACTTTCTGTAGTAATACCTGTTTACAATGAAGAGGAGAACATTCAGTTACTTCACGAAAGGCTGAAGAATGCGCTCGATTCTCTGAAAAAGGAATATGAAATAATTTTTGTAGATGACGGCAGTACAGATCAGACCCTTTCCCTGCTTGAAAAGATTCAGGCAGTAGATAAGAATGTAATCATCCTCAGCCTGAGACGCAACTTTGGGCAGACAGCAGCGTTTGCAGCAGGATTTGATTTTGCGCGTGGAGATGTTGTGGTAACAATGGACGGCGATTTACAGAACGACCCTGCTGACATTCCCAAACTCCTCGAACTCATCAAGGACAACGACCTCGTCAGCGGATGGAGGAAAAAGAGAAAGGACCCGTTTTTTACAAGAAGACTGCCTTCGATGGCAGCGAATTGGCTGATAAGCAACGTAACAGGTGTAAAACTCCATGACTATGGATGTTCTCTTAAGGCATACAAGAGGGAAGTAATAAAAAACCTCAAGCTCTATGGAGAAATGCACAGATTTATCCCGGCTGTTGCGAGCTGGTACGGCGTCAGGGTTGCCGAGGTCGAAACCGTTCATCATCCGAGGATGCACGGAAAATCAAAGTATGGCATATCACGGACAATAAAAGTTGTCCTGGATCTGATTACGGTAAAATTCCTTCAGAGTTTTTCTACAAAACCGATTCAATTCTTTGGCCCTGTCGGGGTATTAAGCGGCTTTCTCGGATTTCTCATCCTGCTCTATCTCAGTATGGATAAAATTCTCTTTGGTCACGATATCGGGGGAAGGCCACTTCTTTTACTCGGAGCCCTTTTAATTATTGTCGGAATCCAGCTGATCGGAATGGGACTGTTAGGAGAAATGCTCGTAAGGGTTTATCATGAGAGCCAGAGAAAACCCATCTACGTGATTAAAAAGATCCTTGGCCCCGAAAGCAAATAAGATATTTCTCGCCTTTCTTAAGCTTGCTGTAAGCTCTGCACTGCTCTATATTGTATTATCAAAAACAGGGCTGAAGCAGGTACTGGAAGCACTGAGCAGCATGAGTCTTACGGCTTTCATCTCAGCCATATTTCTCTATATATTTGCCCAGTTGATCTCTACTTTGAGATGGAAGCTTCTCCTGCCGGAGGGAATCGGTATGAAGAAGCTTTTTTCTTTATACATGATTGGATCCTTCTTTAATACTTTCCTCCCGGGTATCATTGGAGGAGATGCTGTTAAGGGATTTTATCTGTACAGGGTAACAGGAAAAGGCAGTCTTGCCCTTGCCTCAATTTTCATGGACAGATATATCGGCTTTGTCGTGCTGATTGCAATATGTACTGTAGCCTTTCCTTTCGGATATACATACCTCCAGGGGTCGCGCATAGAGTGGATTCTGCCGTTTACGATTGTATCTTTTATTGTCGGAAGTTTTTTATTCTTTGGTTTGCGCCTCGGCCAGAGAATAAAATTTTTCGCGGAATTCTATAACTATTTTTATTTATACCGGAATCAGAAGGGGGTTATCGGAAAGGCTCTCATCCTGTCGGTCTTTATACAGTTCTCAGGCCTGCTTGCAGTATATATCCTTGCACTTGGTATAGGACAGCATATACCGTTCCTTGCAATTTTAGTCTATATGCCGCTTATTATCCTGGTTTCTACAATCCCCATATCTATATCAGGACTCGGCGTAAGGGAAGGCGCTTTTGTCTTATTTTTAGGCCTGATCGGAGTGAGACCTGAAGCTGCAACGGCGATTTCTTTATCGTGGTTTATTACCGCTTCAGTCGGCAGTCTTATAGGGTTGGTTGAATATATCAAATATAAAAAGGAAAGGATCAATTTTAACAGCGAGATAAAATAGGGAAGGGAGGAAAACGTGTTTATTTATCTTGTACAGCACGCAGAAGCAAAAAGGGAAGACGAAGACCCTTCAAGACCGCTATCTGAAAAAGGGCTGCAGGACATAAAAAAAGTTGCTTCCTATGTTTCACAACTGAATATCAAGGTCGATAAAATATCTCATAGCACTAAATTGCGGGCAAGGCAGACAGCAGAAGTCTTATTTGAAAACCTAAAACCTGTGAAAGGTATTTCAGAGGTAGACGGTCTCTCCCCTCTCGACGACCCTAATATATGGTCAGAACGTCTTCGGAAAATCCCTGATGACGCCATTCTTGTCGGACACCTTCCGCATCTTGCGAGACTTGCTTCCCTGCTTCTCTGTGGAAATCCAGAAAAGAATATTGTTTCATTCAAGATGGCAGGGATGGTTTGCCTGAAAAGGGACGATACCGGAACGTGGTCTTTGCAATGGATGCTGACGCCGGAAACAGTCATAGGGGAAAAGGGTGTGGATTCTTACTGTGATGGATTGTAAGTATTCATAATCTGCATCATGTTATATTTATTTTAGAAAGAGGGGTATAGATTTGAAACTCAAATTTTTTGGCGGGGTGAGGACTGTTACAGGTTCATGCTTTTACATTGAATGTAACAAGCTCAGGATTCTTGTCGACTGTGGTCTGTATCAGGGTGAAGGGGATGACGAAGTAAACAGGGCTGCCTTTGATTTTCAGCCTGGAGAAATCGATTATATTTTTGTAACCCATGCACACATGGACCATTCAGGAATGATTCCAAGAATTGTTAAAGAGGGATTCAAAGGCAGAATCATTACCACATCAGCAACGAGGGATCTCCTTGAACTCATGCTTTATGACTCAGCACATGTTCAGGAAAGTGATGCAGAGTGGCTCACAAGAAAGGGTATGAGAGCAGGGAAACCACCTGTATTACCTATTTACACCGTGGATGATGTTAAAGCAGTGATCCCGCTTTTTGACGTGAAACCTTATGAAAAGATCTTTCACCTTGGCGATGGTATGAAATACAGATTTCTCGATGCAGGGCACATACTCGGTTCCGGTACGCTGGAAATCTGGTTCCAGGACAGCGAGAAAGAAAAGAAGATCATATTCTCCGGTGATATCGGGAAGAAGGGAAATCCGATCATCAGAGATCCAAGCAACCCTGTTGAAGCGGATTTCATAGTCATGGAATCGACTTATGGAAACAGATTGCACAAGCCTCTGAAGGAAAGCATAGATGAATTGGTCGAGGCGATAAAGAAAACCTTCA
>Ga0299915_10000391_pt1 | contig 33414 bp, 22 predicted proteins | sample RVTome_13_FD_200263 | JGI IMG/M metagenome (GOLD analysis project Ga0299915, IMG submission 200263) | Soil microbial communities from uranium-contaminated site in the Upper Colorado River Basin, Wyoming, United States - RVT92D227 (version 2) ...
CGTTGGGTCATTTCGTCTTTCTCCATCACGATGTCGGGCATGGCTTCAGGCGAGAGAGGGACATCGACGATATCGCCAGAGTCATACGATCTGCCGCCAATGCTCAAGAGCCTCCAGCGTTTCCTGGAACGGAGGCGATTCAGGCATTGATTAGTAGTGATACGATACAACCAGGTTGATACGGCGCCTCGCTTTGACCAGCGATGCCGAGCTTGCCATACATTCACGAAGGTGTCCTGAGCGGCGTCGCGAGCGTCCTGCTCATTTCCAAGAAGGCGGAACGCCAGGCTGTACACCTGATCGGTAAGCCGTTCTACCAGCTCGGCGAAGGCGTGACGATCGTCACGCCGGACGGCTTCCATCAATTGTTCATTGGTCAGGTCGGATTTCATGGCATCATGCCCGGCACGTCAGGCTTCCGGCGGCGCTTTCCTCACGTAACGCACGAAGCGGGATTGTCTGTCAAGGGTACGAAAAAAAGAGCAGAAAGTCAAGGAAGGAATCGAGTCAAAGGGTAACCATGACGCGGAGGCACGGGGAAGCATGATTTCTCAGGTCAGATGATTTTGGAGTTGATTCTTTCAGAATTAGTTGTATATTGTTATGATTCGCTTTCCAAGGAGGTGGCTTGATCAGCTTTACGGAGAAGTTGCGGCAGGCGGTCGAAGACCGTGGTCCTCTGTGCATCGGACTGGATCCGGTTCGGTCGCAGATTCCTTTTCATTTGGGCAAGGGAATCGAGGGTGTCCGGATTTTTCTTGAGGCGATCCTGGACGAGACCGGGGGAATGGCGGCGGCATATAAGCCGAATATGGGATTCTTTGAGGCGATGGGGATTGAAGGGCTAAGCATCTTGGTGGAGTTGCGGAAGCGTTGTCCGCGGGGATCGATTTGGCTGTTGGACGCAAAACGGGGCGACATCGGGATCACCAGCCGAGCCTATGCGCAAGCGGCATTTGAGGTTTTCGGGGCTGACGCAGTAACGGTCAATCCGTATTTGGGAAAAGATGCGGTGGAGCCATTCATGGCAGATCCCGCACACGGAGTTTTCCTGTTGTGCCGGACATCTAATCCGGGAGCTGCGGATTTTCAATCGTTGGGATCGCCTCCGCTGTACCTGGAGGTGGCGAAAGCAGCTCAGATGTGGAATGAGAATGACAATATCGGGCTGGTGGTGGGAGCCACAATGCCGGAAGAATTGGTGGATGTGCGGCACATGGCGCCGGACTTGCCATTGTTGATCCCAGGGATCGGAGCTCAGGGCGGGAAGCTGGAAAATGTGGTGGTGCCAGCGCTGCTTGATCCGCCAGGATTAGCGTTGATTTCGGCATCCCGGTCGATTCTGTACGCTTCGTCCCGCAAGGATTTTGCCGAAGCGGCAGCACAGGAAGCAAAGAGGATTCAGGATCGTATACGAGCTATTGCGAAAGCTTTTGCGAATGGTCAATTGATCTAAGTGTTGGGAGAATTGGCTGTGGAACTTTGTATGCTGGGGTCCGGCAGTACCGGCAATTCGCTATTTGTGACAGGAGGCGGGACACGCATTCTTATTGATGCAGGACTGAGCTGTCTTCAAATCAAGAAGCGACTGGCGATGATCGGGGAATCGCTGGCAGACATCGATGCGATCATCATCACCCACGAGCATTCGGATCACATGCGCGGCATCGGCGTGGTGTGCCGCCATTTCGACACCCCGGTCTATGTGACACCGATTACCCGTCATCAAGCCAGCCAGTACCTGTTATATCCACAGGCGCTGCATTCCTTTGACGGCGCTCTATTCCAGATTGGTGATTTACACATTGAGGCTTTTTCGGTGCCTCATGATGCTGCGGATCCGGTGGGATTCTGCATTTCCGACGGCAACGTCCGGCTGGCGGTGGCAACAGATGTCGGGCGACCGGATCCGGTGGTTATCGAAAGACTGTCCGGCGCCCACTTTGTGGTTCTGGAGGCTAACCACGATCCTCATATGTTGGAAAACGGTCCATATCCAAGGTATTTGAAGCGGCGCATCGCCGGTCCGGATGGGCATTTGGCGAATGCGGATGCTGCTCGGACAATTATCCAAGCTCACTCGGCTCAATTGAAGGGGGTCATGCTGGCGCATCTCAGCCGCTTCAACAACACTCCGGAATTGGCGCTTAGGACGGTGTCAGAGATGCTCGAATCCGAGGGAATTGACTCGATCCCGATATTCATATCGCATCCCCACCGACCCAGCCAACGTATCAGGGTCACATCCGAAGGTGTCAGAGTCCTTCTCGACCTGGAGACCATCGGATAAGCACTCAGAAGAGGGTGTTAAGGCCTGGCAGGCTGTCAGACGGGTCCCTTCACAACACTTCAGGAAAGACATACAGACCAAGAAGGAGATCAATATGAGAATGATCGCACCGGCAATTGTTCTGGGACTCATGCTTTTTGCGGCTTGCACCGGGTACAGAACGGCGCAAGATCAAACACCAGTGGGTGTGATCAAGACCAAGTTTGGGGACATCATCGTGGAGTTGTATGACAAGGACGCGCCTCAGCACGTGGCGAATTTCATGAAGTTGGCGAGCGAGGGCTTCTATAACGGATGCACGTTTCACCGCGTGATCCCGGGATTCATGATCCAGGGCGGGGATCCTAATTCAAAGGATTCCGAGCGCGTCAATGACGGGTTGGGCGGTCCAGGATATACGATTCCCGCGGAGATCAAGCGGAAGCATAAGCGTGGCGCGTTAGCAGCGGCACGATTGGGAGATCAAACGAATCCACAGCGCGCCTCCAGCGGAAGCCAGTTTTACATCTGCGTGGGAAGTCCGAGCCACCTCGACGGAGCTTACTCGGTATTCGGCGAGGTCATCGACGGCATGGACGTAGTTGACCAGATCGCTGCGCAGCCAAGGGACCAAAGAGATAATCCTCTGGATCGGGTAGAGATGACGGTGGAGATCCGGAAACGGTCTGACATGATGGGTAAGGAATAGCCGGATGATCCTGCAATCCTGGCGAGTTACTGCCGCGGTCGCGGCAGTAGTCTTATTATTGCTTTCGACCTGGGCGACGGGTGGTACACGTGCCGCTGCACCGGACATGTACTGGATTTTCTTCCGGGACAAGGGATTCAACGGTGACGCTCAACGGCAACAGGCGCTCCTGGCTGCACAAGAACGGTTGCTGCCAAGGGCGGTGGCACGTCGTGCCAAGGTGTTTCGCGATGGGTTGGTGGTGGATGACCGAGATTTGCCAGTTTGCAGCGATTATATTGAGGCGACCCGCCGGCTGGGGATTCAACCTCGGGTAGCATCAAAGTGGTTGAATGCGGTGTCGGCGCCCCTGACCCATGAGCAGGTTCAGATCGTCGGACTTCTGCCTTTCGTGGCGAGGGTAACGTCCATGGCACGCAGCTATCATGACCCGGAACCGGCGGAATATAACTTGCCTACAGCAGTGGATGACAGCGCTTGGTACGGGCAGTCCTGGGCGCAGGCAGCGACCGTCAATTTGCCGCCGGTTCACGACATGGGGTACCACGGGACCGGGGCGATGGTGGCGGTGCTGGATGCAGGATTCAACAATCTCCCGCATCAGTGCTTTGACTCATTGCACGTGATTGCCACCTGGGATTTCGTCAATGGGGACAGCAACGTGGCGAATCATGGCGATATCGGGGACGGCTCGCACGGAACCAAGACCCTGTCGGTGTTAGCGGGGTATGATCCAGGGCACCTGGTGGGACCGGCATGGGGGTGCGACGTGGTGTTGGCAAAGACGGAAAACACCGAAGAAGAGGCACCCTACGAGGAGGACTTGTGGGTGGCGGGGCTGGAGTGGGCAGACTCGTTAGGGGCGGAAGTCATTTCGTCGTCGCTGAGTTATATGGATTGGTACACGTATGAGGACATGGATGGGAATACGGCGGTGACGACAATTGCGGCTGACGCGGCGGCATCCAGAGGAATAGCGGTTTTCAACTCCAATGGCAACATCCGGTCGTCGGAGTATGAGAAGATGCGGGCGCCGGCGGACGGGGACAGCGTCTTGGGAATCGGGGCGGTGACAAGCGACAGCAGCCGGTCGTATTTCTCGTCATACGGACCGACCTATGACGGGCGGATCAAGCCGGATTTGATGGCAATGGGATCGGGCGTGACGGTGGCTTCGCCGTATGCGCCTGACGAGTACCAGACCAGCAGCGGGACCAGTTTTTCGTGCCCGATGGCGGCGGGGATCGGGGCAATACTGATGGAGGTCAATCCGATGCTGACGCCCGGGGATCTCTACAGGGCATTGCGGGAGACTGCGAGTCAGGCGTCCAATCCTGACACGATTTTCGGCTGGGGAATCATTAATGCCCTGGCTGCCGTCGATTGGGTGATCGCCGGAGTTCCCGAAGAGTCAAGAAGCAACGTGCCGGTGACATTCCGGCTTTCGGCACCATACCCCAATCCATTCAACAATTCGATGCGAATTCAGGTAATCGTCGGGATGCCAATGCCGGTGAGCGTTGAAGTGTATGATGTACTGGGGAGGCGGGTCGCGGGCTTGTTCGAAGGACAACTCTCGGAAGGAGGTCATCTAATAACATGGGCACCGGAGGGTGCGGCATCGGGCAAGTACTGGATACGAGTCCGGAGTCCACAGGGATATCGAATAGCAAGTGCTGTTCGCCTGCGTTAGAGAAGGCTCTATTGCTAAAGGTTTCACGAAATTGACCGACATTAATATCGGACGATCTGGTACTGGAGGTGCGAATGAAGCGGATTCTCATCGTCGATGACGATATTGGAACTTGTCAGCAATTGGAACAATCGTTACGCCTCTTAGGATACGAGACTACTACAGCTCATGATGGCGAGGAGGCATTGCGAGTCTTCGACTATGATCACATCGACCTGGTGATCGCGGATATCGTAATGCCGCGACTGAGCGGAACGGAGCTCTTGAAACAAATTCACGCCCGGAATAAGGATGTGCATGTGATTATGATGACGGGACTGCCCTCAAAGGAATCGATTCTGGATACCATCGAGCACGAGGGCTTCACCTATCTGACGAAGCCGATCCAGGTTGAGACAATGAAGTACCTGATTGACAGGGCGTTGGGGGCATGATCGAGATTGAATAAGGTGATACGGCGAATATTTTTCTGAATTAGAAAATTTCTCTTGACAAAGGGGAATTTTTTTGTTATATTGAAAACGGACAAATGGGGGACGGTTAATCCGATTTCACTTTGATATAGGTCAGGGCCCCTACCCTTCGCGGTACCTGGTGCCCCCTCCGCCAGGAGCGGGCCCTGACAAATATTTTGCCTATCGTTCCATTGAGGACGGTACGGTTTGAGGTCAGGGCCCCCTACCCTCCGCGGTACCTGGTGCCCCCTCCGCCAGGAGTGGGCCCTGACAACAAGTTTGGACCCAGCAAATCCCTCCTCTGAAGAAGCCAGCGCAAGCTGGCTTTTTCTTTGTTTCACCTCAGGATCCCGCATTCCGCCATAGGCAGACAAGCAAGTGCGGGATGACAGAATTATGGGGAAGATGCCAGGATTGGCTGGCTAATTCTTGGTTCACCCCCGGGGTCCCGCATTCCGCTATAGGCGGACAAGCAAGTGCGGGATGACAGAGTGAGAGGCACGAAGCCAGCGCAAGCTGGCTTTTTCGTATCCCGAGGTTCCTTGACGCTGTCTCGATTCCTGCCTCCGCTGGGATGACAACATTGGGAACGCTGGACTCCCGAAATTGCAGCAATGGTACCCCAAAGAAACGTCAGGATCACGGGGATCCTGACCTACATGAGCAGGAAGATGGGCGTGGTGAGGGCACGACCGATGCTGCGGGTTCCTTGCGTCCGGATCTCGGCACGCAGGTATGCCCAGTCTCTGTGTAATCGGAGGGATATTTCGCGTTCCAATCGGTAGTTGGCATCGACGGATTGTTCGATCCAGGCAAGTTCCTCGGCTTGCAATCCGGGATTTCCCGCCCAGATCATGACGTGGGAAATCGTGCCAAATTCGGGCGAGGAGGCTGCCTGGATGACCGCATGATCCGCGCCACCGTTGCAAGTCTCTCCAGGGAGATAGTAATCCCCCTGATCACCCGGGAGCCGGAAGTCGATTCCGGGACCTGTGGTAATCGCAGTATGCCGTTTGCCGATCTCCGTGACGAGCGATAATGCCGAGATGGGTTTGGAAGCGGGAATCAAAGTGAGCTCGTCGCCGAACAGGGAATGGCGGGCGATCTCCAGCTTGATCATAGGGGTCTTGATTTGAGAGAAGTGGTTGAAGTCACCGTGGGCGTCGCTGCCGGTGGCAAGAGATAATCGATGCCCCGTCAGGAGCAGTTTGATCCAGAGAGTAACTCCTGCTTGGAAAGGAAGAGTGCTGTGGCCTCGAACAACCTGTATGCCCGTCAGACCTGGCGCGTCAAAGTCTTCTTGATGCCAGGTGTCGCGGTGCAAGAGGAGGCGTTCTAAGAGCGGGAATTGATAGTCAGGGTGAGCGGCGAAGGCGACGCGATGAGGCTCGATTCGTTCGACGATCTCGGTGATTGACAAGTCCGGCTTGGTTCGGAACCAGAATTCGGCACTGTCACCGGTTCCCGGAATCAAGTCGCCGGCGCCCAGGATCAATAGGTGCACATTTTTCTTGCGGCTATTGCCTGCGGAGACCTCCTCGCCGGGAATGATCTGGAAAGAGCCTGTGTGGTCGCGATTCCAGCGGTTGATCTCTTCCACGAAAGCTTTGTATTTGCCAAGGTCGGGGTCATTTCTCAGGTAGCTTTCCCAGGTGTCGTCCAGGTCGTAGCTGTGATCGGTGGCGGCGAAGAAGTCATGCCCCATGGATCGGGAAACATGCGCGGTGGCGTCAATAGGGGCGCCGAATTCCACCTGATCATCGGTGTAGCGGGTGTGCACATGGAGATCACCCACCGCCCATCCCGGCAATTTGGGTAACGGGTGCTCCGACAGGTTGACCGTAAGATGGTGATTGGGAATGCCCGGAAAGTTGTGGTTCGTCACCAGGAATTCGCGGTCATTTTGGGAAGCCCGGATGACGATATCCAGTCCCAATTCCCGACTGGGAAGGGATTCGGCTGGTATGGTTACGAGCTGGCTCCAATAGGGAATATCAACATCCATGTCGATAGGGAATCTCGCGGAGCCCAGATTTGAGTCCCTCCAGCGGATATTGACTTCATGGAGCTTGATGGGAAAGCGGTGAGCGTCTTTGACGATGATCAGAATGGGCAAATCGTGGCCGGGTTCAAGGCGGCGAGGCAGATCGGCGATGATCTCCGGCATGTGGCGGTAGTATCGGCTGACTGGAAGGGCTCGGAAGCGGTAATGAGTCTCGGCGTAAGGTCGAGGTTCAGGTGGGAAACTGATCACGGCACGTCGCCCCTTCTCTGACTGCTTCGGGGGGGCATCAGATATTTGTACCAGACGTATTTGGCTTTAGGCACAAGGCTTTCAATCAAGTAGTGGTCGAATTTGTAGAGGAAGGAGGGATCGAAATAGCAGTTGATAGTGCAGCCATTGCAGAAGCAGAATCGACCCTGGCGGGATCGGGCATCAGTCAGTTCGGGGCTTCGCAAGATTTCTCGAAGTGGTCGGTCCAGCGGAATTCTCTGGTTGTGGTGGTGGTAGCAGGGCAGCAACAGATGGTTGTCCGGGGAAATGACCACGGTGGAACCGACCACGCGGCATCGGGGATTGTCAATATGATTGCCCCCGTTAATCATCAAACGGTACTGGGCATGATTCAAATACACGTAAGGACGTCGAGATTCAGTTCGGAGCGTTTTTAGAGTCTCCACTTCCAAAGGCAAGCTGCCGTTCAGGGGGAAGAGTGGATTGACGATCAGGACGAGCTTTCGCGTTCGAGCGAATTTGGCTAATGCGGGCATCTCGGCACAGGTCTCCGGTGTAGCTGTGAAGAGGATGTCGGGGCGTTCTCCTAAGCTCATTGCAAGATCAATACTTTCCATGACCTTGTCAAAGCAAGGCACGCCTCGGAGGCGGTCATGCAACTCGGGATGAGCGGCATCCAGGGAAAAGTGGAGGAAGTCCACCAGCCCCTTCAAGTCGCGGGCTTTGTGTGGATACAGAATGCAGTTGGTGGTAACGGTGGTTTTCAACCCATGAGATTTCGCCCAGGTCAGGAATTCCGGAAGGTTCGGATGCAGCAATGGTTCGCCGCCGGTGAGGTCCACGAAGCGGACGCCCACCGACCGGAGCTCGGCAAGATGACGGCGGACATTTTCCGGATCCGCCATCATCGGGGGCTGTTCTTTCCAGATAGAGCAGAAGCTGCATCTTGCGTTGCAGCGGTTCGTGATATAGTAGTGACCTAAGATTGGCATTGACGTGCCACGTGCTTGCAGCCCGTGTCCTACGACTTGAGGATTTGTCCTTTCCAATGGATCGAGCGAGTGACGAGGAGGCTACCCACCACTGGCAGGACCAAGACAGCGAACACCAATCGGTACGGGATCCAATAGGCGATCCAACCGAGGCGCCCCAGACGTGCCAGAGTCAATCCTGCCAATGGCAGGTCAATCAGGCATTGGATCGCGAACAATCCCATTGCCCACAGCGGGCTCAGGAACAGCGACAACCAGATCGCCAGGGTCAGGAACAACATGATCAGAATCAGCAACCGACCGACGAGAGTTATCTTCATTCCACCCAGCAACCATCGCCGGCGTTGGTGCCAGAGAGTTCTAAGATTGGGCGTGGGTAGGACATCCACAGCCAATGACTTCTCCAGGGGAAGGCGGATTTTCCATCGAGTGCGGTCGCGAACTGCAGCCAGGAGCGCCAGGTCTTCAGTGACGGAAAACGGGACTGCTTCGAGAGTGCCGATGTCTTGGTAGGTCATGGCGCGAATGGCGGCGTTCTTGCCGAATACGCTCTGGGGGACATTCCAGCCCGCGGTCCCGGCTCCAACCGCAAACAGATACGTCCAATCCAGGGCTTGCAGGCGAGCCCAAAGACTTGTCCCAGTAATTCGTATGGGACCGCCGACCAGACCGATGTCGTCATTAAAATAGGACACCATCCGGCGAATCCAATCGGGACGCGGACGAGCATCGGCGTCGGTCAGAACGAAGAGGTCGTTGCTTGCCAGTTTCAAGCCTCGAATCAAGGCGCCCATCTTGCCGGGGAATCCGGAGATTTCGGCGGTGACGTTCTCGACAATGACGGGGAATCTGGCGGTACTTCGGAAATCTTCGATCTGGCGACCAGTGCTATCGCTCGAACGATCGTTGACCAGGATAATCTCCAGGCGATCTTCCGGATAATCAAGGGCATTCAGAGATCGGAGCAATCCCGGAAGATTGGTCTCCTCGTTCCTCAGGCATATTACCAATGACACGGTGACCGTCCGGTTGGTCTTACGATGGCGGCGCGACATGCCGATCAGCAGCCACAGAGTCGCAACACCGTAGGCAACCAACAGCCCTGCCAACCAGTGCGTCACCCTTCCTCCCTGCCCCGAGCAAAGTCCACTATCTCATCGAGGCGCTTGCAGGCGTATCCGCTGCCGGTGATTTCCTTTAGCAGTTTCGGAAGCATCTGTAGCATAGGCTCGGGATAACGGGAACTGTCATGCAGAACAATGATGGAACCTGGCTCAAGTCCAGACAAGGTTCGACGTAACAACCGATCAGCCGCAATAGGGCGATAATCGCCGGGCATCAGACTCCACATGACGAGGCGGTATCCCAGGCGGGCGACCATCGAGGTCATACCTGGTCGGAAGTGCCCGAATGGCGGGCGGAACAGTTTGTGACAAGACCAGCCATTGGCAGTAATGATCCGCTCGGTACTCCCTATTTCTTTTTCGATGGCGTCGCGTGATGCCCAGCCCAATCTGCGATGTGAGAAGCCATGATTGGCAAGCACGTGACCTTCGGTCTGAGCTCGTGCGACAATGGCTTCGTTTTCGGCGATGCGGCTACCCACGAGAAAGAATGATGCCTTGACGTCGCTCTCCGCCAGGATATCCAGGACGCGGGGCGTGGTATTCGCATCGGGACCGTCATCAAACGTCAGGTAGGTTGATTTTTCGTCGGACGGTCCGCGCCAGAGGATGTTGGGAAACAGGTGTTCGATGACCTTTGGCGGTCGCAGGGGCATAGTTCTCGATTTGAAGCAATGTGCTGTCAGGCGAGGACACACCTAAGCGCTTAGGTCGCCTTACAGCACGTCAATTCGACCTACGAGGCGCACGGCAAGCCGCTGAGGGGGCTTACGCCTCTGCGCCTACGCGACTGGCGCCCGCGGACGTGCTCCGACGTCGTGCCCTCGTCCATTGCCAATGACGTAGGAAAAGTGAGGGCGGACGGCGTCCCAGGCGCCGGAAAAGGAGGTATAGACGTGAGTGGCGAAGTACTGGTACCAGCCGCAATTTTCTTCGCAGTCATCCACGAGTTTCCGGCGCTCGACCGCCGGTGGTGACTCCAGGAACTCCATCAGATCGATGTCCACCAGATTCACCGCTTTGTTCATCAAAGTCCGGCAGGGGTAGAACAGGTTTCCGTCGGCGTCGATGATGATGGAGGCGGTACTGCACCTGCCTTTCCGGTATTCCTTGAAGTAGTTTCGCGGAGTGATCACGGTATCTGGATATTGTCTTCGGAGCGCAAGCACCTGTGCCTCAAAGCGGTCGAAATCGGGGAAGTGGTTTGCAGTCTTTGTCAAATGCACGGCAGGCATGATCAGGATCTTGGAGCCAGCGGCATGGCAGATTTCGACCTTTTGGGGCAAGTCGGGAAGATCCTGGTCACGCACCACAGTCTGGACACAGACGCAGACAGGATATCTCACCAATTCCGGCAGGAGTTCGAACATCGCAAGATTGTCGTGCCCTTCGTCAATGGAGACATGGAAGAAATCGATGTACCGGATCAGTTCTCCTAATGGGTAATCGAGGAGATTCCGTTGGCTGGTGGTGAAGAGGACATAGTATGGCTGGCGACTGGCGAATTCCAGGAGTTCTGCAATGTCGTCACGCAGTAAGGGTTCGCCGCCTTCAAAGGACGTCACGAGGATACTGGAGCAACCAAGATTTGCCAGGATTTTTTTCAGCTTGTCGGTGGGCTCGTCGGGCGCGGGGAATTTCCAGACGTTGCAGAACGGGCATTGGAACTCGCAACGATCGGTGACTTTCAATGATGCGTAGAACGGATAGACGGCTCGACCGGCGAATTTGTTGGCAAGGACATATCTGGAGGTCTGGAACCACTTCCAGGCAGGGAGCTTCTTCATGGGGCATTTCGATCAGGGCACAGGACGCAAAGGCGCAAGGGACGCAAGTTATGGCTTTGTCGGGTTTCTTCGGAACCTGACCTGCACGCTAATCCGCAACAGGGATTTCGATCCCCCCTGCTTGTGCAGGGGGGATCGTAGCGCATGCTCATCTATGGCGTATTCGTGGCGCGGACGATATAGTATTTGCACATGCCAGACCCTTGTCCAGGCAAGACGACCGCAGGAACAGAAGTAGTCGTCTCCAGTGTGCCGAATGCGCCATGCGGATCAGTATCACTGTACACGTGGTATGCCGGAGCTCCGGTCAAAGACCACGACAGGTACACATTGCCGCCCATGACCAGTATGACGAGATCGTCCACACGTTCCAGGGGAATTTCACCAACCGGCGTGCCGATGATCTGGACGTCATCCAGATACCAGCCTTCGCGGGCGCCCCCATTATCCGAGCCGAACCGGAAGCGGAGACGGATGTCGCCCTCGTAGGATGACAGGTCAGCAGTCTCCTGTGTCCAGGCAAAGGCGCCGGAGAAGCAGTGCGTTCCACCCGGGAAGGGTCCGGTATAGGGATTTCCGCCTCCCGAAGTGTATCGGATGATCTTGTTAGTGCCGGGCGAGGTAGTCAACTGCAGCCAAGGACCGCCGTCAACCGATATGTCCACTACGCCTCCGTCGTACGCAGAATCGGGATAGGCGGCGGAGACTTCGGCATCGATCCAATGCCAGAAGGTCAGCTCGGCGTCGTTTCCAATCGTAATGGTAGGCGATGTCAAACCGCCGTCGGCATGGTTGGCATAGGTGCTGGCTCCGGTGTCGCCGAATTTCCAAGCATGGCTCGCACTATGATTCATTTCCGTGGAAACGTGCCATTGATCAGTCCAGCCTGGTGTGACGGCGGCATGAGTCCAGTCGCCTTGACCAGTTTCCATGTCGTCTGAGAAGATAATTCCCAATACATTGAAGGAGTAGGTTTCGGTCTGACCGACGTTAGAATTGGGAGACGCATCGGTGGCTTCGATGTAGTAGTACACCGTGGTTCCCGCCGGACGACCGGGGATGTTTCCGGTCCAGGTGTTTCCTGTAGTATTGGTCATGGGGACTGGAGTGAAGGTCGTCCCGTCGATGCCATGGTACAGAGCAGCGCTGGCGACACCGGAATAGTCAGTGATGGTAGCGGTAACCACGTAGGGACCGATTTGATCCAGCGTGTTGGGCAGCGGTGTATGGGATATCGCGGGGGGCCAGATATCGGGTCCGGAAGTCACTACCTGGATTTCGGCAGTGTAGGGCTCGATGTCATGACCGGTGATGATCAGATACAAGGTGCCGGGTGTGGTCAAGGACGAGATATCAAGGCTGACGCTGCCGGAACCATGGAGATAGGCGGTTTCAAAGAGGTTGTCTGCGGTTTCTGTCCGGGCGCAGACCAGTGCCCAGGTGGGAGTATTGGTCACCGAGACGGACAAGTTGGGTTCGCCGATCATCACAGTGGAGGGATGGGAGACCGACAGCACCACAGGCACATTGGTCCAGACGTCGAGAGACGGATCGCCCAAGAGATTGTACATCTCGAAATACCGGCGAATGGTGCTGGTATTGCCATAGTATTCGTACAGTTTGAGCTTACCATAGTCGAACATGCCAGCCACCCAGGTCAGGTTGTAGAGGTCTCCCGGGTTTTGGTTGTCGAACATCCCTTGATACATGCGTTTTTCCAGGATATCGTCCTCGTTCCAGTAAGAGGTGACCGAGGAACCATGGAATATCGCGGCGCCATGGTCATCGCGGATCCAGGTTTCCCCGAAGCATTCCGAAACGTTGAAGTTGCCGGTGAGGCAGGAGAAGGAATGTACCACGGGATATACCGTGTTGACGGAGTTGCGGATATCGCTCTGGTAGAAGACCGGACCATCCGCCCAATAGGTTTCGGCGCCATGACCGGAATAGGTCATGATGCTGCGACCGGCATTCAAGGCGGCGCTGACCTGGGCAGGAGTGGCGCCGTAGGTGTGGCAGTACAGCCTGTCGTACTGATAACCAAGCGGTATCAGGTAGTTGTTGATGACGTAATTGTGGGTGCCTTCACTGACCGTGTAGTTATCGTTGGAAGCCATGAAGGTAATCCACTTTTCCCAGGTGTCATTGCCGCTCCAGAGGACTTGCTCAAAGTTGTTCGTTTTGGTGATGATATAACCCAGTTGGGTGGGCGTGATGACCGCCCAACGCCCCAAGTACACGTCGGGGAAATAATCGCTGCCGGACAACATGGCATAATTTAAGTCCGTAGGCGGATTGTCCGGTCCAATACCTACCCAGCTTGGGATGTCTCCGCTGTCGCCGATAAGGAGCACATAGGTGGGCGGAATTGTCCAGGTGTTGTACGCGTTCTGAATGTAGGTTTTAATCTGAGTAGTCGTAGTGCCCGTAACCGCGGTGGAGACCAGAGTTACGTCGTAACCGACGCTGCTTTTCCAATCCATGAAGCCAAGCAGATTGGGATCGGATTCGTAGATGTCATCGCAGATAATCAGATAGCCAATGGGGAGATCCGGGATGTCGTCGATCTCGTCGCCGTTAAGGAATACTGGTCTGGCAACCTGTTGGAACGGCAGCGTGTTGTAGCGGCTTAACAAGGCATTCGTGGCGTTTTGGTCTGCGTCCGGGACACTGACTCTTAGGGTCAATCGGGACACGATGCGCAGTTCGTTGGTGACCGGATTATAGTCCACCGGATGTGCTTCGACCTGCACCAGGCGGTATCCGCGCAAGTAACCCGGTTCGCCAAGCGTGGCAGTTTGCGCAAATTGATAGGCATTTGCGGAATACACTCCGGAGTTGATGCGGAATTCAGCTCTCTCAAGGGCTCCGGGGATCTTCTCGACAGGCGCCTGCACCGGATACGCCGGAGCGGTGATGCCTTGTGATGACAAGGCGATTTCCATCGTCTGATCCGACAGAACGTCAACAATCGGACTTCCGCCTTCCGGAATCCACAACGTCAGGCGCACCACCGGCAATTCCGGCTTGCCGATGTCGGTGGTGATGCCGGCGCCATCGGCAGATATTCGAGTGAAGTTCCCTTGGGGTGTATCCACTTCCTGAGTCATGATTCCCGGGAAGACAATCGTGACGTCCACTGATGTCGACGTTCTATTTGTGACTGTTGCGGTCACAGGGGATTCCATGGTCGGTCCGTCGGCGCTGATCCAGACGGAACCAGCGGCGAGGGCGATCGAGCTACTGACGAGAAGCATCAGCCCGATCTTCGGCAACCTTGATTTCATCGTACTCCTCCTAACATGATAAGGTCTTCTCACATTGCCTATTCAGGATTGTGCAGTTCTTCACATACCAAACCATCATCAAAGCTTTTCAATATATGAAGAAATTCTCATTTTATCAAGAGGTTTTGATCGTGGCTAAGATTTTCTCCTGCCATGCGATGACACTCGGTCCCGGATACCTTGGCACCCGACATGACAGTGGATCCCAATATTCTCGGGAGATTTCACTTGATATTCTTTGGGAAAATTGCTATAATGCTGGTGATCCGAAGAACGCACGTGTAATCGACGGTGTAATTCTTTTTCGTCAGGAGAGTCCTTGAGAAGATTGGTTTCAGTCGGGGGCGTTGTCCTCTTCTTTCTCGGCTTTGGAACTGGTTGCCAGGGGAAGACGCCGCAAGGAGATGATGCATTCAGAGTCCGGCGGCTGGACATGGTGGCGACTCAGATTGTGGCTCGAGGGATCAGCGATTCTCTGGTGATTCGGGCGATGAGAACGGTCCCCCGGCACGAATTCGTTCCGGAGCGTCTTAGAATGCTGGCATACAGCGACGGTCCTCTGCCGATTGGGGAGGATCAGACGATTTCCCAACCGTATATTGTGGCATTCATGACGGAAGCACTGAAGCTCACGCCGCATGACAAGGTTCTGGAGATCGGTACCGGTTCGGGTTATCAGGCGGCGGTATTGGCGGAAATCGTGGACAGCGTGTTTACGATCGAGATTATCGAAAGCCTGGGGAAGAGCGCCGAATCGCGGCTCCAAGCCCTTGGATACGACAATATTTCTGTCCGGATCGGAGACGGCTATCAGGGGTGGCGAGAGAATGCACCGTTTGACGCCATTATCGTGACAGCGGCTCCGGATCACATCCCGCAGCCATTGATCGACCAGCTCAAGGTCGGCGGACGGCTAGTGATTCCGGTCGGTTCGGCGTTTCAGGAGCTGGTGCGCATCACGAAGACCCGGGAAGGCACAATCCAGGAGGATTTATTGCCGGTGAGATTCGTGCCCATGACAGGGGAAGCGGAGAGCCATTAGAGGCAAGTCAGGATCGCCGGGATGGTGACCTACATCCTGGATTCCCGCTTTCGCGGGAATGACACGTAGGTCACTCAGACACCATGAGACTACAGCACGACGGAAAGCACGCTCGCCACTGCTTATGATTGACATCCACACCCATCCTTCGCCGTGGCGGACGTCATGGCAATCCTTCAGACAGTTTGCACATCAAGCCTGGAAGAATAGGCTGCGGATTCTGGGGATCTGCGAACATGCGCCGCGGCAGAACCATCGAGTACCGTGGAGGTCGTTGTATTTCCACGAGATGGATTGGTATTTCCAAACCCTCGAAGAAATCCGGATGGAGTTCAATGGGGCGCTGGAAGTGCTGCGAGGACTGGAAATCGATTACCATGCGCCGATTTTGGGTATCATCGGACCGGTTTTGGACCGCTATCCGGTGGATTACGTGATGGGGGCGGTTCATTTCGTGGATGAGTGGGTGATCGACGATCCCGAGACACTAAAGCTCGAGCCCTATCGGCGATACTCAGCGGAAGACCTGGCGGAGATGTATCTGAGACGATTGGAGGAAGCCGCTCACAGCGGGATGTTCCAGGTCATGGCGCATGTGGACTATATGAAGAAATGCTGGGGCGCGATTGGCGGGAAACCGTCCAACTGGGACGCCAGGATCAGGGAAGTCGCCCGAGTATTCAAGGACACCGGAGTCACGGTGGAATTCAATACCCGGGGTTGGACGCTGCCGGCAGTGGGCGATGCCTATCCCAGCCGCGAATTCCTCGAGGCGTTGTTTGATATGGGGGTGCCGGTTACAGTTGGATCCGATGCCCACGAGGTTGAACGAGTGGGAGACAGCGTCGGGCGCGCTTTGCAGATTCTGTGGGAGATCGGTTATCGAGAGATTGTGGTTTTCCGGAATAGAGGGGCTGTCCATATTCCCTTGACGCAGGAACTGCTAACACCGGACGAGCATCATGGATGACAATGCAATAACTCGGTTGCGCTGGTGGTTGATTCCGCTGGTCATCTTCTATGTGGTGGTCGCTACTCTGATCCTGGTGCAGCTGGGCTCCACCCCATTTGTCAAGCTGCCCATCATCGACGCGGAGACCTACCATATCTGGGCAATTCAGATCATGCGAGGGCATCTAACGCCTCACGAACCGTTCTTCCTGAGTCCATTGTATCCAGTGCTGTTAGGTATCCTGTACCTGGTGACAGGACCTTCGCCGGCAGCGGCGATGGTAGTACAGATGTTCATGGGAGTGGGGATCCTCTGGATTCTGTACCAAACTGCGGCGCGGGCGTTCCGACCGTCGATCGCGATCATGGCGGTAATGATTCTGGTGGTGTACGGACCTTTCTACTATTTCGGGGATACGCTGCTGTCAGCGACTCTGATTCTATTCTTGAACACATTGCTCTTGTGGATGTTATGGACGAGGCACGATGATGCGAGATGGTGGATTTGGGTACTGATCGGAGTGATCGGCGGACTCTCGGCGTTGGCGCGACCCAATATTTTCATTTTTCTGGGTCTACTGTTCATCCCTCTGATGGCGTGGCAGGGCAGGTCCGGGTGGAAGAAATGGGGCATGGTCTGGATCGGAGTGGGAATTCTGGTGGCGCCGGTGGTTGTGCGCAACACTATCGTGGGGCGGGATTTCACCTGGACGACCACCACCGCGGGGATTAACATCTACATCGGGAATCATCTGCATTCGACCGGCACTTATACCGAGGCGCCGTTCGTGATGTCTGCGGATGCGCGCAATGAGGCGGACGGATACCGTTTGGAAGCCGAGAAACGCACCGGAAAATCGATGACGGCAGCCGCTGCATCGCAGTACTGGCTGGGGCAAACCATCAAGGACATTTTCGGACATCCGGTGCAATACCTGAGGCTCACGGGGCACAAGATTTTCCTGTTTTTCCACCGGGTAGAGGCGCCCACTAATATCAGCTACTACGGTGCTCGGGCACATTCACCACTCTTGCACTCTTTCGTAGTGGATATGGGATTACTGATGCCTTTGGCTCTGGGCGGACTGGTGATTTCACTCCGTCGAGCAAGGACGTACCTGGTATTCTATGTCTATGTTTTCAGTTACCTGCTCGCTAATTTATTATTTTTTGTGGCATCGGAATACCGATTTCCCGTGGTAGGGGTGCTAAGCATTTTCGGGGCGATGTTTTTGGTGGAGATCTTCCGATTATTCACAGAGCGTCGGTTCGGGTGGATCGCAGCGAGCGTGGTGGTGTATTTTGCGGCATTGGGATTGGCGAATCATCAGACGGAATTCACAAGGACTCTGGCGTCGCCGCGGATGGATTATTTCAATCTGGGGAGTACGTTGGTCAAGTGGGGGCATTCGCAGGAAGCAGGACTGCAGTTTCAGAAGGCATTGGCGGAGGATCCGGATTTTCAGGAAGCACATGTGCAGTTGGGGTGGTGCTATCTGGACATAGGAGAAACCGACCAGGCGGAAGAGGAATTTCGGAGGGCAAACGTCCCGATGCCACAGGTGACGGAATGGAGCCGCCGGGATTCACTGCTGCAGGAATCGGAGCGACAGTTGCAGGCGCGGGATTTCAAGGCGGCGCTTCGCACCATGGAGGAATGCGTGTCGGAATGGCAATCCCCTCCGTTCTGGATCTACCAGGATCTGGCGGATTTGTACCGATTGAACCAGGACTTTGTCAACGCGGACAAGTACGACCGCCTGGCGCAGATGTCCCGGAATATCAATTATTAGACGAAATGTGTTTAGAGCGGCGAAACATGGTATCAGAATGCGCACTTGGTTGTCGCAATTACTAGTTTTGACGAAATTCAACGGAAATATCGAGACGAGGTGGGAAAAAAGAGAAACAGCTGTAAGATTTCGCTTGACTTTTTGACAAAAAATGCTTACTATAGTTCTACAGGCAACTATAATGTAGCCTGCACCGAGACTCGCGATTGGGGAGTCGCTTTTCACACCAAACGTTTTTCTCTTGCAGCGCAGGCGCTGCGGCTATTCTCACGGACTCTTTTCGGGCTGAGGGTTCGCACTTCTGACATCATATACAGGATAACGGGGGGTAGTACTCCATCTCATCGATCAGGGGTTGTCATCTGATTGGTGTGTCCGATTTCTCCACGACCTGCTGATATTTGACAGGCTTTTTACGTCAAGATCGGGCAAAGCTTCGATTTTGCATATCAACCAATTGGTCAAAACTGAGTGAGATGAAAGGAGGTGAGCGAGGAAAAGCAGATTTAGGTGAGTGCGTTCATGCACTATGACAGGTTTCCATGACCTGTCGAAATCGTGCCCCTGGCGCGCGACTACTATAACTTCGCAGGGAAGAGATGTGTCATGACAGGGGCAGAAAACCTACTTACCGACTACATGGAGGAGAGAATGCGAAAATTTCTTTACTTGTTTCTTGCTGTAGCAGTGTTCAGTTGGGCTTATGCGGCGATCGCAGAGGTTCCGGCTGAGGTGCAAACATTGCTCGACAAGACAAACTCCGGCGTGCAGTTAACGCCGGCAGAGAAGGGAGTCATAGCGAACTATCTCGCTATGCAGAGTCCAGCCCCACCTTCAGGAGGAGGGACCGACTACGAATGGGGTCCCGACGGATTCGGCTATACGGCAGCTGATCCTGCTAATGGAGGTGAAGCGTTCAACTGGATTGACATCACCACAACGGGAACCGAGATTTGGGGAGGGACAACCCAGGACGACACCTGGTTATCAGGTATTCCGATGGGTATGACCTTCCCATTCTACGGCACCAACTACACCACCATTGACGTCAGTGCAAACGTGTTTATGTCATTCGGTGCTGTACTGCCGTCATACAACATGCCATTGCCGTCCACCTATCTGCGGATATGCCCGTGGAACCAGGATATGTACCATCGGATCTACTCGCGCTACTACTACCAAGCGTTCAACGCCAATATAGCCGATGTGGACACGTTCGTAATGTCCTTCCATGACGCGGACTACTACAGCGGTGGAGGCACTGCATTTAGCAAAACGTTGCAGGCGGTATTGTTCAGCGACGGCAGGGTCAAGTTCCAGTACGACTCCCTTTACATCATCAGTCCTGGAACCCCGACCAATGACCTTGGAATTGACGATGCCGGCGCATTCGGACTTTCGGTGGGCAGGAACGTGAGCGACGATTATGCCATCAGTTTCTATCCACCGCCAGCACCCGCGGGAATCTATTTGAGTAACCCAACGGTAAGTCCGGCTATCGGCAACACAGCCACCACGTTCACCTACTCGGTGCTATATAGGAACACCGCCGGTACAGCTCCCACTGTGAAGGACGTCTATATCGACGGGAGTCCGTTTGTCATGACTGACCCGGGCGGGAACTACGTGACGGGCGTGACCATGACCTATGCCACCACCCTTACGGCAGGCGTCCACAACTACTATTTCGATTTCGGCGATGGGACCTACACGAAGCGGGCTCCCCTGGTCGGAACGTTTAGTGGTCCAACGGTGTATGCTCCCTTCAGCGGCATTTACGACATTGGCGGCGGGGCGAACAATTTCCCGACTCCAATCGCTGCGGTGGCTGCTCTTTCCACAGCAGGCATGTCCGGTCCAGTGACCTTCGACATCTACACCGGGACGTACAATGGGCAGATCAACCTGCTGAACACGATTCCGGGACTCAGCGCCACCAACACCTTGACGTTCCGACCTGGTCCCGGACAGGCGCCGGTGATTACCTCGACGAGTGGTCATGGTTTCTACATCACGGGTGCGGACTACATCACCATCCGCGATCTGACCATCACGAACTGCTACTACAACGGTATCTACAACTACTACACCGGTACTGACTCGGCAGTCTTCAACCGGTTCATCAGCAACTACATCTATAACGTAGGTACCGGAGGCAGTTACTCTGGCATCAACCTGTACCGCTCGAACGATTGTGAGGTGATCGGTAACGAGATCCTGGGCGATAGTTATGGTCTTTATGTGTACTACTCGCGTCGGAACCTGATCGCCAACAACATGATTTACGGCACCTTGACTTACGGTATCTATGCCTACTACGGTGACTACAACAACTACTACCACAACACGTTGTATGTCGGTGCGGGCTCTGGTCTGTACAAGAGCTACGGGACGTACACCAACGTAGTGGACAACATCATCTACCAAGCCGGCACAGGCAGCACGCTGTATGCCTACTATTTGGTGGGCGCGCCGGCGACGTATTTCCTGACGTCGAACTACAACGACTTGTACGCTCCGACGGCGAATGTGGGATACTATACGGTGGCTCAAGCCACCCTGCTTAACTGGCAGACGGCGACCGGATTGGATGCCAATAGCATCAGCGCCAATCCCAACTTCTACAGCACGGTTGCGCCGTACAACTTCCACATTATCACGTATTTGCCCTCGCCGGTGGATAACGTGGGGACGCCGTTAGCGGCGGTCACCTCGGACTTTGATGGGGAGCCGAGAAGTGCGTTGGCACCGGACATCGGCGCAGACGAATTCACGTACATGGCATTGGATTACTGCGTCGATCTGACGCCAAGGAATATGACACAGCGAGTCGCTCCCACACAGTTCTACAACTACAGTTTCAATATTTTCAACTGTGGAACTACGAACGACACGTATAACCTGGCGTTGACCGTGACCGGTCAGCCGTGGCCTCATCAGATCCGTGACAACACGGGAACCACGATCATCGATTCCATCCAGGTGGCGGCGGGTGCGACGAACTCTTTCATCGTGCGAGTGCTCGTATCTGCAGGCGCAGCGCCCGGAGCTCAGAGTGTTGCTGAGGTGGTGGCGACTTCACGGTATGGCAGTTTCGACAACATCCTTACCGACACGTCTTTTGCCACAACTACCGCAACTTTGGGTGGAAACTATGACATCGGCGGCGGCGCCAACAACTTCGTGGATCTGGTCTCGGCTGCGACGGCACTCAACAGTTTTGGCGTGGGCTTGCCGGTGACTTTCAACATCTACACGGGCACGTTCAATGGGCAGGTGAACTTGACTAACACTATTCCGGGCATGGGCGCCTCGAATCCCATTACATTCCGTCCCGCGGCAGGGCAGTCACCGGTGGTTACTTCCACGAGCGGTCATGGCTTCTACATCACGGGAGCCGACTACATCACGATTCGCGGCTTGGAGATCTCGAACTGCTACTATAATGGTATCTACAACTACTATACCGGTACGGACTCTGCCAAGTTCAACCGGTTCATCGGCAATCACATTTACAATGTGGGAACCGGTAGCACCAACGCCGGAATCAACCTGTACTACTCGACGGACTGCGAAGTAACCGGCAACGAGATCCAGGGCGATTATTACGGACTGTATGTGTACTACGCCAGCCGTAACACGATTGCCAACAACATGATCTACGGTACCGGCATGTACGGCATCTACCTGTACTACGGGAACTACAACAACCTGTACTACAACTCGTTGTTGACGTCGACGACGTACGGATTGTACAAGGGGTATGGCAACTACACCAACGTCATCAACAACATTTTCTTCCAGAATGGCGCAGGCACCGTGTACGCCTACTACCTGTTAGGTGCACCGGCGACGTACTTCTTGACGTCGAACTACAACGACCTGTATGCCCCGACAGCGAATGTGGGGTACTACTTAGTGGCACAGGCGACGCTTGCTAACTGGCAGGCAGCAACTCTTGTTGATGCCAATAGCATCAGTGCGGACCCGGGATTCACGTCTCTGACAGACACCCCGAACCTGCACATCTATGTCATAATACCCTCGCCGGTTGATGGCGCGGCGACTCCGCTTGCCGCAGTCACTACTGACTTCGACGGTCAGGCTCGGAATGCCGTGACGCCCGACATCGGTGCGGACGAATTCACCTTCGTTGCTTACAACTACTGCGTGAACGTGGAGCCGGAATTCCGTGGCTCTTTTATTGAGCCGGGTGATTCGGTGACGTACTTGTTCACCGTCAACAATTGTGGTGTTCAGAACGACACCTATGACCTCACGGCGACAGTGACGGGAGACCTGTTCACTCACCGGATTATGGACAAGACTGCCAGTTCGGTGATCAGCACCATCGCAGTGAACGCAGGCGTGACGGATACCTTCCTGGTTCGGGTGAATACGGAAGGCTTCCTGCTTGGTGACACCAGCTTCTGCGAAGTCGTAGCACAGTCCGGGACTGTCCGCGACATTCTGCAGGATACCGTCAATACTCGGACGATCCTATCCGCCTGGGTGGAGATCAATCCGAATCTCGGCGGTTTGCCTGGCATCAATACCGGACTATTGGGCGACGACTCCAACCTGGGACCGTTCCCGATTGGGTTCCTTTTCCCGTACTACGATTGTGTGCAGTACAACAGCATCCGGGTATGTACCAATGGTTTCGCATCGTTCACTTCCACGTCTGCAACCTACACCAACGTCTGCATCCCAAGCCCGTCAGCGATTCTGAATCTTGTGGCGCCGTACTGGGATGACATGTACGTGGAAGGCGGCACCGACCATAGCGTGTGGTACTACTACGATGCTCCGCGCAATCGTTTCATCGTGGAGTGGGACCGGATACGAACTCTAAGCTATGGTGGTGTTTACACCTTTGAGTTGGTCCTGAACGCTGATGGCAGCATCAGATTCATGTACAAGGAAGTCACCCATGGGCTTATCAATGCCAGCACAGTAGGCATCCAGGATGGCGCTGGTGTGCGTGGTATTCAGTACACCTGCAACGGTTCTGGTCCGACCGAGCCGGTCACGGGTCTGATCATTGACATCCCGACCGTGTGCGAGGAATACTGCGTGTCCTTGACCCCGACCACCATGACATCTGTGGTCAGTGTGGGTGACTCCAACGACTACACGGTCAATATCGCCAACTGTGGATCGCAGAACGACACGTACGATCTGACAGTCGGTGTCACGGGTCAAGCGTGGCAGACGGAGATTTGGGACGCCCTGCTGACGAGCCAGATTGACTCGATCGTAGTGGCGGGCTTGAGTTCTTCGTCCTTCAAACTCCGGGTAGTTGTTCCGGGAGGTGCGTCTCAGGGTCAGAGCAGCACGGCAGCCATCGCGGCGGATTCCCGCTATGGCACGTTGCGCAACACCCTGACTGACACCTCGTGGGCGACTACTACGGCAGTGGTACCGATTACGCTGCCGTATTTTGAGAACTTCGACTTGACCAACGGCGGATATGCGGCGTCCGGCACCGCTTTGTGGGAATGGGGAATTCCGACAGCCGGACCAGGCTCTGCTTATTCTCCGCCCAATTGTTGGGGTACGATCCTCGCCGGCTTATATCCAAACAACGCCTGCGGGTATCTGACCACCCCGATCATCAATATGACAGCTCCTGCCACGCTCACGTTCCGGCACTGGTATGATACCGAGACCAACTGGGACTGGGGCTTGGTTCAGATCTCGACCGACGGCGGCGGCACCTGGGCTACGATCACCCCGGTGGGTGGTTATCCCGGGACTCCGCTGTACGGGAATGCATGCCTCCCGAACCAGCCTTCGTACATGGGCAACAGCGGCGGCTGGCTGCTGGCAACCTTCGATCTAAGCGTTTACACCGGAATGAATGTAATGCTTCGGTGGACGTTTGGTTCAGATGGCTCGGTGCAGTACCCGGGATGGTATGTTGACGACGTCGCAATCGCGCCGATGGAAGACTGGTGTGTGAACGTCGATCCCGAGACCCAGACCAGCGCGATGTCGGCTGGCGGATCAGTAGATTTCCCGATGAGCGCCACCAATTGCGGCGTCAATCAGGATGTTTACAGCCTGTCCGCTTTGAACGTTCCAACGGCTTGGACTGGTTCGTTCTTCGATGCGACCGGATTGGTTGCCATCGATTCAGTGGGACCGCTCAACAACATGCAGACCGCTGACTTCATCTTCCGTCTGACCAGTCCGGTGGGAGAGTTACCTGGCACTTATAGTGCGAACGCCATCGCGACGTCGCGCTATGGTTCCGTCCGGAATACTCTGGCGGACACGGTGCAGGTTCAAGCCATCCTGTGCGCGGTTTATCCACTTCCGTACTCGGAAGATTTCGAGTGGGCAGGTGCGGATCCTCCATGCTGGACGATCGTCGATGGCGGTTCCATGGTCAATGGTCCCGGGACCTGGCACGCCGAGCTCTACGATCCTGGGAATCCGACTCTGGGTTGGATGATGATCTCCGACTCCGATGCGGAAGGCAGCGCGAACACCCAGGATGAGCAGTTGATTTCTCCGACCCTCGACTGCACTGGAGTTCCGGTAGTGTTCCTGTCGTTCTGGCATCTGTTCGACTATCTGTCGGATGTGGCAGCCGTTGATATCAGCGTTGCTGGCGGCGTCTGGCAGAACATCGTGACGTACAGTGCCGACAACACTGGTACGATGGTGTATAACATTTCGGCGTGGGCAGCCAATCAGAGCGACATCCGGATCCGGTTCCACTACATTTCGGCATGGGGCTGGTGGTGGTTGGTCGATTCTGTGCGCGTGTACGAAGGCGTGTTGTGGGCGGATGCCGCAACGACATGTATTCGTGTGACTCCTCTTGGAACCGTGGTCAACGACGGCGCCAAGAAGATGACCGGAACCTCATACAACGTGTACGCCACGGTCGAAAATATGGGAACTGTGACCGGTAACATCACCGTGAATGCTATGGATGACCTGGGATGGGCATCCACCACTACCATATTCGGTATGGTTGGCGGAACCTGTCAGGAGGTCTTGTTCCCGCTGGCGTGGATCGGCGGCGGCGGTGGTGCAGGCAATACCATGACGGTATTCACCGTAATGGCAGGCGACACTATCCCCGGCAACAACACGGCGACCAAGAGCGTCACGGTGCCAGGCGCCGATGGCGACACCTTAATGGTTGATGATGGCACCAACACTTACGCCAATGCCTGGTACTACTACGACGTGATCAACGTCATGGCGACGGAATTCACGCCAACCTTGTATCCGGTTCAAATCAACTGGCTGTCTGCATGGATGATCGGTCCCGGCAGCGTCTACTGGCCTTGGCCTGATGCCACGACTGACCAGTGGTGGATCAGCATCTGGCTGGAAGATCCGATGAATCCTGGCTATCCTGCCGAACCGCCAGTTTGGACGGAGCATTGCATGTACTCATCCGGAGTTTTGGAAGGATGGGCATATGTGGCGCCGGACGAGCCGGTAATGGTCACCAGTGGTTCCTTCTGGATTGGTGTTCAGAATCCTGTCGTGATGTGCGCCTCGGTGGGACAGGAAGGTCTGGCAATGGACGCCGTATCTAACTTCCCATTGCAGGCGTGGGTGCGCGAAGCCGGCACCTGGATGAATCTGGATTACTACACGGGCGATGATCTGGTTCGCGCCAATGTTTCAGCCTCCCTGGAACCGGTTCTCGTGACGATACGGGCAATCGGCGCCAACGCGGTGCTGGATTGGGCGTCGGTTCCTGGTGCGGTGGAGTACAAGATCTACAAGGCTAGTGTGGTAGGCGGACCTTATGCACTGATTGATTCCACGTCTGGGACTCAGTACGTGGACGTTGGTGCGGTAGGTTCCGGACTCAAGAGCTTCTATTACGTGACCGCGGACAACGTGGCACGTGATTTTGCGGTATCGCAAGCTCCTGCTATCGGACCAGTCGCAGTGGATCGCGCCGCACAGGCTCCGAGCTATTGGGACCTGAGGAAGCAGAATTCCGGCAGACCTGCAGCCACATCGACAATTGGCTTGGGCTCTGTCCGTGAGACTTCAGTCTCCCGCAGTCCCAACACTTCCAGAGCCAAATAACCGTTAACCCCTAACACAAGAAACCCCGCCATTAGATGGTGGGGTTTTTTGTTATGCCCGGGTTCGATCGTTCGGGACTAAGAAATCGCGTGCTTAACGGAAGCTATCGGCTGGGGCAACAGTGCCCGGTGCGCCATGTAGGAGCTGCGCACAAGAGGACCGGATTCCACGTGGTGGAATCCCAGGGCGATGCCTCTCTGCTTCAAGGTGGCAAATTCTTCGGGGGTGACGAAGCGAAAGATTGGAATGTGTTTGGAAGTTGGTTGGAGGTATTGACCCAGCGTCAAGTTCTGACAGCCAGCATCTCGAAGATCAGCCATGACATCGAGTGCTTCCTCGAAGGTTTCTCCCAATCCGAGCATCAGTCCTGACTTGGCGATGACACCGGATTCGGCTGCCTGCTTGATAATTGCGATGGAGTGGGCATAGGCAGCGCCGGGACGAACGGTTTGGTATAGGCGGGGGACAGTTTCCAGATTATGATTCAACACGTCGGGGCGCTCATCCAAGACTTCCTGCAATGATTCTGGCTTGCCATCAAAATCTGGGATCAGGATTTCGATGGAGGCTTGGGGTAACCGCCGCCTTACCGCCCTGATGGTCTGGGCATAGTGAGGAGCGCCGCCGTCGGACAAGTCATCGCGGGTGACGGAGGTGATAACCACGTGTTTCAATCCGAGACGGAAGGCGGCTTCGGCGACACGGTTCGGCTCGTCAGGTTCAATAGGGTGTGGCGACCCTTTTGCCACAGCGCAGAAAGTGCAGCCACGGGTGCAGACGTCACCCAGGATTAGAAAGGTGGCGGTTCGCTCGCCCCAGCATTCTCCGAGATTGGGGCATCGGGCGCTCTGACAGACCGTGTGCAGACGCAAGTCCGACAGCAGCCGTCGGACTTCGGCGCTGGAATGCCCGTGCGGAAGCTGCATTTTCAGCCAAGGGGGGCGTCTGAGTTGTTTCGTGTGCTTTTCTATTGAGCCCATTCAAACAGTGTGGTTGGGTAACATATCGACACTATTGTGCTGCCATCTGCGGAGAGGTGGCAGCACAGATCAGGGGGCTGCCACGTGTGGACACGTGGCAACACAGACGAAGGCTGGATCCCGCATCAAGTGCGGGATGACAGTTCGTCTGCCGGTTAGTCCAATCTGAAGCCGCCGTGCTTCTTGATATGGGCGGTCAGACCGCCATCCGCCAGTATCCGCTGCATGGCGTCCGGCAGAGGCGGAAACGAGTAGGTCTCGTTCTTGGTCTGGTTGATCAACTTGCCGGCGCCAAGATTCAGCTCCAGTTGATCGCCTTCGTCGATCTTGTCCGTGTCAACCTGGATGGCGGGCAAGCCCACGTTGATGGAATTACGGAAGAAGATGCGGGCGAACGACTTCGCCACAACCGCCTGAGCGCCGGATATTCTGATGATCCGAGGGGCATGCTCTCGGCTGGAACCCAAGCCGAAGTTGCCGCCGCCCACGACGAAATCACCGGATTTCACATTGGGCGCGTAGTCCTGACGGGCGTCTTCCAGGCAGTGTTTTGCCAATTCCGGCAGATTAGATCTCAGATGGGCGAAGCGTCCCGGTGCGATCAAATCGGTGGAGATGTTGTCTCCGAATTTCCAGGCACGTCCAGTAGCCATTATATCACCTCCCGGGGATCGGCGATTTTCCCTGCCAGGGCGGATGCGGCACAGGTAGCCGGACTGGCGAGGTACACGAACGCCGTGGGATTACCCATGCGCCCCTTGAAATTGCGGTTTGCGGTGGAAAGGCAATGCTCATCGTCACCCAGAAGACCAGTCTGAGAACCCGGGCAGGGTCCGCAGCCCGGGGAGTTGATGGCGGCGCCAGCCTCCACCAGAGTTTCCATCACATCGGATTTCAGCATTTTTAGGAATACGGTGCGGGAACCCGGGGTCACCACAAGCCGGGTGCCGGGATGAGTTTTCTTGCCCTTCATGATGTCTGCCACGATTTTCAGGTCTTCGAAGCGACCATTGGTGCAGGTTCCGATGTATATTTGATTTAAGGGTCTGTCTTTGCAGTCGCTGTGATCGATGGGGCGGGTATTGTCCACGGTATGGGGGAATGACACCATCGGTTTCAGCTTGGAGGCATCAATCTTGATGGTCTTGACATACTGTGCATCAGGATCGGCGTCCAGGGGTTTCCAATCTTTGGCACGACCGTGCTCTTCCATATATTTGCGGGTGCTCCTGTCCGACGGGAATATGCCGCATTTGGCGCCAGCTTCCACCGCCATATTCGAGATCACCAGCCGTTCGTGGAAGGGCATATTGTCGATAGTGTCGCCGTGGAATTCCAGGGATTGGTACGTAGCGCCGTCGGCGCCGATAGTCCCGATCAAATGGAGAATCAAATCTTTGGCGTACACGCCTTTGGGAAATTTGCCGGTGACCTCCATTTTGATGGATTCCGGGACTCGAAGCCAGGTTTTCCCCAGAGCGGCTGCCACCGCGACATCGGTCGATCCCATGCCGGAAGTGAAGGCTCCGAAAGCGCCGCCCTGGCAAGTGTGAGAGTCGGCACCTACCGCGATGTCGCCAGGTTTGACAAAGTATTCCGAGGTGATGACATGGCACACGCCTTCACCCACATCGGAGAGTCTGGCGCCGGTTTCTCTGGCGAATGCTCGGATGCGGTTGTGATCGGTCGCCAGTTCTTTGGCAGACGAAGGCGAGGAGTGGTCAATGAAGAAAGCCACTTTCTTTGGGTCCTTCAGCTTCTTGATCCCCATTTCCTTAATCTGGACGATGGCAAGCGGACCAGTCCAATCCTGGAAATACGCCAGATCCACGTCCACGATCGCCAGTTCGCCGGGCACGACCTCTTTTCCAGCGTGACTGCCAATGATCTTTTCCACTAATGTTTTTCCCATGATCAGTCCTCATGATGGTTTATTCAGAGTAGGGTGCGCATATTTCTCGGAACATGTCACCTTATAGATGGATTGCCTCGCCCAAAGCCGCTGCAGTAGCTTCGGCGATGGATTCCGACAGAGTGGGATGAGCATGGATCGTGCGGAGGATGTCGTGATGAGTGGCTCCCAATGTTCCTGCCAATCCCATTTCGGCGATCATTTCGGTGGCGTCGGAACCTAAGATATGGGCTCCCAGCAATTTGCCTGATTTGGCATCGAAGATGACTTTGACGAAGCCTTCAGTCTCACCCGCTGCCTGAGCCTTTCCGGAAGCCAGGAACGGATACTGTCCAACTTTGACGTCGAATCCCGCTTCTTCGGCTTTTTGTTGGGTGTAGCCGTAGGATGCGACTTGAGGCTGGCAGTAGGTGCAGCCGGGGATGTAATTGTAATCTATGGGCTCGGGATTCAGACCAGCCAGTCGTTCGACACAGACGAGTCCTTCGGCGGATGCGATATGCGCCAGCCAAGGGGGTCCGATCACGTCGCCGATAGCGTATATACCCGGGACTGATGTCTGATACATGGTCTTGTCCACGGTAATCCAGCCGCGCTCAGTCTTCACACCGACCTTTTCCAGTCCGAGATCCTCGATGTTTCCTCGCACACCGATGGCAACCAGTGCCATATCGCCCTCCATCACGCGATTATCGTTTCCGACAACGACCGACACGACGACGCCTTGACCGGTGTGAGTCACCTTAGAGACCCTGGCGTTCACCAGGATATTCATGCCTAGTTTTCGATAGCGTTTTGCCAGCGTATCCGCGACCTCGCGATCTTCGATGGGCAGGATCTGAGGCATCATTTCCAGCAGGGTGACTTTGGTGCCAATGGTGTGGTAGAAGTAGGCGAATTCTATTCCGATAGCGCCAGCGCCGATAATGATCAAGTGCTCGGGCTGTTTGGGCAAGTTCATGGCGGTTCGGGCGGAGATGATTCGATCCTCGTCGAAATCGATGCCGGGTACGGAACGAGCTCGTGCGCCGGTAGCGATGATGATGTTCTTCGCACTCAGGTCGCGGGGCTCTGATCCAGTCTTCACTGCTACATGACCAGGTGCAGTCAAAGATGCCGTGCCCTCCATCCACTGGATGTTATTTTTCTTGAAGAGGTATTTGACTCCGGCGGACATGCGATTGGCTACTTTCCGGCTGCGCTCAATGACAGAGGCAAAGTCGATCTTAGGATCGGAGGCGGATATTCCATAATCGTCGGCATGTTTCAAGTGCTCGAATATCTCAGCGCTTTTCAAGAGGGCTTTGGTGGGGATGCATCCCCAGTTCAAACACACGCCGCCCAGTCTTTCGCGCTCGACGACCGCAACTTTCATTCTTAACTGTGCGGCACGGATGGCGGCGACATAGCCGCCGGGACCAGCGCCCAGAATCAACAGATCCAATGAGTTGTCAATGGACATATGTATCTCCAGGTGGGGAATGTCTTGAGATCCTTCACTTCGTTCAGGATGACAGGAAAAGAACTGCAGCGGCGTTGAACCACTCGTTCAACGTCATATCGGAGGCTGTCAGGTGGGGACACCTGACAGCACACCGCGCTTCACGGCGACCCCCCCCTTTTGTTCCCCCTGCAATAGCAGGGGGGAATGATCGCTGACGGGAGGCCCGTGCCACTGTGCCGATGCGAGATCCTTCGGTTCGTTCAGGATGACTTGAAAGAAATTCGCGGGTAACTGCACACGGAATATAGGAAATTTCCAGATATTGTCAAAGGGATTCTCAGGTGATTTCGCACTCATCCAGGTAGGCTTCGACCTCTTTGGCAGCCATGCAGCCGGTTCCAGCAGCGGTAACGGCTTGTCGATACCGTTTGTCCTGGACGTCTCCACAGGCGAACACACCGCGGATGGAGGTGCAGATGAAGCGGTCAGTGACGAGGTAGCCGCTGTTTTCGATTTCGAGTTGTCCGCGGAAGATATCGGTATTGGGGTGGTGACCGATGCCCATGAAGAAACCATCGATGGGCAGATCGGTGATTTCATTGGTTTTCACGTTCTTCAGACGGACTCCGGTCACGCGATTTTCGCCCAATACTTCGGTGACGATGGAATCCCAGATAATCTTAATTCTCTCGTTGCGGAATGCGCGTTTCTGCATGATTTTGGAAGCCCGGAGTTCGTCTCTACGGTGGATCATGTACACAGTGGTGGCGAATTTCGTCAGGTGGGTGGCTTCTTCGACGGCGGTGTCCCCACCACCAATCACTGCCACCACCTGACCCTTGAAGAAGAATCCGTCGCAAGTGGCACAGGCGCTTATGCCTTTTCCGCGGAGACGATCCACGGATTCGAGTTCCAACCACTTAGCGGTGGCGCCGGAAGCGATGACTACGGTGTGGGTACGTATCAGTCTTTCACCCACATTGATCTTGAAGGGTCTGACTGAGAAATCGACCGCAGTCACCTCGTCGGCTATGAATTCAGTGCCGAAACGTGCGGCTTGTGCTTTCATGGCATCCATCAGATCGGGTCCGGAGATTCCCTCCGGGAATCCGGGGAAATTCTCCACATCTGTGGTGATGGTCAGTTGTCCACCGGGTTGATTGCCCTCGACGAGCACAGGTTTGAGATCCGAGCGCGCCAGGTAGATTGCTGCCGTGAGTCCGGCGGGTCCGGAGCCAATGATTACGCATTTGACCGGCGTAGTATCGGTCATGGAATCCCTCGCATAAGATGTTCGATCGGCGATAGTAGTGCAGCGGGACTATTCAGCGCCTCGTCCCAGCACTACGACGGGAATGGTTTTGAGCAGGATCTTGAAGTCGAGCCAGAGGGACCAGTTGTCAATGTATTCCAGGTCCAATTTGACCCAGTCGTTGAAGTCATGGATATTGCTGCGACCGCGAATCTGCCACAAGCACGTCATGCCAGGTTTTACCGATAGTTTCCGGCGGTGCCAGCTTTCGAATTGCTCCAGTTCGCTGACGAGAGGCGGACGGGGTCCAACCAAACTCATATGACCTTTGAGTACGCTCCAGAGTTGCGGTAGTTCGTCCAGGCTAAACTTGCGGAGGACTTGACCGATGGGCGTGATGCGCGGGTCTTTCTTGATCTTGAAGACGATCCCGTTCATCTCGTTTTGATCCATGAGTTGCTTTTTCAATTCGTCAGCGTTCTGGACCATGGTGCGGAATTTATACCCCCTGAATCGCTTCTTGTTCAGCCCCACGACCTGCCAGCGATACAAGATGGGTCCCGGCGAGGTCACCTTAATAAGGATGGAAATCAGGATCATGACAGGCAGAAATGTCGTGAGAAGCACCAGCGATATCACGATGTCGAAGAAACGTTTGACCACGAGTTGCCATTCTTTCAAGGGGGTGGTGGAATAAGTCAGAATCGGCATTCCGTGGATGACTTCGGCCTGGACTTTGGAGATCAAGCCGCTGAAGAAATTGGAAACGATGACCGTCTTGACGCCTTCTTGTTCGCACAGGGCTAGCAGGTCCTGGATGTCCTCCAGAGCGTGAGACGGCAGGGCGAAGACGACTTCGTCGATAGCGCACTGGTGCATGATTCGCTGCATGTCTTTGGGCGTGCCCAGGACTTCCGCTCCACAGAATTTGGTTCCGACTTTTCGAGGGTCCTTGTCTATGAAGCCTATCAGGTCCAGGTCCCAATCCACGGATTGCCTGATGCGTTGGATGAATTCACGCGCCTGATTGCCCGCTCCTACGACCAGGACTGATTTCCGGTTGATTCCTTTGAGGCGCAGATATTCTGCAAGGTAGTGAGTGAAGCTCTTGCCCAGAGTCAGAAGGGTGGCATTCACCAACAGGAATATCACCAGGAGGGACCGAGGGGGAAGGTGGATTTTCAAGAGGTATCCGATGATCGCCAGGCTGACCGTTCCGAAGAAGAGCGTTCGGACGATGAGCTTCACCTCGTGTAGGAAGGAGGTGTACCGTTGACCGCGATAGGCATCCTGGACGTCGAAGATCAACCACCAAATCAGCACTATCAGCGACAGACTAACGTAATACTCCGACGGGTGGATTGCCTTACCGAAAGGCTGAATTGTACGGAGTTGTTCACGGATCGCAAACGAAGTCA